>Ga0082335_1000061_pt1 | contig 332891 bp, 298 predicted proteins | sample Subgrocontami58m_FD_72375 | JGI IMG/M metagenome (GOLD analysis project Ga0082335, IMG submission 72375) | Subsurface groundwater microbial communities from S. Glens Falls, New York, USA - GMW37 contaminated, 5.8 m (SPADES assembly) (version 2) ... | reverse complement strand
GGCGAACCGGAAGCGACTCAAACTCGGCTCGCGTGGTGGCGCATTCGAACGTGCGAAGAACTTACCGCAGGCAAGAAAACAAATTATCCCGCACCAAACGCTGTCCAGCAGAGAGCCCATTGCCGGACCCGATCCATTCCTCGCCACATTGCTTGCGGTCCAGGGGGGCCGTCTCCTTTACGATTGAGGTGTCCGCCCAGTGTCGGCCAACCATCAGGTTAAACTCACCCAGGGAGGGCTCGGTGTGGATCGCCTCCGGGCCTTTGAGGATGCGGACCACCGCTTTCCATTCGGCCTCTTCGAACACCGTGCTGCAGGGCAACTGCGGACACTGCCTGCCCAGCTTGGTCAAAAAATGAATCCGCCAGGCAATGATCATGTAAACGCAGATGCAGGCCACCAACCGTTCGGGCCGCTCAAACTGCAGCTTCTCCACCGTGCAGCCGCTTTTTAGGATCTTATGGAACACTTCGATTTCCCATCGAACCAGGTAATAACCGATGAGATCCGAGGCCTGTTGCAGCGTCAGCGCTTCCAAGCTGGTCAGCAAAATCCAATCGATCGGTTCCTCGCCCTCGGGGGTATGAATTTCCCGGGCTGAAATGACCCTCACCCGAATCGGCCCCAAGTGCTCCTTGTCTTGAGGCGCCTTGAGATCGACCGTGCAGGCGCGCACTTCCTGGACGACCGTGCGCGCTGATCGAGCGACCTTTCTCTCCTTCTTGTCGGCGGGCCTGGCCTTGACTTCAAAGGTGACCGAGCCCAAGACCGGCGCACGGCCCACCCGTTCCAGCAGATGACCCGATGGCTCATCCAACCGCCGGTCGTGTTGCAGGCGAACCAGCCAATGGGCCGAGGGTTTGCCTTGCTTTTTGAGGAGCTCCCTTTGGGCAAAGATTTCGTAAATGTCTCCTTCCCGATCCATCACTGAAACCACGGTGCGCTGGGGATTCAATTCCGCTAACTGGCAACTCAACCGGTAGCCTTCCAGCCAACGGAAGGTTTTCTTCTCTTCCATGGGCGTCTTTCGGCGCTGGGCGCCGGTGACTTTCTTCTTCTTGGCGGTCGGATCCTCCACCGCGGGAATGGTGAACCTCGCATGCCACACGCCCAGAGGAATCGCCTCGGAGCTCAGGACGTACTGCGAGTGAGCCCAGAACCCTTTGCGGCCTCGATCGCCCAGATTGCCTACTCCTGCGAGTGATTGGTGGGTGCTGTACTGAAGCTCCGTCGTGTCCTGAATGCATAAGAGGGTATCGCCCCCATATTCTTTGATCCGCTGCAAAACTCCCGGGCGATGGGATTCAAAGATCTTTTCCGAAGTCACTCGCTCATTGTCAAAGAAGCGATAGGCGGCCACCGTGTCGGCCCAGCCTCCACAAGCTGCGGCTGGGGAAGCGTCGGGCTTGCGGTACAATCGTTCGGCGATTTTGAGCAGGCGCCGATCCAGACGCTTGTCCCCCAAGTTCACCCCGCTAAAGTCTTCCTCGATGGACGGGTTCATCGACGGGGTGATTCCGCGCGGAGCCGGCGGCGAAAATCCTGCCCGAGGGGATAGAGCCAGATTTGTTTGACCGGCACCACCGTGCTGGCAGGCTGCGCAGGCCGCGGTCCCTTCTTGCCCCGGCCTTGGGTGGATCCCACGCAAACCCAATTGGCCGCCCGGTAGCACAGGCCGGTAAAGCGGCCCGCTTCGACGAAGCTCTCCAACAACGCCGGCCTCCACCCGTAGCGCGTTTGAAAATCCTCCGGCAGCCGCCGCGCACAAAGGCCCAGCACATGGCTGGCGAGATTTTTGATTCGCACCCAGGGCAAGATGAGAAATCGGGCATTGTTGAGGATCAGATGTAAATGGCTTTGTCTCTGCAGATCGGTCCATCCGATGAACCGATCCCGGGCCGCCACCTTCCAAGCGGCCGCGCCGAAACCGATGGCGCCAACCGGTTGATCGCCCAAGTAAATTAAAAATCGGATCTGAGCCCCGGGGAGATTCGCGTGACCTAGATAATGATGAAGCGAGATCAGTCCGTTCCAGAGCTTGGACTGAGGCTCATTTTGCACCGGATGCAGGATCACCGGGGCCAAGTGATGAACAGTTCCCTCGACCGGCTTGGGCTTAAGCTCGAGGGCCGGAGGAGAGAACCGGCGCCCATTTCCATTTCCATTCCTGGCGGGGGGCAGTTGGATCCAGCCCTTCCGATGCAAGCGCAACAGGGCGACGCGCGCGCTCATCAGAGCCGGCTGCCCACCGGGGCCGACCCAGCCAAGGCTTTGACAAACTCGGCGGGCGATTTCCGATCGGGTGCGCGGGAGGCACTCCCGCACCAAATGTTGGATTTGCTCGAGAGCTTCTGCTCCAAGATCTCGCCCCAGTAATCTAGCGGGAATCGTTGCCACGCCCCTAGCGATAGCAAAAGGCCGCGCCTGTGTCCCGCAAAAAATGCAACTATTTTTGAGCCGGGTGACTTGTGTATAAGGATCAGGCGTTTACGCTGCAGCCGAGGCGTTGCACCAATGCCCAGATGTTCACTCCCCGCCTGCAGGCTAAAGCCTGCGTTCCTGCCGTGTGCGGTTGCGTCTCTGCTCCGAGGAACGCAGCGTTTACGCTGCAGGCGGGGCGTTACACCAATGCCATGATGCTTACTCCTCGGCTGCAGGCTAAAGCCTGCGTTCCTGCCGTGTGCGGTTACGCCTCTGCTCCGAGGAACGCAGCGTTTACGCTGCAGGCGGGGCGTTACACCAATGCCATGATGCTTACTCCTCGGCTGCAGGCTAAAGCCTGCGTTCCTGCCGTGTGCGGTTGCGTCTCTGCTCCGAGGAACGCAGCGTTTACGCTGCAGGCCAGGCGTTACACCAAATGCCATGATGCTTACTCCTCGGCTGCAGGCTAAAGCCTGCGTTCCTGCCGTGTGCGGTCGCGTCTCTGCTCCGAGGAACGCACGGACGGGCCTTCCTGCTAGGCGTTCGTGGGAGTTTCTGGCCGGGGTTCCGAAACGATCTTTACTGGTTTGTAACCGCCGCGCGCCTGGTCGTACAGCCAGATCGCGCCAAAAACGACCAGCAAGACGGCTGGCAAAATCGCCACAATCCGAAACGAATACTGCGACGCGTAAGCTAAAACGGCCTCGAGCTTCGGCCCGGTTAAAGATTTGAACGCCGCTTCTCCGCCAGCAGCTCGAATTTTGGCGGTGTCGAAAACTTTGCCCATTTGCGGGAGCACGAAATAAATCGAGAGCGTTCCCGCCGTGCCCATCAGTCCCATGAGCAAGGCTCCGCCGCGTGGGAATCGTTCCGAAGCTGCGGCGAGCATGGTCGGCCACATATAACAAACGCCAATCCCCCAAACTGTGGCCGCTAACAGACCGGTGATTTTAGAGTTGGCGACGCTCAACAAGACCAGACCGATGGACGCAAGAAAGCAGGAAATCCAGAGCAAGCCAACGGGTGAAAGTTTGTGCGCCAACGGTCCCGCGAAGTGCCGCATGACAAACATCAAACCACTGACGTAAACGAGCAGCCAAATTCCCTTCATTCCAACGGTGCGGGTGAGCGCCATGTCGACCCATTGGCCCGGCGCAATTTCAGATGCCGCGGTGAGGAACATGCAGAAAAACCAAATCAAAAAGAACGGCCGGAGGACTTCCTTCAACATGCCGGCAGCCGAAACACCCGCCGCGACGCGTTCGGTCGGCGGAAACTTGGCGCCGGCAGCGAGCACGCCGAAGACCGCTGCCGGCAACAAGACAACGGCCATTTGAATTTTCCAGCTGAGATTCATCTGACCGAGCATGAGCCCGATCAAGCCGCCGATGATAATTCCGCCCGGCCACCAGGCATGAAGCACGTTCAGACGATGCGTTTTTTCGTCCGGATAAAGTGTGGCGGCGAGCGGGTTGATGACAGTTTCGACCAGACCTTGCCCAATGCCGATGATCAGCATGCCGAGCCAGACGACGCGAAAAAGGGAGATGGCGCCTTGGAGCTTTGGCGCCAACAGGACAATCGTTGTCCCGATGAAAAAGCAGAGCGCCGAAACTCTCAGCAAACGGCCCATGCCGATAAAATCGAGCAGCGGACTGCCGATCGCGATGGTGCAGGCGTATCCGAGAAAAACCACGCCGAGGGCGGTAGCCACCATTTCGGCGGAATGGATTTTGTCGATCGGATCGAACAGATCAGCCTGAAGTTCGCTGGCAATATTGCTGCGGATGCTGAAGCCAATTCCAGTCGTCGCAAGCGCGATCACGCTTAGGAGGAAAAGGCGCTGTTTGTTATAGCCAGTGTGGGCCGGGGCAGAAGAGGTAGCCATAAGGAGGACTTAGATTCTTCTTTGCAAAATGCTGTCGAGAAAGCTCTCAGATCCAAAAATTCCAAATTCGAATTTCGAAAGTCTAAACAAAACCAAAGCACCAAATCCTCGAAAGGCCCAAACGTTTAGGCCTCGATGGCAAATCTGCGCCCGTGGCGCTTGAATGTTTTTGGATTTGGCCCTTTGGGTTTATTTGGGATTTGGAATTTGGTGTTTGTGATTTCAAAACATCAGCAGAATTTCAAATACCTTTGGCTAGCGTTGGGTGCGAGGGAAGATTTGCGGGCGGATCAGAGCGAGGTCAACGAAAAAGAAAAAGATTTACTTCGCGGTTTTGCGCGGGTTAATAGCTCGACCAGCCCACTGAGCGCGGAAAGGAAAGAACCCATGCCATTCGTGAACATCAAAATTTATGAGGGACACGGTAAGGAACGGAAGGACCAGCTGGCGGCCCGCGTGACCGATGCCATCGCGGAAGTGACCAAGCTCCCGCGCGAAGCAATCTGGGTGGTGATCGAAGAGATCGATCCGCCCGATTGGTATGTCGGAGGCAAACCAGGCGAAAGGAAACCGAAATGAAGGTGGAGATCCGCGACCCGCGATTCAGTTCTGTGGTTGGCGACGACGTGAGCTTCGAGAAAATCGCGACCGGTTTCCTCTTTACGGAAGGACCGATTTGGCACGGAAAAGAGCAGTGCCTGTTGTTTAGTGATATACCCGCGAATCATGCGCGGCGCTGGTCGGAAAAAGAGGAGGTCAGCACGTATCGGCAACCTTCGAACATGTCCAATGGGATGACGTGGGATCGCTCTGGGAATGTGCTGGCGTGCGAACACGCCACGAGCCAAGTCACACGTTGCGATTTGTCCGGGGGTTCGGTCGTGCCGCTCGCCACGCATCACCAAGGCAAACAGCTCAATAGTCCCAACGACATTGTTTGTGCGCCTGACGGCGGAATTTATTTTACAGACCCGCCCTACGGCCGAGCCGAGTTCTATGGAATCAAACGCGAGCAGGAATTGGCGTTTCAAGGGGTTTACCGCGTTGGGTCCGATCCGCGACATCCGGTCCTGCTCGTGGACGATTTCGACCGGCCGAACGGTCTCTGTTTCTCGATCGACAATCGTCAGCTGTTTATCAATGACACCGCGCGCCAACACATCCGAGTTTTCGATTTGAATTCAAACGGGACGCTCAGCCGCGGCAAAATCTGGGCGGAAACAAAAGGTGAAGGAGCGGGCGCGCCTGACGGAATGAAAATCGATTCGGCAGGGAATCTGTACTGTTGCGGGCCGGGAGGAATTCATGTGTTCACGCCAGACGCGGTTTGTCTCGGAGTCATTCGCGTGCCGGAGTACACCGCGAATTTCGCGTGGGGTGACGGAGATTACCGCAGTTTGTTCATTGCGGCATCGACCTCGATTTACCGAATCCGAGTGAAGACGCCGGGACGGCCGATGTTCGTGAGCAGGTAGCTCAGCTCCAAGCCGCCGTCCGCGCGCGCGGCCTCGGAAAATTCGCGCATGTTTTGACACGCAGATGGCCCACGGCGAACACCGTCACGCTTCAACTGGCTTATGTTAAAAGAATATTTTCTATTTCTCGTCCTGTTCGAATCTGCCTGCGCCTTTGCGCCCGCGCAGTCAGCTTCACTTCCGTCTGTCGAAGAAATTGCGCCGGGCATCTTCGCGGAAGGATTTCAAGCGAAGTTTGATTCCGCAACCTGCGGCTGGGTTCGACTCGCGAAGGAAACGCTTTTAATCGATCTCCCGCATGGCGTCGCGTTTCCCGAATTTTTGGCTGAAGTCGAGAGAATGACGACCAGGCCGGTCCGATCATTTGTTCTGACGCGCAGCTTGCCGTCCGATCGAGAAGCCATCGCAGCTTTGATCGAGCGGGGCCTGAAGAGGATCGACCTGCCGGAGCAACGCGGATTGATCGGCGACGTTGCGGAGGGAATTGAATTCATCCCCTACGACAAAGTCAGCCGCCTTCCAGGTGGCGCGATTTATCTCTCTCGACAAAAGGTGCTGTTCGCAGGGCCAATGGCGATTAATGGCCCGCGAGTCAAGTTAGCCGGGAGCGACACTGCGGCGTGGATTTCGGCGCTGGCTGATCTGGAGAAGCTCGGAGCCACGACTGTTGTTCCCGGGTTCGGCTCATGGAGCGGGCCGGGTTTGCTCGAACGGCAGCGGTTGTTTCTCGCGGATCTTCGGCAGCAAGTCGGCTACAAAATTTCGATGGGATATTCAATCGAGCGCATCGTGCGGGAAGTAGTGATCGCGCCGGCGCTTTCCGTATGGATGCCGTACGACACGCCGAACTCGGAAGATATTCGCCATGTTTACGACGAGTTGACCATTCCAGCGGCGCCTTTTGGCGGGCAGGCCCCGCGGAGAGACGATCCGCAGCCGCATGCATTGGTGTTGATCGGAGACCGCTTTCACGAACCGGAACATATCGAGGCTGGACTTCGCCCAGTATTCGAAACGGCCGAGGTTATCCCACATTTTCTGGTCGACCCGAAAGGATTGACTGCGGAGAACCTGAAGGCGATTGGATTGCTGGTGATTTTGCGCGACGGTTATATCTGGCCTGAGGATAAAGGAATCAGCTGGATGACTCCGGACCAACAGCGCGCGGTCGTTGAATTCGTGGAACATGGCGGAGCTTTTCTGAACCTGCACAATTCGATGGGCCTTTATCCGGAGAACGGACCGTACCTGCAGTTGGTGGGCGGACATTACATTGGGCATGGGCCGCTCGAGCGATTTCGAACCGAAGTGGTCGATCCGAATCATCCGATCACCCGAGGAGTGACGGATTTTTTCACGGCGGACGAGCAGCACACCCCGCCGTTTGAAACCAACAAGGTCCATCTGCTTTTGCGGAATCGTTCGGATGACGGCAAAGTCGTGGCCGCAGCAGGCTGGGCGTACGAACCTGGCGGGGGACGAGTTTGCCATTTGGCCAACGGCCACACGCGCGAGGCGCTGAATCATCCGATGTTTCGACGTCTCATGGTGAACGCGGTGAACTGGTGTTTGCGAAAGGACAAACCGAGTCCCGAGAATTGAACATCGATCCGAACCGAATCGTCGTGATTGGACATTCGGCAGGTGGCTACCTGACGCTCCTGGCCGGATGCCGGCTCGAACCGCGACCGAAAGGATTGGTCGCGTTCTACGGATACGGCGATCCGACGCCACGGGATTCAGGCCGAGTTGCTGGCGATCGAAGGAAGCGGCCACGGGTTCGATGGCGCTAATGCCGGTCTGCAAAACGCAGCCAATGCAAAAACGTTTGATCGCGTGCTCAGCTTCTTAGGGTCCGTTCAAAAATAAATTCGGATCCGCGATTATTGCGGATTTGCTTTATTGGTTTTGGTGGCAGCGTCGACCTGGGCCTTCGCGGCATCGGCCGCTGCTTCGGCCTTTTTCTTATCCGCATCGATCTGGGCTTGAACCGCATCCTTTTGCGCGTCGACCTGAGCTTTTTCAGCCTTCGCCTCCGCCTTGATACGCTCTTTGGCCGAGTCCGCCGACTCGCCGACCGCTTTCTTTTCAGCGTTCAACGTATCTTTGGTGGCGTCTTTGCTTTCGTCGATTTGCCCTTTTTCGCCGCTGTTACATCCGACTAACGCAACGGCCGCAAAAACCGCAGCAAGAGTTTTCTTCATATAATAGTCCCTATTGTTTACTTGGCTTCATATTCACTCGAAACGGGCGGGAATCAACCCGACCGGCCCCTGTTTCGAGAGCGGCCATTCCCCTGAGTGCGGGCAGGGGAATTTGCCTGAGGCTCCCTCATGGAGCAGTTCGGCTAGGCGGCTGCGCTCCAGAATTGCTTTGTGCGCGCGAGGACTTGTTTCTGATGTTGCGAGCGCGACTCAGCGGCTCCGAGGCTCTCACCGAAGAGCTCAGGGAACAGCAATAAAGGAAAGCCATTGGCCCACGCCAATGCGGCGGCATCCCGCGCGGCGAGTTGGATCCGCTCCACGGTTTCCTGATCCTGCGCAGCGGCGAGCGCGAGCTTCGTTAACCTCTCCTGGAGCAGGTCGAATTTTTTCGAAACCGCGGTGCGGCCGAGCGCTTCAGGCACGGGCGCAAGCTCGAACCGCAAATCCGGATCGAATCCGATATCGAGGCACTGTTGAGGAATCGTTTTCATAAAATAAAAATAAAAAACCCACGGCACCGTTTGGCACCGTGGGTGAGGAAATTTTTTGGGGTCGGTTAAAAATCCATCAGCACGTTGCCACGCTCGACGCAAACCACGCGCCAGCACGACATGTGGCGCAGACCGCGAGCGAGGTTTTTAATGGACGACGTCTGTTTCATAACCGAACGAGGCGCTGAGGAAACACGAAACCCGGATGTTTGTCAATGGGGCAATGCAGTTTTTTCCACGCGGATATGGCGCGACGCACGGGAAAACGAAAAGGAAATTCGGCGCGTATTGCGAATGGGTTTTTCGCGGACAAACCTTGTCGCTGGCAGCGTTAATGCTATTTTGTAATAGTCATGTCAGTCCCTTCGGAAGTTCGAAGACCGCTGAAGATGGTGGTATGTCCGGGATGCGGAGTGAAGCTGTTTATTCCCGGCGAACTTGCCCCTTTGGCAACGGTCCCTTGCACGAAATGTTCCTTCCCAGTGATGATGCCCCGGCAGCTGCGCCAATTCGAATTGCGCGCTGCCATCGCTTCAGGAGGCATGGGCACGGTTTATCGCGCTTTCGATACGACGCTGCAACGAGAGGTGGCAGTGAAGCTGATGAAGCAGGAGCTTCTCAGCGATCAGGAAGCCTTGGAAAGCTTCTACCGCGAGGCGAGAGCCTGCGCGGCGCTGAACCATACCAACATCATTCACATCTACACGTTCGATGAAGCGGAGGGCGAACGGTACTTAGTCATGGAGCTCGCGGATTGCGGCAGCTTGGATACCCGCATCGAGAAGGAAGACCGGCTGCCGGAGTTGGAAATCCTTGATATCGGAATCAAAGTCGGCTCTGCCCTCGACAAGGCGCTCAGGCATAACCTGCTTCACCGCGACATTAAGCCGGGGAATATTTTGTTCAATGCGGAGGGTGAACCGAAACTCGTCGATTTTGGGCTGGCCCGCAAAGCGGAGGATGACCTCGAGCCCGAACAAACCGTTTGGGGCACGCCGTATTACATCGCGCCGGAAAAAATCAAACGCGAGCGGGAGGATTTTTTGTCGGACATGTACAGCCTCGCGGGAACGCTTTACCACGGGCTGACTGGCCACGTCCCGTTTGAAGCGCCGACGATTGAAGAAGTCATCGCCGCGCATATCCAAACGCCCTTGACCCCTCCCAACCAGGTCGTCCCAGGCATCACTCAACCGACGAGCGACGCGCTGATTCAAGCCATGGCGAAGAATCCACGCGAACGCTTTCAAAGCTATGACGCGTTCATCATGGCCTTGACCGCGGCCCGGAGCCAATTACTCATCCAACAAATGCGCACCCAAACGGCTGATGCTGGCGATAAGGGGACACGCAGCTGGTGGCGGCGTTGATGAGCTACTTCACCCGATCGATCGAGAGGGGCGCGCTCTTTGACGCGCCCCTCGTTTAACCCGCGACTTCCCGCCTAATTCTTCTCTTTTGGCTGCGTCGTCTTGGCAGTTTTCTCTTTCGCTCCGGCGCGCAGCGAGATCACCTCATTTTGGCCAGCCGCATTTTTAGAAACCAATCCGCCGATTTCGTCGCCAACCGCGAATTCGTCGAGTTTGGCGGCCTTCCCATCCTTGGTGATTTTGGCTTCATCCGAAACGCGGAAGGTGCGATTGCGCTCTTTGCCAGCGAGCGTGATGGTTTTTTCCTTCAGATCGATGGCGGCAATTTTGCCCCGGAACGGAAAGCGGTTTTGTTTCGCTTCTTTTCCTTTTTCGGCAGCGGCTGGAGTATCTTCAGCGGAAACGCGGGCCGTTTGCGTGAGAGCCACAGCAGCTAAAAGGCTGAGGCTGAGTACGAGTGGTTTGATCATGAGACCTTCCTTGGTTTGCCTCCCTGACGCGCGGTAGCCTGTACGCTTCTGTTGACGTTGGCAAGCGCGAAAACAATTGACGCAAGGTGTGAAATTAAGCTCGGTTCATGGAGCTTGCCTCGGCTTACGGCTGCGGATTAGAACCGTGATCGATCGCGGGCGGTTCGGCTCGGTTGAGGGTCCGTTTAAAAAAAATGGCATTCCGTTATCACATCTCGACATTGCTTTACGTTTTCAACGTGGCGGGAGAGGTCCTCCTCATGCACCGCGCCAAAGAACCAAACGCCGGGCTGTGGAGCCCTTGCGGAGGAAAGCTCGATATTGAAACGGGCGAATCGCCGTATGCGTGCGCCTGCCGCGAAGCCGCGGAAGAGATCGGGCTGCAGATCGACGCGACCGACCTGCACCTGGCCGGTTTGGTCAGCGAGCACGGCTATCTCGGGCAAGCTCATTGGCTGATGTTCCTCTTTGAAATTAAAACACGATTAACCGCCGTTCCTCCTCCTCATCGTGAAGGCGAGTTTAAGTTCTTTAGGGAACCAGAATTGATCGGCTTGCCAATGCCAGAAACGGACCGTGAAACAATCTGGCCGCTGTTCTGGAAGTATCGCGGCGGTTTTTTTGCTGCGCATTGCCACACACATCCGGATGGAAGGAATGATTGGCTGTTGGAAGAAACCCGCCCTTACCATGCCTGACGAGCCGATCATCGATCTTCAAAGCGACCATTATTTCATGGGCGAAGCGCTGCGATTGGCTCGGCGCGCCTACGCGGCCGAGGAAGTTCCCGTCGGTGCGGTAGTCGTGCGCGAGGGGCACATCATTGCGCGGGCTTACAACCAGGTGGAACTGCTCAAAGACGCGACCGCACACGCGGAGATGCTGGCGATCACGCAGGCGGAAGGAGCTGTTGGGGATTGGCGGCTGAACGATTGCACGCTTTACATTACGAAGGAGCCATGCCCGATGTGCGCGGGCGCGGTGGTCCATGCGCGATTGGGACGAGTGGTATTTGGAGCAGCGGACCTGAAGGCCGGCGCGGCTGGAAGCGCGTTGAACCTGCTGCAGTTTCCGACCCTGAATCACCAGTGCGAGATCACACGAGGAATTCGCGAACTGGAATGCCGCTCGTTGCTGCGGAGTTTTTTTGCGGAACAACGGGCCAAGCAAAAGCGCCATGAAGAAGAGATGTGAGAAGCGTGAGAAGGGTAAGGCTGAAGCCCGCGTTCCGATCGCGTGCGGTCGCGAATCTGGACCGGAACGCAGCGTTTACGCTGCAGGCGAGGCGTTGCACCAATGCTGCGGTGATTATTCTTTGGCTGCAGGGTGAAGCCTCAACGTTAGAAACGGAAACCCAGCGCGCCAGTTCACGCGGTTTCCGCTCGTAGCGCCTTTAACTCTTTTAACCTTTTTAACTCCTTTACCGCTTTCCCCGTCCTTCAACTCACCGCCACCATCGAGACGCGCTCGTTTCGGGCGTTGCGAGCGATCCCTTGCGCTTGCGGATCGAGCGTCCAATGGCCATCCACCAGGTACACATACAAATGATGGCCATGGGTCATGGGCACTTCGATAAACCAAGAGCCATCCGGACAACGTTTCATCGGATGGGAAGAGGGATCCCATTCATTGAAATCGCCGAGGAGATAAACTTGTTTGGCATGAGGCGCCCGGCACACGAAGTGAACCGGCTTCACCATGTTTTTGGCGGAATACCGACTGGCCGGCCCAGCAGATCTAAAACGACTCGAATACATTGACCGACAAAATTTCCTGTTCTTCTTTATGGCGAGTTGAACCGGCAGAACATAAACCTTCTGCCTCTCAACGCCGCCACGCCCGCTCCACAATCAGAAACGGACAGTGGGTTAATTCTGTTCCTCAGCGGCCGTTTCCAACCAGCCAGCGTTCGCTAAAAAGCGGCAGAACAAAATGAATGTGCAGTAACCAACCACAACAGCAAACTCGACGCAAGAGCTATTGGATCTTTTGGAATTTTTGATCCCGCGCTCATTAAAGAGGCTGGCGAATTGTGAGACCGCGATCATTCGTTCATCCATTTGCGTTCAGCCGTTCGGACTGAACTGACCATGAATTTAAAGCACGGTTCGCGCCATGATTCGTTCTCCCAACTCGCGAGCGTTGGCTGCCGGATGACGATGCCGGGCATATTCCACAAGAAAACGTCCGCCGCTTCTTCGCAGCAGTCCCGGCTTAGCCACGAAGTCCGCCGCCAACCGGGATAAATCCAGCACGACCCGCTCGCGGCTGATCTTCCCAAGCACTCGAATCCCATCCAAATCGATCAGCCAAAGATCGCCCGAACCGTCCATGAGGATGTTGGTGGTCTTCAAATCTCGATGCGAAAAGCCGGCATTGTGCAATTGAGCCAAGAGCTGCGCCAGCTTCGAAACGATGGCCGCTGGCAACCAGCTTTTCTCTTCCGCAAACGCTCGCAAAGAGACCGCGCCGGGCACTTCCTCCGTGATCAAATAAGCGCGCAGAGGCCATCGGTAAGATCGTCGGGTCGCGGCGGCCCACGAACGCGGAGTCGAAATTCCATGGCTCTCGAGGAGGAGGCCGTTGGACAGCGCCCGTTCGGCTCGGGACGCCCGAAAAACATCGCGCAGTTGATGGCGCCATTTTCCATAATTCAACCGGCGCAAAATCAGCGACGGCGCTTTTGGTTCGAGCGATGGCACTCTCGACAAAGTGACGACGCGACTGTTTTTGAAGAATAATGCAGGGTCGCGCAGAAACGCCTCCGGCTCTTGAACGATCGCCTCGACCAATCGGTTGGCCGGTTGCCGAACCTTCCATACTAAATCGCCCACTCGCCGCCAGACGAGCCGCGGGGAGTTTGTGGCGCATTCAGGCATATTAACGTTTCAAAAGTTCAGGCACCCCTCTCGCTGCCCTCTCCCCGCGTCGGCGCATCGATTACCTTGCATGAGCGCGGGGAGAGGGATGAAGGGTGCGCGAGCCATTTGCGTTTTTCAGGTTCCACTTCGCGCCAGTCCTGGCAGCGCCAGACCGTCCGCCCAATCATGAGCTGAGAGAGAATCTCGCCGGTGGGCTGCATATTCAGCGATAAACCAGAAAGCCTCGCGCCTGGTCAGGGGGATTCGTTTTAAAAAGTGCCGCAGATCATGCCGGGCCTTTTCCTCGGTCAGCTTCCAAGGCCGGCGAACTGCATCGAGGTCGATCAAGACGATCCGCGGTTTGGCATCGTAGGGGAGCTTCTGCACGAAAAAATTGTATAAGCTGGGGTCCGAATGGGAGAGTCCTGAGTTGTGCAAGCGGGCGAAGATCTGTCCGAGCTGGCGCCACAATGAATTGGTTTTCGAATGGGGCGGAGACGTTTTCAGGAATTCCGCGAGGTTGCAAGCGCCGACCACTTCCGTTGACAAAAAGAACGAATCGGCCAGCCAGCCGCAGCAACCGCGCCGTTCGCCTGCGGCCACGGCCAGGCACGTTGCTATTCCCAAGGCTGCCAATTGGCCAGTCATTTCCAAGCTGTGCCGCGCTCTGGATTCTCGGAACATCTCCTTGAGCCGGGAAAACGAATTCTTCGGCCGATACCGCTTGATGAATATTTTCAAACTGGGCCCAGCCTCCAGGTGCGTGACAAACACCTGGTTTAAGCGAGGAAGACCATCCTGGCGGACCGGTTTAGCGGGTGGCTTGAGTAATTGCGAAGGGCTTTCAAGGCGCCGCAAAAACTCCGGTCGGGCGAATTGCGGATGCACCCACCATTCATAGCCCCCTTGCCGAATGTTTTTCCATGCGGCCCTGGCTCGTTGATCGACCGAGTTTTTTCCAATCGCCATTTCTTTTAGAGGCCACGCCTGGACGAGCGGCGAAAAGCCACGACCTCATCGCGCAAACCTGCGATTTGAAAGCCCTCGTCAATCACCGCTTGCGCCGCTTTCCCGCTGACATCCGAGCCGGTGAGCCGCGCGTGAAACTCCACCAGCACCAATCGAACTGTCGGCGGAAATTTCGGGGCGCGGCGTGCCCAGACCGCTTCCGAGCCTTCGATGTCGATCATCACTGCGGTCGGTTGCAGGCTAGTCATGCGGCAAATTTCCGAAGCGGTCATCCACGGTGGGGAATGCGCATCATCGGTCGAGGCGCTGCTGGCCCGTCCTGACAATGTTCGATCGGAGCTGGCAAAGCTTTGCGCGGCCACATCGGGAGGGACGCGTTCGGCCCAGATCGGGCAAGCCAACGCGTTTACCCATTCCGCTTTCAGGCCGTTGGCCGCGAGTTGCGCGTCGAAGGCCGGTTTCAATCGCGCATCGGCTTCCACGGAAACTAATTTGCCGGGAGGACCGGCTGTGCGGCGCAAGAATGAGCTCACGATCCCGATCGATGCGCCCAATTCCAGGATCTGATCGCCAGGCTCCACGAACTTCGAGAGCAAATCCCGCTCGGCAGGTTCGTACGAGCCGCGCAATAAGCGGCGCCGGCTGCGTGGATCAAGCGGGGAATTCTTGATGGGCACGCGGACCCCCTCGAGGCTGGCAAACTCGGGCCAGACCGCAAAAAAGGGAAGTCGCGTTTTGAGCAGATTCATGAGCGCCGGCAGGGCGGGCCGGTTCAGGAGTTCAGGATCGTGCCTTGCGCCAGTTGATCAAATTCATGTTGGTCAATGAAGGCATTCTCCTGAGCTTTTCGAAGCGCGACGCAGACCAGGTGAGATTGGTCGCCTTTGACGGCGAGATCCTTTTCGAGGAGCCATTCGTACTGGCAAGCCTGGGCGAGGCGCCGGAAGAAATCGAACGTGTAGTAGTACAGCCCGTGGCCCGGCCACGAACCGGTCATGGGATTCAGATGCACCATGAGCCCGCGGGCTTTGACCAGCTGATGGATGTTTTTGAAACATTCGTATTGGTTCTCGACGTGCTCGGAAGTTCCGGAATTTGTCAGCACATCGAATTTGCCCAGGAGCGCAGAGTTCTGGATCGGCTGGCGGAGATCGAGCGCCATCGCGCCATCGAGGCCATTCCAATCAATCGAGGTATGTTCGAACCCTAAACTGCGAAAGTACTCTTTTCCCGTCTTGGCTTTGGTCAGGCTGCGAGCGCTTTTGCGCAGGTGCTGGTTTCCCAGTTCGCACATGGTGACACCTGGGCGCGGCTTGAGTCCGGCGGCGGCCACACTGTCATTGATGAATTGAATGTACTCGAGCTGGAGCCCCATGGTTTTGGCGAGTTTTTGGCACGGCCTGCCGGGTGTAACAAGATTAATTTGGGTTCATTCCTCGATCCAATTCGCGGTATAGCGCCAGCAGCTTTCGCCGATGAGCCTCCAGGCTGAACAATGCCCGCGTTCGCTGGTGAGCATTTTCGATCACCGGCTCGAACGCTTCCCGATGGCAAAAAAAATTCTCGATTGCTGAAGCCAGCGAGGGGCTTTGGTCGTCCGGGACAACAGTGCCAAAGCGCGAATCCGGAATCGCATCTTCCACTCCTTCGGCCGCCGTCGCGATCACTGGGCGCCGAGCGAGCATGGCTTCGGGGAGCACCCGCGGCAGGCCTTCGCGGCGCGCGCAATGAACGAGCAGATCGATCGCCGCGTAAAAGGCAGCCATGTCCGTGATCGCTCCGAGAAAAACCGTTTCATCGAGCAACCCCAAACGGCTGACTTCCCCGCGCAACGCCTCTGCGTACTCGAGATCGGCGTCGCCGGCGAAGACGATTTTGAATCCAGCGAGGCGATGCTGGTTTTTCAATTCCGCGACCGCCCGCGCGAGCAACAGTTGGTTTTTGCGGTCGCAAATTTTGCCGGCGTTGCCGATGACCAATTCCCCAGGACGAATTCCAAATTTTGCGCGCGCCTCGGCTGTTCCAGCCGCAAACGCGAGTTTGGCTTCGTCGTGGCCGTTGAAGATGACGACTGTTTTTTCGTAAAGCCCCCGATCGGAAACGAATTGCTCGCGCAGGGCGCTCGACACAGCGACGACGCGGTCCATCTGGCTGAGCTGATATTGCTTCGCCTTTTTGAGCGTGTGATGGCCGTCGCGAAGATGAACGAGCGCGGGAATTCCGCGAACCAGCCCAAACAACCGCGCCTGCGGCGCCCACCAAAACTCGTTGCTGTGCGCGAGCGCGAACTGCCATTTTCCGAGCAGCGATTGCCACCGTGTTCGAATGGCAGGGGCAACCCGCCAGCGCTGGAGCCATTTTCTCCACGCATAAAACGGGAGGACAACGAAGGGGAAACCTCTTTGCTGGAGCTCGTCCGTAAACCAGCCTTCGCCAGAACAGCCAATGACCGGTTGATAATCCCCTTCCCGGAGGATCTCCGCCATGGTCAGCAGTGACTGCTTCGCCCCGCCGAGCTTGACTGACCCCTGCAGGAGCAGCACGGGCCGCGGAGCAGCTTTCATCGAGCCGAGGCAGAATCGTCCTCCGGGCTCGAATCCTCCCCGGTGGGTTTGCTAAACGTTTCCTCGAGCTGGCGATTCAAGCAGGAGCGTTGATGGATTTTCCAGATTGCGAACCAGCACACGATGCCCAGCGCGATGGCCAACGTGATTTGCCAGGCGGATTGCCGGAGGTTGCCTTTGAAAGGACTGCTGCCGAGCAGGGTCACAACCATTCCTTCCGGGAGAAAACCGATGGCCGAGCCGAGCAGGAATGTGCCATGACGAATCGAGGTCATTCCCAACACGAGGTTCGAAAAGATTCCGCCGATCGGCAACTGTCGCAGCAGAATGATTCCCATCAGGCTGTGGTTCTGAATGAGGCGGTCCATTTTCTTCCAATTCTTAAAGCGGTTCTTGATTAAATCGCCGCCCAGCCAGCGCGAGTAGAGAAACGTCAGGTAGGAACCGACGATCGTGGCGATCTCAGAATAAAGAACGCCTTCCAAAAAACCGAAGCTCGCCCCGGCAATGCCGCAAAAAAGCAACCGGCTAATTCCAAAAGAAATGAAGGCGGCGCTGATCCCAGTAAAAATCACGGGCGCCCAAAGGCCCGATTGATCGAGCCGGTTTTTAAAGGTTTGAATGTTGTCCACGTATTGGCGCAACGGGGTAAAACGCCAAGCAGCTACCGCGAGCGTGATGGTTAACGCGAGGAGGAGAAATTTCGTCAACGCTCGACGATCCCCTGTCGCGGCATCGATCGCTGGCATCGGCGAAGCAGAAACTTCAGCCGGCAACTTCAGCGCGGCTGGAGCTGTCTGAGGGTTCGGCAATGGAATAGAGCTGTCGCTCATCGGAAATTCGATCGGTTCAAACATCAAAATAGAATGAGCATGATAATCGGGGCGACCTCAAACGCAAGCGGTTCATTCCGGCAGAGGTTCGTTCACGTCGTTGCGATCCGCTTTCGTCTACACCATCGAATGAAACATCCGAGCAACAACCCAACCATGAGACCGTATCCAGCCGCCGACGCCGTGAGAACGTTCGGCCATCGCAGCAGCGTCGAGGCGCAGACGGCTAAGGAAACAAAAAACAAGAGTTGCCCAGCGGTGCGCCGAAACCGGCCGCGGGACCAATGGTTCCAAAGAACTCCAGTGAGCCCCAGGACGAAACCGGCGGCCATGACGAAGGAGAAATAGAAACTGGCCCTAGGTTGGTCCTCCATCTCCGACCACATGAGTTGAGCCAGAATGCCAAGAGAAAGAAAGATAAGGCTGGCCAGACTGGCTTTCAGCACGGCGTAGCGATCAGCCGCGGCGCGGCCTTCCGCTTCCAGCAATTCTTCGCTGGCCGCTTGCATCCGTTCGAACGCCTCCTCCTCGGGGGAGGCATAAGAAACAAAGCATTGTTCGCGCACGGCCTGCAGACTGAGCGCCCCACCGCGCCAGACCACCAATGCGGCACAAAGAAGAGCGCTAAGCAAAGACCAGGCGCGCGCCGCGTGTTCAACGTCACTGAGGTTTCTTTGCCAAGCCTCCTTCGCTCCAGCGACGGCTTCGGAGTGCCTCTCGGGGCCGAGCGTTTGCCGAAGCTGCGTTAAAGATTGCAGCTGCTTTTCGAGGCCCTCGCGCATTGCCTCGCGTCGTTCCGGCAGGGCGTGCTTCGCCCATAGCCACGCCTCGATGCTCTTACAACCGGCCAACACTCCAACCGCCACCACGCATACTCCCGCGAGTTTCAACCCGGCCAACAGGCGTCGTCCCACCAATCGGCCCGTCAGAATGCGCCTGCGCTTTCGCCTCGCCAGCAGATTTTCCAATGGAAATACGAGCAGCAACAAGAGCCACATCGGAGCGCCGCTCGGTTGGAGCTCGGGCTGTGACCAAAACCCCGGCGGTTTTATTTCGTGTGGATGCTCGCTTTCCCAAACAAGAAAACCGTGTTGGATCCAGAAACCGTACCCGACCCAAAGAAGGAGCAACACGAGCGCGAATACCACACTGGCCATCGTCTGTGATCGGTCGATGAATCGGCGGCTAATCGCGGCAGAGGCAGGCCCGTTCGGAATAGCCCCACATTGCGGGCAGAGGCGCTGGCGGACACCGTCGGCCAGTTCCGCTCCGCATTCGGCACAGTTCGATGGAAGAGGCATGTCCAAACTCCTTCTCGCTCGCGCTCCGTTGCTGAACCCGCCGAAAGCGTCGCGAAAGCGAATCATCGAGAATTAAGGCGGGCGTGAAACGTTGGCGGTTCTTTCGAACAGATACAACGTCCAAATCTTGTCGCCCGGTCCATTTACCGAAAATAATTCGACGAGCGCGGCGCCACTGGGAAGCTGCTTGGCAACGGTGCGCGCCTGCTTTTTATCCGCCGCCATATAGGCGTTCCCATCAAGCGCAGCGAGTCTGGTTGCCAACTCAGGCCCGTCCGGTTCGCTGTATAAATTCGAAAAGCCCCGCTGAACCCAGGCGAGTTCTTCGTCAATGCCCCCCTGGCAAACGATCTTCTCTCCCTGCGCGCGCCGGAGAGTTTCGAGCGCGAAGCGATACTCGGGGTCGCCGCCCGGGTTCAGCCATGGCAAGGCTAGGTTGTAGTAGACGACATAACCGAGCATGAACAGCGGAATTAAAATCAACGCTCCCCGCCGAACCAGATTTGACCGGTGGCTAAAGGCGACGATGGCATCGGCGATTCCAAGCGCGATGAAGGGAAACAACGGCAGCAAGTAATGATTCCGTTTTCCGGGAACGCACGACAACACCAACAGCATGACCGCGGCAGCCGCGAGCAATGGCGAGAAGCCGTTTTCTTTCCAGCGTTTCACGACCCACGGGAAAAATAACGTGAGAGGAAGCGCGGTCAGCGCGAGCGGCCCTAAATACCAGAAGAAATTCCGCCGGTGCCCTTCCGCGCCCGTGGTCAGATCGTGTTGCGTTAAAATGCTCTCGAGGTAACCCCCGCCATCGCGCAGCCAGGTTGGCACTGCCCAGACCGCCAGCAACAAAATCATTCCCGATAAAAACAGAATCCATTCCGGCGTTGGGCGCTTCCACTCGCGCCGCTGCCACATGATTGTTGCCGCGAAGAGCAGCGGGAACAAAACCCCGTACGGTCCCTTCGTCAGGACACCAACTCCGCTTGCTATTCCTGCGCAGAAAAACCAGAGCGTGCGCCGGCGGCTTGCTGGTGGTTGCATTCCCAAGACAAGGCAGACGCTCGCAATCAACACCGCCAACGCCAATACCATGTCAGGGCGCGCTTGCCGTCCCATGATCACGTAATTCGGCATGGCCAATAACGACAAAGCGCCAACCAAAGCCGTTCGCCGATCCAGCAGAACACGCCCGAGCACGTAAGTCGCCAGCACTCCGCAGAGCCCCGCCAATGCCAAAGGAAACCGCGCGTCGAACAGGGTCGGCTCGCCACGAATCTTCATCAACACCGCTCCGATCCAGTGGAAGACAGGCGGCTTGTCGAAGTAGAGCTTTCCCATTCGGCGCGGCAATAGGTAATCGCCGCTTGCCACCATCTCGCGGATGATTTCGGCGTGCCGAATTTCGCGGCTGGCCCAATGGTAATTCTGGCCAAGGCCGAGAAACAGGACGACGCCCGAAAGGAGCGCCAAACCCAGCAGGTCAATTTGCCAGGGAGAGCGCTTCACGTATTCGTGCAGAGGTTGCATGGAGTCTGATCTTCCTACATCCCGGGAAGACGCGGCGGATGGCCATGAATCTTCTTATAGAGCGCAATCGCCCGGCGCACGGTCGCGGTCCAGAACCGACTTTCGCTTCGCAGAATTTCTCGCAGCGGTTTGCTCCGGTAACATTCCATAAACCGGAAAAGATCGTTACGGGTCAGTCCAATGTCGAAACTGGAGAACAGCAGCCCAGCCAGGTCTTTCATCAGCCAGCGCGGGGGGGTTCGGTCGCGCAATTGTGCTCGGTGCAAATCGATCAGAAAAAGGTCGAACCCGTCGTCGTTTGCCGGCGACGGGATCGAGCCCGGCGGATTGACTCGAGGATCACCCCGCAAGTGAAAATGGCACAGGTAAAAATCCCGATGATTCATGCCGCTCCGGTGCAACCGGCGCGCAATTCCCGCGACTCGGGCAATGAGCCGCCGTTTCATTCGGAAGGGCGGCGGGCGCTCGTTCCAAGCGCGGCAAAATTCTTCGAGGTTGACCGTGCCTTCGAGTTTTTCGGTGATTAAAAAGGATTCCCGTCCGGCTGGGTTTCGCCCGCGCTCTCCAAATCCCGCGATCCTCAACGTAGGCACGCCAATTTCTTCCAGACGGCGCAGCGCTTCGTATTCATTACGCGCGCCGAGCACCGGCCGCTTTAAAAAGAGAAGGTTCTTCAAGATTTCCCGCCAGCCAACGCCAAAATGGATTTTAACGAAATAGCTGCGCCCGCTCAGAAGCACTTCGATCGTGCGGCGGCGCGCCACCGCCCGGTAAGCTTTCCCCTCCAACTGCAGCATGCGCTCGAAGGCGTCCGGACCATCAAAATGGGCGGCCAACTCCCGAGTCAGCATCAAGCCTCCCGCGCATTGAATCAGATCGTCGCCCGAGTTGGACACCCCCGCTCGAACGGTCGCGAGCTTCTTTTTCTTCATGGCGGCCTCGAATAAATCCGCGGCTTTTTGGGGCAAACTAAAAAAGTCCGTGGTGGCCGCGTATGCCAGAGCGTTCGCGCGCCATTGCTTCGCGGGTTGACGGGACAGACTGCGCGCGAGCAGGCGGTTCATGCGGCTTTGGTCAAACGGCGATGGAATCAACTCACCGGCCCCGGACCGCTGGACATGGAACGCATAACCGCAATGATCGCTGGCCAGCACTGGCAACCCAGCCGCCAGCGCTTCGATCAAGACCATTCCGGCTGTTTCCTGGTAGGCCGGATGAAGCAGCAGGTCCGCGCCTGCAAGAAATCGTGGGACATCCTCGCGCGGTCCGAGGAATGAAACCCTTTCTGCAACGCCGAGCCGGCGGGCCAATCGAATAAATGGTTGCGTCGTCCCGCGGCCAATCACGAACAGATGAGAGTCTCGACGGATTTCTTCGGGCAGGGCGGCCAGCGCGCGGATCGAGCGATCGACTCCTTTGCGCCGGAAATCTGATCCCACCATGAGCAGCAGATGATCTCCTGGAGGAATTCCGAACTCGCGGCGCAGTTCCGTCCTGAGTTTGGCGGCATCCTCCGGAGCGCAACCAGGGCGAGAAATGCCCGCCGGCACAAGGTGAAACCGTTCGTCTGGCGTTGCGTAATGAGAAATGACTTTGGCCTTCTCCGCTTCGACGAGCAGCAGAATTTCGGTTTGGGACATCGGCGAAAAAACGCTCGCCTCCAGCCGCAAATACGTCCTCGCACGTGCCGTCCACCGGCGCCATCGTGGCCGTTCTTCGAGCCGGGCTGCGTAACATGGATCGCCCATGAAATAGAAATCGAGCCCGGCGATTTTGTTGAACCCGACAACCAGATCGAATTTAGACGAATTAACCTGGGACGAAATGGCGGTCGAGAAAGCGGCCGCCCGGGCGTGGTTGGTCCAACCGCGCGGCGGGAGCAACCGAATGTCAAAACCGGCAGGCGCGGGGCCATCCCAGCGCATGGTGAAGACAGTAATCGAGTGGCCGCGCGCCTGGCATTCGCGGGCAATCCGCAGAAAATCGCGTTCCAATCCGCCGAAGGGATAAAATTGAAACAAACAAAACGCCAGGTTCAATGGATGAGGGCCTATTTTTTCTCGAACCAAAGCTGCTGGCCGCGCCAGGGATAATCAAATTCTTTTCGCTGGCCGAGCCGAAACCCCGACCGCTCGAAATGGGCGACAAGGTCATCGATTTTCGCCCAGTAAAAGCTTTCGAAAAAGGCGGGCCCCTTTCCCTCCGCTTTGCCTTGCACGGCTTCCACCAGAAGCGCCCCTTTTGTTTTCAGCACGCGCCGAATTTCGGCGGTGAGACGATCGAGATCGAATGCGTGATCGAGCGAATTGGTAAATACGAAATCAACCGAACTGTCGGAGAATTGCAGTTGATGAAAATCACCGTGCAAAACGTATTTGTTTTGCTTTCCCGGATTCAGGTCGAGGCCAACCGCAAAACAGCCAAGGTCAAGAAATGCTCGGACTTCGGTGCCCAGCCGCGCGGCCAGGCACAACGCGGAACGGCCGGCCCATTCCAGCGGCAAACTCCGCAGGCGCTCGCGGAGCGCGTTGCGGTAATCGCTGTCGTAATTCTTGAAATCATGCAGGTCCAGCTTGGCGCTTTGGTGTTCCAGATAATCCTCGTACGAGCCGTATTGCCGTTTCACAAACTCGGCATGGCCCGTTTCTTCCGACCAGTTCTGCCCGATTTTCCGGAGCAACCGTTTCCGATAAATCCGTTTTCGGACGGAGCGCTTCAGTTTTTCCAGCATAAAAGCCTCTTCACCTCGGCTGCAGCTTCCGGCTCGGCGCAGTCAAAATTCCCTGCCGCCGCGCCATTTCGCAGAAACTTCCTTCCGCGTCCAGCAACTCGGCGAACGTGCCGCGTTCCGTGATCCGGCCCTCCGCCAGGAAAATGATTTGGTCCATGCCCGCCAGCGTGGCCAAACGGTGCGCCACCGCCACCACCGTCCGATGCTCGCTGAGCCTCTCGATGGCCGCCTGCACGATTCCTTCCGCTTCGGCATCGAGCGCCGCGGTGGCTTCGTCGAGCACCAGAATCGGCGCGTCCCGAATGAACGCCCGTGCGATCGCCAGCCGCTGACGTTGTCCGCCGGAAAGCGTGACGCCGCGTTCGCCAATGAGCGAGTCGTACCCGTGAGGCAATTGCAGAATGAATTCGTGGGCGAAGGCTCCGCGAGCTGCCGCCTCGACATCAGACCGCGTCGCGCCCGGCTTTCCGCAAGCGATATTTTCCCAAACGGTTTGATCAAATAAAACGACCTCCTGGCTCACCAGAGCCATGAGCCGCCGAAAATCCGGCGTCGGCAACTCGCGCAGGTCAATTCCATCCAGCCGCACGGCGCCGCGCGTCGGGTCGTAAAATCGAAAGAGCAAATTCACCAGCGTGCTCTTGCCCGATCCGCTTGGCCCCGCCACTCCCAGCCGGAAACCCCGGGGAATGCGCAACTCCACATCCCGCAGCACGGGCTTCGCCGCATACGCGAAGCTGACGCACTCGAGGTGGATTTCGGACGTAAATTGTTTGAGGCTCTTCGGCCGAACCGGCTCTGCCACGCTCGGCTGTTCTTCGAACACTTCCATCATCCGCGTCACGCTGACGGCGGCCTGTTCCATCATGATGTGAATCGAAGCCAGCCGTTTCACCGGCGTGTAGAAGATCAGCAACCCAGTGAGGAACCCGACCAGGTCTTCAATCGTCCTGCGCATCGCGAACAAGTAAACGATCAAAACCCCAACGGCGCCGGTCGAGACCACTTCGATCACGGGATTGACCATTTCCTTCGCGCGAACGCCTTTCACTCCTTGCCGGACCAATTCCTTCGAGAGTTTGCGAAAGCGGTTGAGCTGTTCTCCTTCGAGCCCGAACGCTTTCACGATTCGGATCCCGCCAAACAAATCAACCAATTGCGTCGCCTGCGTGACGGAGGCAGTCACGCTTTTCGCGCTGGCGCGGCGGGCTTTTTTCCCGAGCACGAACAAAGGCGCCAGGCAAAATGGGAGAAAAATCATCGAGAACAGCGTCAGTTTCCAGTCGAGCAAACAGAGATAAATGAACACGGTCGCGATCGTGATCGACTCCTTGACCAAGTCGGCAAAGCCCACGCGCATGGCCCGCTGCAAGTTGGCGGCATCACTGTTAATTCGTGTCAGCAGATCGCCCGTCCGCGCGCGATTGAAAAAATCGAGCGACAGCGTGCTGAGCTTGGCGAGGAGATCGTAACGAAGATCATTGATCACACGCTCGCTCACCCAGCCCATGCAGTAGCCGCTCAAATACCCGGCTACGCCACGAAACGAGACGAGAATCGGCAGGAACAGCAGCCCTCCCAGCATTTGCCGCCAATCCAGCTCGCGGCCGTGGCGCGGCAGCCAGAGGTCCAGCCGGCGGTCCAGCTTCGTTTCAAATTGCTTGAGATCGCTGGAAAGCGACGTGAGCTTCCGCGGTTTGGCGATTGGAGTCGTTTTCTGAACTTGCTCCGTTCGCTGCGGGCTCAGGCGCTGAGTTAACGTGCGAGTCGCCCAGACAAAGCTCGCGTTGAAGAGCCCAAAGACCACGCCCAGCAGCAAGCCCATGACTAACCGCGGCCAATAACGGCGCAGGTACGTCCAGGCGAACCGCAGGACCTGACTCAAGTTTCTCATCGTGCAAAGTCTATACTTCTGGGTTCGACCCAACAGTCAACCATACAGTGCGACGATGACGACTGCCGGTTTCCTCATTAGATCGTCAGCTCACGCGAAATATCGAGCCGCTCGAATTGCCGTCCCAGCCAGCCAATTGCCAGCCCAATCTCGACCCCCAAAACGACCATCGACGCCGCTGTTCCAGCAGCAAACCCCGCGTTTCTGCTCAGCCAGCCGAATGAAAAATATGCGCCGCCAAACGCAATTGCCGCGGGAATCGCCGCCACGAAAATCACCAGCACTTGGCCGAAGACAAATATCAGCCGCTGGCCCGTTGCTTCGATTCCGCGGGCGGCCTCCTTGCCAGTTTGGATCCACGCCGGGAAGAGCACGACCGAACCGTTTGCGACGAGAAACAGCAACACGTTGAGGAAAGGGGCCAGCAAGGCCGCTGCCACCCAGCTCATCGCAGGAAAACCAGTCGGCGTCCCGATCACTGAAATTCCCAAAAGCAGCACCACGAAATATTGCGCGACAGTCTGGATCATGACCGGCGCGAGAAGCTCGCCGAAAATAATTTGCCAGCCGGGCACGGGCAATCCTTTTAACAAATCGGCCACCGCCAGATCTTCGCGCAGGTCCATCCTCAACGCTTGCGGAAGCACCAACAGCGTGAATGGCAAAACGCCCAGGAGGAATCCCCGCACGAGTATCGCAAGGTGGGTCGAGCGCGACCACCAGACTAATCCCGCCAGCACGATTCCAACGATCAGCCACGCTCCACCGCTGAAAGTCTGACTCGCGCCAATCAAATTCTTCCACAGAAATGCGACTGGGGCTGAACCGCTCGGGTCGAGCTGGAAAGGAACCCGCCGCGGTTTGCGGGAAGCGCTCGAACGCAGGCGGCGGCGCAACGGGTCCGCCGCCACTGTTTCCGCGGTTTGGCGCGCCAGGTCGACAGACGCTTCTTCAAAGGCCACGTCAGATCGGATCACCCATTCGTAGTGCAGCGCCAGGAGCAATAGCGCTGGACCGAGCGCGAACAGAAATTCACTCCCTGTCTGCGACAAATATGGCCGCACCACCCACCTGAACGGAAAGAGAAGTTGCGGAACGGGCGCCCGTTGAATCCATCTTTGCAGAGCCCCCGCGATTTCCTGCGGATCAACAAGCCCAGGCAGAATCTCCCGGCCCCACAAAATCAACGCGGCTGCCGCGGCGACCATTGCGACCAGCGCTCCGGCTTGCCGTTGTTTTGCCCGCGGGTCCAGGCCAAACCATTTGCTCCGCGCAAACGAGACCGCCAACAAGTGCAAATGCGCCGTCGACAAAATAATCCACCAACCCAGCGCGTGGATCCAAGCATGGCCGCCCCGGCCAAAACGGCCTGAAACCAGCGTGAATATGAGAGAGCTGAACAGAATTCCGTTCTGCGATTTGAGCAGTTTGAACTGAATCAAACGCCGGCGCGAGATTGGCGCGGGAAACAGGAAAGCGATTTCAGCCTCGGAAAAGTTCAGCGCGGCCCGCCGGTTCGGCAGAATCCAGCCGAAACAGAGCAGCACCGCCAGAATCAAGGCGGCGACCAATTCCATCAGGGCAAGGTCCAGCGAAAATGTTTCCCCGAGCGGGAGCGCTCCAGCGTTTCGGTGAAAGAAATACCGGAAGAAATAGAAATAAAAATAGAGCCCGCCCACGATCGCCCCCGCCAAATATTTTGGCTGCTTCAACCGCTTCAAGCGCGTTCGGACTCGGTTGATCGCGGAATGAACCTGCAGGTAGACGAACGCGCTGATCATCGTCAGATCTGATTCTCCGAGGTTGCCCGGATGAAAATATCCTCGAGATTCGCCTTGGCCGACCCGTCAGAGAATTGTGCGCGGATTTGTTCCAGCGTTCCTTCCGCGAGTTTCCTGCCTTGTTTCAAAATCAGCACGTGCGAACAAACCTCCTCGAGCAAATGAAGCAGATGCGAACTGATCAACAGCGCCCTGCCCTCCTGCGCCAGCTTCAGGATCGCATCTTTCATCCGCCGAATGCCGATCGGATCAAGCCCAGTCAACGGTTCATCAAACAGAATCGCTTTGGGCGAATGAAGCAGCCCGCACGCGAGGCTCAGCTTTTGTTTCATCCCGCGCGACAGTTCCGATGGCAGGAGTTTTTCTTTTCCATCAAGCTCGAATTCGGCGAGCAACGCTTGCGCGCGGGGTTTGTAATCGGTCACCTGATAAATCCGCGCGGTGAAGGTCAAGTGCTGTTGCACCGTCAAGGCGTCGAACAGACGCGGTTCATCCGGGAAAAACGCGAGCTGCCGCTTCGCTTCAACCGGTTGCTGGCCGAGGTTAACGCCGCTAATCAGGATTTCGCCTTGCGTCGGCGGGATAATCCCCGCCATGCAGCGCAGAGTGGTTGTCTTGCCCGCTCCATTCGGTCCCACCAATCCGAGAACTTGCCCCGGCTGAACACTGAAACTGAGCGCGTCGACCGCCACGAATTGGTCGTACAACTTTTTGAGCCCCGCCACCTCGATCATTCACGCGTACTCTGGGCCGGGCCTCAGCGGATGAACAGAGGAAAATCCACACCGAAGGAATTTGAGCTTCGGATTCCCGATGTGAGCGCAAGGAAAACCCCTCTGACCTCGCGGCCGCCGCGGTGCCGCATTTGACTTCGGATCCTCTTCTGCTACTCAGAATACCGATGCGCTTTTGCTTTCTCTGGCCAACGGTTCTCCTCTTGGCCTGCAGCGCTGGGCTGCTTGCCGAAACCATCACACTAAATCCCAGCGCTGATACGACCTTGTTTGAACTTGATCCCGATTTCAATTTCGGCGCCCAGCCAGACTTACCGATCGGAACCCTGGGAACAGCCGCGAACCTCAGCAAGAGCCGTGGTCTATTCAGATTTGATCTCGCCGGAAAAATTCCCACGAACGCGATCATCCAATCGGCCAAGCTAGTCCTCACGGTCACGAAAACGCCAACGGATGCTCCGGCCAATTCTAACTTCGGGCTGCACCGGATGCTGCGGGACTGGGCCGAGGGCACAAAGCGCGGCGTGGAAAGTCCAGGCGGCGCGCAAGCCAGTCCCAACGACTCGACTTGGAAAGCCCGGTTTTTCCCGGACCAATTGTGGGCCGCGGCTGGCGGAACCGCCGGAGTTGATTATTTGGCGGCGGCCAGCGCGGCCACACGAATCGTCGGGAATGGCAGCTACGCATTTGGATCAACGACCAATTTGGCGCGTGATGTTGCCGATTGGCTGGCGAATCCCGGGATGAATTTTGGCTGGATGCTCATCACCGAATCCGAGAGCACAGCCAAAACTGCGCGCCGCTTCGGGTCCCGGGAGCATCCGACCCGCCCGCCCGTCCTCGAGATTCAATATTCAGCGCCGATTGGCTTGCCGCAGCAGCCGCGCATTACAGCCATTTCGTGGAATAACCGCGAGGCTTCCATCCGGTTCACTGTTGAGGCGGGCGTGAGCTACACGTTGGAAGGACGATCCGATTTTGCAACCGGCGCCTGGCAAGCAATCGCCACAGCCCTTTCTCTGCAAGACGGTGAAACAACATTGATCGACCCGGCAGCGGTCCCGCCGCAGCGGGTCTATCGCATCGCCGCAACTCGACTTGCGCCATAAAGCTAATCAAAGGAATTGGAAATTCGAAATGCGGATACTTAAACTCGAAGCACGAAATCCGAAATCCGAAATCCGAAACAATTCCCAAACCTTCAAATCCAAAACCCAAAACAAAGCCATTGCTGGCCATTGAGCTTCATGGAAAGCCTCTGAGAGGTTTTGCGACGAGAATGTCGAAAGAAGAATCTAAGATCCAAACGTGTTCCGGCGCCAGCGCGGGCTTCGACTTCAATTTTTCGTTTCGAGAATTCCCAGGCGCCAAGGAATCCCGCCGTAGCCCTGACCGCGGTATTCCTTGTCGCTCGCGCCTTGGAAGACGAAACGGAGATTCGCCGGGTTCACCTCCATCATTTCGTCGACGCCAGCGCGGATGAGTTCCCCGTGGCTGATGTTGGTGGTCCATTCGACCTCTTGTTGAACGGTCCCATAGGCAGCGAATGGCTTTGTGAGCGTGTCCGCCAAGCCTTTCCACGGGCCTTCCAAACGATCTGCGAGATAAGCCTTGTAGTAGCGGCGCCCGCCGCCTTGCGCCTCGACGATGGTGAGGTATTGGCTGCGATCCTTCAGTTTGTAGGTGTGCGAGGCCTCGAAAATATCGGCGTGGATGGCCAGTTGTTGATCGGACCAACCCAAGGGGAACTCCGATTTTTTTGTTTCGCGCCGCCACAGATTGCCGTCCAGCGAGGCGTAGAATAGGTGCGCCTTCTCCTGATCGCAAATCACCCAAAAATCGAGCCACTTCGGTCTTTCTGGCGCATGCGTGACCATGGGCTGCGGCTTGGTCCACGATTTCGGGTCGGCCAGATTTTCCGTTGTTGAAAAACACGGGCCAAACGCCGGCGTGCGGGCCTTGTCTGCCAACTGATAGATCAAATACCACTTGTGGTGAGGCGTGAAATAGAAGACTTGCGGCGCGCAATAATACTGGTCGTGCAGGCCGAGCAAATGACGTGGCGCCTGACCCGCTCGGGACCAATCAGTGAAATTCAAGTATTCAATGTCCACCTTGCCGGACTTCATCCGCACCGTCGCGAGCAGGTGCCATCGTCCTTCGTGAAACACGATGGTCGGGTCCTTAATCGAGATGTGCGGGTCCGGGGATTCTTTGCCAGGTCCGACATCGATCAGCGGGTTGGTGGCTTTCCAAACGAAACGCCCGTCCTCAAAGGCAGAAGCGCGGTTTTCCGTCGAACAGCAGATCGAAGTGAGGACGAGCAATAACGCGGCGGAGCATTTCGATTTCATTCTGGTCCATTCTTCAAATTTAAGCTTATGGGTCTTCTCGCCGGCGCTACGTTTGAACCAGCCGTTGGTTCGCAACGCTCCGGGATCGTCCCCCAGCGAGTAGGCCGTTGGCGAATCGGCGCTGCAAGCGTATTCCCCACTCCCCTTTGGCCGGCAGCCGGCAGCCCTGGGCGGATCCCTCTTTCAAGTGAGGCCATGGATGTTGATCGAGCGCGCTGTCGGCGAAGCAAAGTGCCTCCTCGCCACGGAAGCGGACATCCGGCAGAGTGACGTCGCTTGGCCTCGAAATCTATTTGCCGAAGCGTCAGCCAACGGGCTTGTGCCCTTTGCTTCTTCTTGTTTCCGTGGTTTGGGGTCCACGCGGATGATTGGCCGCAGTGGCGCGGCCCGCAGCGCGATGGAGTCTGGCGAGAGACTGGAATTGTGGAATCTTTCGAGCGGCTGCAGATTTCGTGGCGCGCGCCGATCGGATTTGGATTTTCGAGCCCTGTTGTTGCCCAAGGCAGAGTCTTTGTCACCGATTCGCAGATCTCCCGGCCCAAAGCGCGCGAACGGGTGCTTTGCTTCGATGCACAGACCGGCCGCAGCGTATGGACGCATGCTTACGAAGTCGATTATCCGGAATGGGCCTTGGATCCCAAGAGTCCGTTGAGTCCACGCCCGACGCCGATCCTGAGCGGCGGCAAAATTTACGCTTTGGGATCTCGCGGGCGATTGGTCTGCTTGCAAGCGCGCGACGGAACTGTCCTTTGGGAGAAGAATCTGGAAAACAAAAACAAGGATTCAACCTTCACGCCTTCGCCGCTGATCGAAGGCAATCTGCTGATTCTCTTGCTCGAAGGACTCCCCCCCGGGCCTTGTGTCATCGCGTTCGATAAGGATTCCGGGAATGAAATCTGGAGGGCGCTGGATGAGCCCGCAACGCTCAGTTCGCCCATTGTTTTAACCGCCGCCGGAAAGCGACAACTGATCGTCTGGACACAAAGCGCAGTGACGTCATTGGATCCGGCAACGGGAAAACTGTATTGGCGCGAGCGTTACTCAGGCGGCTCGACCTACGCCGTTCCCACGCCTGTGACCGAGGGGAATCTTCTGTTTGTGAACGGGATGATGTTCCAACTGAATGAGAAAACACCGGCCGCTTCTCTGCTCTGGCCAGATGGCCTCGCGCCTTCGCGAAAAACGATGAGCGAAACGTCAACGGCGATCTTCCAAGGAAACCACTTGTTCACGTGCAACATCTCCGGCGAACTGGTCTGCATCGAGGCCAAGACCGGCAGGATCGTTTGGGAAACCAATCGGGTGACCGAAGCGAAGAGTGGCGCGAGCATTCACATCACGCCGACGGGAAAATCAGCTCTCCTCTTCAATGACCGAGGCGAATTACTTCGCGCTCTGCTCGGTCCGAAAGGTTACGTTGAGATCAGCCGCGCTGTTTTGTTGAAGCCAACCTGGCCGCCGCAAGGCGCAACGAAAGCGGTCTGGGCTCCACCCGCCTTTGCTGGCCGCCACGTGTTTGCCCGCAATGACGAGGAATTGGTCTGCGCGCCACTGCAGCCAGACCGCTGAATCCGCTTTGCTGTCACACCCGCGATCTTGCCGCCGCCTCCAGCACGCAGAGCCAGAGCGCAGCTCGAGCCACGCGACCTTAGGCCCGCATCAGATTGTGGCGATACTCGGTCGGCGCTTGGCCGGTGATGTTCTTAAAGACCCGATTGAAGTGAGTCAAAGATTGGAAGCCCACTTCGAAGGCGATTTCACTCACGCGCAAATTGGGATTGAGCAGAAGGTTCTTGGCCTTTTCAATCCGCACCCGGGATAAATACGCGGTGAAATTCAGCCCGGTCGCTTTCTTGAACAGCTTGCAAAAATAAAATGTGCTGGTGTTGACGGCTTTGGCCACTTGCGAGAGGGAAAGGTCTTCCGTTTGGTTATCGAGAATGAATTGTTTGGCTCGGGAAATCACCGGGAGCTCAGCATTTTCCTGCTGCACGACGAGCTGATTGCTGACCATGGACAGGTGCTGGGCAAAGATCGTGAGCAACCGGACGACCGCGTCGTGTTGCTTCGAGGAAAGAACCCGCCCGCTGAAATAAGCCTCTTTTAGCTCCGGCAGGCTGGCTGTGACTCCCCAACCTTGCACCAGCTTCGAAATTTTTTGGAACTGATTTTCGGTCGGCTTTTTGCGAAAGGCCTGGCCTGTTTGCAGGAATCCAATGAGCTGCTCGCCTAAACGAACTGGAATGGCAATGTCCGTTAAGCCGGCCGCGCAGTTGATCGATTGCGCATCGATGGAGGCCGTTTGGGAGAGTTTTTCCTGCACTTGCAGGCAGGCGGCGCAGGCGCGGCTTGTGCCCGCGAGCAAAGAGCAGAAGCGGTTCTCGTGCTTTTTTCCGTGGTGAGGTAATTGCCATGACTCGACCGCGCGGAAGGAGACGGGCAAGCCGGTGGTCTCGCTAAAAGCGGTTTCGTATTCCTGGTAAATTTTAGAGCGCTTGAGTGTTTCGATGATCGCGCGGGCCTTGGAAGGCGTATTCACATTGCCCGGGGAGAGGGAGGCAGCGTGATCCAGCCGGTTGTCGGAATGAGCATGTTCAAAGGCAGGGGCTGAGGACCGGCTGAACTGGGTCTCGGTGTTTTGCTTCGCAAGGATTGTTTGCATGTGGCCAAATTAGGGCAAGGTTGCGGGCTCCACAACCTAGGCTCATCCCTAGACATGATCGCCGCCTTCTCCCGAAGCGGGTAAGGGATTGTCTTACCCCGTCTAAGGGCGCGCGCAGGCCGGTCACATCGCATACTCCAGGCTAATTCGATAGCGCAAGATGTTGTAGCAATGGATCCGATCGATGGTGGACTTGCTGATCCAACCCTCGCACCGCAATTCGCCGCTGACAGTGGCTTCGCGTCCTGCCACGGCCCGCGTGAGCGCTTCACTCAAGTCAAAGTCACCGCAGACGCATTCGTCATTGAGACAATCGAGGCGGAAGACGGACTTGGCGTAGGCGGGATTGACCGTGTACTTGATTTCGCGGTTGCGAGTATTCCCTTCCGGGCTGAAGTACCCGAACGCGATCGTCAGAGATTTCAGTTCCGGAAATTTCTGCGAGAGGCTGGCGGATTGTTGGCTGCGCTGGCTTTCCTGCTGGCGGTAATCGTCTCGCGGAGTGGCTTTTTTTTGATTCACAAATTCTCGATTCTTTTTTTTGGTTTAGGTCGTCCATTCGTTTCTTAATTCCGAAGCAGGGCGCTGCAGTTCCTCCTTCAGAATGGGGCTCCGGCCTATTTGTGGCCGCGGAGCCAGATGAATGCACAATGACTTTAGCGCAATTGCGTCGGAGAACCAGACGGTTTTCGTCCCTTCAGAAAATAGGTCTTTAGGTCGCTTTTGTCTTTCACATAAAACTGGCCTCGCTCTTCGAATAGATATTTGTCGCGCAACCTGCCGTAGGTTGTTTCGTTGACCTGAATGTGGCCTGGGGCGCCATAGGTTTCCATGTGCCAGGCGGTGTTGACGGCTTCACCCCAGACGTCGTAGCTGAATTTTGTCTTGCCAATGACGCCCGCCACGACCGGGCCGGTGTTGATGCCGATGCGCAAGCTGAAGGTTTCTCCGTTGACCGCGTCGTGCTGCACGATTTCCTCCTGCAAAGCCAGCGCGGCTTCGGCAATCGCTTCAGCGTGGTCAGCGCGCGGGACGGGGACGCCTGCGGCGATCATGTAGGAATCGCCGGTGATTTTGATTTTCTCGAGTCCAAGCTTCGCGATGAGCGCGTCGAACTGGGAATAGATTCTGTTGAGCAGGTTGACGAGATCAGTGGCGGCCATGCCCTCGGTGAGGCGGGAGAAGTCGTGCAAACCGGCAAAGAGGATAGTCGCCTCGGGAAAGCTATCAGCGATGATGTCCGCGTCTCCATTGGCCAGGACGCCCAATCGCGCCTTTAACCGTTCGGCAATCGCATGAGGCAGCACATTGAGCAGGAGCTGTTCGGATATCTTCTGCTCCGCGGCAATTCTCTCGTAAAGATTCTTCGTTCCCAGATGGAGCAAGCGGACTTCGAGCATGTTGTGGACTCGCATCAAGACCTCAGCGAGCTCGAATGGTTTGCTGATGAAATCCTTGGCCCCCGCGCGCAGGGCCTGCAGCTTGTGATCCGGTTGGGCGGTGATGACGAGGACGGGCAAATATCCGCCGGTTTCGATTTTCTTCAGCCCTTCCATGACCTGGAACCCGTCGAGGCCAGGCATCTGCAGATCGAGCAAGATTAAGGCGTAATGGTTTTGGCGATGGAGTTCGCAGACCTGGCGCGGATCCTGGGTGGACGCAACCATCATATATCCTGCGCCGCGCAGCATGCGCTCCAAAAGCAGGACATTGGCTTGCTGATCGTCCACGATGAGGATTCGAGCGTTCAGGATGTCGAGGGAAGTCACCATATCTATTCGTGCAACTTCATTTGCGCGGAGCGGTCCCCTGCTCGGCGAATTCCAAGGCCACATTCAGCGTATCCATAAATTCTTTGACTTTGATCGGTTTGGTTAGATATCGGAAAAATCCCATCTCCAAGCCCATGGCGATGTCGCGGGGCATGGCATTTGCGCTCAGGGCAATGACTGGGATGTGCGCGGTGGATGGGTCTTCCCGGAGAATTTTTAAGGCTTCGATGCCGTTGATCCCGGGCAGATTGATGTCCATCAGGATGACATTTGGTTGAGCAGCGCGCGCGAGCTCGATGCCGAGAGTTCCGTTGACCGCGGTCAGCAGCTGCACATCCGGGCGCCGCGCGATGAGTTGTTCGACGAGCTTCATGTTCGCCGGGTTGTCTTCGACGTAGAGTAGCGTGTGCCTGGGCGCGCCGGGCGACAATTGAGCCGGGAACGAAACCTCTATTTCGCCGTCTTCAATGGCGAGTTGGGGCGCGGGAGCAGAGGTCAGTTCGCACCAGAAAACGCTGCCGGTTCCGACGGTGCTCTCCACTCCGAGGATGCCCTCCATCAGTTCGGCCAATCGCTTTGTCACCACCAGGCCGATGCCCGTGCCTGCGACGCCGCCAGCCTCTTGGCCGAGTCGATTGAACGGCTGAAATAGCTGCACGAGTTTTTCCTGGGGCAATCCCGCGCCGGTATCCTGCACGCTGAGGCGCATGCGTCCCGGAACGCTCGAGGCGCAGCTAACCACGACCGTTCCCTTTTCCTTGTTATATTTGATCGCGTTGGAGAGCAGGTTAATGACGATCTGCTTCAACCGCGTCCGATCGGCTCTGACAAAGATGGGATTGTCGAACTGAGGAAAGGTCATGCGGATGCCGCGCTGTTGCGCCTGCGGCTCCATCATTGCTTGGCATTCGGACATGACCTCGGATAACGAAACCGACTCCGGCGACAGCGATACCTTCCCCGACTCGATCACAGCCAGATCGAGAATTTCATTGATGAGCTTCAGCAGATGCCACCCCGCTTGCAGAATTTGAGCGATGTTCTCGGCCTGAGGCCTTGTCGGCAACGGGGACGCTGACTCCATCAACTGCGCGAAGCCGAGGATCGCGTTGAGCGGGCTGCGCAGCTCATGGCTCATGCTCGAGAGGAAATCTGACTTCGCTAGGTTGGCTTTCTCCGCGGCGGATTTGGCATTCTCGAGTTCGACGTTGGTTTCCTGGAGAGCCCGCTCGAAGCGTTTGCGCTCCGTGACGTCGCGCGCGGCCGCGAACACGCCTTGCAGCTTACGATCCCGATCATAGAAAGTGCTGGCGTTGTACGAAACCACCGTTGTCTTGCCATCCCGGGCGCATGCGGTCAGCTCATAGTCCGTGACCTTCTTGCCGCTCAGCATGAGTTTGATGCCCGCTTCGGCCCGCTCGGGATCAGTGAAATAATTTTTGAATGGGGCGCCAATCAACTCGTCCCGGGTGCACCCCGTGAGCGCTTCCATCTGCTTATTGACGTCCGTAATAATGCCAGCCGGATCGGTCGTCATGATGGCGTCGATGTTGGATTCGATCAGCGAGCGGGTGTAGAACTGCTGGTCTCGCAGGCGCTGATCGAGTTTTTTCTGCTCTGCTTCGACCTGTTTGCGCGCGGTGTTATCCGTGCCAATCAGGAGATAGCCAATGATCCCGCCTTGCGCGTCGCGGAGCGCGGTGACCGAAACCACCGCTGGGAAACGGCTTCCATCCTTCCGGATGTAGGTCAATTCATAGATGTCTTCGATGCCGCGGGAGGCTTTGAAAACTAAGGCCTCGAAACCGGGTGTAATGGTGGTCGCCAGCTCGACGCTTAAGGCTTTGGCCCGCGCGATCAATTCCTGCGAGTCGGAAATATCGGCCGGAGTAATCTTGTTCAGCACTTCGGCGGCGGCATAGCCAAGCATTCGTTCGGCCCCGACGTTGAACAATTGAATGACGCCTTTGTCATCGGTGGCGATGCTCGAGAAGTTGGCGCTGTTGAAGATCGCGCTCTGCAGGGCGCCCCCCTTGAGCAGAGCCTCCTCCGCTCGTTTCCGGGCACTGTTGTCGGTTCCGATCAGCAGATAGCCAATGATCCCGTTGCGCTCGTCCCGCAACGCCGTGACGGACACGACCGCTGGAAAACGGCTGCCATCCTTGCGGATATAAGTCAGCTCGTAGATATCCTCGATTCCGCGTGAGGCTTTAAAGACCAACGCCTCGAATCCTGGCGTGATCAAGGTCCCAAGCTCCAGGCTCAATGCTTCAGCGCGCGCGATGACTTCTTGCGGATCGGAGATGTCAGCGGGAGTGATCTTGTTCAGCACGTCGGCCGCGGCGTAGCCTAACATGCGCTCGGCGCCGACATTGAAGATCTGGATGACGCCCTTCTCGTCGGTGGCGATGCTGGAAAAGTTCGCGCTGTTGAAAATGGCATTCTGCAGGGCGCCCGCTTTCAGCAAAACCTCTTTGCGCCGAACTTCCGTGACGATCTCCACCGCGGCGAGGTCGCCGTTGAGAATAGTTTGTTGCTCCATATCTGTTCCGTTCTTAAACCGCGATGGGCCTTGGTTGTTCTTCCGCTCGCCGCGCTGAGGCGAGGTCACGCCGCTCGCACCCCGCCTGCGTCGCCTAAGTGCTGCTTCAGACACGCGGCCACTTCCGTCAGGACAATCGGCTTGGCCAGAAAGGGGTACGTTCCGATTCGTCCGCCACACAGATCAACTTGCTCTTTAGTGACGACCGCCGTCAGGAACACAATCGGCACAAGTTTCAACTTGGGATTCGCCTGAAAACAAGCGGCCAAAACCCCGCCGTCCATGCCGGGCATCAGCACATCCAGCAGGATTAAGTGCGGCTGAAATTCCTCCGCTGCCGACAGCGCGGCCTCGGGGTCATTTTCCTCTCGGACCAGGTAATCGTTGGTTCCTTCGAGGTAAAGTTTCAGCAGTTGGGTATCGCTGGCTTGGTCGTCCACAACTAAGATACGCTTCTTTTCAGTTTTCATCGTCATTTTTATAAATTCACTTTCGCCCTTTCACATTTCGGCCTCCCAGCGGTTCGAAAAACGTGCGGTCGAACTCCGCCCTCGCGGCCCGTCCTTTCCGCGGTGGGTTGGCTTCCGTCTATCTGGGAAAATCCCTCGGCGAACGTGCGCCCTTCCGCGGCTGCTTTGGCGGTTTCTCGCTTTCGGGCAGCAGGCGCAGCGGCGGCGGATTCGTTTTGTTGACGTATTTGCGCACGAGCCAGTGCCGTTCCAACGCTTCGATCAACCGCTCCAGTTCGCGCATTGACGTCTGCGTTTGCTGGACCAGGCCAGGCAGGTCCTTCGCCTCATTGGCGACCGCATCAGTGAACTCCGGCAAACGGGCCGTGCCTTTTTGCACGTTTGCCACCGCGTCATTCAAATTCGTCACCACTCCGCGCAATTCGCCCATTGCTTCATTCGCCCGGGTCAGAAGCTTCTGCGCCTCGTCCGCGATCGCCGCGTCACGGAGCAGCTTGCCGGCGGTTCCTTGGCCCTGTTCGATTCCAGAGGCGAGGTTATCGAGCCGCGCGATGAGCTGGCGCAACTGTTCCGAGTTGTGCTGCAAATCCAGCCCCAGCTTCGTCCATTCATCGAAACCAGCCCCGGCCTTTTTGACCACTGGCATGAGCTCGGATTGGAGGCCGGCGAGCATCTTCTCCATTCGACCGAGGGAATCTTCCGAGGCCACACAACGAATCACGGGTTTGTGCGAGGGCAGCGCCGCGCCCGTGCCGCGAGTAATTTCCATGAACGAATCGCCCGCCACGCCGAAAACTTTTTTGATGGACGCGGTCGAATCGACGCGGACGAACCGCTCGAAGTCGCGCCGAGTTTTTACCTGTGCGGTCATGCGGCCGTCATCGCCCACGCTGATGTCAGCCACCAGGCCGGCGGAGACGCCGAGGATAAAAACGTCGTCGCCGCGGCGCAGCCCCGAGGCGCCGCCCTCTGGCAGCAGCACGTCGAAGGTATATTTCCGCTCGAACCAGCGCTGGGAATGCCCGCTCAGAATAACTCCCGCCAGGACGAGCGCGAGCACGCCCAGCACGAAAAAGCCGGTCAGTTCGTTCACATGTCGGAATTTGAAGCGCTTTTCCATCAGGATTCCGTTTCCACCGGCAACATTTGCGAGCCGAACATCTTCGCCCGTGTCGTCGCCCGAATGGCGGGATGCCTCCAGACTTTCGGGTCCGTCATGGTCCAGAGCACCGCGGCGCCGCGGCTTCGGGCGGACTGCACCGCGCTGACCAGAGGAGTCGTGAGGTCGGCGTAAACTCCGCGCTCCGGCTGCTCGATGATGATGAAGGCCGGCTGGCCGAGAAACGCCCGAACGCACGCCGCCTTGCGCAAGTCCCAACGCCGCATGCCCGCCGGCCGCCCGCGGGGCAAACCAGGGAGGCCGAAGACGCGCGCCAGCTTCAGCGCTTCATCAAGGATGTCATTCTCGCTTCGTTGAGTGTGGTGAAGCTGCGCCAGCATGATGTTCTCATCCACATCCAAGTCGTTAATCCAGCCGTCGTCTTCGAACAAGCGGCCGATTTTGCCGCGTTGCTCGGCCGCGCGGCCGGCGGACATCCGCTGCCAATCTTCGCCGAGAAAGTTGACGCTTCCCTGCGCCGGCGCAACAAGCCCCTCGGCCGCATCCGCCAGCGGCAGCCGTTCATTTTCGCGTTCGATGCGCAAGAGCATGAGCTCGCCCTGAGTCAACTCGAAGGAGCTGTTCCACAATCCGATTTCGTAGTGCGGGCTGGGCTCGATGGTCACTTCGCTGAATTTCAAGATGGGCGGAGGAGCATTCACGGACGAATGGAAAATCATGCATAGGTCAGCAGCGAAATCGCCGCCGAGGTGATGAACAAGGCAGCGAGCGAACGGGCCAGCGCGCCTTTCGTCGCCAGCGGCACTTCCCTCACTCCGCCTTCCACGCTCAGCCCTTCGGTGGAACAAATGACGGCCGTCAGCAGCGCTGGCAGCAGGCATTTTACCAGGAGCCCGATGGCATCGAATGGGTGCACCGCTTTGAACACGTTGTTGAGGAACACCCCCGGGTTGGCATTTGCCGGGCTGACCAACGCGCCAAAGCCGTAGCCGCTGGCGAATGCCACGAGCACGAAAATTACCGTCAGACAAAAGGCCGACACTGCCATGGCCAGAACGCGCGGCAGCACCAGAAACAAAAGCGGGTCCAGGCCCTGCGCTTCGAGCACGCGCACTTCGCCCCCGATTTTCATGACCCCTAACTCGGTGGCGATGGCGCTGCCGCCGCGCACGATGAGAACGAAATTGGCGAACAGGGGCGCCAGTTCTCGCACCACCACTGCCACCAGCAACGGCCCGAGCTTCTGCGAGAGCCCGAGCTTGCCGGTCCATACGCCGAATTGAACCACCACCGAGATGCCCACCAGCACCGCCACGATGAGAATAAAGCGGACTGATTCCACGCCGGAGGAGAGAAGCTGCCGGGCGAAAACCCTTCGCAGCGTGCGCCGCCAATATCGAGGCTGCGCGCCGAGGAAAAGCGTTGTGCCGAGCACCGAGGCGAGGTAAAGCACTTCGTGCCATTGCGCGCGGGCGAAGCGGCCAATGTCCGCCACGGCTCGGCGCGACAGGGAGCTCGACGAGCCGCACGTCGATGTTTTCGCTCGTAACTCTTGCATGCGGACCTCCTCGAAACTTGGCCTGGCTCAACTCGTGAGAATCTCGCTCACGGGAGACAGCGTGGCGACGCGGTCACAAACGACTTTGATCGAGACTAAGATAGGCACCGACAATAAAGCTCCGGGCATGCCCCAGAGCCATGTCCAAAAGATCAATGAAACAAAAATGACGACCGGATTGAGGGTGAACCGGCGCCCGAGCAATACCGGCGTGATGAGGTTCGCTTCCAAACCGTGCAGGAGCAGATACCAGGCGGGGGGAAGGACCGCTTGCCACAACGTATCGAAGGTGAGGAGACCGACCGCGCCCAGCAAGATGATTCCAGCCACCGGCCCGAAGTAGGGAACAAAATTCAGGAGCGCCACGAGCATTCCCCACATCGCGGCGTTGGGCACCCCCATGAAATAGAGGCCGCCGGCCACGACCATGCCGAGGCCGACGTTGATCAGAGAAACCGAAAAGAGGTAATTGGAAATGTTCTGTTGAATCTCGTGGCTGATCTCGACCGCCCGCTTTTTGTCGCGGAACGTAGGCATCACGCGGACCAGTTTCTGCAAGAACAAGTCTCCCGACGCGAGCAACAGATAGAGCAAAACCAAAGCCTCCCCAATCCCCGCCAGGAAAGTTCCAGTCCAGTTAATGATTGTGCTGGGGACGCGGCTGGTTTTGACCTCGACCACAGTGGCCTTCTTCGGGTCTTCCTCTGCCGCTCCCAAGTTGCTGACGGCGGCCGCCGCCTGGCTAAAGCGCGCGAGCCGCGGAAAAAATTTCTGAACCCGCTGCCTCAGCTCGATCATGTGTTGCGGTCCTTCGTTCATCCACGTCAACGCGGGGCGGCCCATGTGGAAGAAACCGATCGCAACACCGGACACCAAAAGGCAGAGCACGACGCCAGCTGAGAGCGCCGGGGAGATGTGACAGTAGGACAGCCAGCGAATGAGTGGCTTCAACGTCATTCCTGCCACACAAGCCAGGAAGATCGGCAAGATCACTGGCCGAGCGAAATAAAAGAACGCGATCAGGCCGAGCAAAATCAAAACGACTTGCGCCGGCGTGGTTCTGGCCGCCGATGGAACAATCGTTTCCGCCAAGAACGGTTCACCGCTGGGCGGGTTTGCCGGCGGCGTCTCTTTAACAAGCGGGTCGCTGTTTTCGCCGTTCGGTTGAGCGTTCACTTTTCCCCGAAAGAAGCCCCGAATGACGTTGCCCTTCAGACTTAGCTTTTGGACAACACTCATGGGGAGCCGTCGGCAGCCTGGCTGGTTGAGCCATCCATTAATGTGCGAACCGTCCGAAGCAAATCCACTGACGTGAATGGCTTGGCCAAAACCGCAAACCCTTCCAACTCGCGGGTCTCGCCGTCGAGCACAGGGACGGCGCCGGAAACCATCAATACCGGCGCCTTCGGATGGACGGCCCGGAACCGGCGAGCCAGTTCCAAACCATTGAAACCGGGCATCGAGAAATCGGTCAGCAAAAGGCGAATGGCCGGCGTGGCTGCAGCCAACTGCATCGCCTCCATTGGGCTTCCAGCTTCCAGCACCTTGTGACCGAGTTTGCTAAGGATCCTCACTTCCAGTTTGCGGATTGCCTCGTCGTCATCGACGACTAACAAGGTTTCAGCCTCGCCAGGCGAAAAGTCGGTCATAGTTTTTAATTCCTGCCGCGTTGAACTGCTCAGCTCTTTCTCGAACTGCCCCACATCGTGCCAAGGCCAGCGACGAGAGCGACGAATCCTCCGATGAGCATCCAGACAGCTTTATCGGTCGGTGATCCGGTAAAGAACCTGGAAACGTCGGAGCTAAAGGAATTCATAGCTTGAATCCCGAAGATCATGAGGACCACTCCGCCAATGAGCAGAGCCAAAGAAATAATTTTATTCATAATGTGATTGGTAATGCGTGTTCGTTCGTGGCATCGCAGGGCGCAGGCACTGGACTGCGCGCGCCTGAATCGTCACGGATAAAAAGCCCGGTAGAAACGTTTGGCCGCCGAGGCGTTGGGATCAGTGAATGTGCTGGGGCTGGCAGATGGCGTCGGGGTGGCGAAAGTCGTCCAAGTCATCAAATCTTCCGAGCTTTGCAGAGAGAGCATGAAGCCGGGGGTATTCGTGATGACCAGAGAGGCTGCGCCGCTGATGGGAGGGCGCATGGGACCGAAGCTCGGCGCAGCGAGCAGCGTCGCTGGAACCGTAATGGTGTTTGCGTCCAGCGCGACTGCCCCGATCCGCGCCAGCGCTCTGCCTTCGAGGGCTGCGCGCGTGTTGAGGGTGATGGATTGATCAGCCAGGATGTTTCCTTTGAGAACCGAATCCGTTCCGAGCGTCGCGGATGTGCCGACCTGCCAGTAAATGTTGGCCGCCCTGGCGCCGCCCGCCAAAATGACCTTTCGCCCGGCGGTTGTCGTCAAGGTGGATGCCATTTGAAACAGGAAAACCGCATTTGCATCTCCTTGGGCGTCCAGAGTCAGATCTCCGGATGATATCGCCAGAGAAGAGGTCGATTTGTAGAGGCCAGGAGTCAGTGTGAGTCCGCCTAGATTTCCGGCCACTGTGGCTGGAGCAGTCGTGCGTCCTGCGGCATCGTTAAACGCAAGGGTCAGATCCGCCTCGGCCTGCGCTGCGACTGGATCGCTCGCGTGGATCGTTCCATTGACGATTCCGGGCGGGAATCCAGTTACGGCGCCTCCTGGGCCCACGCCAAGGTCACCAGTGACTTTGGTCTCACCGGTGCTAGTGACGGTGGCGCCGGCGAGAACGCCGAACTTGGCTGCGGAACCGAGCGCAACTGGGGCTTCGCCTGCTTGAGAGCGAGCAGCCGCGGCCAGGAACAGAACGGTCCAAAATATATATTTCATAGTAAAATCGAATTCGTGTTTTTATGTGTTATTGCGTGGCGAACTCCAACGCCGGGCGTTGAAGCCGGACGGGTTTATCCGCCGGGTTTTTCCCATGCGCCTGTCCGGGCATTTGAGAGTGTGCGAATGGACTCCAAAGCGCTGGTCGAAATGGCGTGGCGGGCCAAGGATGCGATCTGGCGGGGATCTAATGGGAGTAGATTATGGTTCAGCCAAAAGTCCCGAATGGCTTTGACCATTTCTTCCAGTTTCCTTGCTTCGGACGGCTTGGTCAGAAATGCGTTGGCGCCGAGACGGTACGCCGCCGCGATGTCGGCCTCCTCTCGAGATGCGGTCAGGACGATCACGACCATCGGCGCGCCGGGCTGTTTGCGAATCCACCGGAGCACGTCCAGCCCCATCAAGTGAGGCAATTTCAAATCGAGCAGCACCAGGCAGGGGGAAGGGAATTTTACGCGGTCCGCGAATTTGCCGGCGCCCTGCAAATAATCGATCGCTTGTTGTCCGTCAGTGGCGACCTGCACGGGATTTTCCACGCCCATTTTTCTCATGGCATGCCTCAGGAGGAAAACATCGTTGGTGTCGTCTTCGACCTGCAGAATCGTTTTCATCGTCTTACCCTTTTTCCAACTGAATCCAAAAGCGGCTGCCCTTGCCCAGTTCTGACTCGAAGCCAACCTGCGCGCCCATGCGGTCGATTGCCTTTCGGACAATCGTCAGGCCAATGCCGGTCCCTTCGTACTCGGAGGCGGGATGAATGCGCTCGAATAACCTGAAAATGCGCTCGTGATTTTCGGGGGCAATGCCAATGCCCGTGTCCTTCACCCAGACTCGAGCCGAGGAGGATCCGGTGCTTTCCGCGGACACCTCCACGTGAGGCGTGTCGCCGGGTGCGACGAACTTTACCGCATTGCTCAGCAGATTGGAGACGCACTGCATCAAGAGCGCCTCATTTCCGATGACGGTGGGCAGCGCGCCTTTGATTTGAATCGCGGAGGCGCCGCCGGGCCCGCTTGGGAAAGTGTCGATGATGTCCCGCACCAGGCAATGAAGGTCGAGGGGGCCCATCGGCAGCGGGGCGTTGAGAATTCTGGTGTAACTCAGGACATCCGTGATGAGACAGTCGAGGCGGACGGACGAGCGCATAATCTGCTGAAGATAATCGACGGCTTGTTCGTTCAGTTTGCTGCTGTACTCCTCGACCAAATATTGAGCATAGCCTTGCATGGCCCGCAACGGCGCGCGCATATCATGCGATACGCTGTAAGAGAAACCTTCCAGTTCGCCGATTGTTTCCCGAAGCTGGGCGGTGCGCTCGGCAACGACTTCCTCCAGGTGCACGGCATGCCGCGCAATTTCATTATTTGCGCGGGAGAGCGCCTCCTCCGCTTCCTTGCGTTTGGTAATGTCCCGGATGTTGCACTGAATGACTTTGTGTCCGCCTTCATCGTAGAGGTTGCTCACGAACTCGACTTCGCGGTGTTGGCCCGTCTTGTTCTGCAGGGGCAAGTTTTCGTAGCGAATAAAATGCTTTTGCTGCAACTCGCGGAAGGCGGAACGGCTCGCTTTTTCATCCTCGAGCAGGCCGATCTGCCAGAGTTCCTTGCCGATTAATTCCGCGTGCGTGTAACCCAACAGCTCGGTCATGAATGGATTGGCATCGGCGATTTTGCGGGTGTCCGGATCGAGGATAAGGATGCCGTCCCGCGCGGCCTCGAACAGCCGCCGGTAACGAATCTCCGAATTCCGCGTGGCGTTTTGCGCCTGCCGGCGCTCGGTCACATCGTCGATGAGCAGAAGAATTCGCTCGAGATCATCCACCTGGTGGCCGCTCAAGAGCATCGTGCGGGACCCGATTCCTTCAAACTCGTGCGTCACTTCGAAGTCCTTGAAAAAAGTCTTTCGAGGCAGAACCTCTTCCAACAAGGTGCGCAGCTTGGGAATGTTCCATTGACCGTTGCCCAAATCGAAGACGAGCCGGTTGAGCGTCTGGCTCAAGGTTATTTTGAAGCAGTTGCAGAAAGACGCATTGGCCGTTTGGACCCGCAGCTGTTGATCGAGGACCAACAAGGGCGGAACCGCCTCAATGATCGCTTGCGCGTACACGCTGGTGGCGAGCAATTGCTGTTGGACCAGGAGCGCGTCTTCTGCCCGGGCGCCTTCGCTGTGGCGCGCGCCATTGGTCCTGTGACGTGCCTTGCTCGCTTGTGTCGTTCTCATCGGAATTAACAGTAGACCGCAGTGAAGCCTTAAAAGCTATTAGGGGTTGACCCGGGGGGCATTCCCCCCTTGCCGAAATTTAGGCAGGCTGAGCGCCCGACTAATGGATCGTTATCCGGACGCTGTTCTCGATGATTCCCTCAGCAATGGCATAGCGCGTGAGACCTGCCACGTCGTGAATGTTGAGCTTGCTCATGAGATGCTGCCGGTGCTTGTCGACCGTTTTGAAGCTTACGCCCAGTTCCGCAGCGACTTGCTTGTTGGGTTTGCCCTCAGCAATCAATTGGAGCACCTCGACCTCGCGTGAACTCAGGCTGTTGCCATTCCTCTTTGACGCATTTTTCCCGGCTGAGTTCGGCGTGCCGGCCGGAGCGCGCTTGGAAACGGAGTGGCTGAAGTAACTCTTTCCTTTTTGAATCTCGCGAATCGCGAGGGCGAGATTCGCCGAAGAGGTTTGTTTGAGCAAAAATCCGGCTGCCCCCAACGCTGTCACGTGGTCCACGTACGCGGCATCACTATGCGCGGAGAGAATCAGCACCTTGCTCTCAGGAAAGTTTTTGCAGATCTGCCGAGTGGCTTCCAGGCCGTTGAGCAGCGGCATCGCGATATCCATGACCACCACGGCAGGACGCAGTTTTTGGGTGAGTTGCACGGCTTCGCGTCCAGTCGCCGCTTCACCCACCACTTCGATATCCGTTTCGTGTTCCAATAAGGACCGAAAGCCTTCTCGGACAATCCGGTGGTCTTCCGCAAGCAATACAGTAATGCGTTTCATGATCTTCCAGGTTTAAGTTTAGAAATCAGGGCTCCCTCCCCTCCGCGCCCACCTCCTAACGGAAGCTGAGCAAGGACCGCTGTGCCTTTGCCCGGGGCGGATTCGATGGCGAAATTGCCGCCGACCATCTCGACCCGTTCCCTCATGCCGAGCAGCCCCAATCGTTTGCCCTTTTTGGCGCGCAACACGCGTTCTTCCTGAAAGCCTTTGCCGTTGTCTTTTATCTTCATGAAAATCGCGCCATTCAATTTTTGGATCTTCACGTCTGCCTGACTGGCTTGCGCGTGGCGCGCGACATTGGTGAGCGCTTCCTGGGCGACCCGGTAAAGCACGGTCCGTTTGTCGCCGTTCACTTGATCAACCCCAGCAAACGCCGACAAACTGACCTGGATGCCCGTTTCCTCCCGGAAATTTTTCATATAAGTAGTGAGAGCGGGAATGAGCCCCAGATCGTCCAGGATGGTCGGGCGCAACTCGCGGGCAAACCGGTGGACGAGGTTGACCGATTTCTCCACCATTTGTTGGGTGCGGGCGATTTTCCGTTCGAGCCCCTTCGAGTCGAGGGTGGCTTCCCGCCTCAAGGTGGCGAGCTGAATATTGATGCTGGTCAGGGTCTGCGCGATGACGTCGTGCAGCTCGCGGCTGATCTTCTTGCGCTCTTCCTCCTGGGCCGAGAGCAGCTGCCGGGACAGCAGCCGCAATTGTTCCTGCATGTGGCGCGACTGCTCGAGCAACAGGCCGTAGTGCAGCTCGCTTTTTCGGAGGGCCTCCTCGGCCAGCCTGCGCTGAGCGGTCTCCTGTTTCAACCGGTGGTTGGAGGTAGCCAGGCTCATGCCGCGCTCCGTCAGCGTTTGAATCATCCGGTTCAAATGCGCGCTGGCGATCCGGGCTGGGCCATGCGTTTTCTCGATCGGGATGGTGGCCTCCGCAAAGAAAAGGCCCGCGCGCCGGATGATCCCATCCCGGCGGGTTGAGGCAGAGCTCGGCGAAATCAGCAGCTTCATCAACGTCCGTTCGTGGATCCTGGCCAAGTCCAGAGTCTCCAGCCCCATGGTTATGGCCCGGCGCCCAAGTTCCTTTGCGGGCCGCAAAGTGGGACGGCGTCGCTTCAAGTGCGCTCGCAACATCGCGCCATACCGTCGGGAGAATTCGGCCAGTGCGGGCTTCATGTTTTGCCAATTCGACGAGCGAACCGCTTGATGCTTTTTTCCACCTTATCCGTCAGTTGTTGGGTGCTAGCCATGTCTTTCGTGAACGAGTGGCTCTTTAGGGCGGCTTCCTTTTTCAGAATGACCAATCGGACGTTGATTCCCAGTAAAGTCTGCGCGATTTCATCGTGCAGCTCGCGGCTGATCTTTTTTCGTTTAGCCTCCTGCAAGGTCAGGAGTTCGTGAGTCAGACTCCGCAACTTTTTCTGCAGCAGTCGTGATTCCGCCAACCTTTTTTTGGAGTGGTCCTCGCTCTTGGTGAGGGCTTTCTCGACATTCTTCCGGCGGATGACGCTCTGTTTTAAAGAGTGATTCGAGGCCGCCAGATCTGCCTTGCGCCGGTTCAGCGCCTGGTTCATTTCTTCCAGGCGGGCATTCGCGGTCAGGGCGGCGCGATGCGTCCTTTCGATCGGAAGGACGGCCTCGATAAAAAAAAACTCTGCCCGCTTCATCACGCCATCGCGGCGAGCTGATGCTCCCAGTGCAGCGAGGGCCGCCTCGTGCATCCTGGCGACATCCAAGGTTTCCAATCCCAGGCTCACGGCCTGGCGGCCCAATCGGCGGGCCGTTGGCAAGCCGGCCTTTGCCCCTTGCTTCAGGTGTTGTCGCAAGGCTGAAGCATAGCACTCTGACAATGCTGTGATTTTACGTTGCATGATGCGTCGAATGGCCGCGGTTTGCAAAAGACGGAATCTTCGATGCCGCTGACTGCGACCCATCAGTATCTCTTGGCCTTTTGGCTGACTGAGCGAACCACGGCAATATCGGGTGCTTGCCCCTTCGTGTCCATGGGGGAAGTCCCCGAGCTGGCCAAGTCACGGCAGGAGGAGCAGCGGATCGCGCTTGACATCTCTTTAAGATCATAGTGATATCACTTTGATAAACGTTACAACCAAAGGAATCATTATGTCAGCTCCATTTGAAAGGGCGGCGACGCAGGAAAAGACAATCCGGACGGCCAATGGCTGGCCGATGCTGGCGCTCAACGTGGCGATGCTCTTTGGCGCGATCGGATTGCTGGTGCGGGTGATCCATCACGCGGCCAACTACCAGGAATTCGAAGTTGGGACGTTCGTTCCTGCAATCGTGCTGTTGGTGCTGGCGCCGATCTTTTTAGCCGGCCATTTCACGTTGCAACCAAATGAAGCGCGCGTATTGATCTTGTTTGGGGCGTATCGCGGAACCGTGCGCGACAGCGGGTTTCATTGGACGAACCCATTTTACACCAAGCGGAAGATTTCATTGCGGGCGCGCAATCTCAATGGGGACAAACTGAAGGTGAACGACAATCGGGGCAACCCGATCGAAATCGCGGCGGTGGTGGTCTGGCGAGTCGAGCACACGGCGCAAGCGGTGTTCGACGTAGACGCTTACGAAAATTACATCCGGATTCAGAGCGAATCAGCGGTGCGGCACGTGGCCAGCAGTTACGCTTACGATCACGGAGAAGAAAACGAAGTCACGCTGCGGAGCGGGACGGACGAGGTCGCGCTGGCCCTCAAAAAGGAATTGGAAGAACGGCTCTCGAAGGCGGGAGTGGGCGTGCTCGAGGCGCGGTTGACGCACCTGGCGTATGCTCCTGAGATCGCGCAAGCGATGCTTCGGCGGCAGCAGGCCGAAGCCGTTATCGCCGCGCGCAAAAAAATCGTGCAAGGCGCGGTTAGCATGGTGGAAATGGCCTTGCGCGAGTTGGCGGAAAAGGAAGTGGTTGTCCTCGACAACGAACGAAAAGCCAGCATGGTCAGCAATTTGTTGGTCGTGCTCTGCGGGGAGAGCGAAGTTTCACCTGTGATCAACACGGGGACGCTTTACAGTTAACCACCCGCGATCTAACCCTGACCGGGCGCTCTGGTTGTGGAGGCGCTCGCCTGCCCAGTGGAAGAACGAAAATCTTTTCTGCTTCGCATCGATCCGAAGCTCTGGACGGAGCTCGAAAAATGGGCTCAAGACGAGCTTCGGAGCGTGAACGGCCAAATTGAATACATTTTGAAAGAGGCGGTGAAACGCCGCAAAAAGGAACAGGCCGAGGATTAAATTTGCGAGTAAGAGGTCCGTTTCAGGAATGTGCTCGTGACCTTCGACACGTTGTCCTTGTATTGGGGATCCCCAATTAATTTTTTCCAGACCGGCGCGTCAAAAAAACCTTTCCAGTGTTTCTGGTGCGCTTCCTTGCTTTCACCCGAGACCATGTAAATCAGGTTGGGCAAGCGGCTCCCGATCAGACTCTGGCCAAAGAACACAGGAGCGAGGCCGACCTCGTGCATCAACGGAATTTCGCCGCTGTTGAACATCTTCACCTTGTTGATTCCTTTGGCTTCGCTGTGGCTCTCGTAAACGCGGAGTTCAAAAATCCATGGCTTCTGTTCGGACGGGGGCTGGGGCACTTCTAATTTTTTCATCCCTTCAAATGCGATCAGCAGCGAGCTTTCAAACCGAACATAAGCCGGGTCGCTTTTCGGCACATCAAGATATTCGGCCCCGGCTTTCTGATATTCGTTATCCGCAGCCAAGCGGCGGTTCACCGACGCGAGGAGGTCGAGCGAATCGTATGGAATCAAAACGCAAATCTTGGAGATCTCCAGCTTGTCGAGTTCGGTAAACGCTCCGATGGGCCGAATTCCCATTCGATTGTAGGCGGGAATCGCAGCCGCCCGCCAATACTCACCGACGAGTTTTTGTTGCCGTTCGGATTGGATCGAGTAGGTCCGGAGCTCGTAATATTGTCCCGGCTGCGCTGAATCAGTTTGCGCGCTGCTCGTCGTGGAGATCGCCTGATTGGCCGCTGCGAACGAGGTGGCCCCCAAGCCCGCCTTCAGGAAAGTGCGTCGTTTCATGCGCAACGAAATAGGCCGGTTTTTAGCGCCAATTTCAAACAAATTCCCCGCGGGAAATCTCGTGGCGTTTGAGTCCCTAAAACTATTTGCACAGAAAGGAAGAATGGCTAAAGTGTGCAATCCTCATGAACATTGCGCGTCTCCTGATAATTCTGTCGTTTGCGCCCATGCTATTGCCATCCGCCCTGGGAGCGCAGAGCATCGCCCGGATTTGGGATGAAGAAATCCTTTCCGCCATCCGCATTGATACTCCTCATCCGCCGGTGCACGCGCGCAACCTGTTTCATCTTTCGGTGGCGATGTATGATGCGTGGGCCGCTTACGACGACGTGGCGGTTGGCTATCTTTACCATGCGAAACATACCGCCAGCGATGTTGCGGCAGCTCGCCGGGAAGCAATCAGCTATGCGGCCTATCGCCTCTTAACCGAACGGTACGCCCTCTCGCGGAGCGCCACCAACACCCAGGCCGCGCTCGACGCTCGGTTGGCTGCTCTTGGTTACGACAAAAACAATTTTTCGCGCGACCCTGCTACTCCCGCGGGAGTGGGCAATTCGGTGGCAGCAACGGTTTCGGATTTCTTCTTTGCGGATGGGGCTCGTCAAGCGCAGGCCTATGCGGATTTGCCAGTATCGCAGGGCGGCTATGCGCCGATCAATCAACCGCTCGTCACGGGCATGTCCGGAACAACTGTCGTGGACCTTAACCGTTGGCAGCCGCTCGCGATCGCCAATTCGCTCGATCAGACGGGTTTTCCCGCGGGGCCAATTCAAAAATTTGTCGGCGCACAATGGCTCGCAGTCCGGCCATTCGCGTTGGGCCGTGTGGATTCGAAAACCGCCTGGATCAATCCCGGGCTCCCGCCCCGGCTGGGCGGGGATCGCGATGGGCAATTCCGGGATGAGGTCGTTGAAATTATCCGACGCAGCGGTGAATTGACCCCAGACGACGGTGTGACCCTCGACATTTCTCCGGGAAGTTTTGGCAACAGCACACTCGGGACGAATGATGGCCAAGGCCGGCCGCTCAACCCAGCCACTGGCCTTCCGTATCCGGCGAATCCAGTCAAGCGTGGCGATTTCGCTCGGGTGCTGGCGGAATTCTGGGCCGATGGGCCATCCTCAGAAACCCCGCCCGGGCATTGGAACGTGATCGCGAATAATGTCGCGGACAACCCGAATTTTGAGAAACGGTTCAAAGGAACCGGACCCGTGCTTGATGATTTGGAATGGGACGTGAAAGTTTATTTCGCCCTGAATGCGGCTGTGCATGACGCCGCCTGCGCGGCTTGGTCGCTGAAGCGTGTTTATGATGGCGGACGGCCCATCGAGTTCATTCGCGCGATGGGCCAACTCGGGCAATCGAGCAACCCCGCAGGGCCGTCTTACGATCCCAACGGACTCCCACTTGTGCCTGGGTTGATCGAGGTGGTTACATCAACAACAGCGGCGCCCGGCGGAAGGCATGCTGGATTGCAGGCCGGCAAGGTTGCGATTCATGCCTGGCCTGGACAACCGGCCGATCCGATCAACCAACATAGCGGCGCGAAATGGATTCTCGCCGCTGATTGGCTGCCGTTTCAAAAGGCCACTTTTGTCACTCCCGCCTTTCCGGGTTACATCTCTGGCCATAGCACGTTCAGCCGCGCCGCCGCGGAAGTCCTCGCGGCAATCACGGGTTCACCGTTTTTTCCGGGCGGCCTCGGCACATTCACTGCCCCGGGCGGAACATTTCTGACTTTTGAAAAAGGCCCTTCCGAAACTGTCCAACTGCAATGGGCCACCTTTTTCGACGCGTCCGATCAGGCGGGCCTTTCCCGTCTCTGGGGAGGCATTCATGTTTCGGCTGATGACCTGACCGGACGCAAGGTCGGCGCCCAATGCGGGAGGAGCGTTTGGGAGCTCGCGCAAAAATATTTTGATGGTTCGATCATTAAGACCCCGGCGCCGCTTTTGATCCGGCAATTGACCTCGGCCGGGTGTGAACTTCGGTTCGACACATTTCGCGGCTTATTTTACAAACTCCAATCGACTACTGACCTGACGCAGCCGTTCACGGATGAACCGGGCGGCTTCGTTCGAGCGGTTGATTCATCGATTTTCCAGACGAATAATTTTTCCGCCCAAATGAGATTTTACCGGGTGGTCAGCGCGCCGGCACCGTAGATTAATAAACCCGGCATTCGAAGCTCGAAAATTCGAAACGAATTTCCCGGACGCGGCAACGGTCTTTTTTCTTTACACCCCTCCTGTCGTCCCCTTAAAAAATTCGTATCCATTAGCATCTCTGCCAGGACAGGCTGGCTTTGCCTTGCCCTGGTGGACCACACCAACCCATATACTCAATGAACGCTACTCAGTCGCCCAGTCATGCCTCCGCCGAGCCATCATCTGCACGGTGCTGGAAACCGGCCGTCACGCGAGCAGCCGCACGCGCTGCTAAAATCAAAAGATCAGCCGGCGCAACCGCCGGCCTGCTGCTTGCCACCACCTGTTTCTTGGGTTCAAGCATCTCCAGCCAAGCCGGGAGCTTGACCACAGATTTTTCTTCGGATCCCGGCGCTTCAATCTCGAACAAGGGCGACGCCGGTTCGCTCGTGCGGGATGGAGTTCTGAAGTTGGTTGACCTGGCCGATTTAATCGATCCAACCACAGGCCAATTTGACGAGCACCGTCTGCCGCTGCAAGGCTCGTACATTTTCCCCGAACTCGATCCTGGCCAGAAAATCGCGTCGTTCACGATTTCCTTTAAAGCGCGCATGGGCGGTGGAACGGAACGCGGCGCGCAGGGATTCAGCTTGGTCTTGGCGAATGATTTTAACGACAGCGCGCCATTTCGGGAGGGAGGCGGCGGGACTACGGGACTGACGATTTCCTTCGATGAAATTGACGGGGCAGCGCCCGCGGCGGGCGCGGCCGGCACGAGCGAAGGAAATGATCCAGGGGATGCGCCCGGCATTATCGTGAAGCAAAAAGGCCAAAAGGTGATCGCCAAACAATTTGACGGGCTGCGGACGGATGCGCCTGGCACCGGCCATCCCGCCCTGTTTGTTCCGGTGCAAGTCGCGCTGACCCCTGACGGGTTGCTGAGTGTCACTTACAATAACACCAAAGTTTTTGATAACGTGCCGATCGGTTACATACCGACCGACGGGCGATTTGGTTTCGGAGCGGGCACGGAGGAACAAACCGCCATTCTCCGGGATAATTTTTGGATCGATGACGTTTCGATCACGACGACCCCGCTGAGCGGCGCGGCGGTTGTTTCCGTGGAGCCGGCCACGCAGAACGCGGCGCCGGACGCGGCCATTAATATCGGCATCCAAGGGCTTGGGACTGGAACGGTCCAACTGCAGGTCGACAACAAAGACGTGACCGCGACCAAATCCGACGCCGGCGGCGGCATCACCCTGGTCAGTTTTAGGCCGAGCGTTTTGTTTGATCCTGGATCGACGCACACCGTTAAGCTCGTTTACGGCGGAAAAACCTTTCAATACGGCTTCACGGTGGCGAAATCGCCGATCATTCCAGCCACGGCCGCAGCCGCAGCGGGGTCAGTCGATACCAGCAAGGCCGGTTTCAAACTTCGCGTGTATCAAGTCGAATCGGGCGTTACGGAGAATTCCGCGGCTCGCGGCGAAAAGGAATTAGCGGGCTTGCTCGGGCCGAATACCGCAGACCTGAGCGTGGCGAACAGCGACGGGACGTTTAATAAAGACACCATTAATTTCGAGCAGGACGGCAGCGCAGCCGGGGATATTGACGGCGACGAACTGATTCCTGGCATTCCGGGCAATTCGAGTAACCCGACCGACAACATCGCCATGGAGGTGACAGGGTTTTTGGATCTCAAGCCGGGGGCCTACACCATCGGCAGCGTCAGTGACGACAGCATCAAAGTGACGATCGGCGGCGAGCCGCGCGACGTGACAGCGCTGACCTTGTTCGATATTGCGATTGGCCGGGCGACGGGATCTTTCATCATCCAGCAAGCGGGCCTTTATCCATTCCGCGCCATTTGGACCGAAGGCGGCGGCGGCGCGAATATCGAGCTGTGGAGCGAGGACGCGAGCGGGATGAAAATCTTGTTGAACGATTTGGCGAAGGCCGGCGCCATTAAGTCGTACCGCCAGCGCGCGGCCGGCTTCAAGGTCCCGCCTTATTTGAGCGGCGCCAAGCCGGCGCCCAGCGAAGAGAACGTCAGCACCACGCCAAAGATTCAGCTCGAAATCACCGATGACGGCACGGTGCTCGACCCGAATTCAATCAAACTTTCGATCAACGACACCGCAGTTTCGATTCCTGCCGGCGCGGTGACAAAGAGCGGGAATATCACGACCATAAAAGTCGACGTCGCACAACCGCTCGAGCCCAACAAACCTCAGAAACTCGGCCTCCAATTCGCGGACAACGCCGGGAAAACAATCAGCCGCGAGTATTTCTTCACCACCGGCAAGAGCGCGGGCGGAAGCGCTTTGAACTCCGTGAAAGGTTATTGGACGTTCGAAGGAAAGAATCTCAAAGCCAAAGTCGGGCGCGACATGGCGTACGTAGATGAATCACTGGCGAGCCGTTACAAGTTCGGCGTCACGGGCCAGGGCGATTTCGCCACTGTGCCGCTCATGAACGGAAAACCTGCCAATGTTCTGTTGGTTCCGTATGTGCCCGACAGCGAATCCGACGCGAAAGGGCAAATCTTCAAGCGCCTGGGCTTGCGAATGAATCATGACATTCCGCCCAACGGCGGCGGACAAAAAGTGAATCAATACACCGTCATCATGGATATTCTGTGGGGTGACGGGACGGGCTATGGCGCAGTTTGGCAGTTGCACGATTTGGATAATCCCGGCGACAGCGACATGTACTGGCAGGAGAGCACGAGTGCTTACGGGAAATCGTGCTGCTCGTCGTATCAAGCGCCCAACCAGAAGCAGGCGCGCTGGCAATGGGCGCGCGTGGCGTTCGCGGTGGATCTCACGGCCAACCCGCCTGTCCTCGCGAAATACATCAACGGAATCAAAAACCTCGATACGATCGGCGGAACGCGCGGCCACATCGATTCCGAGTTCGCGCTGTCAGTTCCGGAAATCGTTCTCTTCGGCGATTCAGACAACGAAAACTCGGAGGCGTATCTGAGCGCGGTTCAAGTGCGCGAAGGCCGGATGACGGATGAGGAGATTGCCGCGCTGAAAGGACCAGATCCCGCGGGCATTCCGTTGCCTTACTCGCAATGGAATTTCAACGATCCTGCTCGGCCACTCGCCGCTGAAGTCGGACACGATTTAGAGTTTGTCGATCCAGCGCTGGCCAGCCGCTACAAGACCGGCGTGACCGGCCAAGGCGACTTCGCCAATGTCCCGTTGATCAACGGAAAACCCGCCAACGTTCTGCTGGTGCCGTACGTGCCGGACAGTGAATCGGACGCCCAAGGGCAGATTTTCAAACGGCTGGGGTTGCGCCTCAACCACGGATTGGCCGCGAATGGCGGGGGACAAAAAGTCAATCAATACACCGTCATCATGGATCTTTTGTGGGGCGATGGCACCGGCTACGGCGCAGTCTGGCAGTTGCACGACCTGAATAATCCAGGGGACAGCGACATGTACTGGCAAGAGAGCACCAGCGCGTATGGCAAATCCTGTTGTTCGGCTTACCAAGCTCCCAATCAAAAACAGGCGCGCTGGCAATGGGGCAGAGTCGCCTTCGCAGTCGATCTCGCCGCGAACCCTCCCATTCTCGCCAAGTACATTAATGGCGTTAAAAACATCGACGCGATCGGCGGGACCCGCGGGCATATTGATTCCGAGTTTGCTCTCTCGATTCCGGAAATTGTGTTGTTCGGCGATTCGGACAATGAAAACTCGGATGCCTACATCAGCAGTCTGCAAGTCCGGCAAGGCCGCATGAGCGACGACCAAATCGCCGCTTTGGGCGGGCCCACCGCGAGCGGCATTCCTTCGCCGAACCCGGTCAAAGGCGAATGGAATTTCGATGATGCCGCGAATCCGTTGGCCGCAACCGTCGGTTCGGACATGCAATTCGTCGATGCTGCGCTCGCGAGCCGCTACAAGGCCGGCGTGACTGGCCAGGGCGATTTCGCGAATGTGCCCCTGATCAAGAACAAGCCTGCCAAGGTGCTGCTCGTGCCTTACGTTCCGGACAGCGAATCGGACGCGAAAGGCCAAATCTTTAAACGATTGGGTTTGCGCATGCCGCACGGCGTCGAGCCGAACGGCGGCGGGCAGAAGGTCAATCAATACACCGTCATCCTGGATTTGCTTTGGGGCGATGGCACTGGTTATGGCGCCGTCTGGCAATTGCACGACCTGAATAATCCAGGGGACAGCGACATGTACTGGCAGGAAAGCACGAGCGCCTACGGAAAATCGTGCTGCTCCGCGTACCAAGCTCCCAACCAAAAACAAGCCCGATGGCAATGGGGACGCATCGCCTTCGCTGTCGATCTCACGGCCAATCCGCCGATCCTGGCGAAGTACATCAATGGCGTCAAAAACATCGACGCGATTGGCGGAACGCGCGGCCATGTCGATTCCGAGTTTGCGTTGTCCGTGCCGGAGATTGTGCTGTTCGGCGATTCCGACAACGAGAATTCCGATGCGTACATCAACGCAGTCCAGGTCCGTGAAGGACGAATGAGCGACGAAGAGATCGCCGCGCTGGGCGGGCCGGATCCGGACGGGATTCCCGCCGCTGCCATCGGCGCGGCCGCCGCAAGCGCACCGCCGACGCGGCCGCAGCTCAAGCATGCCCGCAGTGGCGCGAACCTCACGCTATCTTGGGATGGCGCGGGATTCACGCTCGAGAGCACGCCAACGCTCACAAACCCGAGTTGGTCCGCAGTCGCGGGCGCCGCCAACAATTCGATTGTGATTCAAGTGGGCCCGGGCACGCGGTTTTATCGTCTCCGGAAATAAACCAAACCAATCCGCCGCAGCCGGTGTGAGTTGGTTCCAATGATCGAACCAACGCGCATCCGGCTGCGCTTACGGTGCGCAACAATAAATTCAATTTGCCTGGAGAACGGGCGTCGGCATGATTTGGCCAAATCGTTATGGCCAAAAGATTCGGTCGCGCGCTTTGCTGGTTCGTCTGGGCTGCCCTTTTCCTCACCAAAATCTCCACTTGGGAGATCCACGCGGCGGGCGTGACGCTGATCACTCATGGGGCGCAGCTGAACAATGCTTATCCAGATTGGCTAGACGCGATGGGCGAGGCGATTGCCCGGCGCGCTGGTCCATCCACCGCGATTGTTCATCTCGAAATCGCCCCAAACTCTTCCGGCGGTTTGAAAATTGATTCCATGCGCCTCGAGGGTGGGATTTTTCCCTCGCAAGGGTCTGAGAACGGTGAAGTCGTCATAAAGGTCTTCTGGCACGAGGCAGCGGGCCTTACCGATCCGTACACAACGGCCCAGGTTGCGCAGGCTGTCCTGCCATTCCTCGTTGAGCCGGTTAATTGGGGAAACCAGGTTGCCACGCCCGTTTTCAGCGAATTGCCGCTGCATCTCGTTGGCCACAGCCGCGGCGGCTCAGTGATGGCCGAGCTTTGCCGCTTGCTTGGCGGCCATGGGATCTGGGTCGATCATTTGACGACGCTCGATCCCCACCCGCTCTCGGCGGATGATTGTTTGGGCCTTTTGTGTCCGGTGGTTTTCGATCCGGAAGCGCGCATTTTCGAGAACGTCATCTTTGCTGATAATTACCGGGAGAAAGACGACTCGGGGCTGCTCGTGGATATCAGCGGATATCATATCGACGGCACGGCGGAATTGGATTTAACCCCGCGATTCGATCGTGACGGCCTGGATGACTCCAATAACAGCGATCACCTTGAAGTACACGATTGGTACCATGGCACGATCGACTGGACGGCGACGAGTGTGGCCGGCGCGCCGATTCCGCGGGCCGCCTGGTACAACACCAATGACATTGGCTTTTCCTTTTCACTCATCGGCGGGGAAACGGCCTTCCGTTTTCAGCAGCAAACGAACTATTCCGGGACTGGGCTGAAATGGTTGGGGGCGCCGCGGGTCGCAGCTTCAAGCCACGCAGGATCGCAATGGCCCAACGTCGAGCTGGAAAGTTTTTCGAGAAAGCAAACGGTCCATCTCGGCGAGATTTTCCCGTTGCAGCTGTGGTTTCAAAATTCGCTTGGGACGAACGCGCACGCCGTCAGCGTCGAATTGTTTTTTGACGCTGACCGCAATCCTTACAACAACGCAGGACAAGCGCCAGTCTATGCCATCAGCGACAACTCAAGCTCGAACGCCGTGCAAAACCTGCAGATCCCTTGGGCGGTGAACGCGCCGATCGGAAAAGGTTTTTTGTTGGCGAAAGTTTCGGACGCGAACGGAAGACGTTTTTATTACGCGCCTCAGGCGCTGGAAGTCGCAGCGGCCACAGTTCGGTTTAGCGCAATTTCCCGGCAGCCTGACCGGACTGTTTCTTTGAGGATCGCCAGCGAGCCGAACACAAGCGTGACCATTCAATTCTCGGCTGACTTATCGAGCTGGACGACCCTGACCAACGTCATCACCGCGGCGCCCGAGACGGAGATTGTGGATGCAACGGCGGGCCGGGCGAGCCGGCGGTTTTATCGAGCGAGCATTCCGTGAACGCTGCTGCCATGCTAATCGTTGCGAAAGTTCCCCCCTCTCCCTGCCCTCTCCCCGCGCTGATGCACCCGTTGGCTTTCAAAAGCGCGGGGAGAGGGATGAAGGGTGAGGGGTTTTGCACCATGTCGTGTGCAATGAGTTTTGCAAAGATTGATACGTGGCCGATTGTGTGAGCGCGTTTTCAGATCGCGCCTCCGGCTTTCTTCAAAGATTGCGGACCATCGAGCGGCGTGACTGGATCAATAAAAATCCAGCACATCGCGCCCACGAGATAAACCAGAGCGTTCGCCCAGAAGATATAAATCCATCCGTTCGGCGCGGCGTTCAGAATGTAGCCATCCACGACGCCGGCGACAGCTCCGCCCAGGTTGCCCATCATGTTCATGCTGCCGGAAAGCGTGCCCGCATATCTGCCACCCACGTCCATGCAAGCGCCCCAGCTTCCTGGCATGGTCAGATCGTTGCTCAGACTCGCCAGGCCCATTGCCAGCATCGCGAGCAGCGGCTGCTTCGAATAGGCCGAGGCCACCATCAAAACCGCGGCGCCCAAAAAACCGACGACGCCGAGAAAGCGACGGGTTCCCGTGACGCTCCCAAGCGCCGAATTCAGCCGGGCGGAAATGAAACCGGCGGCGATGCACCCGATCCCGCCGAAGAAAAGCGGGAAACCCGCCAGCCACGCTTGCATCGCTCCGGCCAAGCCGCGGCCTTCCTTTAAATAACTCGGCAGCCACGTAATAAAAAAATACCACCCGTACGAGAGCGAAAAATATTGCAGCCACAGCAGCCAGACAGTCCCGCTGCCGAGGAATCGTTTCCACGGAACGTTGCCGTGGCCAGCCGCGTTGGTTTCAGCTCCCGCCAATAAAGCGAGTTCCGCTTCATTCACCGCTCGATGGTCGCGCGGGTTATCCCGGAACCACCAGAAGAAGACGAGCGCCCAAACAATGCCGAGCAAACCAAAAACTTGGAATGCGTGGCGCCACGAAATCAACGAGAGCACCCACACCACCAGCAAAGGCGTCAATGCTCCTCCCCAGCGCGCGGCCATCCACATGATTCCTTGGGCGCGCACCCGTTCTTCCGGGGGCAACCAGGTGGAAAATATTTTCGTTAAGTTTGGGAAACAACCCGCTTCGCCGACGCCGAACAGGAAACGTGTCACCAAAAGCCAGACATAATTCCTGGCCCAGCCAGTCGCGGCGGTGAAGAAGGACCACCAAATTACCACCCGCATCAGGACGCGCCGAGGTCCCAGCCAGTCCCCGAGCCAGCCGCTGGGAATTTCGAAGAGCGCGTAAGCCAGGGTGAATGCGGAAAAGACGTAGCCCATCTGCTTCGGATTCAGGTGAAACTCCGCTGAGATATCCGACTTGGCTTGGGAAATACAAACGCGATCGATGTACGTGATCACTGCCAAGGCGATCGCAAATACGATCACCCAATAACGAGTTTTGGAAGCTAAACCAGATTGGGCCACACGATGAGAGAGCGGGTGAGCACTGTCACTTCTGGGGGGAATCATGCGGGAGAATCATCAGCAAACCGGCTCCGGCTGTAAATCCTGTTTTCTCGGCTCACGAGCGGGCAGATCGCCGCTGACTTAGCGCGGTCAAATAGAGCACACCCACGAGCAGGGCAAAAGGGATCAGTGACATGGCATCGGCATGCGGCCCGGCGAAGAACGGGTTGTGGGCCTGCGACCACTTGGTCAGGAACGCATCGGCTTTGTCGAATGCTCCTGCCAAAAAGGCAATGATGATTCCCGCAATCGCCCCGCCCGCGATATAACCCGAGGCCAATAGCACGCCGGGACTTTTATCCGACTCGGCCGCGAACTGGGTTTCATCGATGGCTTGGCCAGGAAACTGGCGGCGAAAATGCACGTCTGCCAGCCAGCGCACAAATCCGCCCACGAACAGCGGCGTCGAGGAAGAAAGCGGCAAATAAACACCGACGGCAAATGCGAGCGAGGACACGCCGCAGAGTTCGAGAACGATCGCAATCATCACGCCGAACAGAACAATCGCCCACGGCAGTTTCCGGTCGAAAATCCCTTTGATGATGTAAGACATCAGCGTCGCCTTCGGCGCGTCGAACTTCCGCACAGTGCTGCCGTCCGGCCGCGTGTCGAATAGGCCGTTGATGCCTGGATCAACCAACCAGATCGCCACGCCACGATCGTCGACCAAGTAGCGCTTGGCCGATCCATCGCCCGAATCGGGCCGTTGCCATACACGATATGTTTTTTGATCTGCCCGGCCTTGTGGCCCGGTCAGCCTCTCTGTTTTCGTCAGCTTCGAAGGATCGGTTCTCAAGCCGGGCTCGATCTTTTCAACGGGGACGTAAACAGTCGCAGCATTGTTTAGCCCGAGCAGAATCGGGCCAAGGACGAGCGCCGAGGCGAAGGCGCCGATCAGAATCGCGATTTGCTGATGCTGCGGGGTCGCGCCAATCAAAAACCCGGTTTTCAAATCTTGCGAGGTGGCGCCGCCGTTCGCCGCGGCAATGCAGACAATCGCGCCGACGGACAGGGCCGTCACGTAATACCCGCCTTCCGTCCAGCGCAGCATCAGGAAGATCAGACAAGTCAGCAGCAAGGTTGCGACGGTCATGCCGGAAACGGGATTCGAGGACGCGCCGATTTCGCCGGTCAGCCGTGAGGAAACAGTCACGAACAAAAAGCCGAACGCGATAATCAACAGCCCTCCGACCGGATTCATGTGAAGGTTGCGCGCGAGCGAAATGACCACCAACAGGAGCACGAGACCGGCCGCGACGAATTTCATCGAAAGGTCGCGGTCGGTCCTCACGCTTGCCTCGTTGTTCCCTTGAGTGGACTTAAAGTCGGACAGCCCAGCCCGCAAACCGCGGAGCAAGGTGGGAAATGACCGGATCAAGCTGATGATTCCGCCCGCGGCCACAGCTCCGGCTCCAATGTACAAGACGTACGCTTTGCGAATGTCCGAAGGCGACATCGCGCTGATCAATTTGCTCCCTGGGGCGAGCGGCTGCATCATTCCTTGCCCGAAGAACTTGATCATCGGGATCAAAACCAAATAGGAGAGCACGCCGCCGCCGCACATGATCGAAGCGATGCGCGGGCCGATGATGTAACCGACGCCAAGCAACTCGGGTGAAATTTCGGCCGAGATTGAGCCCGCTTTCATCACGCCCCCGAAAACTTTTTCGGGAACATCCTTCCAGCCCTTCAGCGCGACCATCGCCGTTTTATAAATCAGCCCAAGGCCGAACCCGGAGAAAATCGCTCGCGCACTGAGTTGAGCGGCCGCGCCTGCGGCTTTCGCGGAGGGCGAGGCGGCGGCTTTCGACTCGATCGACGCGCCCGCCTTGAGGACTTCCGCGCAGGCGGTGCCTTCGGGATACTTCAGCATGCCATGTTGCTGGACGATGAGAGCGCGCCGCAACGGAATCATCATGAGAATGCCGAGAAACCCGCCCAGGACCGCAACCAGAATCGCGCGGCCAACTTCCAGGTCAAAACCGAGAATCAAAATGGCAGGCATCGTCGCGCCGAGGCCGAACGCCAATGATTCGCCGGCGGAGCCTGCGGTTTGGACGATGTTGTTTTCCAGGATTGTCGCATCCCGCGCGCCGAACCATCCGCCGATCTTGGACCAGGCTCGAAACACCGTTAATGAAATCACTGCGACGGGAATCGACGCGCTCACAGTCAATCCAACTTTCAGGACGAGGTACAAGGATGAAGCTCCGAAGACCATTCCCAGAATCGTCCCGAGCACCAAGGCACGCACGGTCAATTCCGGCAAGCGAACGGAGGCGGGAATATACGGTTCGAACGGAATTTCCGGCGCAGGCTTCGAAATTTTTTCAGCTGGCGTCGTCATTGGCTGAGGGGTTCCGGAGCAAAACGTATCGCGGAGGGGCTCGCTCAGCCAAGCTCGGATTCAGTTCCGACCTCTGGCAGGCCTCCGAGGAATAGCGGACATCGCGTTCATGGTTTCCATGAGATCATTTTCCGGCGTGTTTCGAAGGAACAAATGAGTTGTTGAAGGCTCATAACTCCGAAGCGCCGGCCGCGGAAACCTGGCGGGCTGGACTGGGAAAGGACTGAACTCGATTTACAGAAATGATGTGCTTATGAAAAACGCAGTTTTTGTCGGGATGGCAGGAGCTCTCTTGAGCGCGAGTGCGGCTGGACCGATTCAACTCCAGATCAACAAAAAAGGGCCTGCCGTCGAAATCAGCTGGCCGGGAGCTAGCGGCGTGTTTCAATTGCTGACCCGGCCGGATTTTGAGTTGAGTTCCTGGCAAGCTTCCGGGTGGCCGACCACCGCAGACCGTGTGACTAGACCAATTCAGCTGAAAAACGAATTTCAGAAAGTCGAGTTGCTGTCGAGCAACGACCTCGTTGTCACTGGCAATGCCCAAAAGTTGATCGATGATGGCCGAAGAATTTTCCGCTTCGACACCTTTGGCGATGAAGAGTTCTGGGGCGGCAAGCTCAAATTGCACACGGCCATCGCCGGCAGCACCAATGGCGGAGTTGGGCCTGGGCTCAGCCCCAAACAGGCCTTGCAGCTCGGCCTGAAGGTGGACCTGGACGCGTTGCCGGCAGATTTGGTCGCCAAGTTAAAAGCTGGTCAGGTGAATCTCGATGACCCCGCGACAACGTTGGCGCTGCTGAAATTAAATGCTGTCGTCGGGGTCACCGGGCTGTTTAACGACAGCGGCGTTATTCAGTCGATGGGCATTCAATGCGCGCTCTGCCACTCGACCGTCGATGATTCCTTGACGGCAGGCATCGGCCGGCGTTTGGACGGCTGGGCGAACCGCGATTTGAACGTCGGCGAAATCGTGGCGCTCGCGCCGGATCTCTCGCCGTTCACCAATGTTCTGCAGGTCGACACGGCGACAGTCGTGACGGTGTTGAAAAGCTGGGGGCCAGGAAAATTCGACGCGGAATTGATTTTGGATGGGAAAGCATTTCGACCGGACGGCAAGCCGGCCGCGACCTTGATTCCCCCGGCGTATGGTTTGGCCGGAATTAACCTGCACACGTGGACTGGCTGGGGATCAGTCCCGTACTGGAATGCGTTCGTCGCAAACCTTGAAATGCATGGCAAAGGGCGCTTTTTTGATTCACGGCTGAACGACACAAACCAGTTCCCAGTCGCGGCGCGCAATGGGTTCGGGAACATTCAAATCGATCCCGACGACGATCTCATCACCTCCAAGTTGCCGGCGCTGCATCACTATCAAATGTCGCTGCCCGCGCCCAAACCGGTCGCCGGAAAAGATTTTGACGCCGAAGCAGCCGAACGCGGGGATGGGCTTTTCAGCGCGAAAGCCGCTTGCAATCGTTGCCACAGCGAGCCGCTCTGGACTGAGCCGGGCTGGAATCTGCACACTGCCCAAGAGATTGGAATCGACGACTTCCAGGCGCTGCGTGCTCCGGATAAACGGTACCGCACCGCGCCGCTGGCGGGAATTTTCTCGCGCACGAAAGGCGGTTTTTACCACGACGGCCGATTCGCCACGCTGCTCGATGTCGTCGAGCATTATAATTCGACTTTTTCGCTTGGCTTAACCCAACCAGAAAAGCTCGACGTCGTTGAATATCTGAAATCGCTGTGAATGGGAGGAGGCACACAACCAACGTTCATCGCTTCCCAAAATCTGGGAAGTCTCGATTCTCCTTCGCCGGATGTTACGCCAAGATCCAAAACATGAATTTTGGAATCGAGGAGTAAACTCTGGAGAAGGAAGACGAGATGAATGCAACTGAACTAAACGCAGAACGGGTCATGACTGATTTGAAACGAATCGTGCGGGATTCGGAAGCTCTCTTGTTCGACTCGGGCGAGGCCCTGGGCGATGGAGCGCGGCAAACTCGCGCGCTTCTTGGCCAAACCGTCGAAGCAGCCAAAGCGGCTTGCCAGCGACTCGAGGAAAAGGCGATTGTCCGCGCCCAGGCGGCGGACAAAGTCATTCACGCGCACCCGTACGAATCGGCGGGCATTGCGGCCGCGGTTGGTTTGCTGATTGGCTTGCTCATGTCGCGAAGCCGACCCAAGTGAAAGCTTCTCTCCTCCTCTCGAAGACAGGTCACTCTTCGGAACGGGTTTGGAGATTCGCATGCCGAGCGCTGACGATCGGCCGCTGTCCGCCTATGTGCCAAGGAATCTTTGGCAGAAGGTCGCTTCCGGCCGTCACCAACGGTTACGGCGATAAGCGTCGAGCGGCTGGGAGTTCTTCGGAGACCGTGCTGCCAAGGCCGAAAGGATCATGCCCCACCTGACAATAAACGGTCAATCGGTCGACTTGCCGTTCGGTCGGACAATCCTTGAGGCATGCGAAACAGCGCGAATCGAGGTCCCGACGCTGTGCCAGCGCTGCCGCATGTCCGTGACTTTTGCCTCTCTTGGGGGAAAGCTGCTGCTGCTGAAGGGCGCGCCCGAAGTGGTCATCCCGTTGTGCGACACGCTCGAGATTCGCCACACCGTGGTTCCTTTGGAGGCAACGCACCGCGCCGAGATCAAAGCCGTGGAAAAGCAGATGGCAGGAGAAGGCTTGCGCGTTCTGGCGCTGGCGTTCCGCGCTTTGTCCGGCGCTGAGGACTCCGAGCCGTTGGAAGAACACCTCGCTTTCGGCGGCTTGATTGCGCTGGAGGATCCGCCTCGCCCGGAAGTGCGCTCGGCCGTGGCGAAATGCCGCGGAGCCGGCATCAAGGTGATCATGATTACGGGTGATCACCCTCAGACAGCACTGGCGGTCGCGCGCCAAATCGGGTTGGTCCGGTCAGCCCAGCCTGTCGTGATCACCGGAGACGAACTTCGAACCATGTCGAGCACTCAACTCCAGCTTGTGCTGAGCGAGCCGGAGATTCTGTTCGCCCGTGTGGCAGCCGATCAAAAATTGCGGATTGTCTCGGCGCTGAAGCTGAAAAACGAAGTGGTGGCTGTCACTGGAGACGGGGTCAATGACGCTCCGGCCCTCAAACAGGCAGACATTGGGATTTCCATGGGCATCAGCGGAACCGATGTCGCTCGGGAATCCGCCGACATGATCTGGCTCGACGACAATTTCGCAACCGTCGTCTCGGCGATCGAAGAAGGCCGCGCCGTTTACGCGAATATCCGCAAATTTTTGACTTACATCCTGACCTCGAACATCTCCGAGATAGTGCCCTACCTCGCCTTCGTGCTCTTTCGAATTCCCCTCCCTTTGACCGTCGTGCAGATTCTGGCGGTCGATCTTGGGACAGACATGGTGCCCGCGCTGGGACTCGGAAGCGAATGGCCTGATCATGGGATCATGAACCAACCTCCTCGCTCGCGTCATGAGCGGCTGCTGAACTTTGCGCTCATCGCTCGCGCTAATCGATTACACGCCGTGGGGGAATGCCGTGTTCGGGACCGCGCCAATTCCGACGGTGGCTTGGCTGTTCGTTGTGCCATTCGCGTTGGGGATGTTGTTGCTGGAAGAACTCAGGAAGGCCGTGGTTCGGTTTATCCATCGAACAAAAACCGATGGATGATTGCCAAGCTGAGCGAATGTCAGCCCAGCGAACAGTGGAACCTTTTTCTTGGAATTCAATTCGAGAAATCAATTTAAGATTTGGATTTCTCGGCGGCACGGAAAGGAGACGTATGCACAAGCTAATGCTTCTCATAACGGGAGCGGCAGTCATGAGCCTCGCGATTATAGTGGTCGGAGACCTCAATCGAGACATCCGGGCTGATAAAGCGGCCACTCAAGCGTTCATGCGCCAGAAGCTCAATCATGCCCAGTCGGCCCTGGAAGGGATCACTCTGGAGAAATTCGACTTAGTGGCAAAGAGCGCGCTGCGGCTGCGCGATATGACGCACACCAATATTTTTGTGGTTTTGAAAACGCCGGATTACCGGCAGCACACGCTCGATTACCAGAAGAACATCGAGGCTCTCTTCCAAGCTGCGACTGACAACAACCTGGACGCTGCCAGTGAGGCGTATCAAAAGGTGACGCGCAGTTGTGTCGATTGCCATCGCTATTTCCGGAAAGCCCAGCGCTCAAAAAGCGTCGTCGAAGGGAGCCATACTTGATCCGCACAATCCAAGAAAAAATCAGGGCGCACCCGTTTATTCGGACAATGCCGGAAAAGTATTTGGCGCTGATGGCCGCCGCCGCTGCCGAACGCGCGTTTCAGCCAGGCGAAATTCTGGTCCGGGAAGGGGACCCGGCCAACCGTTTCTTTCTCATTCAGAATGGGCGGGTAGCCCTGCAAGCTCATCGGCCAGCCGTCGGTGATGTGCCGATTCAATTCCTCAGTGAAGGCGACGTCCTGGGCTGGTCCTGGCTCTTCGCGCCTTTCGTCTGGAGATTTCAAGCGCGAGCGATCGAACCGACGAACGCGCTCGTGCTGGACGGAGGCCACCTGCTTGTCGCGAGCGAAACCGATCATGCATTCGGCTACGAGTTAATGACCCGAATTTCCCAAACCATCATCCGGGCATTGCAAGCGACGCGGAAGCGCTTGCTCGAAACCGGCAGCCGTCCGGCTCTCCGGTTTCCTGCAAAAAACCTTTTTGAGTTTCAACCCAATATTCAATCCTTGGAAGAGCGGATCGCCCGACACCCGTTTCTTCACGGGCTCAGCGTTCAACATTTAAACCGGCTGGGCGAATGTGCCAGGCCCACTGAGTTCGAAACCGGACAATTGATCTTCCAAACAGGAGACCCGGCCGATCGCTTTTACCTGCTTGAACAAGGCAGCGTCTCGTTGGAGGCGAGGCGGGAGAACGGGCCGATCCAAATTCAAATCATCGGTCCCGGCGATGTGTTGGGCTGGTCCTGGTTGTTTGACCCGTATCTGTGGAATTTTGATGCCCGCGCGCTCGAACGCACTTCCGCCCTGTTCTTTTATGGAACCTGGTTGCGGGAATGGTGCGCTCAGAATCCGGACTTCGGTTATGAATTGATGAAACGCGTGGCGCAGATCGTTCTTCAACGGCTGCAAGCGACGCGGCAGTTATTGATCGAGGCAACGCCGGCCTAGAGCTAGTCGGAGGCTCGCTCTGGTTTTCAAACGGGCTGGGCGCGCGCTTGAGACTCTGAGGGCAGCTGCAATCTCCCGGCTCAAATCAACCAAGGCTTCGCTCATCGCTGCGCCGCCAGGCGGACAGAAATAAATTGGTCGAGTGATTGGGCCTGGTTGTTCAAAGCGCTACTTCCACCTGAATGGCACGCGCCGCCCCGCTGCGATTGCCGAATGGTTTCCTAATCCTGCAACCGGCGGCGCCGCCTGCGCCTGCGCGCCAATCGGTCAAACTTCGACCGGCTTACGGCGTCACAAAAAGCGAGTTTAGTTTAACAAAAACAGGCCAGCCGTTCGCACTGATCGAAATGAGCTTGCGCCGCCCTTGTGGAGCCACGGCATGCTCCCGCTGGCCAAAAACAATTCATGCCAAAATGGAGGATGTTATGAGTTCATTGATGAAAAGGAGGAGAAAGGGAAGAAATTCCATCGGATCGAGAGATCCTACGGCAGTTTCGAGAGGAGCTTTACGCTGCCTGATGACACGGACAAAACAAAGGTAACGTCGGATTTCAAGGATGGGATCTTGTCAATTCACATTCCCAAAACGCCAAGCGCCAAACCGAAAGAAATCGAAGTGAAAGTCACTTAACCCACGCTTTAAGTTTCACAAGAGTCGGACGCAAGCACACGGCCGCCCGCAAGGCATGGAACGTTCATCGAGCGGCAGCGGGAGTTGTTGTCGTGACAATCTGTGAGGGCGGCTTGGGGAGCGACCCCTTTGCGTTGTTCTCCCAGACGGATCCGGATTGGGTGTCGAGACAATTCGCAAAGTGCTGAGCGGCCAAATCGTCTTGGGGCAAAATTCGGCAAAACAGATTAGCGCCGTAGTTTTTCCCCGCGGGGGACGGCCAGATCTGGCCCAGCCCGTCTTGCCTCGGGTGTCGGCTGCAACGCTTTTTATGACAAACCTGTTTCGAGACCGGGTTCAGGCTGGGCGCATGCTCGCCATGAAACTGACTCAATACGCGAACCGGGACGACGTGATCGTCCTGGGATTGCCGCGCGGCGGCGTGCCCGTCGCGTTTGAGGTGGCCAAGAAATTGAATGCTCCGCTCGAGCCGTTGGTCGTTCGGAAGCTTGGCATTCCTGGAGAACGGGAACTCGCCATGGGAGCTATCGCCAGTGGAAATGTCCGAGTACTTAGCGAAGACGTGGTGCGAGGGCCTGGGATCGCACAAGAAATCGTCGATGCCGTCACTGCTGCAGAGAAGCAGGAACTCAAGCGGCGCGAGCAGCTTTATCGCGGCCACCGTCCCGCTCCCGCTATCAAAGGAAAGACGGTGCTTCTGATCGACGACGGAATTGCCACGGGCTTGAGCCTGCGCGCCGCCATCGAAGCCCTGCGCCAACAAAGTCCTGCGCGATTGGTTGTCGCTGTGCCCACGGCGTCGCCTTCGTCCTATCGCGTAATCAGCCGTGAAGTGGACGAACTCGTCGCGCTGATGGCGCCGGAAGATTTCTTTGGCGTCGGGCAGTTCTACGAAGATTTCGTTCAAGTGACGGATGCGGAAGTGGCGCGATTACTCGGCCAAGCCAGCGCCTCCAAGCGCCAGCTGGTGAGACCTCAAAAAGCGCCTTCTCACCGGCGCTAACTCAAGGGCGATCTCCAAACATATGGGTCAGTCCAGCCCGATGAACTTTGCCAGAAATAGTCCATGCGTGGCAGCGATGAAGAGCTGCGCAGCGCCTGCGCATGCACTGTCGCCATTTTAAAACGGCCGTCGATTCGGCGTCGCGGAAGGAAATGAGAAAGGCCCGGGACAACCCGGGCCTTGTTATATCAAAGCGAATGCTGGAGCGTCGGATTAGTACCGATCGCGTCCACCGCCGCCGCCGCCGCCGCCACCACGAAATTCACGGCGACCGCCGCCGCCACCACCGCCGCCGCCGCCCGAACGCTCTTCACGAGGTCTCGCGAGGTTGACAGTGAGGTTTCGTCCATCGAGGGAAGCGCCATTCAAGGCATCGATCGCTTTTTGGGCTTCTTCCGGCGTGCTCATCGTGACGAAGCCGAAACCACGGGGACGGCCGCTCATGCGGTCCATCATCAGGTTGGCTTCGAGGACGGTGCCATGCGCGGCGAACGCGTCTTGAAGATCGTTTTCAGTTGTGTTGTAGGAAAGATTTCCCACGTACAGTTTGTTGTTACTCATGCGATTATTTGCTCTAGATTAACCCTTGCTTTCCCAGACTGCTCCCGGACGTCGGGTTTAAATCCATCACTGAAACGAAGTTCACCTGAGGATCTGACATGCCTTGTGAAAGTTATAAGCTATCTAAAAGTCGGCAGTAGTCTCCACTAATTCCCGAAAATAGCAACTGATATTCGAAAAAATTTCACCCCCGCAAAACGCGCGGATAAACCGTCAAAATCGAAAATGGCCTTACGGCTGCCGCCCGGCTAATTTCCTTCCGAAAATGAGCAATCTCCAGCGTGTGCTGCGATATTTCCGGCCGGACTTGCCGCGGATTATTTTCGCGTTGTGCCTGCTCGTGTTCGCAACGTTGGCGAATTTGCTGAAGCCCTGGCCCCTGGCCTGGATTATCGACAGCGTGCTCGCAGATAAACCCCTTCCCCAGCTCATTCGGCAGTTCACGCAGGGATGGAGCAAGACAACGCTGCTCGAAGGATTCGCCCTCGCGCTGCTGGCGCTTCACGCGACCCAAGGAGCGGTTACCGCCTGGCAGAATTACGTGACCATCGCGATTGGCCTTCGTGGGTTGGCGCGGGTGCGAACGGAGCTATTTAATTGGCTCCAACGGCTGTCATTGCGCTTTCACCTGAACAGCAATCAAGGGGACGTCATTTACCGCGCGAGCTGGGATACGTACGCCTTTCAGACACTTTTTCAGCACGGCCTGTTTGCCTTCCTCACTGCCCTGCTCTCGCTGGTCCTGATGATTTCCGTCATGTGGCGCCTGAATCCGCTTTTGACGGGAGTGGCGCTTGCAGTTGTTCCACTGCTTCTGGTGGTGATGAAATCGTTCGGCCGCGAGATGAAAAGCCGAAGCCTGGCCGCGCATCAGACCGACAGCCAGGTGACTTCCTTGTTTCAGCAGAGCATCACCGCATTGCCGTTGATCCAGAGTTACACCCGCGAGGAATTCGAACAGGGACGTTTCGAAGAAAAAGCGCGTGCTGCTTACCAGAAACGCGTTTCGCAACACGGGTGCGAAGTGCTTTACTGGCTTCTGATCTCCTTGCTTTTCGCGGCGGGCACAGCGGCAATTGTTTGGTTTGGCGCGAATCAAGTTTTGGCCGGCAAATTAACCGTCGGCGCCTTGTGGATTTTCATTTCCTACCTGGCCCAGCTGTACGAACCGCTCAACCAGCTTTCGCACCTCGGCGCCACGGTGGCGGATGCCAAAGCGGGAACACAGCGGGTTTTCGAACTGCTGGACACCGCAGAAGAAATCAAGGACTCGGCTGGCGCGCGGCCGGTTCGCGGAGCTCCGGTGTTCGGGAACGACGTGAATCCGACAACCCGCGCGTCGGGGCCTGCTCTTCTTGTGCAAGGAAACATCTCCTTCGAGCATGTCAGCTTTGGCTACAGTCCAGAGCGGCCGGTGCTGGCGGACATCACGTTTGAAATCAAGGCCGGCGAATCGATCGCGCTGGTAGGACCCAGCGGCGCAGGCAAGACAACCCTCCTGCAACTGTTGCCCCGATTTTATGATCCGACCTCGGGCACGATTCGATTGGAAGGGGTCGATCTCCGCGAATTGAAACTGAAAGAACTGCGCGCCCAGATCGGCCTGGTCCTGCAAGAGCCGATTTTGTTAGCCGCCACGGTGGCGGAAAATATTGCTTACGGCAAACCGGAAGCGCGGCGGGAGGAAATCAAGGCGGCGGCCAGCGCCGCGCATGCGGACGAGTTTATCGAACGACTGCCGCAAGGATATGAAACCATCATTGGCGAAGGAGCAGCCCGGCTCAGTGCCGGAGAGAAGCAACGGCTCAATCTCGCTCGGGCCTTTCTGAAAAATGCGCCGATTTTACTGTTGGATGAGCCCACCAGCGCGCTCGACCCAAAAAGCGAACGGCTCGTCGTCGAGAGCATTGGCAAATTGGTGCGAGCCAGAACGACGTTGATGGTCGCGCACCGAATGAGCACGATTCGCACGGCTGATCGGGTTTTGGTTTTGCGTGACGGGAAGCTCATTGAACAAGGCAAATCCGACGAGTTGCTCGCTCGGGACTCCTACTTTTCCAAACTCAGGGCCGGCGAACTTTAGAAGCGTTAAAAGGGTTAGAAGCGTTAAAAGGGTTAAAAGGGTTAAAAGGGTTAAAAGGGTTAAAAGGGTTAAAAGGGTTAAAAGGGTTGAAAACGTTAAAAGCGTTCGCAACGTCTTTAACGTCTTTAACGTCTTTAACGTCTTTAACGTCTCCCGTTCCCAACTTTCGTATTGGCCGAAAACTTTTTTTGCGTATCGTCACAGAATGCGACAATTTTTCTGGCCATTCTTCGCCTGCGCGATGCTTCTCGCCGCGCCCGTTCAGGCCGTTTTGATGCAGCCGCTCGCGATCGAAGAGCTGACCGATCGAGCTGACCTGGTTCTGCACGGCACAATTCTGGAAAAACATTGCGAGCGCGATTCCGCCGGCCGGATTTACACAAAACTGGCGTTGCAGGTTGAGGAAGCGTGGAAAGGGAAGCCCGCGGCAAATCCATTTGTTTTCGTGCAAGCGGGCGGAATTCTCGGCGCCGAACGCGTGGTGGTTTCTGGCCAGCCGGAATATCAACCTGGCGAGGAGGTCGTTTTGTTTTTGATTCGGAATCAATTTGGGGAAGGCGTGGTGATCGGATTGGTTCAAGGGAAGTTTGACGTCTGGAAAGATCCCGCCACCGGCGAAAAGCTGGCCTGCAATCTTTTTCACGGAGAACGCCCGGGCCGCAGCGGCGGAATTGGCCTGGCGGGCGCGCCTGCCACGGAAAGACTCTCGCTGACCAATCTCAAGTCGCGCATCGCCGTTCGCACAAAATGAAGATCCGTTTCTCGTTCACGTTGTTAATTGCGGCGGGCGCGCTGGTTTCAACCGTGCTCGGTTTCGTCGCGAATTATAATCCCGCTGGACAACGGCTCCATTGGGATCTCATCTCGGCCGATCCTGGAGTTGATCCGAATATCATCAATCCGAAGACGCGCGCGGTTCGGTTTTTTATTGGATCGGGCGCCTACTCGGCGGCAAACCGTGACGCGGAGTTAAACGCCGTGCGCGCAGCGTTTGCACAATGGCAAGCGGCGCCCGGCACGATCCTAAAGTTCGAAGAGGGCGGGCTGATGGATGGCAATCTGGACGTCAACACACACGACAACACAAACTTGGTTTACTGGGCGAAGAACAGCACGCTGGTGTTTGGCGGCCGCGCCGACATCACCGGGGCGACGGCGTTCACCTTTTACGATTTTTTCTCCGACAACACGCTGGCGGAAGCGGACATCGTCATGAACGGCGTGAACTTCAGCTGGTTCACCGATTTCAGTAATCCGGTTTTAGGCAGCCAATTTGTCGAAGGAATCTTGGCCCATGAAATCGGCCATTTTATCGGGCTCGAACATTCACCCATCGGCGGGGCGACCATGCTGGCCCGCGGCTTGAGTGGCGTGAACACCCAAGCAGGGCTCTCGCCTGACGAGATCGCCGCCGCGGTTTCGCTCTATCCGAAAACAGGCGCGCTGACTGGCCTCGGCCAAATCCAAGGAGCCGTTCGAGCGAATGGAAATGGAGTCCCCGGGGCGGTGATCGTGGCCGAGGATGCAGCAGGAAATGTCATTTCGGGAACGCTCAGCCGTCCGGATGGCCGCTACGAATTGCCCGCACTCCCGCCCGGAAATTATCAGATGAGAGCCAGTCCGCTCGATCCTGCGGTCGATGGAAGAAACACGTTGGTGCGCGGCGCGGATATCTCGACGAATTATCTCGCGGCGAACACTGCCTTCTTCGCGACCGCCAATTTTCCCGTAGCAGTAAAAGCAGGCGCGATCAGCCAGCTCGATTTCGCGGTGGGTGGAGGCAATCCGCCATTCCGGATTTATCGGATCGGCCGGCCCGGCCCCTTCCCTACGACGTTCAACATCGTCAATGCGGCCATCGCCATTCCTGCTCCAAGCAGCAACTTGTACATCGCCGTTTATTCTCCTGATTTGCCGACATCCGACGCGACCCTCTCGCTCAGTGGCAACGGCGTGACGATTGGCGCGCCGATCTTTCAGCCGAATGCGAGCCCGGGGCTAAACCTGATTTCAGCGCCTTTGAATATTTCGACAGACGCGACGCCGGGGCTGCGAACGCTGATCGTGCAGCGCGGGAACGCGATCGCTTACGCCAATGGGTTCCTGGAAATCTCGCCGGCCTTTCCGGATTTCAACTTTGACGGGCTGGATGATCGATTTCAGCGCCGGTACTTCGCGCGGTTCACAGACCCGCAAGCCGGACCCGCGGCTGATCCGGATCAAGATGGATTCAATAACCTGCGCGAATTCCTGACCGGCTCGAATCCGATCGACCCGCTCTCGTTTAACTTTCGCATTCTGCGAGCGCAACTCCTTCGGACCGGCACGGCTGTCACGTGGGAAAGCGCGCCCGGAAAACGGTACCAACTTCTGAATCGGTCGGACTTCTCCAATGGTTTGTGGCAAGCTGTTGGCACGCCAATCACGGCGACTTCAACGAACAGCCAAGCGCTGGATCCGGGCCTGCACGGCTTTCAACGATTCTACCGGGTCCAAGCGGCGCCGTGAGTTTGCAAAACGCTTTTCTTGCTCACGCTCGTGCTCTTGATCTTGCTCCCCGGTTTCCTTTTTCGAGTCAAGAGCAAGATCATGATCAAGAGCAAGAGAACTGTTCTTCTCTGCGCATGTCTTCATGGGGAGACTCCGGGTAAGATGTTGCATGCACACCGACCACGAATCTCGGCTCGTCGGTAGCCTCGCCCCACCGGAATGACGCCGAGCCGCAAAGTTCAGCGGGGGATTCAGGTCTCAGCCTTTGGTTCCGAACTGCTGCTTGAACCATTCGACTGCGGCGCTGGGTGGCATCGTTTGCTCTGCCCGAGTTTTTAGATTCTTAACCCGAACCACCAGGGCCTTCGCCTCATCCAACTCGATCTTCGCCGTAAAGCCCGCATTCAACTCGATGGCTCGTTTGAACTGCTTGTCCGGTTTGAGCGGGTTGAAGGCATAGTCGACGGCGAGAGTTGCGTCGCGCAATTGTTGAACGAAGTGGAGCGACTCACCGCGCCGCGCTTCCTCTTCAATCAAAACGACCACATCGATGCGTGATCCGAATGGGGGCAGCAATTTTCGTTGCTTGAGTAATTCCGTCAGCACCACGTCGCCCATGCCAAAGCCGATCGCAGGCAGATCAACTTTGCCGCCGGAAATTAATTTCACGAGGTGATCGTATCGGCCGCCGCCGGCGATGGCGCGAAAGTCACCTTTTTTATCGAACGCTTCAAAGACGGCGCCGGAGTAGTAAGCGAGTCCGCGAATGACGTTGTAATCAATTTTAACGAACTCGGCCAAGCCGCGGGCTTGCAGGTTCTGAAGAATGGCCGCCAAGGCGGGAACCGGCTCGGCTTCGTGGATGAAGCGAAGCACTTCATCAAGGGAGAACCCCAGCGCGCGAAGCTTTGTTTCGGTTTGGTCCTTTGCTTCGCGTTCGAGTTTATCGATGACTTGGAAAAACGAATAGGCCTGGGTGGGATCTCCCTGCCGATTTTCGTAAAACGATTGCCACGCATCGCGACTGCTCAGACGCAGGACGAAATCGTCAGCGGTCAAACCGAAGGCGCGCAGTGAATCGATCAACAACGCCACAAGTTCAGCATCCACCGCCGGATCGGGTTCGCTGAAAATATCGGCATTAAACTGGAAATGTTCGCGCAGTCGCCCCTTTTGCTGGCGTTCGTATCGGAAGAGTTGAGGCAGCGCGAACCACTTGATTGGTTTCTTGTAATGACGCTCGTGAGCCGCGACCAGGCGGGCGAGGGTAGGCGTCATTTCTGGGCGCAACGCAACGGCCCGCTCTCCTTTGTCAGTGAAGTTGTAAAGCTGACCCACGATCTCATCGCCGCTCTTGACCGTGTAGAGTTCGAGCGGTTCGAGAGGCGGGCCATCGTATTCGCGGAAGCCGTAGCGCCGGGCCACCGTTCGCCATTTGTCGAAAATAAAATTCCGGCAATCAGCGCTCCAAACATCTGAGTGAGGAAGAGGATCGGGGTAAAAATCGCGAAAACCGGGTAAGCGTTCCATGCAGTAACGGCAGCGCGCTCTCGGCGAGCGCAGCGAGAGCGCGCGAGAAAGAGAATCGATCAGGCTGTTGTCTCGGGCTGTTTCTTCGGCTCATCTTGCGGGGTTAACTTCAGAACGGATTCCCTCATTTCTTTGCCCGGTTTGAATTTAACCACGGCACGAGGTGGAATGCGCACATCCGTGGCTGGTTTGTTTGGATTGCGACCGACCCGCGCCTTTCGGATCTTCACTTCAAACACTCCAAAGTTGCGCAACTCGACTTTCGTTCCCTTGGCCACGGCCTCAGCGATGTAATCTAGAGTTTTTTGAATCACATCGAGAACGCTCTGCTGGACCAAGCTCGTCTCCTCACTTATTCTGATAACCAAGTCACGCTTTGTCATAGGCTAATTGGGTTGAGGTTTGTCGCGGCCCTCTCAAGCAGTACGGGTATAACTCCCGTAATTTCAGCGGTCAAGCGAGGAAACGGGGGAAATGACGAATGTCAGAATGACCGAATGACGAAATAAACCCAAAACCGGCGCCCGAAAAAATACCAATGGAACCACGAGATAGCGGCCACGGTCAGGCTTTTCGGTTTTGGTTCCTGGAGCTTATTTCGTCATGAGACAATCGTCCTTGGTCATTCTCCTAGCTTTCAATGACATTGATTTCCACCGGCTCGACGCTGACCCCGAGACGTTCAAGCCATTTGATCGCGGATTTGATTTCCGCGCGCTGGCCTTCGAGTTCGAGGCAAACAATTCCGATCTCGTCCGTCACGCTCGCTTGCCGGACATTGGTGGTGACTTTGAAACGATGGCCCAATTGCCAAATCACGGGCGTGGTGATCAAACGCGGCGGATACATCAGCCAAAGCCGTGTTTTTTGCTCCTGGTCCGGCCGGGTCGGTTTGCTTTCCGCAGCTGATTTGGATTTGGGGACGCGCGCCATGTGGATTAGCCTCCAGCGATCGCGGGGACGATGCTCATTTCATCGCCGCTGCGCAGCGGCGTCTGTTGGTTTTGCAAAAAGCGAATGTCCTCTTCATTCACGTAAACATTCACAAAGCGGCGAACCGCGCCTTTGTCATCCAGCAATCGTTCCTGAATGCCTGGGAACTTGGTTTGCAGCTCGGCGATGGCATCGCCGACGGTTGCTGCGCTGACTTCAACGAGCTCTTCGTTATTGGTGAGCTTGCGCAACGGAGTTGGAATGCGAACTTTTACAGCCATAAGAGGGTTGAAAGGGTTGAAAGCGTTAAAAGCGTTAAAAGGGTTGAAAGGGTGAAAAAGTTAAAAAGGTTAAAAATGGAAAACGCGGTCAGTAGGTTAATTTCGTTTCTGCTTCCAATAAAGCTTCAAATTCGCGAAGGCTCGGTTTGATTTCGCGGGTCCGCCCGGCAAAACGGGCGACGGCATCGAGTGTTTTTAACCCATTGCCCGTCACGCACAGAACCACAGAATCGTTGGCGGGGATCTGGCCTGACGCAATCAGTTTCTTCGCCACGCCAACAGTGACACCGCCCGCCGTTTCGGCGAAGATCCCTTCCGTTTCGGCGAGCAATTTGATCGCCTCGCGAATTTCATCGTCGGTCACATCGTCGCACGCGCCGCCGGTTTCTTTCAAAACGCGCAACGCGTAAAATCCATCTGCCGGCGTGCCGATGGCCAGGGATTTGGCAATTGTGTTCGGCTTGACCGGCTTGAAAAAGTCCATCCCCGCTTTGTGCGCAGTGGAAATGGGCGAGCAACCGGTCGCTTGGGCGCCATGGATTTTGTAGGCAGTTTCCGGCGCCAATCCCAGCTTCGTAAACTCCTGATAACTTTTGTGGATTTTTGTGAGCAACGATCCGGAAGCCATGCAAACCACGGTGTGAGGCGGAACACGCCAGCCGAGTTGCTCGACAATTTCGAAGCCCATGCTCTTCGAGCCTTCGGCGTAGTACGGCCGCATATTCACGTTCACGAAGGCCCAGCCGAATTTCCCCGCGATCTCAGCGCAAAGGCGGTTCACCTCGTCATAATGCCCTTTGATGCCAATGACGTTCGCTCCGTAAATCAGCGAATTGATGATTTTCCCTTCTTCCAGATCGGCCGGGATAAAAACATAAGAGCGGAGTCCCGCGGCAGCCGCATTGGCCGCGACCGAATTGGCGAGGTTGCCGGTGGAGGCGCAAGCAACGGTGGTGAATCCGAGTTCGCGGGCTCGGCTCAAGGCAACGCTCACGACACGATCTTTGAACGAAAGGGTTGGATAATTAACCGCGTCGTTTTTGATCCAGACTTCCCCGATGCCCAAGCGGTGGGCGAGGCGATCCGCTTTGATCAGCGGAGTGAATCCGACCTCGCATCCGACGGTCGGCTCGTGAACGATGGGGAGCAATTCGCGATAGCGCCACATGGTTTGGGGCCGGCTTTGCAGCGCTTCGCGAGTCAGGTGCTGTTTGACGCGCTGGTAATCGTAAACCACTTCGAGCGGGCCGAAATCAAATTCGCAAACGTGATTGGCGGCCAAAGGATATTCACGGCCGCACTCGCGGCACTTCAGCGCCTTCATGTAGCCTTCTCTTTTGTCCATAAACTCACTTTCATTTCGGGCAAATAAAAAGCCCCTTCTCATCGGCGACGAGAAGGGGCAAAAAGCCGCGGGTTCTTCTCATCTTCCCCGAGCTTTCCTGCTCGAGCTGGATTTGGCACCTGGTCGCTCAGTTCGCGCCTGAGCCGGTTGCCGTGGTTTCGTCGGGCCAGATCCCTCGACCACTCTGAATGAGACCGTTGAGATCAACGGATGCGATAAACTGATAAAACGAATTCGAGCTGTCAACCCTGTTTTTGTTGCTCAGGCAGCGCCTGAACCATTTCCGGGAATGCCCCCTGCCTATCTTCGGTGCTTTGCCGTCCGCAAAAGCCGGACAAATTCTGAGGCCAAAAACATGGCGCTGCCCCGATTGAGAACGAGCCGCGAGAGCTTATCGTTTTGCCATGAATAAAAAACCAATCCTCAAGTTGGCAGCGAGCGCAGCTCTTGGGACCTTTTTGCTCTCGGGTTGTGCGACTCCCAACCACGATACTGGGATGGCTGGAACGGCCACCGAGTCGGCTCCAAGCACCCTTTCTTTTTCTCCCGTCACCGACCCGAGAGAATTAACGAAATGGTCCATGTCCCCGTATTTTCAACGCAACTTAAGGTCGATTGACACCTACGTTCTGGCAACGCCGGCCCCAGGCGCCATTGCCACCGCTGAAACAACCACTTTGCCCGAAGGCACGCCGGTGCCAGAGTTCACCGCAAATCTGGAACCAGGCCAAGTCTTCGTGGAATCAGCCGGAGGTGAAGTTCGGACTTACCGAGTGATCACCCATCGGCCGAATCAGCGCTAATTTCGAGTTGCTGCCCGTCGCAAGACCTACAGACAGCTCGTTGAAAAGCCGACAGAATTTACTTCTGTCGGCTTTTTTTATTGCGACACGCGACTTTGCGCTGAGTGAGCGCAGTTTTGAGAGCCGGAAGCGCGGTGCATGGGCAGCTTCCTCAGAGGAAGCAATCAGCCGTTTTTGCCGTGGCACTGTTTGAACTTTTTGCCGCTGCCGCACGGACAGGGATCATTCCGGCCAACCTTCGGTCCCGTGCGGACAGGTTTGGCCTTTTCGATGGCTGCCGCGGCTTCCGTGACCATGTCGCTGCCGGATGAGGCTGTGGAGGTGGACTGCTGAGTCGAGCCAAAAGCGCTGGTTTCCTGGTGAACCGTGTGCTGAGGAAGCTTGCGGAGAAATTGCTCGAACGCCATCAAGCTCGAAGCGCTCCGGAAGATATTATGGCAAATCTCGGTTTTGATATTGACCATCAGCTCGCCAAACATTTTGAAAGCTTCAGCTTTGTACTCGATCAGCGGGTCGCGCTGGCCGTACGCGCGCAGACCGATGCTGTTGCGCAAGCTGTCCATGCCATAGAGATGTTCCTGCCAGAGCTTGTCGATCGCGCTCAGAATCGTGTAACGCTCGATCGCTTTTAATGCATCCGCATTCTCGAAACTGGCCTTCAACAAGTAAGCGTCCCGGACGCTTTTGGAAATAAATTGGCAAACCGAGAATTGGGCCGCGCTCATCCCATCAAACAACGATCCTTGCACCGGCTGCTCGTTGCCCGCATTGGCCGCCTTTAAAATCTCCTCCTCCGGCATGCCGAGCGGGAAGTTCAAATTCACCCAGTCGGCCAGAGCGCGCACGCTCCACTCCTCGGGGTTTTTCTCCGGCGCGCTGAACTCGGCCACTTTCTGCACCACGACCTCTTCCATCACGTCCATCAAGCGGTCCTGCACATCGTCCGCCTGGATAATCTCGTTGCGAAATCCGTAAATGATTTCGCGCTGCTTGTTCATGACGTCGTCATATTCAAGCGTCCGCTTGCGGATCTGGAAATTGTGCTGCTCGACCCGCTTCTGGGCGGTTTCAATCGAGCGGTTGAGCAGCGGGTGCTCGAGTTCCTGGCCTTCTTCGAGCCCGACCCGCTCCATCACCTTGACGATTCGATCCGATCCGAACAGCCGCATCAAATCGTCTTCGAGCGAAATAAAAAAGTGCGAGGAACCCGGATCGCCTTGCCGGGCGCAACGGCCGCGCAACTGGCGGTCGATCCGGCGGGCCTCATGGCGTTCCGTGCCGATCACATGAAGGCCCCCAATGTCGGCGACGCCGGCGCCCAGTTTGATGTCGGTGCCGCGGCCGGCCATGTTTGTCGCGATCGTCACGCCGCCACGCTGGCCGGCCAGCGAGACAATCTCGGCTTCGCGTTGATGGTACTTCGCGTTCAGCACCGAGTGTGGAATGCCAACCCGGTTCAGCATGCGTGAAAGAAGTTCGCTCACCTCGACCGAAATTGTGCCGACGAGAATGGGGCGCCCCAGAGCGTGGATTTTTTGAATCTCGCTGAGCACCGCGCTGTATTTCTCGCGTTTGGTTTTGTAGACCGTGTCGTGGGCGTCCTTGCGTTGCACCGGCTTGTTCGTCGGGATCACCAGAACACCCAATTTGTAAATGTCGAGAAACTCAGCCGCCTCGGTTTCCGCGGTGCCGGTCATGCCGGAGAGTTTCAGATACAATCGGAAATAATTCTGAATTGTAATCGTCGCGAGGGTTTGCGTTTCCCGTTCGATTTCCACTCCTTCTTTGGCTTCGACAGCCTGGTGCAGGCCGTCGGACCAGCGCCGGCCCGTCATCAGCCGCCCGGTGTTTTCATCGACGATGATCACCTTATTGTCCTGCACGACGTACTGCACATCTTTCTGGTAAAGACTGTATGCCTTGAGCAACTGCGAAATCGCGTGGATGCGCTGGGCTTTCACTTCGAAATCGGTTTGCACTTTCGCCTTAATTTCAAGCCGCTTGCGCGCGTCTTTTTCCGGACCGGCATCGATCTCGTGGAAGGCCGTAATCAGATCGGGCAGGACGAAGGCATCGGGATCTTTCGGGCTCAGAAACTCCCGGCCTTTTTCGGTTAGGTCCGCGTCGTGGCTTTTTTCATCGATCGCAAAAAACAATTCCTCTTTTTCGGCGTAAAGCTGCTTCTTCGACTGGTCCGCGTGCAATTCCATTTCCGCGCGGTTCATGAGCCGGTGGTTTTCCGGATTCTCGAGCAGCTTCAGCAATCCCTCGGAGGTGGGATAGCCGAGTTTAACTCGATAAAGGAGCAACCCAATCTCATGTTCCAAATCCGAGACATCGGACACGGTTGAACCGTCCGCCGGGTGCAATTTTTTGAGAAGCTGCTCGGCTTCGACGAGAAACCGTTCCGCTAGCCGCTGTTGGGCGCGCACGATGGCTTCGACCGGCGGCTTGAGTTCGACGTACTGGTTCCCCTCGGCGTTGACCACTGCCGGCCCGGAAATAATCAGAGGCGTCCGAGCCTCGTCGATGAGGATCGAGTCGACTTCGTCAACAATCGCGAAATAGTGGCCGCGCTGGACTTGTTCTTCCGCGCGCGTCGCCATGCCATTGTCGCGCAGGTAGTCGAAGCCGAACTCCGCGTTGGTCCCGTAAGTGATGTCGCAATTGTATTGGTCGCGCCGGACGTTGGGGGTTTGATCGTGCAAAATGCAGCCCACCGTCAACCCGAGAAATTTGTAAATCGCGCCCATCCACTCGCTGTCGCGCGCCGCCAGATAATCGTTGACGGTGACCACGTGAACGCCGCGTCCGGTCAGCGCGTTCAGAAACACGGGAAGGGTTGCGACGAGCGTCTTGCCTTCGCCGGTCGCCATTTCAGCGATTCTTCCGCGATGCAACCCAACGCCGCCGATTAGCTGCACATCGAACGGAACCATTTCCCATCTGAGCGGGTGGCCTCGGACGATCACGTCGCTGCCGCAAAGACGGCGACAGGCATTCTTGACCACCGCGAAGGCCTCGGGCAGCAATTCGTCCAGGGCCGCGGCCACTTCGACATTGTCTTTGATCGCGGAAAGGCGGGCTTTCCACTCAGCGGTTTTTTGGCGAAGAGCGTCGTCTGAGAGCGACTGGAAAGACGCTTCGATCTCATTGATCTTGGCGACGAGCGGCCGGAGTTTTTTAACCTCGCGGTCGTTCTTCGAGCCAATGATTTTTCGGATGATAAATCCAATCATGTGTATTCAGGAAAAATCCTTCTAAACGCTACGGGAACGTCCCAGACGCGTCAAAGAATTTAAAGGAGGAGGAGAGGCTTGTCCAACCACTGGCCCTCGAATTGCCGAGGAAAGACGCTTAGATCAAGGTTGTGCTCATGGGCCTCCCTACGGTTGCACGAGCTCGACCAACGGTTCGCTAGGTTGCCGGCACAGGTTTCGCCGAGTTCGCTGTTGCCGCTTTGCGTCCGCCCATTGCGGGAGCTGGCTTGAGAACTTTGAAGCTCTTCCAGTAATGAAGAGGCAACAGGCCCAAACCAATAATCACAAGCTGGCTCACCACAAAAGCGATCAACCACTTGAACGCCTGGTCCATGAACCCGTAAGCGTGCAAGCCGACTCCAAGCATGTTGACCCCAAACCACGAGAAGCTCGTCACAATGTTTCCGAAAATAGCGCAATTGATTAGGCCGCGTTCCCGGATCAGTCCTCCCCAGCGGGCGTGCAGAACGATCGCACACCACAGAACAATGATCAGCGCGCCGTTTTCCTTCGGATCCCAACCCCAGAAGCGGCCCCACGATTGGTCCGCCCAAATCCCGCCCAGGACAGTTCCGACAAAACTAAACAAGGTGGAAAAGCAGACGATCCCATAGACCATTCGGGTCAGCGCCTTGGCCGTCGAAGCGGTCAGAGTCTTCGTGAACACCCCGCGCATGATGTAGATGATCCCCAGAAAACCGGAGACAAAGACCGAAGCATATCCAAGGGTGATCACGACCACGTGCGTCGCGAGCCAGAAGTTTGTGTCCAACACCGCCCGCAACATTTCCATCGTGTCCCCATCCATGGAAAGATTATGAGCAATGATGAGCGTGATAAAGCCAACCGTGCCCGCCGTGACTGCGCCGATGCCATCCCGGTAGATTCTTTCGAGAATGATCCCGAGAACCACCGCACCCCAGCCGACGAAAATGGCCGAGGAATAAAGGTTGGTCACGGGCGGGCGGCCTTGCAAAACCATCCGGAAAATCAACCCGCTCGTATGAACCGCCAGAGCGAGCAGCAGCAGCCTGAAAGCGGAACGATTCAGCCACTTCGAGCTGTTGAACCACGAGAGGCAAGCCAGAATAAAAGCGAAGACATAAATATTGATGCTCTTGTAAAACGGCTCGTAGGCATTGAAGAAGAATTCCGCTTTCGCTTTGCCCACTTCTTTGGTGAGTCCGTGTGAACCGAGCCACTGGCGATAACCGTCGACCGCTTGGTTAAACGCTTGCGGATTTTCATGCCGGTAAGCCGAGCTCATCTGTGCGTAGAAATTCACGGCGGGATGAATTTCATGGTTGCCCAGGCTTTGCAGCAGATTTGTCCCGACGCTCGTCCAGCCATCGCGGTTCTGTTCCGGGTGGGCCGGCGGCACCATCAATGGGTAAGACCATTCAGCCAGCATCCCATATCTTTCGAAAAACATTTGCAGCGTTTTCAGGTCTTTTTCGTCATACGCCTCTTTTTTCTCGAATTTATGAGCGGCCTCGACGCCTGCGGGCAGCGCTTTCTGGAACAAGCTCAGTTCCTCGGCAAAATCATTCGGGTCCTGCGGGTGAACCATTGCGACAAACTGCCCGTCCTGCATCGCCGGCTGCAAACTGTTGCGAAGCCGGTTGTAAATGATCACCGCTTCATACAGCTTCACCGTCTGCTTCTCCAAAGGCGTCATGGTCTGAGCCTCGGCTTGCTTTAAGCGCCGTCCTTGAGTTTCCAATTCCGACAGGTGCGGCAGCAGTTCGTGCAACGAAAAGTATTTTCGGAACTCGGCCCGATCGTGCGGGAGGTGCAGCATGTCCAGCAGTTCGGGGTTATCGATCCGGAACAATTTCACGTCATCCGCTTTTTCCGGGCGAGTGAGCACTTCGAGGAGCCATTGGCTGGCTGACATCGATTTCGGAAAACGGAGCGGCGTCCAGCTTCCTTCGTCGAGCAGCACCGTTTGCTTCGACCGCATCACGAGGAGCGCGTTGCGCGCCACCGTGTCCAGAGGCTGAACCCGGCCGTTGAGCAGGACTGGAAATCGGCCGAAATCCTGAATCTGATATGGGCTCTTCTCGGGAGCGATTCTCAGGCCGCCGATAATCCACGCGGCAAAGACGGCCGGCAAAATCCAGGGCAACCATTTCTTCATGCGATCCTCCGTTTAACAAATCCGAACAAGTGCGACATAAATTGAACGACTAACCCGGCGCCGACGAGTGTGACAGAAAGATAAGGCGTGAGCCAACTCGGATTACGAACGACCTGCAGGATCGTCACGCCCGCCTTTTTGTCGTCAAAGCCCGCCTGATAATAGGTCGTGCCGTCGTAGCGAAGCGGGTTGTTCATGTAAATCAATACTTCGCGGTCTTCGCCCGTGGTCGGCCGTGTCAAACGAATCCGGCTGGCGAAGTTTTTCGGAACCACCGTGCCGACATATTGCTCGTGGCTGAAATGGAGCAACTGGATCTGATACGGCTTGTAAAACCTGGCGAACCGCATTTCGAGCTGATACGTGCGATTGTCATAAACCAACTGCTGAGGCGCGCTGAGCATCGTCGAAACGAACCAACTGCCGAGGCTTCCTTTCGGCCCGGCCAGCTCTATCACCGCGCTCGGCATATTCCGCAAATTCGGATCCACCACAATTGGGGCCTCGAAAAATTGCGCCCGAGCACCAAACCCCTCGCTCGTCTTTGGGCTGGCCACTGCCCCGGCCGCGCCTGCATCAGTAGTCGAATTCTTGAAGTAATTTTTCACCCGAACCTTGAGCGGTGAATCGGGCACGGCCAATTCCGCGCCCGGACGCAACCGCGATTCCGGAATGGCGATGATCCGGTCCCTTTGCGGATCGGTCACATCCACCAAGACCAGCTCGGATTTGCGGTCGCTCTCGGAGTAATTCTTCGTCTGGCCTTCTTCGAGCCGGAGGTGGCTTTCCGTGGCAAACAAGTCCGTCATGAACTGGCCGAGGAAGAGCAGAATCAACCCGAAGTGAACCATGAAAATGCCAATTTTTTTCTTGGTGAACTGAAAGCGCTGGACATGCGCCGCGATCAAATTTGCCAGCAGCAAACCGCCCAGCAAGTAGCCGCCCGGCCAAACCGGGATTTTCAAGTGCGTCCCGGACGGGGTCCAAAAAACGAACAGGCTGTGGAAATATCGCTCTTGAACGAGATAAAGCCCCAGATTGACCTGGGCGATGGTGCCGGCGAAAACCAGCACCAACGACATGGCCAAGCAGACGACCGTCAGTCGCAGCGACGTCAAAAAATCGACAATCTTTTCAAGAATTTTCACGGGATTTGTGCTGATTTCACGAACTCGACAAAATTATTCTTCTGCGCTTTTACGACCGCGGCCGACCCGGTCATTTTATAAAACCAAGTCCGATCACCATGGGGAAGAATCACCCCCAAAGTGTTTGTCTGGCGGTTGGCACTGGTTATATCCACTAAAATCGCTTTCGAGCCAGCTACGTCAAGGGTCGCAGCCTCACGAGTCAACTGGGCCTGGTCAATTTCCCCGAGACCGACTTGGCCGCGCCAGCGATTCACATTTCCCAAAAAGCCACCGGCCGCGCCGCCCAAGGCCGAGACAGAAACATCCGCTGCGCCCCCTTCGCCTTGCACGAGAAAACTTGCGATTCGCATCGGTGAGGGCGGTTGCTCCTGCCACCCTGGGGGCGCCTTGAACTTCGGCGCTGCAGAATCAGCTGGGACAGACTTGCTGTTCGAGCTCGCCGGGACCGGCGCCGATGCCATTTCCGGTTGCAGAGGCGCGGCGCCAAAATCGAATGTCTTCAAAAAGTCTTTGAAAGCAGCCTTGTTCTGTTCGATCAGCCCGGGACTGCCGCTCATTTTAAAAAACCAAGTCGTTCCTTCGCTTGGGATCATGGCTGCGATTACGCGCCGGGGTTGAGCATTGGTTTTTGAAGTCCCCACAAAATCAAACAAATTGCCGGAAGCACCGCCCGCCGTGACCTTCTCGGCAGCTTTGGCCACGCCGTTGGCGTCGATCGGTCGCTGGCTGACGTCGCCGCGCCACATATTGACCATGTCCACTTCCTCGAGCTCATGCCCAGTCAGCGGAATCACGGCCACATCAGCTCGCTGGCCGTTTGTGTCTGTAATCAGAAAACTGGCCACTCGCATTCCACCCGCCGGTTGCGGCGCCCATCCTTTTGGCGTGTTCCAGTGCGGACCTTCCGCGACCGGGGCTTGGGCCGACTTTTCCTTGGGCACCTGGTAAACTTGGATCGACTCGCGTTTGCAGCCTGTGACGAAAACGAGGAGGAGCGTTGCCGTCGCTGTCAGGCAGGCTTGGCGGCGCAAAACGCGGGAATGGAAAATGGAAAAATATTGCATGGCAATTCTTCTGAAAGGAGCTGGCCTGTTACGGTTCGTCACGACGCGCAAGAGAGAACAATAACATCGACCCTGAGGCTGCACAAATCTTGCCAAAACATTCGCCAAAAAAAGCCTATGCGGGTCCGAGCGATGCCGCGCGGTGGGGAGGGCGAACCCCGCCGCAGTTGAAAGTTCACTGCCAAATCGGCCGGGGCAGGCTGAATCGCTCAGCCCATTCCCATCGAGAGAAGGAATTCGATATTGCTCCGCGTTTTCTTCAGCTTGTTGAGCATGAGTTCCATGGCTTCGACCGGGGGAACGCCAGTCAGGGCCCGGCGGAGGATGACCACGCGATTGTATTCGTCCGGATGATAGAGCAGCTCTTCCTTGCGCGTGCCGGAGAGCTCGATATTGATCGAAGGGAAGATTCGGCGATCGACCAAATGCCGGTCCAGGTGGACCTCCATATTGCCGGTGCCTTTGAACTCTTCGAAGATGACCTCATCCATGCGCGACCCGGTATCGACGAGAGCGGTGGCAATGATGGTCAAGGAGCCGCCCTCTTCGATGTTGCGGGCTGCGCCGAAAAAACGTTTTGGTTTGTGCAGCGCGTTGGCGTCGACGCCGCCGGAAAGAATTTTTCCAGAGTGCGGCTGAATCGTGTTGTAAGCCCGGGCCAGGCGTGTGATCGAGTCGAGGAGAATGACGACATCCTTTTTGTGCTCGACCATTCGTTTGGCTTTTTCGATGACCATCTCGGCCACTTGCACGTGGCGTTCAGGCGGCTCATCAAAAGTCGAACTGATCACTTCGGCCGGTTTGCACGACCGCTCCATGTCCGTGACTTCCTCAGGGCGTTCGTCAATCAGCAAGATGAACAGGTAAATCTCGGAACTGTTCCTGAGGATGGCGTTGGCCATCTTCTGCATCAGGACCGTTTTGCCCGTCCGGGGCGGGGCGACAATCAAGCCGCGCGTGCCTTTGCCAATCGGACAAACCAAATCCAGGACACGGGTGGAAAGTTCGTCCGAGGCAGTCTCGAGGATGACGCGCTTGTTGGGAAACAGCGGCGTCAGATTATCAAAATGGGTCTTGTCCTTGGCCTTGTCCGGCTCCTCGTTGGCGACCGCTTCAACCTTGAGCAGCGCAAAAAAACGCTCCTTTTCTTTTGGCGGGCGGATTTGGCCGGCGATCAAATCCCCTGTTTGCAGATCAAACCGGCGGATTTGCGAGGGCGAAACATAAATGTCTTCAGGGCAAGGCAGATAATTAAAGCTTTGGGAGCGGAGAAAGCCGAAGCCTTCGGGAAGAATTTCCAGAACACCCTCGGAAAACAAAATGCCGCTGCGCTCGGCGTTTTTCTGGAGGATCTGGAAAATCACTTCGTGCTTCTTCATCGTGCCGAAGTTTTCGATCCCCATTTCTTTCGCCATGTGATTCAGCTCGCCCATCGACATCGCCTGCAGTTGGCTGATGTTGATGGTGACCGGGTGCGAATCGCGATTGGCCGGACCGCGACGAGCCGGTTCAGCGCCGCCGTTCTTCTCGGCGGGTGTCTCGGGCGGAGCGGTGAAGGTGGGTTCAGCCGGTCTGGTGGGAGGCATCAGGTCGGAAGATTGGGCGCGCGCCTCGCTCGTCGTTTCGGCTTGAAAAGGTTCAGGCGCGGTTTGATCAGCAACAGCGGCGGACGTTTCATCGCCGCCGATTTCCGCCTCAGATTTTGTTTTCCGGGGAAGCTTAGGTTTAATCGGTTTTTTAGTGACTCGGGCCATAATCAAGTTGGAAAAGGGCTGGTTCGACGGAAGGAGATATCATCACCGTCGAAACGGCGGTTCAAAAAATAAAGGCGATTTAAATTAATCGAACTTGGTAAATTGTAAACCCGGGGCTAGTTCGAGGAGCCGGCCACGTTGATCAGAATCAATATGGCAAAGGGAACTTAGCGGTTAATTCACGGACACGTTCGCGCACCTTCCTAGCTGCGTCAAGGTTTTTAATGTCCAACAAAACCTCGCTAATCATGTCGGCCACGGCGGCCATTTCCGGCTCTTTCATCCCGCGCGTCGTGACCGCTGGAGTGCCCACGCGAACGCCGCTCGCTTGAAATGGCGACCGCGTTTCAAACGGAATCGTGTTCTTGTTCACCGTTATCCCAGCCGCGTCCAACGCAATCTGCGATTCTTTGCCGGTCAAGCCGCGCGCGCCGACGTCCACCAGCATCAGATGATTGTCGGTCCCTCCGCTCACCAGCCGAAATCCGTTTCGCTGCAGGCCGTGCGCGAGCGCTTTCGAGTTCTTTACGATCTGTTGCTGGTGCTGCTTGAACTCGGGCTGGAGCGCTTCATGAAAACAAACCGCTTTGGCCGCGATGACGTGCATGAGCGGGCCGCCTTGCAATCCAGGGAACGTTTGCGAATCGATTTCTTTGGCGAATTTTTCGCGGCAAAGGACCAAGCCGCCTCGAGGGCCACGCAGCGTTTTATGTGTCGTGGTTGTGACGAACTCCGCATGGGGAATTGGGCTCGGATGTTCGCCCGCGACAACCAACCCGGCAATGTGCGCGATGTCCGCGAGCAGGAAGGCGCCAACCTCTTTGGCGATTTCGCCCATCCGCGCGAAGTCGATGATCCGAGGGTAAGCGCTGGCTCCCACCGTGATCATCTTCGGCTGAACTTCCTTGGCCACTTTCGCGAGCTGATCATAATCGATCCGTTCGTCCTGCCGGCTCACCCCGTAATGAGTGACTTCGAAAAAGCGCCCGGAGAAATTCGCCTTGTTTCCGTGCGTCAGGTGGCCGCCATGCGACAGGTCCATCGTTAGGATTTTGTCCCCTGGCTTCAGCACAGAAAAGTAAACGATCATGTTGGCCGCGCTGCCGGAATGCGCTTGGACATTCACGTGCTCGGCGCCGAATAATTTTTGGGCGCGATCAATCGCAAGTTGCTCGATGGTGTCGACGTATTCGCAGCCGCCGTACCAGCGTTTGCCCGGATAACCCTCCGCATATTTGTTCGTCAAAACCGACCCTTGCGCTTCCATGACGGCGGGGCTGGTGAAATTCTCACTCGCAATCAGCTCGATATTCTCCTGCTGCCGCTGGCGCTCGAGGTCGATCGTCTGGGCCACTTCGAAATCGACTCTTTTGAGCCGGAGCAACGGATTCGAGCCGGGCTCGAGCTTGTGGACGCGCCGTTCGTGCCGGCCGCCCTCGAAAGCGGTGTCGAGAAAGGCGTCGATGATGTTCCGCGCTTGCTCCGGGTGCAAAAACCTCGCTCCGAGGCAGAGGACATTCGCGTCGTTATGGCGTTTCGACAGTGCGGCCATCTCTTCGTTGAAGGCCAGAGCTGCCCGGACGCCCGGAACTTTGTTCGCGGCGATGCTCATGCCAATCCCGCTGGAACAAACCAGAATTCCCCAGCTGCTTTTCTCCTGGGCGACATGTTCGGCAACCGCGCGCGCAAAGTCCGGATAATCCGTGGAGGCGCTCGAGTGTGTTCCAACATCCGCGACGTGGCAGCCGCGCTTTTGCAGATGGGCTTTGATGAGTTCCTTCATCTCAAAGCCGGCATGGTCCGCGCCGAGGCTGACGACGCTTGCGCGCGCGCCCGCATGGCCTGGACTGCCGCTGATTTGATCGATGAACTTCAACATAGAGGTGATCCCTTGCTCGATTTGGTTTCGACAATTGAGGTAAACTTCATACGAACCGCCGATCGGATCGGAGATGTCCTTCTCGAACATATCGAGCGTCTCGTCAAATTCCCGCAGCAGAAATGTCTTTTCTGCGGCCTGGGGGTAAAGCATCGCGATGGCATCGACATGGCCGTGCGTCATTCCAAAAATGTAGTCCGCCTCCTCGACGACTTTCGGAGTGAGCATGCAGCTCCGCTGCTGGGAGATATCGATGCCCAACTCCTTCAACGCGCGAACGGCGTGCGGGCTGGGAGGCTGGCCCTCCGCCGCTCCAATCCCGGCTGAAAGGACCCGAAGATCATTCCGGCCTCGAGTCACATGACGGAAGAGGCCCTCCGCCATGGGGCTCCGGCACACATTGCCTGTGCAAATAAAAAGAATGGTCTTCATGCTTCCGTTAATGCGCTCAAGTTGAAGTTGGCCCGGCGTGGCGTCAACCGCGAAATCAGAAGCGGTTTTGCACCACGGCGAGTCCTTTGAGGAAATCGATTCCGCGGGCCAAAGCAGGATCCATAATGACCGGTTTGGGGCGGTCCTTCGAGGCGCTGACTGTCTCTCCGTCCAAGCTCATACCTTCCTTTTGCATCCGCACCAGTTCCGCTTCGTTGAGCGGATGCCGTCGGACACCTGGAAATAGGTTCGTGCTCGCGGCAGGAAGCGCGGGTGCATTTTGCGCGAGCACCTGGTACGGATCCTCCAAATATGCCTTCTCGTCGTCCAACCGCACCGGCGCCGTGATGTCCGGCTCAATCGCCTTCAGCGAAATTTCTCCGGGCGCCCCGATGTCAACCGCTTCCGTCGCCACGCGCAGTTTCTGGCCTGTGCTCAAAGTGAACTCTTTGTAGAACCGCGACGGACGGGCCGGCGCGCTGCCAATGGCGAGCGCGGATTTGTTTTCGTGCAGAATCGCGGCCAGAACCTCGGCGGCGCCTGAAGTTTTGCTGTTGACGAGCAGGACCAACGGCAGAGAGATGGCATCCGATTTTTCTGTGGAGCGCACGACCGTATCTCCCCGCCGCATCAAAACCTGGGCATTGCTAAAGAAGAGATCCGCCACCGCCACCGCCTCGTCGTAGTCACGGCCGCTGGAGAATCGCAAATCAATGATCAACCCGGTCAGTTTGTTGGTCCGGGCAAGTCGATGGCACGCTTCGCGAAATGGCTGAGCGGCGCCAGGGTCGAGCGACGCCACTCGGATATAGCCGCAACCGTGGTCATAGACCGCGGTCTTGAAATTCTTTTCCGGTTTTGCCGCTGCCGTTTCATTCGTCACCAGACTGACGCGCTCGCTGAATTGTTCGAGCAGCCCCGCCATGGCCGCTTTTTCCAATTGGCCATCGCTCAGACCCGTGAGGTTCGTCTTCAGGATTGTCATCACCTCCGAGAGCACCGGGAGGGAATTCGTCTCCGCGGCCCGCGCGCCCGTTGAGAAGGCCATCGCCCCGGTGAGCGTCGCAATGCATAGCAACCGTTTCATAGATTTTTTGGAACTGCCCTTCACGTTAAGATCCGCTGCGCGCCAAACCTTTCGCGGCAATATCGCGGCGAAATTGCATGCCGTCGAATCGAATTTTGCCCGCGGCTTCGTAAGCCAGGTCGCGCGCTTTCTCGAGAGTCGCTCCCAGCGCCGTGACGCCTAACACGCGCCCGCCTGCCGTGACAAAATCATTTTTTTGGCGCGCCGTTCCGGCATGAAACACTTTCACCCCAGCCAGGCGGGCCGCTTCATCCAACCCGGAGATGGCTTTGCCTTTCTCAATTGGGCCAGGATATCCGCCGGAAGCCAACACCACGCACACCGCGTGCAGTGGGCTCCATTTCAGTTCAAACCGGTCCAAAGTTCCACTAAAACTTGCCTCGAGCAACTCCACCAGATCCGTTTCCAACCGGCTCAGATAAACCTGTGTCTCCGGATCGCCAAATCGAGCGTTGAATTCGAGCACTTTCACTCCGTCGCGCGTCAACATCAAACCAGGATAAAGCAAGCCGCGGAAATCGATCCCTTCCTGCGAGCAACCTTTCAGCCACGGGTCGAAAATCCGCTTGCTCATGCTGGCCAAGTCGGCCGCGCTTAAAAAAGGCGCCGGTGAGAAAGCCCCCATGCCACCCGTATTTGGGCCGCGATCGCCATCGAAGATCCGCTTGTGATCCTGTGCCGTCGGAAACACTTTGACCGTGCGCCCGTCGCACAAGGCGTGCAACGATACTTCCGTTCCTTCGAGCAGTTCCTGAATCACGATTCGATTGCCCGCCGGCCCGAACGCCTTTTGCACGAGCATTTCATCGATGGCGCTTTCAGCGTCCGCCAAGGACGTGCAGATGAGCACTCCTTTCCCCAAAGCCAAACCATCCGCTTTCACCGCGCACCGGCCATTCAGCTCAGCGGCGAATCGTTTGGCCGGCAGCGCTTCGCTGAAAATCCCGGAACGCGCCGTCGGGATCCCATATCGTTGCATGAAATCCTGGGCAAACGCTTTCGAAGATTCGAACCGGGCTGCGCTGCGGTTCGGCCCCCAAATGCGCAAACGGTGCTCGATAAATAAATCAACGATGCCGAGCGCGAGCGGGTTGTCCGGTCCTACGACCGTCAAGTCGGGCTTGTGCTCGCTCGCAAACTGCAACAGCCCTTTCAAATCTTCCGCGGGCAGAGGAACACAGTCCACCGGCGCGCCCGTGGAACTGGCGCGTTCAGCGGCAATTCCTGCATTTCCCGGAGCGCACCAGATTTTCGTGGCGAGCGGCGATTGGACCAACTTCCAGACAATCGCGTGTTCGCGTCCGCCCGAGCCGATGACAAGCAGCTTCATCCCCATTGGAGTAACCGCGGAGAATAAAAATTTCGAGCGCCGATTTGGAATTCGGGGCAGACGATTTTGTCGCTCGAATGTCGTGCGCATCGCAACAGTTTGGTTCAATATCCGGGAGCTCAGCGGCGTCTAAGGCCGTGTTCGGAAACATAAACTTTATGAAATTCAAAGCTTTGATGATCGCGCTGTTCGTCGGGATGATGGCCGGGTGCGCCAGTTACCAGGATATCAGCGGCGTGATTGGTTCTTGGACTCGGGAGAAAGGCGAAGGGGATTTCGAACTGCTCAATATCCGCCAGGACGGTCGGTTCAGCTGGCATCACACCGACGTGGCCACCCACACTTCCGATGACCTCAGCGGAACCTGGGCACGCGAGGGCGACCGGCTCGTGCTGACTGAAGCCGTTCGCAACGGCAAGCCAATCCCGCACATCATGGTTGAGTTCAGATTAGATTCCCTCGAACACCCCTCGAAGTTGACAACCGCAAACGGATTTGAGCTGAGGAAATACTCGCGCAAATAGTCCCGCTCCAGCGCGCTTAATTCATCCACTCCGGGAACTTGATCTTCTGGTCGGCGTAGTTCACGTCGTACTGCCGGTGCCAAGGAAGGCGCCAGAGATGTTTGGCCCGCTGCAATCGCGCGGAACCATCAAAAAATAGCGCGTTCACTCCTTTCCCATGTCGATGAATGGCGAAATGGTGGAACTCGGCGTCCGCGCCCGACCATTCGCCGTTGAAACGAGGGGGCGGATCATTGTGATGCGGACCGCCGCCGCGCCACATTGAATCCAGGAAGATTGGCGTCAACGATGGTTGCGGCACGTCGAACCTTCGCCAATTCCAAGCCGTTGGGCGGCCTTGAATCGAGCCGACCCCGGGCGGCGGATTGTAGACCCAGTTGTTTATTCCGTAACTGCTGATCACGTTTTCTCTTCTTCCTGCCGGCGTCGTCGGATCGCTCAGAGGAAAATCGAAAGCGGTCACAGCGCCGCCATACGCAACAGCTCCTTTGTTATTGGCCAGGGCAATCTCGCGGGAACCTGGTCCACGCCGCCGCGTCGCCATCGGGCAAAGCAATAGCTCAGGTTTTTTCCGGTAATATTTCTGCAACGCTAAAACCCATTCCCCGCGAGCCCAGCCAACCGTGTTGCCGGCGCTGAATGAATTGTTGTTGTCATCGGCGTAGAGCGTCCAAGCGATCCCCCATTGTTTCGGATTGGAAAGGCACTGAACGCTTCGGGCTTTTTGCTTGGCTTGGCTCAGCGCCGGCAAGAGCAGACTGGCCAAAATAGCGATGATGGCCACCACAACCAGCAACTCGATCAGAGTAAACCCCGACAATCTCGAAGTTCCAGTCGGCATGGGAAGGGTCTGGGCACGCACGAACAATTTTCCAATCGGGGTGAGACGAAGTTTTGTATCATGGGATACAACACCTGGTCGAGACTGGGCTAGCGGCTGAGTCATCAAGGCATTGACGATTTCAGCAGGCGCAATTTCTGCTTTCTTCTGGGCTGATAGGCGTGTGCACCATGAAAACGGGCGGGAGTAGTGACAACGTCAGAATTCGCACGAGCGATTCTACGAGAGTCGCGTTAGTGGATGATGACCCCGGCGTCCTCCGCTCTTGGGAACAAATCTTAACCTCAGCCAGTTGGCGTTGCGCCGGTGCATTCTCGAATCCAGAGACCGCGGTGCGGGAGATTCCTTCACTTTCTCCGGATGTGATTTTGATGGATATCCGGATGCCGGGCCTCTCAGGCATCGATTGCACAAGAATTTTGTGTGGGAGAATGACACGGCCTCGAATCATCATGGTTTCGGCGGTGACTGACTTCTCCGTCGTCCGTCAGGCCTTCGAAGCCGGAGCCCTCGGTTACCTCGTAAAAGGCGAATGCGAACACCTGATCCTTGACGGAATTTCTTTTGTTTTAAAGAACGGAACACCGCTATCCGAAACGGTCCGGAAATCTCTCGGACGTGATGCCAACTGGTCAGAACAACCTGACTGGAAGATGCTCACGCCAAGACAAAAACAGATCCTCCACTTTTTAGCGTTTGGCTACACGGATAAAATGCTCGCCGAAGCGACTGGGCTTTGCCTCTCCACAGTTCGCACGCACATGCGTGAACTTTGCCGCCGGGCAGGCGCCCATTCGCGGGGAGAGGCTGCACTTAAATTCCTCGGAGCGGGACAAAAACCGTTCATCACTTTTGATGAATAGACAAGATGGCGGAAAGAAGTATAACAATGCGCTAGTTGCTGTTTACAGTAACTTGGGATTGAGAATTCGAACGGCGAGATGAAGAAATGAACCGAAGAACCAAAGCCTGATTCCGAAGGTTTATAAACAACAATGGTCTATATATGAATCCGAATCAACAAGACAGTCGACAGCCAAGCGGGGGCGCCGGTGATACGCCGGTAACCCGAAGATATTTCCTTCGCAGGACAACCGCCTCCCTTGTCCAGGGAGGGATCCTGGTCATGGGCTTAGCAGCAGCCAAACGGACAACAATGGCCGATGAATCATGCAACGGGGGCGTTGATACCTGCACCATCGATTCATGCTCACTGAACACATGTACAACGGACACTTGTGCCACTGACACTTGTGATACGAACGAGTGCACATCGGATAGTTGCTCCGTGAGCAACACTTGCACTAACGACGTTTGCACACACAATATTTGCGGCACGAACGTGTGCCAGGCCGATGACCCGTGCCGGACCACGGATGCGTGCACCTCCAACACCTGCAGCACTAATGATGAATGCGGCAGTAACGATTCCTGTTCCTCATATAACGAGTGTCGCGGGACAGATTCCTTGCCAAATACAGGAACGACAGATTATTGTTACACAAACATCTGTAACTCAGATTCCTGCTATTCAGACACATGCTACGCAAGCAATACCTGCACGGCGGACGACTCGTGCTCATATTCTAACAGTTGCCTGGGGTATGATTCCTGCACCAGCCAAGACACATGCCCGGCCGGCTCGGATGTATCGTAACAAGGGCAGGACCGGCTTACAAACAAAGCCGCCGAATGCTTACCATCGCCCCAGGGTCGATTGTTGCCCTTTTTGGGCTAGTGCATTAGACGACACGCGAACGCTGGCACTACAGATGAAGATGCCTTTTCGGATTCCGCACGGATTCACGTTAGTCGAACTGCTAGTGGTCGTTGCGGTGATAGCGGTGCTCGCGAGTCTGTTGCTTCCAGCAGTTTCACGGGCTAAGCAAGCAGCACACTCCGCGGTGTGTAAAAGCAATTTGCGCCAGTATGGGCAGGCGGTGCAAATGTACCTGAATGATTTTCACGTCTATCCTCCGTACGCAATGCGCAACTCAGCCGCTGAGAAAGCTCTATGGTGGCGCGATCGGGTTAGGGAATACACTGCGGCCAAGCCTATCGGTGCGATTTACCAACCGGCCAGCGCATCTGGGATCGAGCTGTGTCCAAGCTACGACCGTGCCCCGGGCTGGCAAGGTCGCGGCGGCGGTTTCGGAAGCTACGGGTATAATTACGCTGGCATAACTCGGAATCTAAATGGGTCCGACGAATCATGCGGCTTGGGAGGAGATAGGCTAGTTCGGAAACAACCTCCAGATATTTTACCAGACGATATTCGGCTTGTGGGCGAGAACGAGGTGGCCTCCCCAGGCGAGATGGTGCTGTTGGCGGACTCCCTAATCCTTGGCGGCCCTGAGGGCGCAAGATTTCTGGGTCTTGATGATTGCACACCAGCATATTTTGGTCTTTGCGCAGTAATGCTTGAGTTGCGCATGGGCGATTGGAGGAGCTATGACTATGATGTGTGGCGCTATGCGTTGAAAGGAATCACAAGGCGGCATGTGGGACGGTGGAATGTTGTGTTTTGCGATGGCCACGTCGAGGACTTAACAACGAAGCAGTTGTTCGACCTCCGGCAGGAAAATATTTGTCAGCGGTGGAACCGTGATAACCTTCCGCACAAAGAAAAACTCCCGACAAGCTTCCGCTAATTATACTCATTATGCGAGGGCGCCACACCTATCATACCGGCTGATCACTCTTATTCTTCTAGAGCATGTCTGGTGAATCCATTGATGAAAGTATGCTCTGTTCTGAACCTTGGACATACAGCACATGAAAATCGAAAGCTCCGATAATGTCATCTTTAGAGTACGTGGCGACGGGCCATGCTTGATAGCGTCTGTTGAACCGCCATTTCGCATAGCTTACTGGGAGGACGTGAAATCGGTTGTCTCGGCATTGAACCTGAACATGACCGAGAAAGAATTGCTGGAGGACGGAGCGGTGCAAGAGCACTTTTTGACGGCTTTAGCGGACGGTGTGCAGGGATGCGAAGGATTCCGGCCGGCCCAGCTCGGTTTCAGCGCCTCTCGCCAGGATCTTCGCAGAAGGAAGAACTTTCGCGACCGTCACTGCACGATAAGCTTTCTTGGGGAGTGCTCACGTGAGGTGGCCTTTGCAGCCACCGATCTCATGCGGCGGCGATTGCAGGCGAACGCCGTAATGGAACTCCGATTTAAACATTGGGATGGATTGAAAGACTGGACGGTCTGCCATGAGTGCCTTTGTGACATCTTCGCCTTTCTTGCGCAGACTAAAACACCGCTCGGCAGTGTTATTTTGTTTTCGCGTTTGGAAACTGTGCCGGAGGATTTATGGGAGTTCATCTACGATCATCCGCGGGTGCGCATTGGCTGGGTTGCGGCGGACTTGGCCGATTGTCGTGATGTCGATCAGTTCGAAAGATATCGAGCGGGAAATTCGGCGTTCACGAACTTTCAGAGCATAAGCAACGCTGGCGTGTGGCCGCATGTCGTCCTCCCGGTTTCCGCGACAAACGTTAAGGTTCTGCCGGAACTGGTCCTCGGTTTGATTGAGGCGAGCCGCGGTGGAACGGTCGAGCTCGTTCCGGTACCATTTGATTTCGAATTTCCGATTTCGAATTTCCGATCGAGCCTCGGAAACCCGAGCGAACCGACCGCAGTGGCATCAGATCGCCGTGCTATTGGGCCGGCTCCATCTACTCCTGGTTTGGGCGAGTATGTCGAGGCTCTCCTGGCCATTTATCGAAGCGGACGAACTCCACTCAATTTGGTTTCACCGCTTTCGTGGGTAGCGGTCCGAATCGATTCCGAGCCGCCACTGATCAGTTCCCCCATGTCAGCGGGAGCCGCTGTTGCCGTGTTAGCTGATGGTACCATGTACGCGGCTGAATCGTCGGTCGGCCTGCCGCAATGGTGTTTGGGGAATGTTCTGGATGACAGCCGAAGTATCCGATGGGAGCGCTTGGACGCCCAGCCTGAGGTTTTTTCTTGTTCCACGAAACCCGAGCAATGCAGAGCGTGCGATTGGCGGTTCCGATGTGGGGGTGTGGACACGTCGGTGTTGTTACAGGGGGAGCAGGTGCAAGAGTTCCACCGCCGCTCATCGACGGGCGAATGCTCGGTGGAAATTCTTTCATCGGACCTGGACGATCCTGATGGTGGCGCGCCCTTTACAACCGATAGCGAAGATGACAACGCAAGGTTGTTTTTTGACCTCTACTGCCAACCTCGCAAAGCGCTCTTCGAAGCGTTTTTATGGGATTTAGTGGAGGCCACCGCTCGGAACCAAGCGAGCCGACCTCGCGAAAAGCTGAAGTTGTATAAGGAAGGAATTGCCTTCGAAGTTTCCCCCCTTTCCGTAGGAACCTTATGAGTACCCTTGAGTTTAAACCCCCGGAACCTGCATCAGGGCAATGTTTGCAGTGCCCGAAGATGGCCTGGTCCAGGCTCCACGACACAATGCCCGCTGTGAGGACAGTTCATAGCATCGATCTGGATGTCACAGAAGCCTGCAATTTAGCCTGCATCTACTGCTTCAAATGGCAGAAGAAAGCGGTTAATATGGACGAGGCTACTGCCAAGAACGCGATTGACTGGCTATTGGAAGCCAGCGGTGGGACACGGGAGTTAAAGGTCAATCTGATGGGTGGCGAGCCCCTCATTCGGTTCGATCTCGTTCAAAAGATTGTTCCTTATGGAAAACTGCGGGCCCGGCAGCGAGGCAAGAGCCTGCATTTTGGCTGCACAACAAACTGCACACTTCTGACGGATGAAATCCTGAGCTTCTGGAGAAGATTTGGAATGGGATTCCATTGTTCGATTGATGGCATCCCGGAGGTGCAAGACTTCAATCGGCCATTTTTGGGCGGAAAAGGCAGTTCAGCAGCGATTGAAAAGAATGTCCCGAAGATACTCTCGTATCGCCCGGAGGTGATGGCGAGGGCAACCGTTTCGCCGAAATCGGTCCCGTTCCTTAATGAAAGCGCGAGGTATCTGGCTGCGCTAGGTTTTGGTTCGATGACATTCAAGGTGGCGGTGAATTGCGATTGGAGCCCGAAAGATTTCGACGTTTTGCGGAGCCAATATCAGAAAGTAGGTGAGTTTTACATCGACGGATTGATGTCGGGCAAGCCACTCAATATCGACGAATTCCGCAAAGGAATCCGCGCGCTGCATTCTGTGACAAGAAATTCACGGTTTCCTTGTGGCGCTGGCCGGGGAGTCGTGCTGGTTGACCCCCGGGGAGACCTCTGGCCGTGCCACCGTTTTGGCCCGCACCAATGCGGGGGAATGTTCCGGTTCGGCAAACTCGGCGAGCCATTCGATGACCGACTCCGTGCAGTGTTTCTGAACTACAACATCATCGAGGATGCAAAGTCAGACTGCGCAAAATGCCGCGCGGCCCTGACTTGCCGAACGTGGTGCTACGCGGAATGCGTTGATTCGACGCATACCTTTTACGATCCTGGAGCGGAGTACTGTCAGGCTTCCAAAATCCTCCATGACCAAATCCTCCAACTCGATGATTATCTCAGATCACATCGTCCAGGCATCTTGCGCGATCTGCTGAAGAAAGACGGTTCTGTTCGCCAGCGAGCCAATCGCCGCGGAATAAGACGAATTGGCCGCTCGGGATAATCTTCCGCCCGCTGGCGCGTTGTGCTCTGTCCTTAATGTCCGGTTCAAAAGGAGCAAAACGATGAAAACAAGAATTGCTTTTTTGGCTGAGGCCGAAGATATCGATTCTTTCTCGGCAAGCGAAACCCGTGTCCTGTTGGGGGCGATCGCTCGGCACCCCGAAACCGTTGCGTTGTGGTTTGCGGTTGATTCACTCGAAGCGCCACATTTCTGGAATGGAATTCGCGTTTTTCCGATCCCGTCCGAATGCCTGGACTCAGCAAGTTTTTTGCATGTAATGATGGGCCAGCAGAGACCAAACGTTGTGCTCTCAAATGTTGCTCGGTCCCGTTTTAAGGCTGGATTGGAATATTTGGAAAATCAAGAGGTGCCATGGGTTCACCGCATGCATCCCGAGGACAATGGGTCAGAGTGGAAACCACGGGCTCGTTTGATTTTAACGGGGAACCAAACTGACCAGCGGAACTTGGCCAATGGCGTTTTGCTGCCTTACTTGCAGGGATTGAGTGCTTCAACAAGAGATGGCGCCGACCCCACCGTGGTAGTGCAGAAGCTCGGAAATATTCTGCTCAAGAACCAGGCACTGGAAATTCTTGGCCATGGCAACCACTTGCCACACTTAGTCATGCGGCAGCAGTTGTTTTGTAATACTAGTCTGGCCCAGGTCATGTTCGAATTGACGAGTGCTTTAATCGAACTAGGGGTTCCTACGATCCCGCAAGAAGAACACTCGTTTTTCTCGAAGAGCTTCATCCATCGTGAAGCAGACCTATATCGCAAAGGCGCGCCCAAGAAATACGAACGAATTTGCGGATCGCTGGGTCAGCCATATGATCCTGAGAATGCCATCACCATCCATTTCGGGCTTTTCAAATCCGGACGGCGGTATGCGCGACATGCGGTCTTTCCGAGCCTAGCCGGGCGGGAAATCCTGTACACCACCGGGAACCACACGGTTTCTGCCGAGGATGTTCGTCAATTGATGGACAGCTTTGAAATGATCCTGGCACCGAGCCAGCATGTGCTAAGGCCTTATTTGGATGCAGGACTGCCAACGCGATCCGGCGCGGTGTTGCCACACGGGATCGATCCCGCGATCTATTCGCCCGAAAGCGTTCCCTTCCCCTATCCGACGGGAAAACGTTTCAAATTCCTCCAAACTAGTTTTCCCTGGATTTACGAAAAGGGATTCGATCTGACCATCAAGGCCTTCACGCGCGCCTTCTCGAATCATGACGATGTGGCTCTCATTCTCAGGGTTCCTAAACTGCAGCAGTTGCAGGAACGTAGCGCCACGTTCTGCAAGCTCGAGGAGTTAGTGAAAGAAGTGTGTGACAAACCGGCAGCGCCTGAAATTCTGCTGCTGGAGCAGGATGTGGAACTGCATCGGCGTGGAGGCATTTACACGGGAGCCGATTGCTATGTTCACCCCCTGCGAGCAGAGGGCTTCGGCATGACAATTCTTGAAGCAATGGCTTGCGGTTTGCCCGTCATCGCCACTTCTTGGAGTGGTCCCGCCGATTTCCTGTCACCAGCTTACAGTTACGGCCTGCGCCATTCGAGTCCCGTGGGAGAAAGGAACAGGAACGGCGCAATTCTCCGTTACCACGTGGAGCCCGATCTGGATCATCTAATCTATTTGATGCAATATATTTACCAACACCATGATGAGGCGAAGGCCCTTGGAGAAAAAGCTTCAGCAGTGGCACATCGAGACTGGACCTGGAAGAATGCCGCTGCTGACTTGGCCGCCCTTTTCCATCTAACTTAACTGGATCGCATTTTGGTTCCCGGGCTGCCTTCGGGCGGCCCGGGCTGCGAAGATCGAAGATCTAAGATCGAAGTCGGGATTCCTGGCCTTCCGCGGCCCTGAATTCTCGAAAGAGTCACCAATTCCCGCATCCTGACACCCATCGATCCAGCGGGGTTCTCGTCCGTCCCCTAAAGCCTGTTTGGTGTCGCTGCGTTAGCGTGTCTTTACCTCAATGGCGCCCTGAAGGGTGGACAACAAACCGGGCGCACCCACCAAAATGAGAATTGCTGGCGACACGGGCGATTTCGAACCGAACGCGGCGCCAAAAAGGATTAGATCACGCTGGCTTGGCCCGTCCCGCGCACCACTTCGCCAATGGTCCAGGCGCGGTGGTTTTGTTTGTTGAAAAAATCGAGAACGGTCCGGGCTTTCTCAGCCGCCACGATCGCCACCATGCCAATCCCCATGTTGAAGACTTGATACAGTTCGGGCTCTGGCACGTTGCCCTGCTCCTCGATCAACTTAAAAATCGGCAGCATCTCCCAACTGCCTTTGCGAATCCGAACATCGCAATTCTTGGGGAGCACTCGAGGAACATTATCGATGAAACCGCCGCCTGTAATGTGCGCCAGTCCTTTGATTACCGGTGGCGTTTCCGGGCGATTGAATTTTTTCAACGCGCGCTGGAGGAGAGGCCCATAACTCAGATGGACCGTGAGCAATTCGTTGCCGACCGAGCCCACCAACTCCGGAAGGCGGCTGCTCGGCTTGAGTTTGAGCTGCTCGAAAAAAATCTTTCGGGCCAGCGAATACCCATTCGTGTGCAGACCGCTTGAAGCCAATCCCAGCACAGCGTCCCCAGGTCGGATCTGCTTTCCCGTGAGCATACGCGATTTTTCGACGACGCCGACGATCGTGCCGCTCAGGTCGTACTCGCCCGGTTGATAAAACCCGGGCATCTGCGCGGTCTCGCCGCCGAGCAAGGCGCAGCCGTTTTCGGCGCAGGCTTGGGCAAATCCACCGATAATCTCCTGGAAGACGCGCGGCTGGAGCTTGCCCGTTCCGAGGTAATCCAAAAAGAAGAGCGGTTCGGCGCCAAGGACAGCGATGTCATTGACGCAATGGTTCACCAGGTCCTGGCCAATCGTGTCGTGTCGTCCGAGCTCAAAAGCGATTTTCAATTTCGTACCGACGCCATCGACGCTCGAAACCAGGACAGGTTGGCGGAATTTTTTTGTGTCGAGCGCGAATAAACCGCCGAAGCCGCCGACTTTGCCGAGCACCTCGCGCCGGTGGGTTTTGGCGAGCAACTCCGGGAGGGTGGCTTTTACCCGATTGCCCAAATCGATATCGACTCCGGCACGAGCGTAAGCTTTCGATATGGGTTTGGCCGCGGTCATCCGCTTCAGAGCAATTTTGGCTGGAGCTCCTCTTTGGCCAAGGTTTCGCCAAGGCTTTCGACGCGGGTCCGCCGGCGTTCCATGATGCTCTTGTCGACCTGCGGATCGTACGGCACGGGGTATTGGCCGTTGAAGCAGGCCATGCAAAAGGATTTTTTCGGCAGGCCCGTCGCATGGATCAGGCCGCTCTCGGAGAGATACGCCAGCGAATCCGCATTCAGGTACCGGCGGATCTCATCAATCGTGTGATTCGCCGCCATTAGTTTTGAGCGGTCAGGAAAATCGATTCCGTAGACGCACGGATTCATGTGCGGCGGGCAACTCACGAGCACGTGGACTTCTTTTGCGCCGGCTTCTTTCAATTGTGTGACCCGGGCCCGGCAGGTGGTGCCGCGCACGATCGAATCATCAATCACGACCACTCGCTTGTCCTTCACGAGCTCGGGGATGAGATTCAGCTTCACGCGCACGTTGAAATCGCGGATGAGCTGGGAGGGCTGCAAGAAACTCCGGCCGACATAATGGTTCCGGACGAACGCCATTTGGTATTCGATGCCGGACTCGAGGGCATACCCGAGCGCCGCGCAATTCCCGCTGTCGGGGACCGGGACCACCACATCAGCTTCGATCCGATTTTCGCGGGCCAACTGCCGGCCCATTTCCACACGGACTTTGTAAACGTTCCGATTCCCGATGTTGCTATCGGGCCGGGCAAAATAAATGTATTCGAAAATGCAGAACGCGCGGCGTTCGTGTTCGGGAAAAGCTTGCACACTGCGCAAACCATCTTCACCAATCACCACGATCTCTCCCGGCTCGACGTCGCGAACGAATTCCGCGTGGATCAAATCGAAGGCGCACGTTTCGCTGGCCAGGACCCAAGCATCGCCAATCCGGCCGAGCGCCAGTGGCCGAAACCCGAATGGATCGCGAGCCCCAATGACTTCATTTTCGGTCATGAGCACGAGCGAATAGGCGCCTTCGAGCCGGCGCATGGTCCGAACCAGATTATTTTCTGAGCGCGCAGCCGGTTGGGCCAGCAGATGCATCACGATCTCGCTATCGACCGTCGTTTGAAACATCGATCCGGTCGCCTCGAGTTCGTCACGCAATTCCACGGCATTCGTGAGATTGCCATTGTGAGCAATGGCGATCTGTCCGCGCTGGCAATCACCCGTCAGCGGCTGGGCATTTCGCAAGTGCGACGCGCCTGTGGTCGAGTAGCGGGTATGCCCAATGGCCATGTGGCCGGTCAGGCGCTGGGGAATATCGCCGGCGAAAACTTGTGGAACGAGTCCCATGCCGCGATGGACGCGGAATTGTTTGCCGTCAGACGCAACAATGCCAGCGCTCTCCTGGCCGCGATGCTGGAGCGCATAAAGGCCGTAATAAGTCAATTCCGCGGCTTGCGGATGGCCGTAAACCCCAAATACCCCGCAGTAATGTTTTGGGTAATGCTGCATTCTGCAAAAATTAACGGTTCATTTCTCGCGCGATGCTGTTCCACCAAAGATCGTGCAACTCGCTCACGTCCCATGTGAATTCGCCCCGTCCAGTCCGAATTTTCAGCCTGGCCCCGCCGACTTTTCCCAAATGCTGCGCGGGAATATTCAACGCCTTGGCCTGGGCCAACACTTCCGGGGCATTCGACGCAGCCACGGATATTACCACACGACTTTGAGTTTCGCCAAAGAGCAGCGCGTCGAGCCGGGCCGAAGAGGTTTCGATGAGGTCGATCGCAGCGCCAATCAACTGTGGCGTTTCGCGAGCGATTTGCCGCGAAATGCAGCTCTCCGCGAGGCAAACAGCCAGGCCGCCTTCGCTGCAGTCATGCGCGCTTTTAATCAGCCCCGCGCGAATGAGCGCGCGCAAGCCTTCCTGCAAAACTTTTTCTTTGTTCAGATCGCAGCGCGGGGGCGTGCCCGTCTTAACGTCGAGTTTGCACTTCAAGTAAGCGGAGCCTCCAAGCCCCAGCAACGGATCGTTCTCATCGATAGCGTCACCCAACAGCAAAATCGCGTCGCCTTCGTCGCGAAACCATTGCGCGGTGACGTGCTCGAGTTTCTCGATCAAGCCGACCATCGCGACGGTCGGCGTCGGATCAATCGGGCCGGCTGGGCTTTGGTTGTACAAGCTGACGTTTCCGCCAGTCACGGGCGAATTGAGCGCGCGGCAAGCTTCACCCAACCCGCGCACAGCCTCCCGGAGCTGATAAAAAATTTCCGGATTGTGCGGGTTCCCGAAATTCAGATTGTCCGTCGCGCCCAACGGAACCGCGCCCGCGCAGGTCAAATTGCGCGCGGCTTCGGCCACGGCAATTTTCGCCCCTTCATACGGATCGAGGTAAACATAGGTCGCGTTGCAATCGACGCTGAGCGCAATGTATTTTTCCGCGACCTTCGCCGGAGCGGGCGCGAGAGCGGGCAAGGCCGGCAGGGAATCGGCTTTGATGCGAATGACCGCTGCGTCGGAGCCAGGACCGATCACGGTGCCGGCGCGAACGGTCTGATCGTATTGGCGGTAAACCCAATTTTTCGAGGCGATGGTTGGCCAGCGAAGCAGAGTTTTCAAGTCTTCGCCCGCCGCTGTCGTATCGGGCAACTCCGCCAGCGTGAAGGCGCGGACATGCTTCAAGTAAGCCGGCTCCCGCGCTTCGCGCTGGTAAACCGGCGCTTCGTCCGCCAATTTTTTAGCTGGAATGTCAGCAACGACGTTGCCGTGATGCTTCACAATCATCCGGCCGGTGTTGGTCACTGCGCCGATCTCGGCCCAAGGCAAATCCCACTTGTCGAAAATTTTCTGCACTTCGCGTTCGCGGCCTTTTTGCACGATGATCAGCATCCGCTCCTGCGATTCGCTCAACATGATTTCGTACGGCGTCATGTTGGGCGCGCGCTGGGGAACTTTCGACAATTCGATTTCGATGCCGGTGCCGGCGCGAGCGGCCGTTTCGCAGGTCGAGCAGGTCAAGCCCGCGGCGCCCATGTCCTGAATTCCAGCGACGGCCCCCGTGGCGAGTAATTCCAGGCAAGCCTCGACCAGCAGCTTTTCCATGAACGGATCGCCCACTTGCACCGCGCCGCGCTGTTGCTCGGCCGATGCTTCGGTCAAATCCTGCGAAGCGAAAGCTGCGCCCGCCAAGCCATCCCGGCCGGTCGCAGGCCCCACATAAAAAACCGGATTCCCAATTCCTTTCGCTGCGCCGCGGGCGATCTGTTCGTGCCGCAGCACACCGAGACAGAACGCATTGACGAGCGGATTTCCTTCGTAGGATTTGTCAAAGTAGACCTCGCCCGCGACCGTTGGAATTCCAAAACAGTTGCCGTAATGGCCAATCCCAGCAACAACCCCGGCGAACAACCGGCGAACTTCCGGAGAACTCAATTCGCCGAAGCGCAATGAATTGAGCCCGCAGATCGGCCGCGCTCCCATGGTGAAGATGTCGCGAATGATTCCGCCGACCCCAGTCGCCGCCCCTTGGAACGGCTCGACCGCGCTGGGATGATTGTGCGATTCGATTTTGAACGCGATCGCCAACCCATCCCCAATGTCGATGATCCCGGCGTTTTCTTCGCCAGCGCCGACCAGGATTTTTTCGGACTTGGTCGGGAATGTTTTGAGCAGCGGCCGGGTGTTCTTGTAGGAACAATGTTCGCTCCACATGACCGAAAAGATTCCGAGCTCAGTGTAGTTCGGCGCGCGACCGAGCACTTGCTCGATCCGCTTGAATTCGTCAGCGGTCAGCCCGTGCTTTTGAACTAACTCCGGCGTGATCGTCGGCTCAGTCATGGTGCATTTCGGAAGGCGAATTTCGCGAGTCGAATTCGGACGGAATCGATCGTGGAAATGATTCCGGTGGCCTTTTCACGCGGCTTTTTGAGCGGCCCGTTGAGACAGCCAGGAGATCATGCTTTCGAAAATCAAACGGCCGTCCGCGCAACCCAAAATCGTTTCGCTGGCGCGTTCGGGGTGAGGCATGAGGCCGGCCACGTTCCGGCCCTCGTTGCAAATCCCTGCGATGTTCGCGATCGAGCCGTTCGGATTGGCGGAATCGGTGGCCTGGCCCTGCGCATCGACGTACTCCCATAGAATTTGATCGTTCTGGCGGAGACGGGCCAAGGTCGATTGATCAGCGAAATAGCAGCCTTCGCCGTGAGCAATGGGAAGGCAGAGCAGTTTGGCCTCGGGAATCTCATTCGTGAACGGGGAATGGCGCGTGACCGTTTTCAAATGGACAGATTCACAGCGGAATTGCAGGGACCGATTTCGGACGAGGGCGCCCGGGAGCAAGCCGGCCTCGCAAAGAATTTGAAATCCGTTGCAAATGCCGAGGACAAGTCCGCCCCTCGAAGCAAACGCCTGGACCGCTTTCATGATCGGGCTGAACCGCGCGATAGCTCCGGTGCGCAGGTAATCTCCATAACTGAATCCGCCGGGAATAATCACGGCGTCCGCCCCTCGCAAGGAATCGTCCTTGTGCCAGAGAAAACCCGCGTCGTGGCCGAGCGCTTCTCGAAGGACATGAACGCAGTCCTGATCGCAATTCGATCCAGGAAATTGGAGAACGGCAAATTTCATTCGATCACTCGCATTCAGTTCGACGCAGGCAACGCTTCAGGAAACAACACGGAGATCCGGCCGCCGAATGCTGCGGGAGAAAATACCACCGAATCAATCCAATTCAACGTGGTAATCCTCGATCACCGGATTGCTGAGCAGTTTGTGGCACGCCTCTTCCACCTGCCGCCGAATGGCGTCGCGATCACCTTCGACTTCAATCTCGAGGTATTTGCCCACGTGCACGGCTTTGATCCCGGTGTAGCCCATGTGCTCCAACGCAGCTTGGACGGCCTTTCCCTGCGGATCGACCACTGCTTTCTTTGGGGTGACGATGATTTTCGCTTTCATTCGAGCGGCGGCGGCGCGCCATCAGAGGCCCGGATGTTTCAGGAAAAGTTTCGGCAGGGCGAGTTTTTTTTGCGAACGATTTCCGGTCAGGAAGATGCGCGAGACAGAGGTGAGGCTGGGTCCTTCGGAAGGCACCTTTTCTTGCTCATGCTCTTGCTCTTGATCCTGCTCTCCTGTTCCTTCTTTTGAACAAGAGCAAGATCATGATCAAGAGCAAGAGAACGCTTCTTCTCTGCGGTCCGGTTCATGACAGGCGACCATTAACCTTTGTAGGCGGACAGGCTGTCCGCGCTCCTGAATGCTTGCCGGCCAATGCCCCTCACGGTGTTACCATTCGCAATCGGAAGAACTGTTGCGTGGACAACGAGCCGAGCTTCACGATGAACCGGTCACTCGCTTGCACTGGCAGGGCCTTGACCGGCGCCCACTGGTCACCAGAAATAGTTCCTGAGGATTCCAACTGAAAAACAGGACCGGTTGTGCTCCAACTCACCAGGATGTTGGCGCCCGACCTTTCCACGCCGACTCTGGGCGCATTCGGCAATAGCAGGAGGTTCAACGCGATCGTGCCAGCTTCACCGGCGAAGCCGTCCACGGCGATGCGATAGGTCTTGCCAGCTTGGCACTGGAACTCGCAGAGGCTGGTGCTGCCGCCTTTCGGGTCATCGTCATTTTGCGCCGTGAGAGCCAACTCGGTTAAGCGGTCTCCCAAGTAAACCGCCAACAATGTATCGAAATTGCTTCCAGCTGTGCTGACGCTCGCTTTCCCCGAGAATGGCGCAGTCCAATTCCACCAAACGGAAGCGCCGCCCGGGCGCCCGGCATGTTGCGGTTCGTTCGGTTCGAGCGTGGCCTTGAGATTGGAAGCAGCCGTTACGATGCGGGTCCCCGAGATGGTCGCAGCATTTAGAAAGGCATCATTGGAGGGCGTTGGCGCCGTGACCGTCAGCGTCGCGCTCGCGCTGTCGACCGAGCCCGCCGTGTTCGAAACACGCACGAAGTATGTTCCACCATCCGTACTTTGCGCAGACCCGATCCGCAATTCTTTGCTCGTTGCCTCCGCGACTGAATTCCCATTATGGAACCACTGAAACCTGAGCGGCTCGGTTCCCGTCGCTTCGACTATAAAATTGGCCGGCTCGCCGTTAGTCACAGTCAAGGAATGTGGTTGGAGAACGATCGCGGGCGCCTGCACGACGGGCGCTTCGACCGTCACTGAAATGTTTCGTTCCGCGCTTAAGCCACTCTCGTCGGTTGCGGTCACGGTGACACTGGTATGTCCCGATTGGCCGGACCCAGGTTGAATGCGCAATTGCCGATCGTTCCCAACGCCCGTCAAGAGGAGCCCCGCTTTTGGCAGCAGCACGGTGTCCTCCGCGGCAACCTTGATTTCAATTTTGTCGGGTGCGCTTTCGAGATCGGTGACTAAGACCGCAATTGGCCCGCTCTGCCCATTGAATGGAATCGTAATTTCGGGAAAAGGACCAATCACGGGCGGATCGTTGACCGGGTTGACGGTGAACAAAAAGGATCGGCTCGATGTCACCTCCCCATCATCCACAGCGACCGTCACAGTGGCTTGGCCCGATTCGTTAGGCGCGGGGACTAGAATCAAACTGCGCGCGCTGTCGCTGCCGGCCAGGAGCATGTTGCCGATCGGCAACAGCGTTGGGTTCGAGGACAACAGCGTTACCCGGAGGCGCGAAACCGAGGTTTCCGCGTCCTGAACGGTGAACTCGATTCGTGAGGAAATCATGTCTTCGTCGGTCACCTGATCGGGGATGATCGAAATAACAGGCGCTGTATTGGTGTTTGAAACTTGCACAGTAAAGCTGGAAGAGGCGCTCAAGCCATCAGCATCCATCACCGTCAAGACGATCGTGGCCGTCCCGGAAGAGTCTCTCGATGGGGTGATCGAGATCGTGCGGTTGCGGCCCGAGCCGCCCAAAACAATATTGGCCTCCGGGAGCAGAACCGGGTTCGACGATTTCGCCGAGAGCGTCAAATTTTCCGGGCCGGTTTCAATATCGTTCACTGTGACTGGCAGCGGTCCGGACGCGCCATTGATTGACAGAACTTGAGTCGGCACGACAGAAATTGTGGGCGTGCTCAGGACCTTTAGTTGAAATGAACTGGAGGCGGTGAGTCCATCAGGATCGGTTACGACAATCGTGATTCGAGCGCTGCCAAGTTGGCCCGCCAGCGGCGCGATCACAAGCTGCCGCGAAGCGCCTGTGCCGGAAAAAACGAGATGGTCCACGGGCACGAGCGTGGGATTGTCGCTCGTCGCGCTCAATCTCAGATCAGTCGCTGAGCTGTCCGGATCGAAGAGGAGGATGGCGATGGGTTGGGTTGGCTGGCTCATGACGGTTGTCTGGTCTGAAATCTGCGAAATACTCGGAAAACCCGGAAGATTGATCGTGAATACGGCAGTTACAATGTCTGAGACAGCTTTATCTCCTACAAATACCCTTGCTTTGAGCGTCGAGGTCTTACTGATGGACAACTGGCTCGGAAAGGCTACCGAACCCGCGACCGGTTCGCTCCCATCCACTGTGTAACGGATCACAGAATTGGTGACGAGTGATGCAGCGCCAACTTGCGCGGAGCTAGAAAACGATCCCCCTGGCGGATTCACAGTCAGCAATGCGAGCGCCCGCACCGAAGCAGCATCCGTGGGATTGGTGCCGGCTAAGAACTCCTGAAAATTGGAGGCCCCATCTCCGTCTGGGTCCCCAAGCGCATTGGCTTGAGAGTTTGTGCTGAAATTGCCGCCGAAATATTGTTCGCGCCAACTCACAGGGATTCCATCAAAGAAAGGATCGGGCAATCCAAACCCATCCAGTTCCATGATTCTCGGGCCATCAAACCCACGACCTGCAGTGTATTGCAAGAATTCAGCGCGGAATGATTGTGCTGAGGTGGCGTTGATGTCGGCTTTCAGAAGCAGAAACGTGTTCGAATCAACGAACGTGTAAGGATGAGTCGGTATAAAATCGGCCAGCACAAGATCGTAATTGGTAGATCCTGCTGGTTTAGCTTTCAACGTGAAGCGAGCGAATTCGCGTTGAAAATTAGAGGCGGAGCTGTCCCCGCTGGCGAAAAGAGACAATGAACGCAAGGCAATAGGAGAGCCGGTTACCCATTCAATGAAATGAATGAAGCCGGGAGGCTTGGAATCAGAAAAGATCGTATTGCCGGTTTCGGGCGCGGCGGGGATTAAGCCATCAAACAAATTCGACGCCTCAAGTTGAACCCCGCTATTCGATACGACTCTCGTGCCGGTCAGCAAAGAAAACGAATCCGAGGTCGATGGCTGGTTTTCTGGGGGTGTAAGAACCTCCACGATCCCGGACCCGTACATCCCTTGAATTTCAGAGGGAGAGAGAGCCCGATTAAATGTTGTCACTTCATCAATGATGCCATCAAAGAATTGCCGCGTGTAACCGCATGCGTCAGAAAACCCTCCGATGTAAAACAAACAATTCGGGTTAGTTGCTGGGACCGTTGTCACTACTTCGGATTCAAGATTGCCATTTATATAAAGCTTTAAACGAGACCCGTCCCAGGTCCCGACCAGAAAACTGAAATCGCCAATGGGGATTTCTCTTGTACTAATCGCGGATGGAAAGCTAAATAGGTTTTCCGCGTATTCCCACACGACTTTCAAACCGGCGCCGCCAGGGCGAACCGCTAAGATTCCCTGGCCGAAAGCCTGCCCAAAAATCAGATCTTGACCGTCCGGATCCGAAACTTGCGTGAGGGGCTTGACCCATGCGGCGACTGTGTAATTCGAGCCGGAAACCACGGAGGTGCGCGGCAGAATGACGGTGCCGGAAACACCATCGAACAAAAAGCCCCGACCGATCTTCGCGTTTAGAGCGAATACTCCGCCGGCGGGTATTCCATCAATTCCGCCCACCTGATCAACAGTATCCCCTTCTCCTTTCCACCAGTGAGAAAGGCCTGCCGGGAAATAAGCCGCGAAAAGCGACGGGGAGCAGAGCGAGAGCAGCAGGACTACGAAAATGAAAGGCTGCCTCAGCCCACAATAAAAGAGTTTTCTTCTCACAATGGCGCAATTCTCAAAGCCGCTGGAGGCTTGTCAAACAGAATTCAGAAAATGGATGGCGCGATGGTGACTATTTCTTGCGGTGGGGCCGAACAGACGGGGAGAGCGTGTTTGAACTAGTTCCCGGCGCCAATGTCTTTGACTTCTATATAATAGACCGCCCCGATCCCAGTGACATCGAAGTCGATGAAAGAGGAAACAGAGTTGGTGGGTTGCAGAAAGGGCGTCACAGCCACCACGTTGGTCGAACTCAAGGAAGGGCGACGCAAAACCCTGTAAACCCGATTCGTGACTGAGCCCCAAGTAATCATTGGCAGCAGTCTGACGCTGGTGCGGAGGACGGATTTCGGATCGAGAGGATCTGTGCCAGCGGCAAACTCCTGAAAATTGTTAGCGCCATCAGCATCCGGATCGGCCTCCGCTCCGACACGCGGATCAGTGCGGAATGATGGGCCAAAGAAATGTTCGCGCCAAGAATTCGGCAAACCATCGTTCAGCGCGTAGATCCGCGCGAAACTCGCTGATTCCACATCAGAGACTGGAATGTCGTTAATGAAGCTGCGCGCCTGAAGGGTTACTGCGTTTGTAATCAGCATGGCCGCGGGAAAAGCAGGTGAATAGCTTTGCGGAACGCTGCCGTCCCGGGTATATCGCACTACCGCGTTCGTCAAGGTAGAGAAATAACCGACCTGCACGGCATTTGTGAACTCACCTCCGCCCGGGATTATTCTTAGCAAGGGAAAAAATCGCACTGAGTTGGACTGAAGGGGGTTTGTGCCCGAAAGGTATTCTTGATAATTGTTAGCTCCATCATCGTCGGGATCAGCGACCGCAAGTGCCTGTGGGTTATCGAGGAAGTTTGCTCCGAAATACTGCAGCCGCCAGCTCGCTGGAATCCCATCGTTGAATTCCAACTGCAGCTGGCATTTACCTGCGTTCCCGGCAGAATAAAGGGCTTGTACCTCTTCTGACGTCAGAGCCTTACCGTAGATCGAAACCTCATCAATAATGCCTTTGAAGTATTGGCCAGTATAGCCACACGCATTCTGAAAACCCCCTATAAAATAAGGACAAGCAGTTTGCTCAGGTTCTCCCGCCGGAAAAGTCTCAGCCTCCAAATTGCCATTGACATAAAGCCGCAACGCCTCGCCATCCCAGGTTCCGACCAAATGGCTGAACAACCCCATCGGGATTTCCGTTTTGCTCACTGCCGCCGGAAAAGCAAACACTGTTTCCGAGAATTGCCAAAATACTTTCAGCCCGTAACCGCCCGCATGCACGGTCATCTGAGCCTGACCGAATGCTTGGCCAAAAATCAGGTCCTGGTTGTCATGATCAACTACAAAGCCATCGGGCTTCACCCAAGCTTCCACGGAATAATTCGAAGACACGAGCCCTGAAGAATTTGTGATCACGACGCATGAACTAATGCCATCGAAAGCAAAACCGTTACCAACCTTCCCGGGAGCGAAGGCGGTTCCGTTGATGAGCGTCCCCTGAGCAGTCCCAACTGAATCCACCCCATTCGATTCACCTCGCCACCAATGGGTCAACTTCAGCTGTGAACAAAAATCAGGGGAATTCACGGACAGCAGCGTAAAATTGTTCGGCTCCGCAGCGCGGGGAAATGAACCGCTGAGCCAAACCGCCGACAAAACAAGCAGAGCTTTGTGGAACATACGCAACAGATCAGACACCTAACGTAGATTCTCCGTTTGTCAACTTGCACCGCTCTCCAAACCCCGCTCGGCCTGGTTTGCAAACAATGGCATAAGACGATAGCCTGCCGCGCAATCGCACGGATGAAACTCCTCCTCATTTCATTGGCCGGCATTGGCGACACGCTGGCGGCCACGCCGCTCGTGCACGAACTCCGCGCGAATTTTCCTGAGGCTCGCCTCGAAATGTTTGTCTTTTGGCCGGGCTCACGCGACTTGCTCGAGGGCAACCCCCATTTGAACGCCGTCCATCAAAAAAATCTTCTGCGGGATGGTTATTACCCGAGTTTGCGCTATCTGCTTCGGCTCCGGCGACAGCGTTTTGACGTCACCATCAACACCCATCCACAGAGCAAAATCCAATACCGCCTGGTGGCTTGGCTGATCCACGCTCCACTCCGGCTCAGCCATCTTTACGATAACGCGACCCGCCTCGATCGCTTGCTCGTCAACCGAACCATCCCTCTCGACTACTCCATCCACACGATTGAAAACAATCTGCGGCTTTTAGAATTGCTCGGCAAAAAACCGCTCTTGGCCGAGCACGATTTCGAATTGTTCCTGACTCCAGCGGAAACGGCTTGGGCCAATCAATTCGTCGTCGATCGTGGGCTCGCGTCCAAACGGCTCCTGGGCATTCATGTTGGGTCCGGCCGCACCAAGAACTTGGCGCTCCGAAGGTGGCCGATCGAGAATTACCGCGATTTGATCCGCAAAATTCTGGCGGCGCATTCCGATTGGCGCGTCTTGCTGTTCGGCGGGCCGGAAGAAAAAGAGGAGAACGAATTTCTGACGCGGGAAATCCAAAATCCGGGATTGCTCCTCGCCCGCACCAACACCCTTCGGCAAGCCGCCGCGCTGCTCGGCCACTGTGAATCGTTCGTGAGCGTCGACACCGCCTTGATGCACTTCGCAGCCGCGATGAAGGTGCCCAAACAAATTTTAATCGAGTCGCCTACGTGTGCGCCGACGATCGAGCCGTACCGCCGGCCCTACCTCCTTGTTCCCAATCCCGCTGTTCATGGCCGATCGCTCGAATTTTATCGGTACGACGGCAAGGGCATCCGGGGCAGCGAACACATGCTGCGTGAGGCCATGCGCGCGGTCACGGCGGAGAGCGTCTATCAGACGTTTGTGAGGGCCGCCGAGAAATCTTGACGCTGCACCGGACGCTTGGATGATCGACCGCACATGGCAGATGCTCAACGTCTCAATGTCGGTTGCGGCCTCGATCTTCGCCCCGGCTGGACGAACATCGACCTGGTCGATTACGGCGGCAATCAAATCGTCGATTTGAACAAATTCCCGTGGCCGTTTTCTGAGAACCAATTCGATTACATTCTTTGTTCACACATCCTCGAGCACTTGCTGAATTTCAATCTCGCGATCACGGAAATTTTCCGGATCGCCAAGCCAGGCGCGCTGCTCGAAGTCCGCGTGCCTTTTTTCCTGAGCACAAAATATTACAGCGAGCCGGACCACCGCATTCCCTTCGGGATTCGATCATTTGACAATTATGAGCACATCGAAGGACGGCGGCTGCGCTTCTACGAGAAATGGAAACTTGGCCACCGCACCAATTACGGCAGTCCCGCCCGATTCATCGTGCGCCGTCGCCGGTTTAATTTCAGCAACTTCAAACTTCTGAAATGGATGAACCTTTGGATCAATCTCGAACCGGTGATCTTCGAGCGGTTCCTGGCAGGAATTTTTCCTCCCGAAGAAGTTTCGTTTCTGCTGGAGGTAGTCAAGCGGAGTTCCGGTAAATGATCACGGCCCGTCCCGGCAGCGGCTGCCCTCCCTGCCCAAGGTGAGCTCCCGTCCGATGCGAATTTTATTCGTGCTCAATACGCTGAATGACTCCCGTTCCGTGGCGGGCGGCGTGCGACATTATACGAGCCTCGCGCAGCAATGGAATCGAATGGGGCATCAGACAGATTTCGTGGTGGCTCGCGCGGGATTTCCGCAACTGCGGCGTTTCTCCCCTCATTCACGACTGTTCAATAGCGATCCTTATTTTGACGCGACGAATTATCTATCGAAAACCTGGCTCTATTTTCCAGCCTACGCTTACCGGATGGCGTCGGCTCATTGGCTTCGAGTCGATCGCCCGTACGACATCGTCTACGCTGCCGGCCAATTCATTGTGGAATGGCACAGCGCGTTGGTGCTCGCCCGGCGTCTGAAAGCCAAATTGGCGGTCAAAATCCTGCACGTGCTGAACACACAAAGACAGGCGGCGGGTTTTTTCAATCGCCTCTTCCTCGGAGCGGAACGGTTCTCGGTCCGCTGGATAAACCATCGTGCTGACAAAGTGCTTTGCTTGAGTGAATCGGTCGCCCGTGATTATCGAGCTCTCGAGTGCTCGCTTGGATTATCGCCCCGCGCTGCCGTGGTGGCTGGCGCCGGAATTGATCTGACCGAGTTCTCGTCCCTGCCTGAGGTGCGCAAGGAGTACGATGCCGTTTTTCTCGCCCGCATGCACGAAACCAAGGGCGTATTCGATCTGCCCCGGGTGTGGAAAAAAGTGACCGCAAAGCGTCCTGAGGCAAAACTCGTCGTTATCGGCGAGGGGCCGCACCGTTTGCGCAGCCAGGAAATGTTTCACGAATTGGGGCTGCAATCGAACGTGACGTTTACCGGCGCGATTTCAGATCCGGAAAAGAATTCGTTTTTGGCCAAGTCACGGATCGGGCTGAGCCTTTCCTACGAAGAAGGATGGGGCCTTTCGGTTACTGAATTCCTCGCGGCCGGGCTGCCGGTGGTTGGTTATCATTTGCCGGTGTTCGACGAATTGTTTCCGGGGCAATTGTTGACCGTTCCAGCAGGGGACATCGAGCAGTTCGCCGCCGCTTGTGTGGAACTCTTCGGAGATGTTCAGCGGCAGAAGATGCTCTCTTCCGAAGGCCGCCGCTTCGTCCAACGATATGATATACGCGCAGTGGCCGAGATTGAGTTGCGGGAGCTGGAACGTATGATCATCGCAGCCAAGGGAGACGCAGGAGCTCATTGAGAGGCAGGCGACCCTCACTGGCCACCGCTCCGACCGAAACGCCTTTTTACTTTCGAAATACCGCGAAACAACAATTGCTGCAGCTCACGGATGACACCGGGAAGGAATGGTGAACGATACGGATTCGAGAAATAACTATAGGCCCGGCCACCGGTCTTCCCGACGAAACGCTGAAAGAGATTCAACCCGTATTGCCTCCGCAGTTGTTCCAGCTGAGCCTCCACTTTTTCCCAGAATTTCACCGCACCCATGTCCGGGTGGACCGTGTAATTCACTTGCATACGAGCCAAGCACCCCAACCGCTCCCCTGATTTCAGGACCCGCAAATAAAACTCGACATCCGGAGTGACTGAAAACGCAGGATCAAATTTTCCGGTTTTGAGGATGCGATCGCGCCATCCGAAGAATGCACCGTGCACGAGAAAACAGGTAATTGGCCGACGCATCAAAAGCGATTTAATTGTCGCTTCGGACATTTCACCGCGGTAAGTGATCATGCCACGTCCCAAAGGCCTGCCGCTTGGATCCACATAGCGGGCGTCTCCAGAGACTCCAGCAAACTCTGGATGCGCTAGTAAGAACTGAACCGAGCGCTCGACCGCATCAGGAACGTAAAAATCATCGCTTGCCTGAAATCCTAGGATCTCGCCCTCGATCCAATCCAAACCTTTATTGACGGCATAAACTTCCCCGGCATCCGGCTCAGAAATGAATTTTAATCGAGAGTCCTGTTTCTGTAATCTTCGTAAAATTTCAAGACTCTGATCGTTGGAGGCGCCATCGATTACCCAACACTCGAGGTTCTGATAAGATTGATCGAGAATGCTCCTGAGGCAACGCTCCAGAAACGGGCCGCGGTTAAAAGTGGCCACTATGATCGAAACGAGTGGGCCCTCCTGTGCCATATAATTTATCTGGACAGAACCGTCTCGCGGTTACTCAGGAACCAATCAATCGTTCGCTGCAGTCCCACCTCTAGAGGCGTCCAAGTCGCGTCCGGGGCGAGTCGTCGAAGTTTATTCACGTCCAAACATTTCGATTTCGCTCCGACATATTTCGATAAATCAAATTGAATTTTGCCGGCATCGTAACCCACTTTCTCGCAAATAAGCTGTGCGAACTGCCTGATGGTATACTCCTCTCCAGAACCAACATTGATTACCGCGTTATCACACGAGGCCGCCAGTCGAAGGAGGACCCGAACGAAGTCATCCAAGAAAACGAGTTCCCGCTTCTGATGTCCATCCCCCCAAAGAGTGACCGGCTCGCCATAAAGCCGCCCTCGCAGGATTTTTCGGATCAGATCAAAAATGAAATGCATCTGTCGGCCGTCCGTATGATAGCCAGGACCATAAAGCGTTGATGGGACGGCATGAAAATAGCGCATCCCATACTGCTGCTGGAGCGACCGCAAGCCCACGAGCAGCATTCGCTTCGTCATTGCATAGGTGAACAAACTTTCAATTGGGGTTCCCTCCAAATAGTTTTCTTCCAGCATGGGCCGGTCTGTTGGATACGCACAGCTTGTGCCCATACAAATGAGCTTCGCCTGGGGCTGGCGCTCCTTCCACCACCCCAACATATTTGTGTTGATCTGTTGGTTGATCAGCCATTGCTCCCCGGCATGGTGCAAACAAAAGTCGCCAGCCTGCGTCCAGGCGGCCAAATGGTATATCTGATCGAACGACTCCCGATCGAACTGGCGCAGCGAGGTTTCGCGAGTCAGATCGCAGTTTTTCGAATTAGCACGCATCACATCATAACCGATCGATTCAAGTGACGCACACAAGGAAGCACCTAGAAAACCAGTTGCCCCCGTAACAAGTATTTTCATGGTTTCGGGTTTACTGGGAAATAGAACTCGACATCCTTCTTTAGCAGGTCCTGATTATTTGCCAAAATTTCGGCTTTGAAGTTCCAAGCCAACACGTAGTAGATGTTGGGCAGCGTGGAGACTTCGCTCTCCAGGATCACAGGTATGTGCATCCCTGGAGAAAACAAGCCGCGCCGCAAGGGATTTTTCTCAACAAGGCAATCAATATACTGAGTTCCGACCCCGAAATAATTCAGAAGCGTGTTCCCCTTTACCGGAGCGCCAAATCCGTAAATGTGCTTCCCCGCCGACTTTGCCTCCTCTAGAAACCCAAGGTTTTCAACCTTCATTCGGTGCGTTCGTTTGGCAAATGCCCGATAAGTGGAAAGCCGGTTTGCCCCCTCTTGCTCCTCCTGCTCGCGCAATTGACGCAACCGTGCCGATGGCTGCTGCTTTCCCAGGTGGGTCGCATACGCTATGACTGACCCGCCATGAATTGGTTCGACGCGGGCATCAAAGACCCCAAGTCCATGGCGGTTGAGCAACCGCTCCAACGTGGCCAGGTTATAGTACAACAAGTGCTCGTGATAAATCTGATCGAAGGCCCCGTTCTCGACGATGCGCTTCATGTAAAGGAATTGCACAACAAACACGCCGTCGTCCCTTAGGCACTCTCGGATCCCATCAGTTACAGAGTGCAATTCTTCTAAATGAAAAAACACCCCAGCCGCGTTGATAATGTGGAACTTGCGGCTGAGGTCACGAGCTAGCTTAGCGTTAAAGAAAGTATTCAGCGTGGGGATGCCAGCTTTCTGCGCCAACGCCGCGGTCGTCTTGGAAGATTCTATTCCTAATACTTCGTAACCTAAATCCTGAAAATGCCGAAGCTGCGTGCCATCGTTCGAGCCTATATCAAGAACACTTTTTGGGCTCACCCCCCGAAAAAAGGCATCGTCAGTCTCACGCGCAACGCGACAAAAGTGCTCGCTCAGCGATCGGGTCACTCCTGAAAGGTAAGTATGATCCCCAAACATTACTTCCTTGGGAACGGTATAATCAAGCTGGACAGTTCCACAGTCATGGCAATAAACGAGACGCAACGGATAGAATGGCTCAGTGCCAACCTCCTCCGGCTTTAAAAAATGGTTGCACCAGGGCTGCTCACCCAGGTCAAGCGCCAAATCCAGACGGTCGGAATCACAGACGCGGCAGATCATAATCTATTATTTTGAAACCAACTGCGATGGACCAGCAGGCCCTGGGACGGGAAGAGAGGAAACAACGACCAATCCGTCTGATGCTGGCAAAATTCTTCGGCGGCTTTATCCACGCCCTTCGCAGTCCTCTGAAAATCATCCAAGAGAATTAAAGAACGTTCGATCATTTTAGAGTGGATGAATGCAAGCGCATTTTTTGTGCTTTCGTAGGTATCAGCATCGAGGTAAGCAAAAGAAATTGGACCGAGATTCACAGCTCGGCATGAATCCGGAAAAAATCCTTCAATAACAGAGGCATTCCTGCCCTTTTCCCTGAACAAACTTTCGACCTGGTCCCGACTGGCATCTTTGAACATGTTAGGTTTGAAGGCTTGGTCAAGGTCCGGATCCAGCTTGCGAAAGCCTTGGAACGAATCACAGACAATAATCTTGCGTGCCGGGGCGCTGTTCGAAAGATGTAACGCGCTTCCGCCCCGGTACGTTCCCACTTCCAAAATGCTTCCCGATGCATTGGACCAACGACAGAGCTGCCAGAGATTTCCCAATCTTGGCCCATCGAGCAGAGTCAAATGGTTGACCTCACGAAGAGAAGCCACAAACTCCGGATCAGTCAACAGTTCGACGCATAATGGGTCGAGCGGCTTGAATACTCCACCGGCAATCTGAGAATGTCGGGCCGGCACCAGCTCATAGCCGCATCTCAGTAACAACTTGCGAAGGAATTTTTGAACCATTGAATTAAAACAGGAAAGTTGAGGCTACTTGGGAGGCAAAATTCCTACGACGTCATCCTTGAAAATAGCCGTGGCTGTATAGAGCTGAGCGAATAACCGCCGGCAACCTCCGAGGATTTGCCACCCAAACGGAAGGCGCCGCACGGCGTCTGCAATTCGCCAAGAAAACGGGGGATCCAATCGGGAAAACCAGCGCAGTTCGGCCCTGATCTCGGTGGTGTACAACTGTTCCGTGTCAAAGAACAAGCGCTGACAAAAATTATGGAGTCCCAGGACCTTTGCGAGAATGATTTGCTTTGCAAACGCTTTCCATGTGCCGACTGGGAAACGCTCTGCGACACACGCAGGCTTTAAAAAGAAGACGCTATCAGCCCATACCAAGCGCCCCTCACGCGCGAATCTCCGTTGCGGAGTTGCAAATTTCCAAACGTGTGGCTGCAACCAAACCAAATCAAACCCAAGCTCAGCGAGGTATGCGACGGTGTGGTGAAAACTCGGCTCGCCAATAAAAAACGGTTCGAACCGTAATTCGCTTTGAAGACAGAGAGTCTGCCTGATCAGTTCTGGAGCACTGTTTAAAACTTCAAAATCCAAACCCTCCAAGTCCGTCTTCAAAAAGTCGATGCGCTGCAGGTTTTCCCCCGATAGCACGCTTGATAAGCTATCACAGACGATCTCTTCCGTCCGCACCAGCTCAAAATATTGTTCTAAGCCATATGCCTTTAACGCCTCCGGTCGAGGATCAAGAAAAGAAGAGCCCTCTGGAAACCGTCGGGTTTTGAAAACCCGCGAGCCCGCTTTGCCCGCAATCGCTTTCCGCAAATGAACCGTCCTATAAAAATGGAGTCCATGTTGTGGATCGCTCGCGCGCGCATCTATTTCGATCAAGGTCATTGCCGAAGCGATTTCCCTTTGGCTTTCCAGCAAGCCCGCAGAGTTTGCCGAGCCAAGGTCCATGACCACGAAATCACCGGCGAGTTGCTTGGCGAGTGCTTTCATTGCGGAGTGGATTCAAACGCCCAACAAAGCTAGCTTTAGGATCTTTTGGCCCCTACAACCAAGCCATCGATCGTAAGCTTTAATGCAAAGATTTTCTGCTGGGATTTCCGGTCCCTTTCCTCCACGTGTAACTATTAAGTGAAAGCTCCCAGGCGCATTGTATTTAGGACCTCGAATGAACTGAGTATTAAAAAATCGAACGTACTTCTCCTGATGCTCCACCCCTAAACCAGCCAGCCTCTGCACCCACCATTCCTTTCCCTGGATCGTTTGATGCAGGTTCACTCCCTCGACAATGTCTGGATGAGGCGAAACGCTCATGATCCACAAGCCTCCCTCCTCAAGATGCTCCAGCACGTTTTTGACAACCTGAGGAAGATCAGCGTCGGCTATGTGCTCCATCACTTCCCAACTGGTTATCACATCGAATCGAATAGCTGAAAAACTGCCGTGAAACTCCCCTTCGATATGGAAGGGAGCAGTTATGTCGGAGGTAAACAGGAATTCCGGAATCGTTCGCCACTCAGCTCTCCGGAACTTTTTCGAAAAATCGCTCCCCTCCAAACCAACGGCGATGCACCCGTCATCCAAGCAATCCTTGACAAAACCGCCCCCGGAACACCCCAGGTCCAGAACACGCAATGGACCCTTCTGTGGCGCAAAAAGCTTATAGAGTTTCTGATTAAAGCGCCGGTTGCGGCTGTTGTCGCGGCGCGTCCCCCAAGGGATGCGGTGATCCGCCGACGAAGTCGCCACTTCCCGTTGCGCGCGCACGCGAATGGCGCCTAAATTTTGATAGTCAAAGGAAGAATGCACGTTCAAGAAAAGATGATTTGAGACCCTGGAGCCGCGAGTTTCACTTTGAGTTGCTGCCGGTCGGCAAAAGCCTTCTCTAACTTAGGCTGTGACTCGGGTGGGCAAAAAAACAACAAGAACCCGCCGCCTCCAGCCCCCAGCAACTTCCCCCCCCAAGCTCCGGCTTCCAAGCCGCGCTGATACATCGAATCAATTTCAGGGGTGGAGACAATTCCGTCGAGCCCCCGTTTCGCGAGCCACGCCTCGTGCAGCAACCTGCCAAAATCCTCCCACGACTTATTCCCCGTCAACAAATCGTAACCCGTCTCGACCATCCTCCGCATCCGCAAGAGCGATCCGACATTCTGCGGGATTTTTTTTATTTGCGGGGCTGCAATCTCGGAGGCGCTTCGCTTTGTCCCGGTAAAAACGAGAAACAAAAATTCCTCCATTTCCGACAAACGCTGCCGCGAGAGCGGGACCCGTTGCACTCGAATGTCCTCTTCCGTCCGGAACTCGACTACGTTAAGGCCTCCGTAAGCGGCCATCACTTGGTCCTGGCACCCGACGCTCTCCCGCAACAATTGCCGTTCAACATAAATAGCTTTGTAAGCTAATTCGGCAGCGCCGAGAAACTCGCCTTTGAAGCTGTGGAGAGCGTGAAGCAATGCCACGGTGAAGGTGGAAGATGAACCCAGCCCTGTAAACGCCGGCAAGTCCGCCATGGCATGCAGCTCCACGTCCTTCTCCAACTCGCAAAGTCGAAGGCACTCACGGTAGACCTTGTGTTCGATTTCCTCGACTCGTTTGGCGAGCTCGACCTTTCGGTATGAAACGCGAATTGAATAATCAAATAAGTGGCTCAAGAACGGACTCGCTGTGACATAGGAAAACTTGTCAATCGCGCTGGCCAAGACCGCCCCGCCATGGTTCAGGAAAAACTCGGGGTAATCCGTGCCGCCACCGAAAAAGCTGATTCGCACTGGCGCTCTCGAAATGATCATGGCTCAAGAAACTGGTCCAAATGGGCTCGGATGAATTCATCCGCCTGCGGCAAGGATTCCGGAGTGCCGATATCCAAAAATGGCGCCGAACAGCTTTTGACCTTGAGCTGAGTTCCACCTCTCGTCAATTCAGGAAAAACATCTTGCTCGAAACTCAAACATCGAGACGCAGGAAACAGGGAGATCACCTCGGGCTTCAGGAAGTAGACTCCTGCATTAATGAGCGCCGCGCCAGGCCGCTTTTCTTCGAAAGCGCGGAGTGCCCCAGCCTCGTTTACTGAAATCACACCATACCGCGAACCATCGCTCACCTGGACGCCTACAATCATCCCGCCAATGGCGGGATCGGTCAGCTCGGCGGCGAAGCTCGCCAAAGGAGCATACACGAGTGAGTCGCCGTTCATTACCAGCCAAACGTGAGGTTCCCATCCGCTCAGTCTTGCTGTATTCCGAAATCCGCCCGCCGTCCCATACGGCTCAGTTTCCTGAATACAACAAACCTCCACTTTGGGAACCGAACGTTGGGCAAAATGCTCTGCGATGAGCTCTCCACGGTAACCGGTCGCCAACGCAATCCGGCCAATCCCTTGTTTCCCAAGAAACCGCACAACCCACTCGATAAAAGGGCGACCTACGACAGGGGCCATTGGCTTTGGAATTCCGGGAAGAAGGTGTCGCACTCTCGTCCCGAATCCGCCTGCTAGAACAACGGCGCAGATTTGGTTGAGCGGGAATTGCAATCCGGAGTGAAAGTCGGTCACTTAAATATTCGAAAACGCGCTGTTCTTTAAAATCGTGTAGCCCTTTATCAGCTCTTTGATCCCCCGATCCAAACCCCATTCCGTTTTGAATCCGGTCGCCAACAGGCGATCATTAGAGACAATGTAATCACGCTTGTCCGGATCCTCGCCGATGGGGGCTTCCCAATAAACGAAATTGGGAAGGTGCTTTTTAATCACTGCGCAAAGTTCAAGCTTCGACAAATTTGCTTCATTCAAGCCTGCGTTAAACGGTCTTCCCCTCATCGCCTCGAAGTTCGTCAATGCATGTAGAAAAAGCCGCGCCACGTCCCGAATATGAATGTAATTCCGCTTGAAATGTCCTTCAAAAATCACGACAGCCCGATCGTGATACGCTCGATAAACAAAATCGTTCACGAGCAGGTCAAGCCTCATTCTGGGAGACATCCCAAAAACCGTCGCTAAACGAAAGCTGATGCTGTTCTCTCGGCGCAAAACTTCCTCCTCCGCCCTCATCTTTGTAACCCCGTACAAGGAAATAGGGCGAAGGGGGCTTTCCTCTGTGCAAAACTGATCTTTCTCTCCAATCCCGTAGCCGGAATTGGTGGTGGGGAGGATGACCCATTGGTTTGTGCTTAAAAGCCGAGTCAAAGTTACGATGGCTTCATAATTAATCGTCTCGGCGCCGGTTCTATCCTGATTGCAAAGCGGCGCTCCAACTAAAGCTGCCAACGGAATAACGACGTCGGCCTTAGCAGCCGCTTTCTTCAACAACGCAGCATCGCGAGAGTCCCCACGGATTACTTCAAAAGAGTCATACCCGCAGCAATCCGCCAAACTGTTCTGGCGGTACATAAAATTGTCCAGGACCGTCACGTGATGGCCCTCCGCCAATAATGCCGGCGTCAGGACGGAACCGATGTAACCAGCTCCGCCTGTAATCAAAACTTGCATACAAAAAAAAGGACGGGGATAAGTTATGCACCGCATGCGGGAAAGCAACCAAAACATCGGCCTGTGAGAGCTTCACCAAGCCTCTGGCTGAGAACGGTGGCGCCTTTTTCGAAAAGACCATGAGCGATCAAACTAATCAAATGCATCCGGCCGCCCAGCCTAAACAGGGTAACTCAGTCCTCTGGATTCTGTTGGTTTTAGCAGCCGGTTTGTCGCTCCTTTTTGCGAAGAGCTTCCAACCAAATTACGTTCTTTTCGCAAACGACGCCCCACTCGGGGCCTTAAAAGCCCAGGCCGATATCGCGCTTAGCAATTTCCTTGGTGCCTGGCAAGACCTCAACTGGATCGGCGAACAGGCGCCGAGCGCGCTGCCGAACCTCACGTACGGCTTTTATCTGGTCCTTGGGCCGGTCGGTTACGCCAAATTCATGGCGCCGCTTTCATTGCTCTTGCTCGGCTTGAGCACGTGGCTGTTGCTCTGGTCGATTGGATTCAGCGGGATCGTTTGCCTGCTCGGCGCACTGGCGCTGGCGCTCAACTCGGATCCATTCTCTTACGCGTGCTGGGGTTTGCCCTCGCTGCCGCTCTCGATGTGTCCCTTCCTTTGGTCGCTCGCGGCCATCGCATCGTTTCAGCGGCGGCCGCATTGGGCCAAACTGGTTCTCGCCGGCCTCGCCACCGGGTTCGCCGTCATGGAAGGGTACGACAACGGCGCCATCTTCAGCTTGTACTCCGCGGCCTTTTTGGTTTTTGTCACCGCCACGGAGGCGGCGCCGACCGGCGGCCGCAAAGCCGTCCGCGGTTTGATCCGGCTCGCTGTGATTACGGCGGCGGCGGTGTTCATCGCGGCGCAAGCGCTCACCACACTGGTCGGCACACAACTCCAAGGCAATCCGGACACGGCGGCGGCTGGACAAACCGCGGCAGAGAAATGGGATTTCACAACTCAATGGAGCCTGCCGAAAATGGAGGCGCTGCGCGTGATCATCCCTGGCGTCTTTGGCTATCGAATGGACACCGCGGAGGGTGGCGCTTATTGGGGAACGGTCGGGCAGCAACCGGGCTGGGACCAGCATCATCAGGGGACAATCCGCTATTCGGGTTCCGGCGTTTATTGTGGAATTCTGGTCGTCCTCGGAGCGCTCTGGGCGCTGACCTCCGCGGCGCAAGGAGCGCGCGGGCCATTCGACCAATCCGAGCGGCGCGCCATCTGGTTCTGGACCGGCGCGGCGTTGGTTTCATTGTTATTCTCGTTCGGCCGGCACGCGCCGTTTTACTGGATGGTTTATTTGCTGCCGACGTTTTCGAACATTCGCAATCCGATCAAATTCATGCACCCGTTTTCGGTGGCGCTGGTGGTGCTGTTCGCTTACGGAATTCAGGGGCTGTTGCGCAAATATGCGATGGCCGGAAAAAAACCGGAAATCGGTTTGGGGACTCAGCTGAACGCGTGGCGGCGCAGTGCGCGTGGATTTGAACGCAAATGGATTATCGGCTCGGTCGCGGCTCTCGTGATCGTATTTTTTTGTTTCGCGATTTTTGCCGGGTCGCGGCAACGGTTGGCCGCTTACCTGCAAACCGCCGGCTTCGACCAAAACGAGGCGCTGGCCATCTCCGGTTTCAGCGTCGCTCAAGTCGGATGGTTCCTGCTCTTCCTGGCGCTCTCGCTCGGGCTGCTTCTTTCGGTGATGAGCGGTTGGTTTCGGGGAAGCCGCCTTCGGATCGCCGGCCTGCTGTTCGGCGCTTTATTGATGATCGACCTGGCCCGGGCAAACACCCCTTGGATTGTCTATTACGATTATCAGGCGCGCTACGCCTTGAACCCGGTGGTTGATTTCCTGCGCAAAAACCCGGAACAACACCGCACGACCGGAAAGTTGATGCCGCTCAGCGCCAATTATCTCGTCAACGAACAAGGCCAGCGGATTTTCCCGGCGATTTATAACGAGTGGCTGCAAAATCATTTCCAGTACTATCACGTGCAGTCGCTCGACATCATTCAAGCTCCGCGCATGCCTGCCATGGACAAGCTGTTTATGAACGCGTTCCTGCCGACGAATCAAGCTGTCGCCATGCGGCCGGCCCGGCTTTGGCAGCTGACGAACACCCGATATATTCTGGCGCAAAGCGGCTTCGTTGAACTCCTCAACAGCCAGTTAGATCCCGTGCAGCACCGGTTCAAAATCGCGGAGACGTTCAATTTCGTCGCCAAACAGGCAGCACCGACGGTGCGCCTGGAAGACATCACGACAGTTGTGGAAACCAATGGGGCTTTCGCCATCATTGAATTCAGCGGCGCCCTGCCGCGAGCGAAACTGTTCAGCCAATGGCAAACGATTTCAGACGAGCACAAGGTGATCGAGACGCTCTTGGATCCGGCGTTCGACCCATGGCAGAAGGTCGTGGTCGCCGCGCCGATTAAGACGACGCCGTCCACGAATGCTGAGCCTGGCACGTCCCAAATATCGAGCTACTCGCCGAAGAAGATCCGAATCGACGCGGACGCAAAAACAGCGGCGGTGCTGCTGCTGAACGACCGTTACGATCCGAACTGGAAGGTCCGCGTGGATGGCCGGCCTGCGGAATTATTGCGCTGCAATTACATCATGAAAGGAGTCGAACTCAGCCCGGGACGGCATCAGGTCGAATTCGAATTTGCGCCGACCGCACGCGAACTTTACATCTCTCTCGCTGGCATTTTCGTGGGCATAGGGTTGCTCGGAATATTAGGATGGCAAGCCAAACAAAACCCAAAGACCCGATGACTGGATGACTGGATGACTGGATTGATGGATAAATGGATCGATGGATAAATGGATCGATGGATAAATGGCACAATGGATAGGTGGATTGATGGCCAAGGCCAGTGGAACTTTTTGCACGCAGTATGAACATGAACTTCGGCTCGTCGGTAGCCTCGCCCCACCTGAATGACAAAGAGGACTTATCTCTCATCCACTCCCACACATCCATTAATCCACTAATCCATTAATCCACCCATCCACTCATCCACCCATCCACTCATCCACCCATCCACTCATCCACCCATCCACTCATCCACCCATCCACTCATCCACCCATCCCTCTTCTGCGATGAGCCATCTCGATCCAATCCGCAGTGACGCCGCTTACGCCGAAATCCTCGAGAATTGGGACGCGTCGTTTTATTCGAAGTACACCGACTCGCTCAAGGTTCCCGAGACGGGCGCGCGATTGCTCGATGTCGGCTGCGGGGTTGGCCAAGTGGTCCGGAAGCTCAACGACGTCGGTTACGAGGCTTACGGCGTCGATGTGGCAGAACCGAACATTGCGAAAGCGCAAAAGCTCACGCCGCGCTGCCGGCTTTACGATGGGCAAACCCTCCCGTTCTCCTCGGATTATTTCGTGGCGGTGGGGGCATTGAACGTCTTGGAACATGTTCTCGAACCGGAAGCGTTCCTGGCCGAATTAGTGCGGGTGGCCAAACCCGGCGGGAGAATTGTCGTGTCGAGCCCCAATTTTTTTCGCGTGCTTGGTTTTAGAGATTACCACCCGCACATGCGGGGGCTGCGGCAGAAATTCAAGAACTGGCAGCGGCTTCAGGCGAAACGGGCCAAGATGCGCGCTAATCCGAATGCGGTGCGGTTCGATCGAATGGAACCGATCGTGAAAGAGCCGTTCACGCCGGACGACGACGCGATTGTGGCGACGAACGGATTGGAAATAAAATTCTTCTTGGAACGAGCCGGTTGCGTCGTGGAACGGGTCGAGTGCACGGACCGTTATGTTTCCGGCGCGCTTGACCGAATACTAAACGCCACGGCGTTGCGGTATCTGATGTTCAACGCGTTTGTGGTGGCGCGGAAGCGGTGAGCGAGTGAAGGGCCGAAAAGGACCAGAAAGGACTGAAGAAGTGATGTCATTCCCCCCGCTGTTGTTTGGCGCGGACAGCTAGTCGGGCGCGCGTCATGCGTTCGCGCAGGCCGCCTTCTCTTAAAAAATCCTGTTCCAGCCGGCGGAGTTGTTGGTCGAGCAAGTAGCAAGTCACTTTGATCAGGCCCACGATCACATTCGAGCAGATCACGGGATCGTGGTGTTCGATCCCTTTTTTGAAAGTCTCGTAATTCGCACCGGGAGTGCGGTTGAGCTGGCGCAGGCGACGTGCGTAACGGTGGTCTGGCGTCCATTCCTCGATGCGGCGATTGCGCATGAAGTCGCGATAATCTTCGAGCAATTCCTCGAAGCTGGCGCGGGCTACGCTCGTGAGCTTGATCTCTGTCTCCTTCGAGGTTCCGCTCGCCTGGCTGCCTTCGAGGATATTCTGTTTTCCTGAGCGTGCTGCTTGCACCATTTGGCTGACTGTTCTGTCCCGCTTGTCGAAAAAGCGGTTGCAGAAATACAGCGTAGCATCATAGACCACGAGCGCCTTTTGATAAGTAAGCAGGTTTTGATAGCCGCCGTGAGGCGGAATGAAGCCATCTCCGGCTGACGGTGAGGGGCACACTTCTGTCGCTGTTGTCCTTTTCGTCGGTCTCTCGGCCATAAACGAACCTCCTTGGGCGAGCAGCCAAACTCCGCCGACAACAAGCGTCAAGCGAAAATCCCCTCCTTCACTCCCCCGCCTGGAACACACTGGTCAGGATCACTTCCTTGATCTTCCAAATTAATGTCATGGTCATCGCCACCGGGACCAAAACCATGAACAACAGCACCCATTGGCGAAAAGCTTCGACCGTGCGGAGAATCCAAATGGCAAACGGCGGAATTCTGGCCGTTTGCTGCACGCCAAAATAACCGACCAGGACCACCAGAATTAAAATCAGCAGATACAAATTCAGCGCGCTGAAAAAACGGGTTTCCACTCGAAGCGTTTCGTCCGGCAGCATCGCCGCGAGACGCACGATCACCTGATTGAGCACGATCAGAAAAATGAGGCTGAAAAAAAGGAGGAATGCCACTGCCATCGCGTAGAACGGAACGAACGGCAGGCGATGCCACCAATGCAGGAAGGGCGACAATCCGAGATTGACCATCGCGACGACTTTGGCGCGATCCACAGCGGCTTGCCAAACGCGTTCCTGCGGTTGAAAACCGGCGAGTTGCCAGACCCCAAAGAAAAGCAAACCGGCCGTCACGAGAGGCGGAACCAGCCCGAGCGAGTCCAGCCATTCAGCCAGCGCATTCGGATGCGAGCCTTCGCTGACGGTCTGAATCCACGTCATTCCGAAAACCACGAGAGCAACTGGAAGCCCCCAAAACAAGGTGGACAACCCGCGCACGAGCCGTCCTAAGGCATGCATCAGATCGGCTTTGGCAACGGGGACGGCCATGCCTTAGCCCGCGCCTCTGATGGCGCGGAACCTCATTGCGGCGGGTTGAGTTGATCGGCGGCCTTGACGAAGGCGGTCGCTGGATAGTTCCGTGACTGCGATTTTCATTGGCGCGCTGCCAGACCCGGATTGATTCAACAAACCGGATCAGATCGAGAGATAGGTGTAATCCTTCAACCCGCGTTCGTAATCATCGAGCAACCGCATGCCTTCCGAGGGCTTGAGCTTGTCGGCTTTAATGGCGAAGTCCACTTGGGATTTCATCTGCCGCTTGAGCTCATTCTCGTCGTATTGCACCGCCGCCAAAGCCTGGACGATGGTGTTGCCCTCGATGATCTCTTCGACGTAATAGCCGGCCGGTTCGTCGGGATCGAGAAAGACATGGACCTCATTCACGCGGCCGAAGAGGTTGTGCAGATCGCCCATGATATCCTGGTAAGCGCCCATCAAAAAGAACCCGAGATAGTACGGCTCCTGGGTCGCGCCATTGTTGATGAGCTGGTGCAGCGGCAAGGTGTCGCGCACGTCGCGCAGATCGATAAACTTGTTGATCTGGCCGTCGGAATCGCACGTGATATCGACGAGCGTGGCCTCCCGCAGCGGCCGTTCTTTCAGCCGGCTGATCGGCATGATCGGGAAAAGCTGACCGAGCGCCCAATGATCCAGCAACGATTGGAACACCGAGAAATTGCACAGGTACTGATCGCCTAAACTGTCCTCGAGCTTGCGAATTTCTTCCGGGATGTACGCCTGGCCGCGGAAGCTCTGCACCACTTCATTGCTGATCTCCCAGTACAGCGTTTCGATCTTCGCCTTATCCGGCAGGTCGAGCATGCCGAGCGTGAACATGTTGTGCGCGTCTTCCTTTCGCTCCAACGCGTCGTGATACGCTTCGAGTTTGTTCAGCTTGTAAAGATTCTTGCGGATGTCGAACAACTCCTTGACGAGCGGATGCGCGTTTTCGTCATACACGAATGCTGTGTCCGGGCGGGTCTTCGCAATCGCGCCGAACACCTCAACCACGAGCATGCTGTGGTGCGCGACGATGGCCCGTCCGCTCTCGCTGATGATGTCGGGATGCGGCACCTTCTCGCTGTTGCAGACGTCGCCGATGTAATAAACGATGTCGTTCGTGTATTCCTGCAGCGTGTAATTCGTTGAGCTGTCAAACGCGGAACGGCTGCCGTCGTAATCCACGCCGCACCCGCCGCCAACATCCAGGAACTCGATCTGAAATCCCATCTTGTAAAGTTTGGCGTAAAATCGCGCCGCTTCCTGAACTGCTTTTTTCACGGTCAAAATGTCCGGGACCTGCGAGCCGATGTGAAAATGAAGGAGCTTGAAACAATGCCCCAATTGCTCCTGCTTCAACATCTCCGCCGCGGAGAGCAGTTCGGTGGTGCTCAACCCAAATTTGGCATTTTCGCCGGCGCTTTCGGCCCATTTGCCCGCGCCCTTGGCCAGCAGTCGAACGCGAATCCCGACGATCGGCTCGACGCCAACGCTGCGGGAGACATTAATGATTTGCCGGAGTTCCTCGAGCTTCTCGACCACCATGATGACTTTCTTCCCCAGCTTGATTCCCATCAGCGCCATGCGGATGAAACTCGGATCTTTGTAGCCGTTGCAAATGATCAAGCTGCCAACCTGGTCCTGCAGCGCCAAACCCGCGAATAATTCGGGCTTGCTGCCCACTTCGAGCCCGAACTGGTACGGCTTGCCGGCATCGAGAATTTCTTCCACCACTTCCCGGAGCTGATTGACTTTGATCGGAAAAACGCCGCGGTACTTTCCTTGAAAATTGAATTCAGCAATCGAAGCGCGAAACGCTTGGTTAATCGATTCCACCCGATGCCGCAAAATGTCTTGAAACCGGATAAGCAACGGAAATTTCAGGCCTCGTCCTTTCGCCTCCTCGATGACGTCGGTGATATCCACCTGCGCGCCATTTTCCTGAAGCGGTTTGGCCACGACATGACCCGCATCGTTGATGTCGTAATACTTGGCTCCCCAGCGATCGATGTTGTAAAGAGAACGGGCCGCTTGGATGTCCCAAGCCTCGCTGGAATTCGAAAATTCGCTCATCTTCTCAGTAATCGTTGCGCACTATAGGGACGCTCCGAAAGAATTCAATAGATGTGATGAAAAAACTCCCGGCTTGGCAATTTCGGCCTTTGCTTTGTTCAGTCAATTTGTTTCTATGCGCCCGTGCCCAGCGTTTCCCTCGCCGCAGTGATCGCGCACTGCGATCGTCTGCTCGACTCGGCCGAATTCGAAGATTGGCCCGGCGCAGTGAACGGCCTCCAAGTCGAGAATGACGGCCGAATCCAACGCGTGGCCGCGGCAGTCGATGCCTCGCAAACGACCGTGCGGCTCGCCGTGGAAAACAAAGCGGATTTGCTGATCGTTCACCACGGTTTGTTTTGGAACCCAAGCCATCCCTGGGTCGGAAAACGTTATCAGCTGCTGAAAATGCTTCTGGAAAACAACGTGGCGGTTTACAGCTCGCACTTGCCGCTCGACGCCCATCGACAGCTCGGCAACAACGCGCAACTCTGCGCCCGGCTCGGACTCAAGCGCCTCAAACCTTTTTTTTACGAGAAAGGGCGCCATCTCGGTTTCAAATCGAACAGCGCTCTGCCGCGTGAAGAATTGTTCGGCCGGCTGGCCAAGGCGCTCGAGGGCAAGCCGATTTTAATTCCGGGCGGGCCGGAGATCTGCCGGCAGATCGGCATCGTGACGGGCGGCGCAGGTGAGCAACTGCGCCTTGCCGCCAGCGAAGGAGTCGACACCTTCATCACCGGTGAAGGGCCGCACTGGACGCAAGCACTGGCGGAGGAGCTCGGGTTGAACGTGTTTTACGGCGGGCATTACGCAACCGAAACGTTCGGCGTCAAAGCGCTCGCGGAACATCTCGAAAAGAAGTTCGGCTTGCCGTGGCTTTTTCTGGATCACCCGAGCGGACTCTGAAGAATGTCTTCTCCCGTTTATTCCTCCGATTATTACCGCCAGATCCTGGGTGATTCAGAAATGTCCGCAATTCGCGTGGTCCCTCTTGTGGTCGAGCTTTTCTCACCGGGCAGCGTGGTGGATGTCGGCTGCGGCCCGGGGGCCTGGGCGAAAGCATACCGCGATGCAGGCGTGCGAAAGGTCTTGGGGATTGACGGAGAGCATGTCGAATTGAAGCAACTGCTCATACCGCCCAAAAATTTCCAGCGCCAGAATTTGGCCGAGCGCCTGACGGCGCCGGATCGGTTTGATTTGGTGAACTGCTTGGAAGTGGCCGAGCATCTGCCCGAAGCGCGAGCTGAAACGTTTGTGGCGGACCTTTGCCGTTTGAGCGATGTCGTGATTTTTTCAGCAGCCATTCCCGGGCAGGGCGGGACCCATCACTTGAACGAGCGCTGGCCCTCATACTGGATCGAGTTTTTCCGGAAGAACGGATTCGAGCCGTTGGATTGTTTTCGTCCACGGCTCTGGAATGAACCGGATGTGGCCTGGTGGTACGTTCAAAACATGTTCGCGTTCGTCGCGAAGCCGCGCTTGGCGAATTTCCCGAAGGCAACGGCAGCGGCGCGACCAGATTGGCCTACGGATGTGGTTCATCCTCGCGCCTATGTGCGAGCCACCGTTCCAAAAGAGATGTCGCCGCGCATGATCAAAGAAGTATTTCGAGCCTTGCCGCATTTCCCGAAGAAGATTTTGAAGCACTGGAGAGGATGAGGGAACCGTTCCAGGCCATCGCTCCTGTGCCCCAAAACGCACACTGGTCATTTCAAGCCGTTACTTTAAGCTCAGCGCACCAGTAAGAGCTATGGAACCGCGGGCTTTTTTTCGATTTCTCTGGCAGCTGACATTTTTTCCGAGCGCTACTCAACCGATCGATTGCGCATGAAAACTAAACTCACTTCGTTGGTGTTAAAACTTTGTCTCGTTGGCCTCACGCTCATAAATTCGCCGCAGCTGTTTTCCCAAGGCAGCATCACCTTCACCAATATCAGCATCATTATCGGCGACCCGATCATGATGACGAATATGCCCGTCATGATTCACGCCGACGTCCCCAAGCTCGCGCGGCAATCCGGATCCCAATCCTCTTTCATCATCTCCGCTGAAGGCGCGCTCTACGCCTGGGGCGCAAACCTATCTGGGCAGCTTGGGCTGGGCACGCGCACGAATGAGCCTGTCGCAAAACGAGTGGCCTTTCCTCCGGGCGTGTCGGCTTGGAAAACTATTTCGGCCGCTCGCGATCACACCTTGGCAATCGGAAACGACGGCCAGCTTTACGCCTGGGGCGCGGATCCAGCGAAATCCGTTCACTCGAAACCGGAAAAGCAGCCTTTGCCAGCGGGTGTCACTGGCTGGACGGTCGTCGCCGCGGGAAACCAAAATGTGGCCATTACCGATAAGGGCGTGCTCTATCGATGGGGAGAGCTTCTCACGAATTTAATCGCCAGCACGACTTTGCCATCGCCAACGCGCGTCCAGACGCCGGAAGGAGTGACCGGTTGGAGCGCTATAGCCGTCGGCGCCTGGCATACTCTTGCGCTGAGCAGTGACGGCCGGCTTTATAGTTGGGGCGCGAATCGATTCGGCGAACTCGGCTCCATTCCCCTCAGCGCGTTTACCATCGAACCCAAGCTGGTGCCGTTTCCCCCAGGAACAAAAAAATGGAGGAGAATCGCGGCAGCGGACTCGCAGTCTTTTGCCATCAGTGATGACGGGCAACTCTACGCCTGGGGTTTGAATTCTCTCGGGCAGCTCGGGCTCGGCAGGGATACGACCCAAACAAAGACGCCGCAACCGGTCCCGCTTCCAGCCGGGGTTAAGTCATGGAAAGCGATCTCGACCGGCTCGCTCCTGGATGAGACTGGTTTTTCTGTGGGGCTGGCCGATAACGGTCAGCTTTATCTCTGGGGAGGCAGCCCGTCCTTGGCCGATACACCACAATTCACTCCCAAGTTCGTGGAACCGCCGCAAGGCGTGACCGGATGGTCCACCATGACCGCCGGCGCCAACTATCTGCTCGCGCTCGGCTTTGATTGCGAGCTCTACGCCACAGGCTGGAACGCCTACGGCCAGCTCGGCGCAGGCACGAAGAATCTCTCCGAAACAGCGCTTCTGCCGGTAAAAAACCTCTCTGACCTGTGCGGCCCGCGAGTGATCTTCATTCCGCCACCGCAACTGGGGACATTGAAAATCACTTCACCGGCGGAGGGCGCGACCTTCACCGCGCCGGCGAATGTTTCGATCCAGGCCACCGCGATCGATCCCAATGGGTACGCCAGCAGAGTTGTCTTTTACGCGAACGACAAACAAATCGGCGTCTCGGAATTGACGTTCATTCGCGCGCCAGATCCAGGCACGCCGATCCAGCATCAATTCGATTGGAACAATGTTCCAGCGGGCGATTACACCATCACCGCGCAAGCAACCACATCGAGCGGAGCCACGCTTCGCTCGCTGCCGATTCGCATTGTGGTCAAAACCGCGGCTGAACCTGCTTACGTGAAAATTTTGAATCCGGAGGATCACGCGACGTTCACCGCGCCTGGGACGATTCCGATCAAGGCCGTCGCGGTGGATCCGGCCAGCTATATCAGCGAGCTATCTTTTTATGCGGGGGCGGAGCTGATTGGCATTTCCAGAATCTTCTTCGTGCGCGCGCCTGACCCAGGCACGCCGATTTATCACGAGCTGATCTGGACGAATATCCCGCCAGGCGAATACACGCTGACCGCCCGAGCCCGAACGTCTGCGGGCGCAAATGTCGTTTCGCCGCCGGTTTCGATTTCCGTCATTGGGTCTTCGATCAAATTCGCGGCGACCCGTGAACTGCCGGACACTTATTCGCCGGGCAAGAGATTCACGGTCAGAATCCGCGTCGAACCTGGCGCAAACGTTCAAGCGTGGGCCGTTGAAGAGCATCCGCCAACCGGTTGGCGCGTGAGCGAAATTCGGGAAGGCGGCAGCTTCGACAACGTGAGTGGCACGATCCGATTCGGCCCGTTCCTCGATCAGCTCGCACGCACGCTGGCTTATGATGTGGCGCCTCCAACGAACAGCATCGAGCGCGTCAAATTTTTTGGCGTGGCTTCCGCCGACGGCGGGTTGTTCGAAATCCACGGCGATCAAAGCATCGCCAGCGCCCCGCCCAAGCATCCGGCAGACATTGATCTCCCAGATATGACGATCGGCATTCAGGAAATGACCGCTTACGCGTTTGCTTGGAAAATAGGGAAATCGTGGAAAGTCGAACCGAACCCAATCCCCCTGAGCTACGTGACCCGCGCTGCCTTGCTCTGGAAAGCGGGTGGGAAATACGCCTACGATTCGACCAAAGGCCCAGCGCCGCTCTGGTGGATTCCCGCGACAAACCGGCCAGTGGCAAATTTGAACCTGAGCTTGGCGGGCATCTCAGCCGGACCGAAAGCGGTTCGCCATTTGCCTGCGGCAGATCAGAACGACCAAAAAATTCCAGTCACGATCCACGTTGATCCGGGAACACCCGCTCGTTCTTACGCGATCGAGGAAACCCTGCCGGCTGGCTGGAACGTCAGCGGGATCAGCAACGATGGCCATTTCGATAGCGCGACCAGAACAATAAAATGGGGTCTCTTCTTGGATGGCCAGCCACGTGATTTGAGTTACCAAATCAGCCCAGGATCAAGCGGCGCGCGGTCAGGCGTCGTTTCCGGCGTGGCGTCGTTTGATGGGTTGAACCTAACGATCGCTGGCGACACGTTGATAACAGGTGGTCCCAAAAAGGTTTCAGCTCATCGCCTCGCCAACGGGCATCTGGAAATTAAATGGAACGAACTTCAGCCGGGCAATTACCGACTGGAAACTTCGACCGATCTCAATCACTGGGCCCCAGTGCGGGTCTTCGCGCTTGAAGCGGGCTTGTTCAGCTTCGAAGAGAATCCTGCCGAACAGACCGGGCCAAGGTTCTATCGGGTCCTGCCGCAGCCGTAACCACGGACAGGAACGCAGCGTTCACGCTGCAGCCAAGGCGTTGCACCAAACCCGGTGTTTACTCCCTGGCTGCAGGCTCAAGTCCGCGTTCCGATCACGTGCGGCCACGCCTTTCGCCAGGAACGCAGCGTTTACGCTGCAGCCAAGGCGTTGCACCAAACCGGTGTTTACTCCCTGACTGCAGGCTCCGCGGTGCGTGCTGTTGTTGACAACCTCGAACTTGCTCCTAACGTTTCGACCAACCGAACCGTCGTCCCGGCCTGCTCATGATCATACAAAACGTCATTCGTTCCGCGCTCAATCGCGTCGGGTTTGATCTGTCACGTTTTCCTTCGATGTTGCCGGCGCATCCGCAATTTCCTGAATTCCAAAAACTGTATGAGCGCGTTCAACCCTACTCGCTGGTGACGGCTGATCGTTGTTGGATTTTGTATTCAATCGCGACGCAGGCGGCTTCCCTCGAAGGCGATTTTTGGGAATGCGGCGTTTACCGGGGAGGCACGGCCATTTTGTTAGCGGATGTTCTGTCGAAGAAAAATTCGAGCGGCTCGAAGCGGCTTCATCTGTTCGACACGTTCGAGGGCATGCCAGAAACAAACCCAGCGCAGGACAAGCACCAGCGCGGAGATTTCGCGGACACATCGCTGGAAACGGTGCAACGGAACGTTGGCCATCCTGAACTCGCAGTTTATCATCCTGGCTTCATTCCAAAAACATTCGCCGGACTTGAAAGCGCGAAAATCTCCTTTGCCCACGTGGATGTGGACATTTATCAATCGGTGAAAGATTGCTGCGAATTCATTTATCCGCGGCTGGCCATCGGCGGGTTCATTCTCTTCGATGATTACGGCTTTCCGACCTGTCCCGGCGCTCGGGCGGCGGTGAATGAATTCTTTCAGAAAAGCGCGATGGTTCCTTTGTTGCTGCCGACAGCGCAGGCGCTCGTGTTCAAAAGCCAGTAACGGGCAGCGTTTAATTCGTTAAAAAATGAAAACGTTAAAGTGCATCTCACCCGTTCAACGCTTTGCTCTTGATCATGCTCTTGCTCATGCTGCCCGGCCGAAAGGAGATCAAGAGCATGAGATGACACTCCAGTGCATCGGTGACCCCAATACTCGGATGCACGGGAAAGGCGTCATGCAACTTTTACGCAGCAATAGGGTGTACTCTAACCTCTCGCGAGGCGCGCCTCAGACCAAGCGAGTCCATGAAAACCTTTCGGATTTCGGTATTCACAATTTGAATCGAATGGCAAAAGTTGACTCAAACGGTGCAGGTTTCGGAATTCAAGGACTCGAGACCGAGCCGTAACCCTTTTAACCCTTTTAACTCCTTTAACGCTTTTAACGCTCTGGGCCTGCCTTCACGGCACGGGCAATTCATCAAAAATCTTCTGCACGATAATCTCGCTCGTCTTGTCCTCCGCCTCCGCTTCATACGTGATCGTCACGCGGTGGCGCAAGACGTCCATGCCAATGCTCTTCACATCCTGGGGCGTGACGTAACCGCGGCCGCGCAAGAATGCGTATGCTTTCGCCGCCAGCGTGAGTGAAATAGTCGCGCGCGGCGATGCTCCGAGCTGGATGAAATCCTTCACGTCGAGTTTGTATCGCTCCGGTTCGCGCGTCGCGCAGACCAAGTCCACGATGTAATCCTTCACCTTCTCATCGATATAAATGTCATTCACGACCCGGCGGGCCTGGAGAATCTGAGCGGGATCGACGACTGGACGAACTTCGGGAAAATCGGTCGTGCGCGCCATGAGATCGAGGATTTGCCGTTCCTCCTCGCGAGTCGGGTACGTGATCCGCAGCTTCAGCATGAACCGGTCGACCTGCGCCTCGGGCAACGGATAGGTCCCTTCCTGTTCGATCGGGTTTTGCGTCGCCAGCACCAGGAACGGTTCTTCGAGCTTGAACGTATGATCGCCGATCGTGACCTGCTTCTCTTGCATCGCTTCCAACAGGGCGCTCTGGACTTTGGCCGGAGCTCGATTGATCTCGTCGGCTAAAACCAGGTTGGCGAAAATCGGTCCTTTGCGCGTCGTGAACCCGCCCGATTGCGGATTGTAAATCTGCGTGCCGACCACATCCGCGGGGAGCATGTCCGGCGTAAATTGGAGCCGCGAAAAGCGGACATTGCAGCAAGCCGCGAGCGATTTGACCGAAAGCGTTTTGGCCAGGCCGGGCACGCCTTCCAACAAGATGTGGCCGTTGGCGAGCAGCCCAATGCAGAGCCGATCGATCAAATATTTCTGGCCGATGATGATCTTGTGCAGTTCGTCAAAGAGCGGCTGCACAAACGCGCTCGCCTGCCGCACCTCCTCGTTAATCGCCAAAATGCCGGTGTTCATTCGTTTTCTAAGTCATTTGTTTCGCAACCTCGATCAAGTTCATTCGTCGACGGTCATCCAAACAATCGATTCGCCGCCTGGATGTCGCGCCGAATTTGCTCCGCGAGCGCCGCGGTCGAACTGAATTTCATCTCGTCCCGAATTTTTTCCACAAACGTCAGCTCGATTTCGCGTCCATAAATATTCGCAGAAAAGCCGAGCAGATGCGCCTCGACCCGCAGCGGCGATGTACCGCTCACGGTCGGCCGGAAGCCAATGTTCACCACCGCGCGCCACGCTTTGTCACCGAGCTGCGCGTGCGCCGCATAAACGCCGGTGGGCGGAAGCGCCAAATCATCCACGGCGAGATTGGCCGTCGGAAAGCCAAGCTGCCGCCCCAACTGATCGCCTGTTTGAATTGTTCCCGCCAGCGAGTAAGCGCGTCCGAGCATTTGGCTGGCATGATCGAGATCGCCCGTGCGAATGGCTTCGCGAATGCGCGTGCTGCTGACGGCTTTTCCGTCGAGCGCCACCGCGGCCAACCCATGAACGGCGAACCCATGATGCGCACCCAATTCCTGCAGGAGCGCGACGTTGCCAGCGCGTTTGTGCCCGAAAGTAAACTTGCTGCCGACACAAATGCTTTGGATCGAGCCAAACCCTTCCACGAGATTGCGAATAAACTGCTCGGGCGATTGCTCGCTGAGCGCCCGATCAAAGTGGAGCAACAGCGCCGTGTCCAAGCTCAGTGAAGCGAGCACGCGCATTTTGTTGGACAGCGAATAAATCAACGGCGGCGTCCGCTCGGGCGCGACGACGGAATTTGGGTGCCGGTCGAACGTGACGGCGACAGCGGCGCCCTCGTGTTGTTCGGCGTCGGTGATGGCTTGCCGGATGACTTGCTGATGGCCGAGGTGCACCCCGTCAAACATGCCGATCGCCAGCGAGACCTTGCGGCCTGTGGCGGAGAACTCTTGCGGTTGCTCGATGACGTTCATCCGGTCGCCAACCCAGGGATTCCGGGCCGGAATAAAACAGGACACCGGTAATGCAGCGCCTTTCAAAGGTCAATGGATTTTGCGCTCACTTCCGGTGCTGACGCTCGGCCGCCCAAAAACCGGCGACGGCGCCGCACAGGTGGCCTTCCCAGGAAATGGGCCCGTTCTGCGGCAGCAGGCCGTAAAAGATGCCGCCGTAACAAATCAACACGGCCAAGGCAATCCAGACAGCGCGCCAACGGCGAATCCAAAAACCGGCCGCGATCAGGTAAACGACCAGACCGTAAATGATCGAGCTGGCGCCGATATGAATCGTGTTGCCGCGGCCGATCAGCCATGTCCCAAACCCGCTGACGAACCAAATAAAACAAAGCGTTTCCTCCGGCCGATAGCGCGGTTCCCAAAAGATCAAAGAGAGCAAAATAAAAAGGGGGAACGCATTCGCGAATAGGTGCGCGGCGTTCTGATGAAGCAGCGGGCTGAACAGAATTCCGATCAACCCCCAGCGTGTCCTGGGCAAAATTCCAAGATGTCCCAGCGGGATCGAGAGCCCATACCCGATCAATGCCACTAAAAACAAAACGCAAACCAGCACCGCAGCCAATTCCGCGGCTTCCCACCAGGACGTCTTCGATCCGCGCGAGCGTTTCATGGCGGGACGATTTACCTGAACCGGTTTCGAATTGCGATTCGGAATCGAAAATGCCCCTCGGTGGGGGGAGGATGCACCTACCTCGATGCACCAAACGCAATGCTGGTGGGGCGAGGCTACCGACGAGCCGCCAAAGAGGATGCACCGTTTTCCTACCCATCTTGAGGACGGTTGAAACCGGTGCTCAGAAAGGCCAACATTGCTGCGGGCCATTATTACCAAGGCATGAACGAATCCGCATCCAATACGCATCAAAAGGCGCTGCAGATAAATCTGGACACGACCAAATATGGGACCTTTGCGGAGATTGGCGCGGGCCAGGAGGTGGCGCGCTGGTTTTTCCGCGTGGGCGGCGCCGCCGGCACGATTGCAAAAAGCATTTCGGCCTACGACATGAACGTCAGCGACGCGATTTACGGCACGAGCGAACGGTACGTCAGCCGCCAGCGGCTGCAAACGATGCTGGACCACGAATACAACCTGCTGATCGAGCGGCTCGACCAAAAGCGGGGCGCCACCACGAAATTCTTCGCGTTTGCCGACACGGTCAAAGCCCGCAGCTTCACCAGCGTGGATGAGAGCCATGGCTGGATGGGAATTCGTTTTCAAACCCAACCAAGGAGTGACCCTTCCGAAATCATCCTGCACGCTCGGATGCTCGATAAGGAGAATCTGCAACAACAGGAAGCGCTCGGCATTCTCGGCGTGAACTTCATTCATGCCGCGCTCCATTTTCACCAGCAACCCGAAGAGATCGTGGGCCACCTCTTCGACAGCCTCGCGCCCGAGCGGATCGAAATTGATCTGCTCAAGTTTTCCGGCCCCGACTTCGCCAACGTGGACAATCGGCTGATGAGTTTGCTGCTGGTGGAAAAAGGATTGTCCAATGCGGCCATGTTCACGTCGAATGGCGAAGTGGTGCAGCCGGGCGAGGTGCTCTACAAACAACCAATTCTCGTCGAGCGCGGCAGCTTCCGGCCGGTCACCAAAGTCACGTTGGACATGCTCGAGTGCGCGCTGGCGCAGTTTGTTCAGGAACCGAACGTGCAAGGCGAGGAGATCGTGGTTCTGATGGAAATGACGATGCGGAATCTCACGACCGAGGCTGGCATTGACTCGAAGGATTTTCTCGAACGCGTCGACATCCTGGGAACCCTCGGGAAAACGGTGCTGATCTCGAATTATGGCCGGTACTATCGTTTGGCCGCTTACCTGTTTCGTTACACAAAAAAAATGGTCGGGCTGGCGATGGGCATTCCCAGCTTAAAAGAAATTTTTGACGAGAAATATTATACCGATCTCGAAGGCGGCATTCTCGAGAGCTTCGGACGGCTGTTTAAGAACGACCTGAAGCTCTACGTTTATCCGTTAAAAGAGCCAGCGAGCGGGTCGGTCATTACCGCAGGCAATCTTTTGGTCGCGCCTAACCTCCAGCACCTCTATTCCTACTTGCTGGAAAATCGTTTCATCCAGCAAATCCGCGGTTACGACGAATGCTGCTTGCCGATCTTCTCGCGCGATGTGCTGGCAAAAATCAAAACGGGCGATGCATCCTGGCGCGAGATGGTCCCGCCGCAAGTGGCCAATCGAATCGAGGAACGGAAATTATTCGGCTGCGAGGAAGATGAATGAAAGCCGCAGGAACGCGGCCTCCAGGCTGCAAAGAAACCAAAGAAACTCACCAACCATGTGCAACGCTTCGATCCGCCTCGTCACCTCGGCGGCTACACCGACCTAGAGAGCTCTCACGGCTTGTCTGTCGCGGGGCGAACTTCCAGGTCATCGAAACGAATTACCTCGCCGGAAAACGGACTGGCAAACAACGACGCACGTCCGGCTTTTGGCTCGCTGGCATCGGTCCATTCCAAGGTCCACTTGCTCAGCTTTTCCCTCGTTTCACTCCAAACCGCCGCTTCAACTTTCCAGCCAGCCTGCTCTGTCTTTCGGACCTGCAACAAACATTCCGTCCAGCGACCGGATTCCCACGGATAAGCGACTGAACCAACCAATTGATCTCCTTTGAACAATTCCAATTGCCCTTTCGCCGGCGTGACCTGCAACCGGTAACCACCCCATCCGTTCAACCCCACGCCGAAGGCCGGAAAGCGGCGGCCTTTCCTCGTGCTGAAAATGCGCGCTGCCACTGCCGTCCCGTCTTTCCGAGTTGGGCCGAACACCGCGCCGAAAGCTTCCACCGGCGCGCCGGGCAATTCTAAAAACTTGTTGGTCCCCTCTTGTTTCACGGAGAACTGCCCATCCAGGACCATAATCGCTTCCGGAACCTGGCCGAGGGGAGCTTTTTGGAAATCTTCTTGATAAAGCGCCTGGCCATCCGATGCGAGGCTCGCCCAAATCAACCAAGCCGTGCCCGCCGCAAAGAGAATGGAGATGACTTTGTTTTTCATACGACTTCATTCGTTCCGCAGCGCCGGCAAGAGCGGCCCGCGCAACGCAACCACCGTTGCCACCCACGTCCAAACCGCGCCGCTGATCAGCACGCCGATCAATGTCCCGCCCAGTGTCACATAGGGAATCTTCGCGCCGGGCGCGAGGAGTTGCGGCAGAACCGCGGCCAGCGCCGAAACGATTCCCACTAAAAGGCCGAAAATCAACAACGCGCCATGTTCACTCATGACCATTCGCTTTAAAGCGCCGCGTCGGAAGCCCACTGCGATGAGCAACGCCAACTCGCCACGGCGTTCGAGCACATTTCGCAAGACCACCACGCCAAGACCAGCGCTGCCCAGGAGCAACCCCAGTCCGCCGAGCACTTGAAACGTGTTGAGATATGTGTTCTGCACCGCGTTGAACTCGGCCAATCTCCGCTCCGCCGGTTGCAATTCCATGCCTTGATCTTCCAAGGCGCGGCTAAGACTCGCTCCGACTGCAGCGAGGCGGCCGGGCGGAACGTCCAGCAGAAAAAAACGATAGCCCGCTTCGCCGGGAAACAGCCGCACGAACGCATCCTCGGCGATGATCAGATTGCCTTGCAAAATCGAGTTCGCCACCGCCGCCACCAGCCGCACTTTGAATTTGTTCCCGCGGTCATCAACGTAATCGAGCGTGTCGCCAAGTTTTTTCCCCAGTGCCCACTGAATCGATGCCGCATCGCCAATCGCTGGAATCGCTCCATCCTGCGCGCGCTCATCGAGCAACAGCCAAGGGTTTTTGGCGCTCGCTCCTTTGACAACTCCAGCAAAAGAAAATGCGCCGCGATCACTCAGCAATCGCGGATTCACTCCCAACAACTGCGGACGCTGGGCTCGATTCAAATTCAGACAGCTCGCGTCCTCGCCTTCATGCACTCGAAATGGGACGGCGGCAACGTCCGCCATTTCTTTTTCGTCGAGCCCGAAATGCTCCCGGCCTTCCGCGCTGTTCAGGTCGTAAACGATCGGCAGCGTGGTTTGGCCGACAAAGGCAAATCCGCCAGTGCCAGACGACCGTTCCGCCGAGCCGGAAGTTTCGAGCCGGAAAACGCCAATCGAAGCGATCAAAAAACTGCCGCACGCCAGCAAGCCGATCGTGGCGAGCGTTCGTCGACGGCGCCGCGCCAAACCACGGATGGCGAGGGCGCGAACATTCGGGAGCGCGTGTGATTTTTTGCGCTCGAGTCTCTGCAGAAAAACCGAGCAGAAAGCCAGCCCGGCAATCAGCAAGAGCATCCCTGCGCTGAAGAAGGTATCTGCAGTTTCCTTTTCAGCCAGAGCGAAGCCGAGCAACGCAAACGCGGCCACTCCGCTGACAGCCGCGGTCCAAAGGGCAAAGCGCCCTCGCTTGCGGCCAGTCTCGGGAACATCGATCGCGCCTTCGGTCAACAACACACGCGCGGGTTGCCGCGCTTGTTTTCTCAAGGCGAAACCGATGGCCAGCCACGCCGCCAAAAAACCTGCTGCCGCGCCGCCGGCAATCGTTGCAGCACTGGCGTGATAGCGCAACGACGTGGTTCCAATCGCGCTTCGCCAAATCGTCGCCAGCGCCCAGAGCATTCCTTTCGCGTAAAAGATGCCGCCAATCGCGCCGAGCACTCCGCCGATCAACGCCACCATCCCACCTTCCATCCACAACAGCCGCCTGACTTGTTTGGGAGTAAAACCGAGCGCGAGCAACACGCCCACTTGCTCCGCGCGCTGCTCGATTCCGAACACGAACAGCAGCGCCATCAAAATCAGCGCCGCGACAATCAGAAAAAAACTAAACCCAAGAAACAATCCGCCAAAGTCCTGGCCTTGTGCCCCGGCGGCCAAGGCTTGGCTGCGGACCGGTTGGAACTGCAAACCGAGCGCGGCGGGATCGAGATGATCCAGTAAAGATCGTTCGATGCGGCCGCTGATTTCATTGGTCTGGACTGCAGGGGCGGAAGGATCCAAATGGTAACGGATCGAGGTTACGTTCCCGAAACGGTTCGCCCACATTTTTTGGCCGGCGGCGAGCGACACAAACGCTTTCGGCGTTCCGCGATAAGTGTCCCAGTACTTCTCGTCTTTCTCGCGGATGGCATCGGTGTTAATCGGCAAACCGGTGTCCCAATCGCGGCAGTTTTTCGCATCGGTCAAGCCTGGAAAATCCGGCATCAAGGTGGGATCAGCCGTTGGGCCAGTCATCGGAACCACACTGCGAATTCGGAAGACAGCGACGCGTTCCTCGAGTTTGCGCATGTTGCCGACCACGTAATATTTTAGGCGCAACTCTTGCCCAGGTTTGGCTTCGAGATCATCCGCCAGCCATTGATTGATGATCGCTTCGTCCTCTTTTAAATCAGCCGGCAAGAGCGGCGGGCCGGTCGCAGTCACCATTGCATACGGAGTTGTTTTTTCGCCGGCACGCAATTCGTTCACCAAATACGTAAGAACCGGCTGCGCGTTGGTCGCTGCTTGCACGGCCGCGTGCACCACCGGCGGTTCGAGGAAAATCCGGCCCGAACGCAACTCAACTCCGCGGCCATCGCGCAACGGGACGAGCTCGAGGTCCGCATCGGGCAGACGCCAATGGCGACGCAGGCTCGCTTGGGCCGCGGTGAGTTCCCCACCTCGCTCCGAGCCAGCAGAAGCCGCGAGCAAAAGATTCGCGCGATCTGCCGCTTTGACGTTCTTCTGCAACGCCGCCAGCGAAACAAAGGCGTTGAACGGCGGGATTTGATTGGCCTGCAAACTGAAACGCCCAATGGTGTCATCCGACAGCACGGCCGCCACTTCCAAGCGCAACGCGACACTCGACTTTTCTTCGGGCGAGAGCGGGGCATCGCGGGAAAGTTCGGACGGCTTTTTAACCCGAATGAGAATATTGTCGCCCGGATGCACCTTGAGTTGAAGCGCGAGCCGCTGGTTGAGAACGACTGTGTCCGGTCGAATCTCTTCGAACGGCAGCACCGTCGAGCTGAGCCGGCCAAAGCGCGAATCGATCCCGATGACTTGAACATTGTTGGCGCGCGCGGCCGTTTCGGCATGAACAGCGGCGCCGGGCAACCGGAGCACGGGAGCGACATCCGATTTTACATCAGCCGATATTTTTTCAGCTAAACCGGTTCGAAAGAGCCGATCGTTCGAATCCAGCGCGATATCAATTCGGCCCAGCCTGGCCAGCGCCATTTCATGCAGGCTCGTCCGAACCGAGTCGCCTACGGCCAACGCGCCGACGAGAACAGCGCTGCCAATGATTGCGCCCAGCAACGCGCCTAGATGCGATCGCAAATAAAAGCGCAAACTCCGCCAGATCAATTTTCGCCGGCTGAACATGGCTTTAAAGGGCCTCCACTAATTTCCCGTCACGCAATTCGTAAGTCCGATTCATCCGTTTTGCCAAGTCCAGCGCGTGAGTGACGACAATAAGCGTCACTCCTTCCTCGGCATTGAGCTGGAGCAGCAGCTCCCCCAAATTTTGCGATGAAACACGATCGAGCGCGCCGGTCGGTTCATCCGCCAGGAGCAATTTCGGTCCGTTGATCAGCGCCCGCACGACTGCGACGCGCTGGCGTTCGCCACCCGAGATCTGCCCCGGACGATGGTCCAGCCGCCCGCCCAACCCAACGCGTTCCAAAAGCCGGCGGGCGCGCGCTTCATCCGTTGGCGTCCCGCGATCCACCAGGGTCGGGACCAAAACATTTTCCAACACGGTGCATTGCGGGAGCAGATGATGCGCTTGAAAGATGAAGCCGATTTCGCGGTTGCGAACTTTCGCGAGATCGCGTTCATCGAGTTGGGCCAAGTCCCGGCCGTCCAGCAGCACGCGCCCGGAACTCGGCCGGTCCAGGGTGCCAATGATATTCAGCAGCGTGCTTTTCCCGGAGCCAGACGGTCCGACCACAGCAAGCGCTGCTCCTTTCGACACGCGGAGCTCGATGTTTCTCAGGATTGAAATTTTTTCTCCCGCCCCCGGGTTGTACTCTTTCGAAACCCCATCGAGCTCCAGCAAAATCGAAGGCATGGCAAAAGTTAAAGCCGGGTTCAGGCGAGCGAAAGTTTTTTTGATCGGAACGTAGGCTTTAGCCCGATGCATGGGAATACAGTGACGCTCATGAACCGTCGGCTTTCAGATTTCTCAACAGAGTTTCAGGGCGACGGAGATTAAAGAAAATCCCTGGCCGGTCTGAATCAGTGGGGAGCGCTCCGTTCATGGGAACGCTCAATTTTGCTTATTGAAGCGCCTTGCGGCCATGCACCTAAACGGAGGGCGGCTGCGAACAGGCCCCGTTTCGATTTACATCCACCGCCTGGAGCGCCAGCCGCTGCGCGTTATTCGGGGAGAGTTGAACTCGAATATTTATTCGCGGCTTCGATTAGGTCTTTGAAAGCGAAATCGATCATCCACCTCAGACCGTGCTGCGGCTGGTCCGATGGACACAGCCGCGCTCCGGCACGTTTCCGGATGGAACGCAGCCTTCAGGCTGCAGCCGAGGCGGTTCATCACGACGTTGCACGTTTTTACAGCTACGTTTTGGAATCATGAACCAGGTGCGCCGCGCCGCACCCGTGTCCGTATTCCGAGCGTGCGCCGGGCGAGAGAGGCTCGATCGGATCAGACATTAAACTCGGGAAAGCAGTCCGGTTCACCCCAAGCCGCATGCCGGATCTCAAGCTCCCAAGAGGAGCCGCCCACGATCGGAACGCGCGCTTCAGCGTGCATCGGCGAACAGCACCAAGACCGCTATGAAACTGACGCGTTCAATTCACTTTCTCTCCTCGAACCCGGAAATAAAAATTGGTCGGACCGCAAGCCCGCAAGCTGAAGGTTGTCGAGCTCGTCGGCCATTGAAATCCGGGGACGGCAAACCAAGCGGAGGGCGAACCGAATGCAGATTGCTCCAAGGTGTAGACGTAATTTGTCCCCAAATCCCGCCAGTCGGACACGATGTTGTTATGAAATGCCCCTGACCTTAACCAGAGGTAGGTGGGCAATTCACGCACCGGGCGTCCAAAGCCTATGCGGCCTGCACGAGTCTTGATCCAGTGATCGACGTCCGCTTCTACAGTGGAGAGCGGAAAATCGAGATCCGCGGTCTCTGCGAATGAGAACTCATCAAAACCGACCACATGCCAGGACCATTGTGGAGCGCCTGGTTTCAGTAAATCGCGGTTAATGCCATCTGCTCCTTTGGCTATTCTTGCGATCGGGATGTCTCGCTCCTTTTCGGTCCCTGCAATCAGTCCCCGCGCATAGCTGATATCCTCGGGTCGTGTCAGCGGCAGAACGTATGATTGCGAAACCGAGGCCCGGGAGACCAAGAATAATACTGGATTGTTCGTGCACTGGGCCAACCCGTGCATGGTCAATAACCAGCAAGACAGCGAGAGTGCGCAGCCAATAAATATGAACCGTTTCATGTTGAATTCGAGCTATCCAGTCCAGCCTGAGGCGGGGAGGATTTCTGAATGCACAGCATGCCCTCGCAGCATTTAAATCCGAAGCACCAAATCCGAAGCACGAAATCCGAAACAGTTCTCAAACCTTCAAATCCAAAACAAAAGCGGCGTGAACTTGTGGTTCACGCCGCGGCGCTGAGCGCGGATCGCCGCGCAATTTTGTTTAACCCATGGCGGGTTTTGGAGACTTCGACGGGCTGAGAATTGGCTGGCTGACCGGCTGTTCGATTTCGATGCCAGTCGGGCGGCCGCCGTATGAATCGTGGTACCCTTCTTCGCCGTGTTCGGAAATATCCAAGCCGGCGAATTCCACTTCTTCAGACGGGCGCAATCCGAGGACCGCTTTGACCGCGAACGCGATGACGGTGGTGCCGACGACGGCGAGCAACAGCGTCAGGGCAATCGCTTTCAATTGTTCGACCAAGAGCGGCTGGAAGGCCGTGTCAGTGACGTAATTCTTCAAGTTGGTGGCGAGGTTCGCGTTGACCGAATTCCGCGCCAGCGCTCCGGTCAGGAATGCCCCCAAGGTTCCGCCAACCGCGTGAACGCCGAACGTGTCGAGCGCGTCATCGTAACCGAAGAACGCTTTTACTTTGTAACAGAACAGGAATGGAATCGCTCCCGCAGCAACGCCGATGAGCAGCGCGCCTGCCGGCGTGACGAACCCACAAGCGGGCGTGATGACGACGAGGCCCGCCACCGCGCCGGAGCAGAAGCCGAGCACGCTGGGCTTGCCTTTCATGAGCCATTCGATCATCGGCCAGACGAACGACGCAACGGCGGTGGCCAGGGTGGTTGTGGTGAATGCGTTCGCCGCAATGCCATCCGCCGCGACAGCGCTGCCTGCGTTGAAACCGTACCAGCCGACCCAGAGCATGCCCGTGCCGACCATGCACAAAACCAGATTGTGCGGCGCCATGTTTTCTTTGCCGAACCCGAGGCGCTTCCCAAGGATCAAGCAGAGAATCAACGCCGACCAACCGGACGACATGTGCACGACCGTTCCACCCGCGAAATCGATCGCTTTGATCTTCGCGTTCGCATTCCAAACGCCGTTCATCAGCCCGTCCACGCCCCACACCATGTGCGCGAGGGGGAAATAAACGATAAACATCCAGGCGGTCACGAAGGCGAGAATCGCGCTGAATTTCATCCGCTCGGCGATCGCGCCGACAATCAAAGCCGGCGTGATGATCGCGAACATCAATTGATACATCGCGAACACGTTGTGAGAAACCCAACCGCCGTAATCCGTGTTCGGCGAGGAATCCACTCCTTTGAGGAAGCTCCAATCAAAGCTTCCGAACCACGGTTTGCCGCTGTGAAAGCTGATGCTGTACCCGCAAACGACCCACAGAATCGTGACCAGCCCGGTGATGCCGAGGCATTGCGCGAGCACAGAGAGAACGTTCTTGCGCCGGACCAAACCGCCATAAAACAGGGCCAGCCCAGGCAAAGTCATGAAAAGCACCAGCGCGGCGGAAGTCATTTGCCAGGCATTATGGCCGGGACCAGGCGATGTCGCCAAAGCGGTCGCTGCATTGGTCTGCCGCGCGCCATTCGTGACGTACGCTTCCAAATCAGCGAGGCGATCTTCCACAGAAGGTTTCGGCGGCGGCGGAGCGCTTTCCGCGGCCAGCGAGGTCAATGCGGCCGAGCCAAAAATGGCCAGAACGCCGAGAGTCAAAATTAACTTTTTCGTCATGTGTGTTGTTGTTGGTTGGGGTTGAAGTTGTGGATGAATCAGACGGCGAGTTCTCCTTTTTCTTCCGTGCGAATGCGGACTGCGTCCTCGATCGAGGAGATGAAGACCTTGCCGTCCCCAATCTTTCCAGTCTTGGCCGCTTTCACAATGACCGCGACCGCTTGTTCGAGCTGGTGCTCGGGCAAAACCAATTCGATTTTAATCTTCGGCAGAAAATCCACGGTGTATTCGCTGCCGCGATAAATTTCAGTGTGCCCCCTCTGGCGGCCAAAGCCCTTGACTTCGCTGACCGTCATTCCTTCGACTCCGATTTCGCCGAGGGCATCTTTGACTTCTTCCAATTTGAAAGGTTTTATGATGGCTTCTATTTTTTTCATTTAGGTTTTGTGGCTTAGGTTGGTTGAGCGCACTTTCCCCGAGCTAAGGAATTTCAGGTTCAGCCGCATCAGCCCGCTGGAATGGTCCGCTATGCACGGCTTGTGCCAGCGACCAGATCTGCGTGATCGAATTCTCGTAATCAGCTCAGAGCGGCTGCATTACGTTTTCGCAAAATCCCGCTCGACGGGAAAAGGGGCTGCGCGCGAATTCGCACCGAGAGCAAAAGTCACCAGTTTGTCTTTTTCGAGTTAGCCCAAAGCGCGGATAGAACTGGCGCGTTCCCAAACGGCTTGTTAAATGAACCGCGGCTGAGAGAAATCTAATCCGGTATGAATCTTGGAGTTCGTTCATTCCTGTGTGCACTGGCGCTGGCGGGCAGCATTTGCGCCCAGCAAACCGATGCCATGAATCAAATCGAAGGAATCGTTCAGTTGCCGCCGGCCAGACCGGCCCCAGCGATTGCCAGCCGCTACAAAATCAAGGCCGGCGCCATCGCCAAACCGGAGCCGCCCCGCGCGGTGGTTTACCTCGATGGGCTGTCCACCGGAAAACCCACGAACGTCCGAACGAACCAAATTCTCCAGAAAGGTTATCAGTTCTCGCCGGCAATTCTTCCGATCCAGGTCGGGTCATCGGTTCAATTCCCAAATCGAGACGATGATTACCATCATGTGTTTTCGTATTCGAAAGCGCGTGAATTCGATTTGGGCCGATACCTGAAAACCGAAGAGCCGCGGCCGATCGTTTTCAACAAGCCAGGTGTGGTCAAAGTCGGTTGCGAAATCCACGACCACATGCGAGCAGTTATTTTGGTGCTAAACACGCCTTGCTTTACCGTCACCGATTCGCAGGGAAAATACCGGCTGCTGCTGCAGGATGTCCCGCCCGGCAAATACACGTTGAAAGCTTGGATCAACGAAAAAATCACCCGCGAGCAGCCTGTCGAGATCAAACCGGGCGCCAGCTTGCGCATCGATTTCGCGGAGAAATAATCCAGAGCGCATGCGCCCGACGAGTTTTAGATTCAAGCTGCTCGGGTCGATGCTACTGGTGGTCGCTGGCGTGACGGTGGCGATTCTTTGGCTGGCCCAAACGCGCTTCGAGGAGAGTTATCGTTCGGTCTACGCCCGCCTGTTCGAAAATCAAAATCGCGCCTTCGCCCGGGAACAATCCATTTTTTTTCAAAACATCAAAGAGGTCTGCGCGCAGCTGGCCGCATCGCGCCGGATTCAATTGGCGATCGAGGAAAGCGAAGGACCAATTCTTTACCAGCGGGTTTCAGGCGAACTCGAGACGCGCAACCTGCGGCCGGGGCGGGGGCAAACGACATTCGTGGCGGTGCTCGACCAAAAGCTCCGATTCATTCCTCCGCCAGCGGAGCTCGCGCCCGAACTGCGGCCGTTCGAAACACAACCGTCGCTCCAGGCGCAGTTTGTCCGAGCAGGCCGCCGGTTGGAAAAACTCGACGAGCCGATTGCTGGATATGCCACCCCGAGCCGAATCGATGGCAAGGTTGTTTTGCAACGGGCCGTGTTCACGAAAGTCGTCGATACTTCCTCCGGCGATGTCGTCGGGGCCATTATCCTGGGATTTCCGCTGCCCGAATTCGTGGATAACTCAGCGTCCAACCTGTTGAAAACTGGCGTTTTGTTCGATGGCCAGCTTTTCTCCCGCTCGATTCCGGAAACCGACCAGGCACGCCTCGCCGCCCGCGTCCGCCAGCTCCTCAGCGCATCGAAACCTGCCCTCGATCGCCAAGTCGAACAGGTCAGCGGCGAACCGCATCAACTCTTCTTCGAACAACTTCAGGCCTCGTCCGGACCTGCCTCAGCGACTTTGGTGGCGCTGATCTCGCTGCGCGAAGCGCTCCAAACCAAGCGCGCTTTGCGCCAAACCATTCTGATTTGCGGCTGCCTCGGCTTGGCCGTCGCTTTGGCGCTCAGCGGAGTGTTGTCGCACAATTTGGCGGTGCCCATTCGCGAACTGGTTCGTGGCACCGGCGAGATCCAGCGTGGCAATTTTCAGGTGAAAGTGCCCGTGCGAAGCAACGATGAGATTGGTCAATTGACGAATTCATTCAATGAGATGGCCGAAGGGCTGGCGCTGAAGGAAAAATACCGCAGCGTGTTGAACATGGTGACCGATAAAAACGTCGCGCAGCAACTGATTCAAGGCGGCGTGACGCTGGGCGGCGAGATGCGCGAAGTGAGCGTGTTGTTCTGCGACATTCGCGGCTTCACGCCGCTCACCCAGAATATGCCGCCGGCCGAGGTGATTCGAATGTTGAACGAGCATTTCACCCCGCTGACACAGGTCGTCCAGGAACACGGCGGGGTGGTCGATAAATTCGTCGGCGACCTGATCATGGCCATCTTTGGCGCGCCCAGCAGCTACGGAAACGACGCCCGAAACGCCGCCGGCGCGGCGCTCGCCATGATTCAACAGCGCCAACGGCTCAACCAACAGTCGCGCTACACGATTCAAATCGGCATCGGCATCGCTTCGGGAGCTGCCGTTGCCGGCTGCATGGGGTCGAAAGATCGGCTGAATTACACCGTGCTCGGCGAACGGGTCAATCTCGCATCCAGGCTTTGCGGGAAAGCCGGCAAGATGGAAATCATCATCGACGAAACCACATGCGAACGGCTCGGAAACCAGTTCATTGTCGAACCGCTGGGCGTGCTGGAGCTCAAGGGATTTTCCGGCAAAACAACCGCGTTCAAACTCGTTGCTCCTGCTCCATGACGCGATCTTCAAATATCGTAGCCGCCGACGTGAGGAGGCGGACCCCCAGCGCAACCCAGCAACTCCGGATCGTAGCCGCCGACGTGAGGAGGCGGACCCCCGGCGCAACCAATGCTCCCGCCGCCGCGTCACCGCGGCGGCTACGCGGGAACGCAGCGTTTACGCTGCAGCCCAGGCATTGCACCAATGCGGTCGTGATCATCCTCACTCTGCTGGTCCTGCTATCGCCGCTCCACGCTGAGATGGAATGGTTCGACAAAGTGGAAGAAACCCTCACGGTGCAATCATCGAACGGTTGGTTCCGCGCTCAACTCAGCGGCCTGGCGGACCTCGAAACTTATTACGTCGAGCAGCCGCCGCCGGGATTGATTTTCGACGACGACAGTTTGTTTTTTAACCCGCGATTGTCCCTGTTTCTCGACACCCATTTTGGCCCGCATGTTTACAGCTTGATTCAGGCCCGGCTCGATCGTGGTTTCGACCCGATGTCAAAACCCGACGGCGATGTCCGGCTCGATGAGTATCTGATTCGCTACACCCCATTCGAGGCCGATCAATTGAACGTCCAAGCTGGAAAATTCGCCACCGTCATCGGCAATTGGGTCCCGCGGCATGATTCATGGAAGAACCCTTTCATCACCGCCCCGCTGCCGTACGACAATGTCCTCGTCATTACCGACCGCACAGTGCCGCCGAGCACAGCTGCATTTCTCGCGCGGCGGACCAAGCCCGATCAAAAACAAGCGTGGCTGCCGTTGATTTGGGGACCCTCCTATGCGACGGGCGTTTCGGTGTTCGGTCTGATCAATCGATTTGAATATGCGTTTGAACTAAAGAACGCGGCGCTTTCTTCCCGGCCAGAATTTTGGGAGCCCAACCGGCAAGGCTGGAGCGCGCCGACGGTGAGCGGACGAATTGGCTATCGGCCCAATGCGGCCTGGAATGTTGGCGCAAACTTCAGCCGCGGGTCGTACTTATCGCGTGAAACGGAATCAGCCCTGCCTGCTGGCAAGGACCGAATTGATTTTAACCAGACGACTCTTGGTCCTGACATTAGTTTTGCTTGGAGACATTGGGAATTCTTTGGAGAGCTCTATGCCTCCCGTTTCGAGGCGCCGGCTGCCGGCGACGCGGACACAGTGGCGTATTATTTGGAAACGAAATATGAAATCACACCGCGTCTCTTTACGGCGATGCGCTGGAACCAGCAATTGTTCGGGAAAGTTTCGAACGGCCCCGGCAGCGAGGAACCGTGGGACCGTGACATCTGGAGAATCGACACCGCGGTCGGCTATCGTTTGAACCGGCACATGCAGGCAAAGCTTCAATATAGCTACAATCGGCAACGAGGAACTCCGGAACAGGGCGATCAGCTCATCGCCACTCAGCTGACGTTGAAATTCTAAATTCTCCACATAGTACGCCCTATTTGGCTTCAGGCACACGCAGAGCCCGTTCGCGACCTTTCGAAGATGATGTCCGTCCGTCTCATCCTTTCGGAGGCACTTACATCCTATTACCAGCAGCACGGTAGCTATCCTCGTTCACTTTCCGAGTTAGCACTACAGACGCTTCGCTGGGGCGATGAAGGGTCATCGGCGAGCGATGTCAGGGCGTGGTCTTACGCTTCCGCTGGTTCGAGTTTTACGATGGCGTGGACGAACGCACAAGGCACAGAGCTTTATGTTGGCGGGCGCGCATTTTGGTGGAAGGTAGATCGAGCGGGAACTACACGGCTCAGTCGGAGGTCATAGCTCAATGACAGCCTTGATGAACAAACTGGGTGCAGTGAACGGCGGGATTGCGATGCTGTTCCATATCAAACATCCTAGGCCCGCCGTCACTGACCCAGAGGGTTCTGCCCAATGAAACGCCGGATTTTGATGACCCTGTTTGCGATGTTTGCGACGGGATTGATCGCAGTGGCCCAGTTTCCGATTGACGACAGATTGACCGCTTCCTCACGAAGAGCGCTTCCGCACATTTCCACAAATGCGATTACTGATGCGATTGATCGTGGGCTATGGAATACAAACAAGACCGCCCTCGCAATCGCTATCCCGAGGCCCAGCGCTTCGCTCCTCTTTGTGTTTCTGAGGCAGAAGAACGGAGAATATCTGGCCGTTGACGTTAGTGGGATGGAAGGAGCGAACGTGGGGCTTATTGGCCCCGATCGGCGCTACGACCGCGTGGAGACCAAGCCGCTGAAGTGGTTAAATCGGGATGACGGACTATTTCAGATTCAAATGCGGACGCGCGCATGGCACTCCAGCCACAGATACACAGGTGCAGGCACGCTGGTGATCAAGCCTGATGGCACTTGCATATGGCAATGATGAAGGGCAGAACCAACAGATCCACCGAACGCCGCGATAACGTTTCGGTTCCATGTCGAGCATCACCGGAGCGGCGTCGGCGATTTTAATCGTTCGACGAAATGAGTTGATCATGCAAACAACAGAAAGACATGTGTGGTTTCGAGCAAAGCGATATGGTTGGGGATGGGGCTTGCCATGCGCATGGCAAGGCTGGGTTGCACTTGCTGTTTGGGTGGCATTGATTTGTGTCGGCGTGCCGCTGCTAAGGCATAGCGCACATCCTCGGCTTGCATTCGTTTGGATCGTGTTTCTCGCAGTCGCCCTCTTTGTCCTTTGCTTGGTTAAGGGTGAGAGGCCGCGCTGGCGATGGGGAAAAGATTAGAGAGTGCCGAACAAGGCGGATGCGCCCAACCCGGCCATAACGCCTCCCTTCCATATCGGACGCCATTGGCGCCGGGGCGGTGATCCGTGTCGTTTGACAGGAGGGTTCCGAACATGGCTAGGCGATTTGAACAGGAGTTAACAGAGACAACGGAGGTCGAGAGCGGAGGATCCTATTCTCTGTTACCTCCGTTTCCTCCTGTTCTATGCCGAGTCGCAGAGCATGTCACCGAATCCGTTTCGCGCTGGGGAGGCCGCGTGCTTTTCTGTCATGTCGAACAAACCGGGTGCAGGCAACGCCGGGATCGCGCCTCGGTTGCGCCATGCCTGAGCCGGAACGTTAGGCATGATTGAACGCCACAAAACATAATCAGGTCCAACCGGACATGACCTTCCGCAAACTATTCGCTCTTACAATGCTTCTTGCGAGTTCGTTGGTGGGCGCCGCAGCAGATACGAACCAGCCGCCGTCGACGAATGGCTTCACGCTGGCCTTGCGGCATGGAAAAGAAAAGGCATTGAGCCACGACGCTGTCCAGACCTTATATTCAAAAGCCGTGGAGTTGTTGGAGTCATCTAATTTCAATTCCCGGGCGCCTCGGTGGGATTGGAACATAAGCGAGATTCTTGAGGGGTACCGGACGACCGTTTCCGGCAAGTATGTTCTCGTGTCGTTCAAAGAGGCTCAGAAGATCAAGACGATCGGCGGAGAACTTAGTGTCAGGGAAATCGTAATCGGACTGAACCGGCCGGATTATGCCAGTTCGCTCTACACTATTGATGATGAGGGACGCATCGTTGGCCACGCAAAATACAGCGGCCTTTTGTGTATCGAACTTTTGAAGTTGGTGAAAAAGATTGCAGGTGAGGCCTGACCTTAAGGGTGCGGAAATACAAGTTGTTCCCGGTCGCAAAGTGCTTCGAAATCTTCAGCTCATCACCCAGCGTTTTGCTTTCATTTCGAAGCGCGGCAAACTTCCCGGTCCGAGGGTGATGACTGGGACGCGCAAATTGAGCGCCGTTTGAAATTCTTTTTCGAGCCGTTGCACGAGGGCTTGCGGATCGGCCGACGGGATTGGCTCGATGGCTACGAGAAGTTCCGCCAGAGCTTGCGCCCGGGAAACGCGAATCTGAAATTCGGCGATTTCTTTAAATTGCCGGATGATTCCCTCGACTGCGGTCGGATAGACGTTGACGCCGCGAATCGTCAGCATGTCATCCACCCGCCCGAGAATCCCAGCTTCGAGCGACAACTCGTGCCTGCCGCACGCGCATGGGATATTTGAATCGACGGCAGCCTTCACAAGATCGCCGGTGCGATAGCGAATTAACGGCGAGCCCGTCCGGCCAAGCGTCGTGAGGAGCAATTCGCCGGGCTGGCCGGCCGCCACGGCAAGACCAGTCTGCGGATTGACGATTTCCGCAACGTAAGAACTTTCCATGATGTGGAGAATCCCAGGGCGTTCCGGACATTCATACGTGACGGGCCCGACTTCCGTCATCCCGTGGTGGTCGAACACCCGCGCCCCCGGCCACGACGACTCGATCTTTTTCCGCGTCGCGGGGATGCTCGCGCCGGGTTCGCCCGCCACGATCAACAAACGCACGCGGCTGCGGCTGAGATCGATGTTTTCTGCCGCTGCGATTTCGGCCAGGCGCAAGGCGTAAGTCGGCGTGCAACAAATGACCGTGACGAGGTTATCCAGAATAATGCGAAGGCGGCCCACGCTGCTCAATCCGCCGCCAGGAAAAGAGAGAGCGCCGATGCGAGTTCCGGCTTCGAACGCGAGCCAAAAGCCGATGAATGGGCCGAACGAGAAGGCGAAAAAAATTCGGTCGCTGGGACCGACACCGGCGGCTGCATATACCTCGAGCCAATTTCGAACCATCCAATCCCAGCTTTCGGGCGTGTCGAGCCAGCGCAACGGCGCGCCCGTCGTCCCGCTTGTTTGATGAAACCGAGTGTACCGCTCGATCGGACAAGTCAGATTGGTTCCGTAAGGCGGATGAGCTGTTTGGTCAGCGACAAGCTCCGCTTTTGCGGTGAGCGGAAAGGAATTTTTGAATTCAGCGAGGCTGGTTAAATTTTCGGGAAGCGCAGAAAATTTTTGCCGGTAAAACGGGTTGGCTCGCCGGACAGCTCGAACCAGCTCGCGCAGTTGCTGCAGTTGGCTGGCTTCGATTTCAGGACGGTTTAGAAACGCCTCGGCCATAGCAGAACCTCGGAACTGGAGACGAGCTCAAATCGCAATTCGGATTTGAAGCGTCGAAATTGCGTTGGCTCATCAAAGGCGGGAAGCGTTCTGCGTGGCGGCTATTTTCGGTTTGGGCGGCGGATTCGGTTTGTACTTTGTGACCAGGCAACCGCCGACTGCGGCGAGCAGAATGCCGACGATAAATTGCCACCGCAACGCTGACCAACCGCCCACCGGCGGATGCAGCCAGAGCGCCACCACCGCGTTGACTACTGGCGCTCCCGCAAAAACAATCGCCATCACCACGGCGGGGCTTCCCTTGGCCCCGAACGCGAGCAGGACGCCGAATGCGCCAATCGCTCCCGCGATTCCGGCGACAAGCGAGAGCCACATTCCTTTTGACGAGTAACCGCTCCAGGCCGCGCCTTTTGCCATCAGAACGAACAACGGCGCCAGCACCGCGGTCAGGAAGTAAGCGATGCCAACGAAAAGGAAAGCTTTGTAGCGCGCGACGGACGGGTCTGACCCGGTCATGGAGGACTGTCCACTGTGCAGAAGAATGCCGTAAACACCCCAACAAAAAACCGTCAGCAACGAGAAATACAGCCAAGCCAGACCTGGCCCGGACGAGCTTTGGGTAACCATAAGGCGGAGCACTTTACTGCCTTGCGCAACCCAGTTCAAATGGTTTATCCATGTTGGACCAACAGTTTGCGCTTCCGATGGCCTGGAAACATTTCAGCTTACACAGCGCCGCTTCTTCTTTAGCAGCGGCAATGCTGTTGGCCGGCTGCGCCACCTCGACCGTGCAGTCGCGCTTGCAAGAACGTTCCGCCGCGTTCAACGGCCTTTCGCCCGAACAACAACAACTCGTCCGGCAAGGCGAAATCAAAATCGGCATGCCGGAGGACGCGGTTTACATCGCAATGGGTCCGCCTGCTGATGTGGTCGAAAGCGAATCCCAGAACGGCCGTGTGAAGACGTGGATTTATTACGGCCAAACCGTGGAAGAAACTCGTTACTGGACCTTCGAGAGAACCTCCCGCGGCGATTCGGCCTTTCCCGAACGCCGCCTCGAATCGGATTACTTTCCGCGCAGCTACGTTCGCGCCGAAATCGATTTTGTGGATGGAAAGGTCGCGCGCTGGCGGACCTTGCCAAAGCCGCCCACGAGATGATTGCGGGTTGCCGATTGCGATGGATCAGTCAGCGGAGCAATTCTTCCGGGGCGACTTCGATCTTTTCAGAAATGCTTGGCGGAATCGCCACAGCTTTCATTTTGCCGTCCGGTTGTTTTGTCACGCAAACCACCGTCAGCGCGCCTCGGGCGATTTCAATGTCCGGAGCATTCGACCGCCGAAATAAGAACAAGTAGCTCAGCGTCTTGCTTTTTTTTTCACGCACGAGCAGTTCGATCTCGACTTCGTCCTCGAAAAAGAGCGGCTGCCTGTAATCGCATTCAGCGTGGATCCGCGGCCAGCCGACTGGCGGGTTGAAATCGTCCATGACGATCGACAGCCCCAGCGACCGAAAGAATCCGTGCTCGGCCGTTTCCATGAACCGGAAAAAATTCGAGTAGTGCATGATGCCGGCCATGTCCGTATCCGCGAACTCGACGCGCCGGGTGGTCTTGAATTGATACGCCATTGCGAAAAAATCTAAGCCGCACGGACCTTGCGTCCAAGTCCGATTTCACGCGCACCCTTTCCATGAACCTTGCGGCTCGCGCGGGCGCTTGCTCCACCAACGTGCATCCAACCATCAGGTGGGGCGAGGCTGCCGACGAGCCGGCAAGGAGCATGCACAAACGGCTCGCGAGTACGCTCGGCCCCACCAACGTGCATCCAACCACCATGGCCCCGGGTTGCTCAGTCAATTGGGTAGCGGTGTGCGATTGGACTTCGCCTGCTCAAAAGCCTTGAGCATCCCTTCGCTCATCCGGTCCACCGTGAACTTGGCGAGAACCGCGGCGCGCCCGGTTTTTCCCAACTCCCGCAGCTCATGGGGATTTAGCAGGAGCCGTTCGATTCCATCGGCCAAACTTTCCGCGTTCGCTTCGGTGATGATTCCACCGCCGGTTTCGTGCACCAATTCCGGAAATGCTCCATGCCGTGGTTGGACCACTGGAACGCCCGCCGCCATCGCTTCGATGATGTAGAGTCCAAACGCTTCGCCGTACAACGCCGGAACCGAAACGACCGACAACGACCGGTAAAAGGCGATCTTCTCGGCGCGGGTGACGTTCGGAACAAACTCGGCGTCGCCGGCAAACCCGGCTTTCGTCAGCTTTTCCTGGAGCTCGCGGACAAAAAGTTGGTCCGGTCCGAGCAATCCGCCGCCGACCCGTAGTTTCAGCCGCGGGATCCGGTTGCGCCGCTTCAGTCGAATGAACGTCTCGACCAGCATGTCCAGTCCCTTGTCACGGCACATGCGCGCAAAATATCCAAGCACAGGCGGATCGACCGGCAGGGCTGATGGCGTGTAATCCTCGGTTGGAATTCCGTTGTAAACGACTTTGATCCGATGTTCGGCCAGACCCAACCGGTCTGCCATCAGCGCCGCGAAAAACCGGCTGGAGGCCACAAATAAATCAACGTCCGCGGCTCGTTCGGAAACCAGCTGCCAGGCCGAAGCGCGTTGAGCCGGCGGCAAGCTGTCCAAAAAAGGCGCTTCGCCTTGCAGCATGCAAACAACCGGCACGCCCAGGTCCGAACGGAGCCGCCGCGTCAGCCCGATCAACAACGCGTTCGAGAGCGAGATCACGTCCGGTCGCGGTTGCGTGCGAAGCCAGGCAATTAACTCGTCGAGTTCGCGGATTTGATTTCCCTCTTCGCCGCGCAACATCGAAAGCGTCAACTCGCCGACCTGTTCCGCGCGCGTGCTGGCGGCGCGGCCGGCGGCCAAACGGAGCAGCCACGGAGAATCGAGCCATCGATGAACCCAGGCTGGCGCCTGCCGGAACGCGGAAAATTTCTGGTCGAGGTAAACATTGATCCCGCCAAAAAAGAGCGGCGTGCCTGCGCTCTCATCCTGCTCATCCAGCGTCATGGGGAGATAGAGCGGGATCATTTCGGTTTGATGCCCGAGTTTTCGCAGATGAGAAACGAGGGCGTTATCCCGAAGGCAATTCCCGCAATACATGCCGCCCGCGCCGGGAGTGATTTGAACGATCTTCACAAGATCAGTCAGACGGTGGAGCCGTCCGTCCGTCCGCCGGCAGCACCGTGAGCGTCGTTAACTGTCTGAAACATGTTAGTAGCTCGCAAATGCCCGGGTTATTAAGCGTTGCAAAAGTCCCCCCTCTCCCTGCCCTCTCCCCGCGTTGGTGCATTCATGGCATTGAATAACGCGGGGAGAGGGATAAAGGGCGAGGGGCTTTTCAGCATTCGATATGTTAGATTTTTGCAACGATCTCTACACTGCGGTTCTTACAGCACCGTCTACCGACGCACGGCCTATCGTCCCACCGGTTCGAGCAGCGGCTCGCCGCAATCAACCGGATCAGGGACCGGTGCGAACTCTTGCACGGCTGTGAACAGCGCTGAAAAATCTTTGTTAACATCGCCCGACAGGCAGTCCGTCACGTCGCCCGCCAGATGCGGATATTTATCCGTGAGCGCGCGAAAACTGAAGTTCGAATTGTAAAACGCATAAATCAATTTGCGCATGTTTTCCACGCCTTGCCGAAGGCTGCGCCCGTACTCGGCAAATCTCGCGGGGGAAAGATCGTTCGCCAGCAACCCTTCGTGAATCGTTTCGCCGGCCATCACGCCGCTCTTCAACGCCAGCATCAATCCAGACGAAAAAACTGGATCGAGAAAACAAAACGCGTCTCCCGCCAGGAGCAAGCCATCCGCCGCGCAATACCGCGAATGAAAGGTGTACTCACCGGTGATGTAGTATGGCCCGAACTGCCGGCCAGACGCCAGGTGCTGTTCGATCCAGGGATTCTGCGTCACTTCGCGCTGAAACATTTTTTCGGGATCGCGCGTTCCGCCGCGGCTCAAATATTTTCCTTCGCCCACGACCCCGACGCTGACCACGTCATGGTGGAGCGGGATGTACCAAAACCAGCCTTTCTCCGGGACAAACGCAACGGTCGTGGCGCCCGCGTCAATTCCCGGGTCGCGCAGCGCGCCGCGATAATAGGTCCAGACCGCGGCCTTGTGCAGGGCCGGATCGCCCATTCGCCAGCCTAACCGCACCGTGCTGAAGGCATCGCGGCCAGTGCAATCAACCGTCATCGGCGCGCGAAATTCGCGAACCGTTCCCGCCTTGTCCTCAGCACGAACACCGACCACGCGGCCATCCTCGCGGAGCAATTCCTTGACGGCGGTTTCCTCCAAGACCGTCGCGCCCTTTTCGCGCGCATTATTCAGGAGAATCAAATCGAACTCGGAGCGGAGGACCTGCCACGTTTGCGCGACCTCCGGACTGTACCGCGTGGAGAAATAAAACGGCTGAGACGCCCTTCCGGAAGTGGAAACGAACTGCACGCTGTATTTTTTTACGAAGGCAGATTGCCGCATCCGCTCGACCAGGCCGAGCCGTTGCAATGGGTAAAAAGTGAACGGCAGGAGCGATTCGCCGACGTGATAACGCGGAAACTTTTCGCGTTCGATTACGACAACGCGGCGTTTGTGCTCCGCCAAAATAGCAGCGGCAGCTGCCCCCGCTGGACCGCCCCCGATGACGATGGTGTCGAATGAATCAGACGGCTTCATGAAGATCAATCTGATGCATCTGAGGCTTACAGGTGGGGCGAGCGTACTCGCGAGCCGTCGGTGCATGTGCCTCGTCGGCTCGTCGGTAGCCTCGCCCCACCGGATCGATCTGCCACACCCGGGCGCTGCAGGTGGGGCGAGCGTACTCGCGAGCCGCAAAGGTGATGGAAAAGGTCATACAACGAGAGCCGCTCATGCGGGAGGCAGGATCTCCACAATTTCCGCCAGCGGGCGCTGCACCGAATCGGAGATCGTGTTCCGCCGTCCGTACAACACTTCGTGCCCGCGCAGCTTGAGGATTTGCGCCATGTACGCGTCCGGCCGCAAACGCAGATATGCCTTTGGACGGCTTTGATGAACGATGCGGTGGTCGCTCAGGATTTGACCGAGCGGAATGCGCTCTTCCAAAATCGGGCGCCGGGCCGACGGTGGAAACAGCGCGAGATTAATTTTGATTGCGCCGAATTCGATCGGCCGGTCGCTTGCGTCCAGGAGCAAGAGCACTTGCCTGCAATAAAAGTCGTCGCGCTGTTGCCGGCGCAAGACGCGCAAATGAATCTTGTCGCTGTAAAATCCCGACAGCGTCGGAGTCATGTCATTTTGGTGAACCAGCAACTGCCGGAATGGCTGCGGCATCTCCGGCCCGGGGATGGTTTCGATTTCCGGCAGAGGCAAGCTGGCTTGCGCATAAAATTCATCCAGGGGATGAATGAACGGCGAGGCGGCGGGTTTTACGATCGAACTGCTTGCGGGCATGCTCATGCTTATTCCAATGATTTGTTGTTCTGGGTCGACAGTGGCGCGGTCGGCTGGGAGCCGGAGAAAAGAGCAAAAACTGGCGGTCGTGCGTTTCAGGCATACCGAGCGTTCTTGTGTTGCGGCAGGAAAAATTCGTGCAGCAGGCGATCCACTTCGAGCAGTCCTTCGCGATTCAGGCGCACCGCATCTCCGTCGATCGAGAGGAATCCCCAGTCCTGCAAGGTGGCAAAGGCGGTGGCGAACCGCTGGCGCGGATCAATCCCAAATTTATTTTGAAAATAGGAGCGCCGGACCTCGCCCAGCTTGAGCTGCAAAACGAATTCCCGGATCAATAGTTCTTCTGCAGTCGGCGAAATCGCGCGATAAACCGGCAAGCGTCCCGCCTCCACAGCCTGCAAGTACGGTTCGAAATTGTGCTCGTTTTGGTAGTGCACGCCATTGATGTGACCGAACGAGGCCACTCCCAAGGAGAGCAAGTCCGCGCCAGCCCAGAGCCGGTCGCGATAAACGAACTTCGTTTTGGCTTTGTCCCGAACTGCGGTGTAAGCGCTCCCAACGCTGTAACCAGCCTTCTCCAGTTCCGAAAAGGCATAAGCCACCCAGCGGCGTTTGGTTTCCCAGTCGGCCACGGGCGCGACCAGCTTTCCTTCCGCCTTCATTTGTTTGTAGATGGTCGTGTTGAACGGAACTTCCATCTGGTAAATCGTCACGCTGTCGGGAGATCGTTCGATCGTCTTGCGCACGCAGTCGCGCCAATTCTCCTCCGTCTCTTCGACCATGCCCGCGATCAAATCGATATTGATCTGCGGAAAACCGAGTTCACGCGCGTAAGCATAGGCGCGATCGATTTCCTTGCTTTTGTGCGCGCGCCCGTTCACCTCGAGAATGTGATCGTTGAAGTTTTCCACGCCAAGGCTCAGGCGTGTCACTCCAATATCACGCAACGCTTTTAGTTTTTGATCCGTCAATGTGCCGGGCTCCGCCTCGAAGGCCACCTCTTCCGCTTCATCCCAAGGCAGCAACGCTTTGATCCCGTTCGTGAGATGTTCGAGTTGCGCGACAGAAAGGTAGGAAGGGGTGCCTCCGCCGAAATAAACGAAATTCGGCTTGCGCCCCCCGACGAATGGCTTCGCCGCGTAGATCTTCAGTTCCTGCAAAATGGCTTCGATATAGCCGTGGATCTGCGCCGCGTTCTTGTCGGTGTACACTTTGAAATAACAGAAATGGCAGCGCTTCCGGCAAAACGGAATATGGATGTACAAACCCAGCGGATTGCCCGGACGCGGCGGACGCTCCAACGCCGCAAACAGCTCGGTCACCGCTTCGGGTTTCCAAAACGAGAAGGGGGGGTAATTGGAAACAAAATAATTCCCCGCCGTCGTTTCCTTGTCTTGCGGGGGCGGTTTGTGCGCCGCCGGATCAATGATGGTCTCGCTCATACAAAATAACTTCAACGTGCTCTCTTGCTGCCAAACGCGTAAACGCTCCCGTCGTCCGCTCCGATGACAAACAAACCGTCCACCACCGCCGGCGAACTGGTGATCCCCTGCCCAATTTCGTAATTCCAAAGCTCTTTCCCAGCCGCGAGCGACACGATGTAAACACGCCCATCCTCCGAGCCGACCACGACCCGATCTCCTGCGATCACAGGCGAACTATCGACCTTGCCTCGGGTCGCAAAGGTCCAGACTGCGCCACCATCTTCCGCCCGCACACAATGCAAGCGCTTGTCGCGGCCGCCAAATATCACCCGGTCCCGCGTCACAGCTGGCGAGGAGAAATACGGAAAGCCCTTATCTTTATACCGCCACACCACTTTGCCTTCGCCGATATCGATGCAAAGGAATTCGTTTTCGTACTGCCCAATATAAACTCGATTCTTTTGGATCGCGCCGGAACCGGGAATGTACGCGCCGGCTTCCACTTCTTTGATCTTCTGGCCGTCAGCCAACGAGATCACGTGCAGCAGCGCGTCACAGCCGCCAAACACGGTTTTGCCCTCGCTGACGGACGGACTTCCGTTGATGTAATTCCCGGTTTCGTACGCCCAAACCACTTTCCCGCTGTTGGCGTCGACACAGTGCAATCGAAAATCGTAGCTGCCAGCGAGAATCCAAATATTCGAGTCTTTTGGCGATGCCACCCAGTTGGGCGATCCCAGGATTTTATCGCCGGTTGTATATTTCCAAAGTTGCCGGCCCGTTTGAGCGTCGACTGCGTAGAGGCTGGCATCGGAAGAACCGACAAAGACTTTTCCATCCAAAACCAAAGGAGAAGCCTCGATCGGCCCTTCGGTCTTAAATGCCCAAATCTTTTTTCCGCTCGCGAGATCGAGGCAATAAAGCTGGCCATCGGTCGAGCCGATGTACACGCGCTGGTTCACGATGGCCGCGGAAGATTTGACCGGGCCATCGGTTTTGAAGCTCCAGAGCAACTCCGGTTTCGCGGGAAGGCGTGCCGGCGTCACACCGAGCAGCCCCGGTTGGCCGCGAAACATCGGCCAGGAATCGTTCGAAGCCACTCCGGTTGCCGCCAGGATAGAGAATTGAGTCAGCAGCAGGAAACTCAATGTGCCTGCATGGACTCTCCGCAACTGTTGCCAAACCCGGGTCATAATCTCAGAAGCTTCCAACTTACGTTGTCAGCCAGCCTGCAGGACTATCGAGCAGAACAAATCTCAACGCAAACAATTTGTACTCACACGTATTATTCTTGCACCCGGCCCCTCCGCACTCGAGGCGAAGAGATCGAGCCAGACCTAGTCGGTCTTTACCGTCTTTAACCTCTTTAACGCTTTTAACGCTTTTAACGCTTTTAACGCTTTTAACGCCTTTAACGCCTTTAACGCCTTTAACGCCTTTAACGCCTTCCCGCCGCGCGCCAAATTCCGGTCTTGCCTTCGCTTTTCTGTTTCTCTTTAATGCCGACCATCATCTAGCGCGAAATCTTCCCGAGCCTGCCTGAAGTTTGTCCCGGTTTTCACGCCGGGATTCCGAGCATGCAGGCGATCCTTACCCCCGGCAGGCGGCGGAGTCCGTTTTCCCTTTCAGAATTTTTTTCGACCGGGACCAGACTGTTCTCGCCACTCTTCTTTTTCATTGCTCCGCTGAACTCGTCGGAAATTCGCGGCTTCGCGTCTTTCTGGAACAACTCGGCGCTGAGCGCATCCAATTCACATCTCATCCTGATCATCATCGCTGTTCTTGCGGTGGGCCTCATCGAGTGCGTCCGGTTGCGAGCGGTTCATTTTGTTTTGGGAAGAACGCGCCGGCGTCTCGCTGACTGCGAAGAGCGGTTGGCGCTGGTGGCGCAAGCGACGAACGATGTCATCTGGGATTGGGATTTGGAAACTGACCGCCGTTGCTGGAACGGCTTTCAGGATTTGCTTCAGGCAAGCCCGCAAGAGAGCAATCCCCACGCGCAACGTTGGTCCGAACGGCTTCACCCGCACGACCGCAAATCCGTCCTGGCTGCGATTGGGGCATCGTTGGATTGCGGCGATGGCGCCTGGTCGTGCGAATACCGGTTTCTCCAGCGGGACGGTTCCTACGCGCACATTCTCGACCGTGGTTCAATTCTTCGCGACGCGATGGGCCGGCCGATCCGGATGGTCGGGTCGATGATGGACATCACCCGGCGGATTCTCGCGGAACAGGAGCTGCAAAGACTCACCGGCCGAGTGATTGAGGCGCAAGAGTTGGAGCGCGGCCGAGTCGCGCGCGAATTGCACGATGGGGTGAACCAACTTCTCTCCGCGGCGAAATTCCGGGTCCGATTGCTCGAAGCAAAATTGGCAGCGGCTGATCCAAACCTATTTGAGCACGCCACTCGCGCGGGCGAATTGTTATCCGACGCGATTCAGGAAGTCCGGGCTATTTCGCACAATTTGCGTCCGAGCGAACTGGACGACCTGGGGCTGCTGCCGGCGCTGCGCGGGGCGTGCGATGAATTTTTCGAGCGGACCGGCATTGCGATCGAGTTGGTGGACGAAGCCATCCCTGAGGTGCTGCCGCCTGAAATCGAATTAACAGTTTACCGCGTCGTTCAAGAAGGGCTGATGAACGTCGAGAAACACGCAAAGGCCAGCTTAGTTCACGTGCGATTGGCACAGGAAAACCGGGAGTTGGGCGTATCGATCGCTGACAATGGCCGCGGCTGGCCGCCTCACAAAGACTCCGGCCAATCCGAGCGAACCGGCCTGGGGCTGGCCAACATGAAAGAACGTGCCGCCTTTCTGGGCGGGACGGTTTCAGTGGCCAATAGACCCGGAGACGGGGTTGAAGTCGTGATGCGCCTGCCGATCGGGGGCATCGCAAAAGACCCAAAGATTTTATGACTGCTAAATCCAGCGAGGGTGCGGTAGCGATGGATAAGCGAGCCAGAATTAAAGTGCTGCTTGTCGACGATCACCCGCTCGTCCTGGAAGGGCTCCGCGCCGCGCTTGAATCGCGCCTGGAATTACAGATCGTCGGCCAAGCGGTAGATGGAGAGCAAGCGCTCTCACTGGTGAGAAGCGAGCATCCGGACATTGTTTTGATGGACATTAGCATGCCGCGGCTCGGCGGTTTGGAAGCGACGCGGATTCTGAAGAACGAAGCGCCGCACACCAAGATCGTCATTCTGACAATGCACAATAAGAAGGAATACATTCACGAGCTGATGCGGGCAGGAGCGGAAGGGTACGTCCTCAAAGACAGTCCGCCGGACGAACTGCTGGCCGCAATCCAAGCAGTGCGGAAGAACGGGCGCTTCTACAGCCCGAAACTCTCACTCGCGGTCTCCGGCGCGATTAACCCGGCCGTGGACCAGGAGGCGGCGTTCCGGTTGTTGTCGCAGCGCGAACTGGAAGTGCTGCGCGGCATGGCGGGAGGGTTGCCAAGCAAACAGATTGCAGACCGCCTGAACATCACCTGCTCCACCGTCGGCACTTTCCGGAAACGCATTATGCGAAAACTCGGGATCAACCACATCGCCGGCTTGACGCGCTATGCGCTGCAACAAGGCCTTCTCGAACGGAGTTAAAAGCTTGACGCTAGGGGGGACTTTTGGTTGCACTGATCCACAATGAAACGAAAACTGTTGGCGCTCGTCGCGGCTGGTGTTTGTTCCCTGGTCGTGGCCGGTTGTGTCAGCACCGTGGGCGGCAAGATGACCATGGGTCTTCCCGGGAAAGACACCATTCAGAGCCGGTACGAACGCCCCCCCGAACAACTGTTCGAAGCAGCTAAGCAGGTCCTGAAATTCAATGGAACGCTTTACGGCGAGAATACGATCAACCACACGCTCGAAGCCAAAATCGACACCCGCACCGTCTGGGTGAAAGTCGAACCGGTGGAACCGAAAATCACTCAAGTGTCCGTCCAAGCCCGAACGAAATCTGGAACTGGCGATGTGAAGCTCGCCAGCGAAATCGACAAACAAATCGCGCTCCGCCTCGTCACGGCTTATCAGTAAAACCGCTCAGCCCCGGATAACGATCGTACGTGCCGAGTTTCAACACTCGGCCTTTTTCTTTTTGGCGCATTTCTTTTCCCAGCAAGGCAATCCTGTTCCCGGCCTGCTCCGCCCACGCGGAATGAGGAAAGCGCTCGCGAATCCGTTCCAATGCGCGGCGCGCTTCCTCTAAATTTGCCCCCAGCCGAATGTGCAGATCTGCCTCGAGATTCAGCCAGCGCGCCACGTCTTTCGGCGACGGATGCGGTGATCCGATCATTTCTTCCAATTGGCCGACCGCCAGGCCCAAACGGTTGAACCCATCCGCGTAGAGCAGCGCGAGCTTTTGGCGAACCTCCGCGTCCAACGGGTGATCATTCAAATGCTTCACGTATTCGTTGGCGAGAACGGCCGGGTCCATCGCCGCGGGCGCCGCCACCGGGCCTTGGTGCAACCCGACGTTTACCATGCCCGGCTTCAAAACAATCGAGCGTGGTTCACGCGCGCGTTCCTGCATCTCCTCTTGCCCCGTCAAATGGCCGATTCGCTGCGCGGCTGTTTGCGACATTTCCGATTCCGGAAACAGGTCGATGATCCTTTGCAAAGTCAGGCGCGCGGCATCGGGCTCGCCTGCTTTTAACTGCCAGTCGGCCAAACGGTGAAGCGCGAGCGTTTTGTTCTTTGATGAATGCTCCTCCTGCGAAATGAGCTCTTCAATGCTGGCCGCCGCGCCGGAAACGTCGTGCCGATTTTCGGCTTGAATCTCCGCTAACATTAACCAGCCGGTAAAGTCCGTCGGATGGAGCGAGAGTTGCCCCCGAACCTCAGCTTCCGCTTCTTCGAACTGCCCTTTTTTTCGGCGCGCTTCCGCAATCGAATAAAACGGCGGCGGAACGGCATTTTCATCCTCTCCGCCCGTGTAAAGGGACCCGATTTTTCGGCCGACCCAATCGCAAAGCCGCGGCACCCAAATGACCGCCAGCAGCAAACCACCCATCGCCCCTGCAAGAACCGAGACAATCTGAAGCTCCGCACTGCTTCCCGCCGAAAACGCAGTCCACAACACAACCCCGAGAATGACCGCGCTCATTGCCCAAAATGTCACCAAGCGCAAACGGTCGTCGCTGTTCTTGAACCAGCGCACAAAAACCCAGCCAACCAGCGCCAAACTGAGGGCGATCTCCGCGAGCGTTCGTAAAAGCTGAAAGCCGTGCATGAGGATGGAAAGTTAACGCGCTTATAATCCGCCAGGAGGAAATTAGCCAATCAATTCCCTCCCCGCTTCGCCTGGAAAAAGAGAGGAAATTCCTTTTCGGTTTTTTCGGCTCGTCCCCCACAACGTCGAAGCATGCAAACACTGTCATTTGCGTTCATTCGCGCTGCGATCGATCAAAATATTCGCAGCTTGCGCAAATGGTTTCGTCTCGTTTGGTGTGCATGCTTAAACGTGTCTTTTAAGCGGTCACCAGCGCATCTTTTTGCCGCGAAATTCATCCAGGATCGAGATCAGCCAGGCCGAACTGATGAGGAACCCGTTGTAAAAACTATAAAACGGGATTGTCATCAGCAGGGCGGCCGAGTCCCCGTGAATCGCGCAATAAAAGAACGCCGCTGCGATCTCCACCAACCCAAACGACAGAAACCAGTAGAGGAAGGAAATGGGAAGCTCGCCGGAAAGTCCAAAATAAAACGCCGCGCCCAGCGCCAGAAAATAGAGCATCGGAAATAAAAACAATTCCGGCAGGTACGTGAAGGCCAGCCAAGCCGGCGCTGCGCTCCCCCGGAATTCCGGCAAAGCCTTTCGCCCTTTCAACAGTTTCTTCAGCACTTGCATCGAGCCGCGCATCCATCGATATCGCTGGTTGATCAAGCGGTAAGCGGTTTCCGGCGCGCGCGTGTGCGAAATCGCCAGCGGCTCGTAAGCGATTCGGCCGCCCAGTCGCAGAATAGCGAGCGACAGATCAAAATCCTCCGCGAAAGTGTCGCCATTGAACGGACCGGAGATGTCCGCGGCGCTCTCAACCAAACTGCGCGCGCAATTCGCCGCCCAAACTTTTTCCAGAGTCGCACGTGGGAACAAACCGATGGGGCCTGGAACAACCAGCACCGTTCCGAAAAGACTTTGACTCAACCGCACCGACCCGTTGCCCAGCAGGTATTCCAACGCTTGCAAGCGTGTGATCAAGTTGCGCCGGTTGCGCACCCGGACCTGGCCGGCCACTCCCCAAATTCTTGGTTTGTTGAAGTGCACTGACATCCGCTTGAGCGCTTCCGGTTCGAGCCGCGAGTCCGCATCGACGCACAAAATCCATTCTCCCCGCGCCCGGCGAAACCCGAGATTCAACGCGCTCCATTTTCCACCGTTCGGCTTGTCCAGGACTTCCACCCGGATCTGGCCGAACTCTCCTTCATACTTTCGGGCCTGCGCGAGCGTGTCATCGGTCGATCCGTCATTCACCACGATGATCTCGAACTCCGGGTAATCGAGCTCGAGCAAAGACTGCAATGCCGGCCCAATCGTTCTGGCTTCATTGAAACACGGCACCAAGATGGACACCGGCCGGAAAATCGCTGGGTTTCCCCGCACAGCTCGGATCTTCTTAAGCGCGCAAAACGAGAGCGTGAACAAAAGAAACCGGCGCACGGCCGAAAACAAACAAAGGCCGGCAAAGAAGGCGAGCGGCTTGGACCATTGGTTCGATTGCGCCGGCGAAGTAAACTGGACCAACGTTAGCACGAGCAGCCCGAGCGCGGGCAATAACCCGAACAAAAAGAGCGCGTTCTCTTTGAACGATTCACCGCGCGGCGGGGCAAGCCCGCCGGTTCCGCCATCTCTGGCGGGCTCGGTCACCACAGGAATCGCGGGCGCTGTCACTCAAATGAGGTGCTGGATTCGTGTTTTGGAATGCTGATGAACGCCGGCTGTTCGAGCCGCCTTTCCAAATGCGCAATCACAGGGTGCAGAGCGGGCGGCGCAGCTCTCCGGAGAATTCTTGCGAACCGGCGCCACTCGTCTGCAGCCGGGTGTGCGCTTTCCAAATCGCCAATCCAGCTCCACAGCTGTTCGGCGACCGCTGGGTCATCGCCAATTTCGATCCCGATGACCTGAATGCTTCGGTCGGGAGCCCGCTCGATTTTCGCTTCCCATTCGCTCAACCGTTGCTTTTCGATCGTTCCCATCATCAGCGCATCGCGTAGTTGCTTCCCCAGAACTCGCCACTCCGCATGATCCTCGTCTCCTGCACGGTCTGCCGATGGCATCCGAGTGCTCCCTGCGCCGGCAGGATGAAGCAAGCGCCAGAGCCACCCCAAACCAACTCCAGCCACGCCGAAGAGAATGCTCAACACGCCATAGCGGAACTCCGGAAACGCGATGATCGGCGGCTGCCACAAAAGCCGCGCGCGAATCGGGACGCCATCGATCAATGCCCGCACTGATTCCGCCGGGGGATCGACGTCAAATTCAGCCAGCCCAGACCGCGGTTGGGTCGGCAGCGCCGTCCAGCCGTGGAATGCGCCCTCGAAATTTTTGGTCAAAAACACGACTGGCTGCGGTGTCGCTCGTTGATCGGCCATCAACCGGAAATTAACCCGTTGCGCCGCGCGCAAATATTTTTTTTGCCAGCTCGGGGCGGTCACCACCACGCGCAGGCCCGTCGGCGGCGCCAGCACAATGACTGGCTGGTCTGGGCCGGCTGTTTGAGGTGAAGGATGTTTGTAAACCACTTTGCCTCCAAAGGGCGCAGTAATGGGAAACTCTTCCGCCTTCTGTGGCGGGCTGGCGGCGGGACCTCCAGCCAATTCACGGCGTTTTCGTTGCAATTCATTGAGCCGTTCTTCCGCTTCTTTTTTGTCAGCCTCGAACTTCTCCGTCTCGCGCGTCTCCATCCGCCGCAACTCCGCCACGCCGCGTTCGAGCAATTGCCGCTGCTCCGTCAAAGCGGACATGTTCGCCCGCACCTTTGCCACTTCGGCCTGGTCCACCTGCAATTCGCGCAGTTCTTCCTGGTACTTTTCCTTGGAAACGAGTTGTTCGTCGAACAGCGCCCGGTTCCGCTTCAGCATCTCCTCGCTGAATTGGACGCGGGCGACCGCTTGGGTGAGCTGCAGATTGAGAAATCTCAAATCAACCTCGATGTGCTTGAGCTGATCTTCCTTGTCGATGCGATCCCGCCAGAGTTCCCGCTTCAAGCGCGAGGTCTCGATTTTGAATTCACTCAGCGTCGACTCGAGATGATCCGAAGCGCTCTGCAATTCCCTGCTGGATCGGCCGAGGTCAGGCCGCAGCCAGACCAGCGTCGCGTTCTTCGCCATGTTCGTCTGCTGCGTCACGCGTTCAATTTGAAACTCGGCCGGTCGCCGCAATGTCCAGAGATCAACTCCCTTCAAAACCCCTGTTCCGCCCGAGAACTGACGCGACAAACAGGTCCAAGCAATCGCCGCCAACCCGGCCAGCAGAAATAGCATCCCGACCGTCCTGGCGGCGCGGATTCCAATCGGCGCTTGGCCCGCTGCCGTCGCCCAGTGCCGTGCCGCCCAGACGTGCCAGCCACAGGCAAAGAAATAAAAAGTCGACCCAATCAGGCCGGACCAAAAAACTAATTTCAGCGCTTCTATTGAATCCATACCTCTCCGGTTTTTGATTGTTTCCCCCGCTCTCCTTGAGAGAACCCTTTTCTGCGTCATCCTCAATCTGCCGAAGCTAACCTTGGTTCATGTGCGAGAAAACGCGACGGCGGAAAGGCCCCGATTTTATGATCGGCGGTTGCCCGAGAACTCCTTCGGGCAGCGGCATCGAAAAGCCGCTTCTTTGCGCTGGACAACCAGCGCGGCTTGTCCGATAGCACTGGGCAAAATTAATTTGCACGCCGTGGCTTATCTCTTCGATCACGCTTGGGAACAGGAACGAGAGCGTCTGGCCGGAATTGAAGGTCTCCAAGATCCATTCACGACGGACATCCTTAAGCGGCTCGGCGTGCAGCCGGGATGGCATTGTCTCGAAATCGGCGGCGGCGGCGGGTCCATCGCCGCTTGGCTCTGCGATCGGGTGGGGCCCTCCGGAAAGGTTGTCGCCACAGACCTCGAGACGAAATTTCTTTCCAGAATCGCCACAACCAATCTCGAAGTGCGCTCGCACGATCTTCGCAAAGACGAATTCGAACCGGGCGCGTACGACTTGGTTCATTCGCGCAAAGTGTTGGAACATCTGCCGGAGCCATTCGCGTTGCTGGAGAAAATCTCCAAATCAGTCAGGCCGGGCGGCTGGCTCTTCGTGGAAGATGTCGATCATGCCTCCTTCCTAAAAGTCACCGCGCGAGACCCGGTTTTTTTCGAACGCGCTTTCAAAGCCTACGTCAGGGCGATGCAGGAGGCGGGTTTTCAACCTTTTATCGGACGCGAATTGGCCGGCTGGTTGCGCCAGCTTGGCTTCGAGCAAGTCGACTGCGAAGGCCGAATTCATGAATGGACCGCGCACGGTTCTCAGCCGATCGCGGTGTTTTACCGGCTGATGTGGCGGCGTCTCCGCGATCGCGTGCTCGAATTGAAACTTTTGTCCGAGAAAGAGGCGGACCAATTCCTCACGGACGTCGAAGATCCAAATTTTCGCGCCATCGGCTCGATCAGTTTCGGCGCGTGGGGAAGAAAGCCCTGAAGGTCTCGCGGGTTTGCTTCGTTCAAGCCGGCTGCGCTGCAAAAGCAGCACCACTAATTCTACGCCCAAGCTATCGGTTATCAGCGGAAAGTACGGAATCCAAAATAGCGCGAACTCGGTCTGTCTTGTCAGTGAGTCCAAAAAACCAGCGACCAAACCCACCGTGCGCGTTCACGGCTGAACTCCATCGAACACGCCAGACTTCTTCCAGAATTTCGTGTTTCATGAATTCGTCTGCCCATCAAGACTTGGGGCCACCGGATTTCCCGCCATAAGGAGGTGGCTCTTCACGGAGGGTCACCGGGCGCGTGACCGTCGCGCGTCGTGCTGGCGGCTGGACCAACCGGTCGGCATAGTTTTGTTGCTCCCGCCGTAGCCGCTCGAACAGCCGATGCACGTCATAATTCTCCTCAGCACCCAACTGATCCCGGATGCGCCAGATTTCTTCGATGGGGTTTTCCTGTTTCATACCTTTAGATTGCCATTAACTCCCGGGGTGTGCAAAGGATCGGCAGCGCGAACCCTTGTGCCGAGCAGACCTCGGACATCCTCCGCGAGATCATGGCGTTGTGGATGTGCCGGCAGTTCCAAGTCAGCAGAAAGTCCATCTCATGCACGCTTGCAAACGCGATGTGGGCAGCGTCCCGAGTGGCGCGCGACGGTATCAGCCCGGAGGCGAGGACGGCGCGGGTGAGTTCCTCAACCGCCTCCGTGGCCGCCAGTACCGGGAGCGTGTTGATTGCTTCCAGCCGCAGTCGCGCCGCTTCCACATCGCCCTGACCCGCTTCATCAAGGACTTCCGGTGAGACAAACAGCTCAAAATCCTGGCGGCGATTTTCCCACCAATCCCGGGTGGACTGCTGATCCGCCGCGATGATCAAATCCCGACTCGGCCACGCCGTCAGCAAACTCGGGATCGTCGTTTCCAAATAAACCTTTGGTTTCACTTCTCGCCCTCCAGTTTCTTCACCACCAGCAATTCGTTCCCGCGCGGGTCAATCACCCCGGCTTTACGCGGGCGTGCCATGTGGAGCGAGGTTACTGAATGACAGCGTGAAGCTAAAGGGGAACTTTAATGAATCAAATTTCCTTTTGTCCACAATTCCAAACGATGCACCGTTTTTGTTTTCTTAACACAAAAGCAAAAAAGGAAACGAAGGACAGATTTAAGATTGCCGCTTTCCCGAGCCAGAAAGCAGCCGCTCGTCCGAACGTGACGATCGACGTCAACCCGAATCCTCTTGGCTGGAACCTGCCCCGGGATTAAAACGGGCGTGTCCCCTGATGCGTCGCAGCCGACATGTTTCTCTCAATTTCCAGAGCGGTCGTCCGAGTCGTGGGATGCTTGGGCATTCCTCTTGCAATCGCCAATAACTGCGCACAAGAGAGAAAAACCCAGTTGGATGCGGCGCAAGCCGGCTCGTTTGCGGTGACGACCTGGTCACACGACCAGGGTCTTCCAGCAAACTGGGTCGAGTGCCTGACCCAAACACGGGATGGGTATCTTTGGATGGGAACCCGCGCCGGCCTTGCACGGTTCGACGGCGTTCAATTCACCCTCTTCCCGTCGGGCGATCCCAACAAAATAAGAACGGATAACTGCAAAGACCTGGTCGAAGACCGAGACGGGAATTTGTGGATCGCGACGAAGAAAGCCCTGTTGCGGTTGCGCCATGGTCAATTCACTTCTTACACGTCCAAGGATGGGTTGTGTGGGGATGAAACAACTTCCCTGTTTATTAGCCGCTCGGGCGGGGTTTGGATTGGCACATCGGGTGGCGTGTCGCGATTCCTGAATGGCGGGTTCATCAATTATCCGGCAACGCGAGATCCATTCATTTATGCTTTATTCGAGGATAGACAGGGCGAGCTTTGGGTCGGCCGCACCACAGGCCTCTCTCAGCTGGATCAAACCTCAGGCGAATTCCACGAGATTTGGTCTGCTCCCGTGCCGGGCGTTCGCAATGAATTCAACATCTTTCGGTGTATCGCCGAAGATTCCGAGGGCCGAATCTGGTTCGGAACACAGGGCGGCCTATATTGCTTGGATTCAGGACATGTTCAAAAATTCGGCAAGGAGCGCGGACTCGACGATGATTACATTCAAACGATCCTGCAAACTGAAGATCACACGATTTGGATTTTAACGGCGCACGAACTCTATCGATTCGAGGGTGAAAGGTTTGTTCCCGCTGGGCTAAAGTCAAAACTTGGCGCAGCCATGCGCTCCTGCATCAAGGATCAGGAAGGCAACATTTGGCTCGGAACGGAGTACGATGGGCTGGTCAGAGTCCGCCGTTCTCCCATCACCACGCTGAGGGAGGATCAAGGATTGTGTAACAATGAAGTCACCTCCATCGCTTCCGGTGAGACGGGGATATGGATCGGAACGCTCGCAGGACTCAGTTGCTGGAAAGATGGGCATTTCATTCCAGTCTCATTTCCGGAAAATATTTCTAAACTCCGTTTGCGGTCGGTTTTTGAATCTCGCATGGAGCACGTTTGCTTTTGTGATGCCTATCAAATATATGACTTCTCAAAAAAGGGGTCCACGTTTGAGCCATGCGTGGCGCCCGCCTTGGCGAGCGCAGAAACGTCGGTAATTTACGAAGACAAGGCAACCAACCTCTGGATCGGCGGAAAGAACGGGCTCACGCGTTGCATTCCAAATCCCAAATGGCGATCGGCACGCCTCGACCAGGGAAAGGTTTATCCCTATTCAGAAACGTGGCTCTATCAGGAAGGGGGAGTAAGCTGCCTCGTCGTGGCCGGGTTTGTCGTTCCAGGTAGATTCCTAAATGGTTTCTGGCATTGGCAGGTCGACGCCGAGCGGCGACTCGCCGAAGATAACCCGGCTATTCGGATAAATCTTGGGGCGTCGACCACCAATCTTGTCGCCGGCAAACTGTCCGATTTCGACGTGCGCTCTATATTGCAGGATCGTAACGGCCGATGGTGGTTTGGAACCGCCAAGGGCGGACTCAATTCTATCGAACAAGGGAAGTTTACAGCTGTTAATTCTCGGGATGGATTAGCCAGCGACTTTGTTTGCGCCCTTCACGAAGATGCTGATGGAGTTCTTTGGGCTGGCGGAGACAATGGTTTAACCCGGCTGAAGGCTGGCCATTTGGCCGCGATTACGCCGCAGCACGGGCTTGTTGATAAGCAGGTGAACCAAATTCTCGAGGACACCTTTGGTTACTTCTGGATTGGCTGCAATTCGGGCATTTACCGCGTCAGCCGCTCCGATTTGAATGAAGTCGCCGACGGCCGAAAGCCGAAACTCACTTGCCTTCTATTCGATTCGAGCGACGGAATGCTCATTAGCGGAACCAGCGGCGCTTTCCAACCCTCCGGCTGCAAAACTCCCGACGGGAAATTCTGGTTCCCCACGCACAAAGGCGTGGTGATCATCGACCCCGCCAACATCAAATCAAAAAACTCAAACCCGCGGGTGCATATTGAATCTGCGATTACCAATACAAAGGAATATTCCCTGGATTCTCCAGCAGGCACTATGGTTCTTCCCCCAGGGTCCGGCACTCACCTCGAATTCCACTATACGGCGATCGATCTCGCTGCCCCCACAAAGCTTCACTTCCGCTACCGACTCCGCGGCAGCGAGACAACCTGGCAAAATGCCGGAACTGTCCGGCTTGTCCGTTACGCGAACCTTCCACCTGGACAATATCTATTCGAGGTAACCGCCTGCAATCGGCACGGCACTTGGAATGAAACGCCCTCCACCCTCGCGTTCTCGATTAGCCCATACTATTGGCAAACCTGGTGGTTCCAATCCGCTGTCGTCCTCGTTGCGGGCGGCAGCATTTGGAGATTTTTCTCCTGGCGGCTTGCCACGAACCGCCGCATTCAGACCTTTGAACGCCAGGAAGCGCTGGGATCTGAACGCCGTCGAATCGCCCGCGACCTTCATGATCACATCGGCAGCCAACTCACGCGCCTGGTCGTCACGAATACCCTTGCGCGAACATGCTCCAATCGGCCGCGCGCGGCCAAGAATTCGCGAGATTCAGCAGATCTCGCTCAGAAAGCCTTGCTCTCGTTGCACGAGGTCATCTGGCTTACTGATCCCAGCAAAGACACCCTCCAGCATACCTGGGATTATCTCTGCCGATATGCCCGGGAGTTTTTCGCTGGAACCGCGGTTCAAATTCGTTTCGATCCCTCGGAAATAATTCCGACCGTGACTCTGCTGGCCGACCGCCGACAAGCTCTCATCCGCGCGGTTCAGGAATGTTTTACCAACATCTTGAAACACGCCCGAGCGAATCAGGCCGTTCTGAGTCTCCGGGCGGTGGGACCAACCCTCGTCCTCGCTGTTGAGGATGACGGAATTGGTTTCCTGCCCGCGTCCGCTTACGATTCCAACGGCCTGTCCAATATCTCTGAACGAATGCGCGAAGTCGGCGGGCACGCTCAAATCGACTCGGCTCCGGGCCATGGCGCGGCGGTTAAACTGTTCATTCCGATATCATGAGTGCCTCTGCTAAAAAAATTCGGGTCAGCATCATCGAGGACGATTCCGAAGAGCGCGAGCTTTACGCAGCCGTGGTTCAACAAAACCGAAACATGGAATGTGTCAGCAAACATCCATCAGCGGCCCACGCTCTGCACCACATCCCCCAAATCCGTCCCGACGTCATTCTCGTCGATGTCGTCATGCCTCAGTGCTCGGGAATCGAATGTGTCCGCCAACTCAAGAAGATTCTACCCAAAACCCAGTTCCTCATGCTCACAAAGCATGTGGATGATGATTTCATCTTCGAATCCTATAAAGCCGGGGCCGTCGGCTATTTGGTAAAAGCTGGTGTGGCCGATGATTTGCCGGCGCTTATTCGGCGAGCCCAACGGGATGGCGTGATGATTCCGCCTGAGATTGGCCGGCAAATGCTGGTCCATTTCCAGAGAATAGGCTGCTCGGTTCTCCCGGAGATCCGGCTCACTCTCCGCGAGGAAGAAGTTCTCCGGCTGATTATGCAAGGCCACAGCTCGAAAGAAATCGCCGACCGCCTGGGTTGCACTGCAAATACGGTGGACCGGCATGCCCAGCACATCTGCGAAAAACTCCACGTCAGCAGCCGCTTCGCCGCCGCCAATAAATATTTCAGGAAAACGTAGTCCTGTGCTTGTGTGGTCCCGTGGGCCCACAGTCCTTTGCGATAGTTACTTCTGACTATGGCTCTGCCCATGGATTCCGTTTAACAATCGGTCAGTTCACCCGAACCTGAAGCGTTGGCCTTCCCGGTTGTTGGCGAAACAACGCTAAGAGCAAGGAAGCCTCGCGACGAAGCGTTTCATTCAGCAGCAATCAAAGTCGTGAACAACAGCCCTATCTTTGCCACGACCTGCTGGCATGAGAGCCTCTGTTCAGGGTCACCACAGGAAAACATTTATCCTGCTCGATATGAAAACGTTTACGCCGTTCGTTTCACTTTCGGCTGAACCTGCGACTTTCAAGTCGAAGGCTGCGTTACATCTACGCGAGGGTTTCCTGGCTCTCAGACGGAGATCCTTGACGGCACACAAACCTCATGCCACATCGCCCCAACTCAGCACCGTTATGTATAATCTATTGCATTTCCGCTACTGGTTTTTAACCATCCGGTTTGTTTTCCCAAAGACGAAGATTACTGCACCATGGCGCCGAGCGGGCTGCACACCCCGTCCCTTTATTCCGCGGCTGCAAGCTCTAGGTCGCCTAATTCCCTGCCTTGCGCTTGCGTGGACGTCGGTTTCACCACAGCCGGCATCGGGAGATCTCGATCTCGGATTCGGGGGAACGGGTACAATTCTAACCGATTTCCGTGGAAATGAAGGCGGGACGGCCGTGGCACTTCAAAGAGATGGAAAGATTCTGGTGGCAGGGTATTCCGACATTGCCTCGAGTGATGCGGACATCGATTTCGCGCTCGTCCGTTATCTCTCGGATGGAACTCTGGACACAACTTTTGGGAATGGCGGGAAGGTGGCGACCGCGATTGGTCCCACGCACGAATATGCGTGGGGGATTGCGCTTCAATCCGACGGCAAAATTCTCATCGCGGGTTACTCGCATAACGGGAACAACGATGATTTTGCACTAGCGCGATACAATTCAAACGGGAGCTTGGACCCGGAGTTCGGCAACGGAGGCATAGTGACGACGGACATCGGCGCGGGCGACGACCGGGGGTACGGCGTTGCGCTCCAATCCGACGGAAAAATCGTGGTGGCCGGCTCTTCGTATAATGGAAGCAATAACGACTTTGCGTTGGTAAGGTACAACTCGAACGGCAGTCTGGACACGAGCTTCGGCACTCAAGGGATCGTCGTCTCGTCCATTGGCAGTGGTAACGATGCAGGCGAAGCCATCGTGTTGCAGCCAGACGGAAAGATCGTACTGGCCGGCCACTCGTGGAATGGCAGCGACTCGGATTTCGCGATTGTACGATATTATCCAAACGGAACCATTGATGCGGATTTCGGGAATGGGGGCACGCAAACCATTGCTATAGGGTCTGGAAACGATCAGGCACGAGCCTTAGCTTTGCAACATGACGGCAAACTCGTTGCTGCGGGGGCCTTCTGGAATGGAAGTGATTGGGATTTTGCGGTTGTGCGCCTGAATGGTAACGGGAGTTTGGACGCAACGTTCGGTCTTAACGGCACGGTCGCAACGCCAGTGGGCCCCAGTCATCATGATGTGGTCCATGGCGTGATAATTCAAACGGACGAAAAGATCGTTTTGGCTGGTTCGTCGGAGGATGTTTCCGATTCGCACAACACGGACTTTGCTCTGGTCCGGTTGAACGGGAATGGAACCCTGGATACCACGTTTGGGAATGGTGGAAAAGTGCGCACGGATTATCAGGCACGAAACGACCACGCCTACGGACTTGCCATCCAAAGCGACGGGAATTTAGTCGTCGCCGGGTCATCCGATGCTGGCCCTGAATCGGATTTTCTGATTGCCCGTTATCAGAACGCCGTGCTTCCGCCGCCGAATACGCCTCCAGTCATTTCGTCCGTTGCGGATGTAACCGTCCAGCAAGGGACCTCGGCAGGACCATTCGAGTTTACGGTCGGCGATTGGGAGACTCCGCCGGATCAATTGATCGTTTTGGCTCAGTCCTCGAATGAAACTCTGGTTCCGAACGTAAGTTTAGTTCTGGGCGGCAACGGCGCCAACCGGAACGTGAGCTTGATTCCGGAGCCAAACCAGACGGGCGCCGCAACGATTTTTCTCACCGTAATAGATGCGGACGGCCTCTCCACCACGACTCAGTTTGATGTCACCGTCACAGCGGGCATGGCCACCCTCGCTCTAGGCAATCTGGTCTTTCGTGATCTCAACAACAACGGGATGTACCAACCGGAGCTTGGCGAAACCGGAATAGATGGGGTCGTTGTCAACTTGTATATCGATTCAGGCAATCCATGGCTCGAGCCAACCGACCAGTTCGTCTCGACCACCACTACTTCGAATGGCGGCTTCTACATTTTCACGGAGTTGAGCGATCAACTCTTTTACCTCGTGGAGATCCCCCGCTCGAATTTTTTGGCTGGCGGTCCCTTGGAAAACTGGGTCAGCAGCACTTACACCCAATGCCAGGACGGGCAGGACAATCGCGATCACGGGATCCACCAGGTCGGGCCCGTCGCGGTTCGAAGTGAATGTCCAATCCAATTGAAGTTTGGCGCCATGCCAATCACCGACGATGCCGACCCGAATACAGATCTGACGATTGACTTCGGCTTTTGGCACGCCCAACCGCTAACGATCGGGAATTTGGTTTTTCGCGATGTCAATAACAACGGCGTGTTCGAGCCCGAATTGGGAGAAACAGGCATCGATGGACTCACAGTCAATCTCTATGCGGATAATGGCAACTATGCTTTGGAATCGGGCGACACTTTATTGGCGACTACCGTAACGAGCGGAGGTGGCCTCTATACTTTCAGCGGGCTGAGCGATGAACCTGTTTACATCGTCGAGGTTGCCAGATCGAACTTTCTTCCTGGAGGACCTTTGGAAGATTGGGTCAGCAGCACGGTGACCGTCTTCCAAGGCGGGCCAGACAGCACCGATCATGGTTCCCACGAGTGGGGCTTCGGCGTCACCGCTTTCGCCAAAACGCTTTTCGGGCTCATGCCGATCACGGAAGACGGAGATCCAAATACGGATCTGACGATTGATTTTGGCTTCCGGCAAGCCCAATCGCTGACGCTCGGCGATTTGGTGTTTCGTGATCTCAATAATAACGGGGTTTTTGAACCTGAGCTTGGAGAAACGGGAGCGGACGGCGTTGTGGTTAATTTGTATGTCGACGATGGAAACAATTTTCTGGAATCTGGAGATAGTTTACTCGCGACGACTGTTACCAGTGAAGGCGGGTTTTATCGATTCTCCGGCCTGAAGGATCGTTCGACTACCCAATATATTATTGAAATCGATAAATCGAGTTTTCTCCCTGGCAATCCGCTCGCGGGCTGGATCAGCAGCACGGATGCGTACTTCCAGGATTACATCGATAATCGCAATCACGGAGTGCCGACCGACACCGGGTTCGGCATTGCCAGTCGTGTGGTTGGCCTGGATTTCGGCCTGATGCCGATCACGGAAGACGGAGATCCAAATACCGATCTGACGGTTGACTTCGGCTTTCGGCAGGCCCAATCGCCGATCATCAGTATGGATGAACCGCTCCTCTTCCATGGGGAAGATTTAGGAAACCCGCTGCCGGCATGGGCGAACGCCAGCGCCGCACGCCAGGCGTTTTTGAGCCATTTGAGCAGCGACGTTGTGACCGAGGATTTTGAAAAGTATCCAAGATTTACAGGATCCGATCTTGCTCCAATTCCATTCAGCGCCAGTTTTGGCCCGGCTGGGACAACCACGATCAACCACGGTTATGTTGATACATCTGGCGGGGCGACTTCCGGGACGCATTCATTGGATCAATTGCCTTTGACGGGTCCGGATTCTTTCACGATAACATTTTCAGTCCCGGTTTCGGCTTTGGGGCTGTTTGTAAACCATATTGGATCGGGCAGTGCCGACTTCACCGACGATTTTCGCATTACGTTTTACAACGATCAAGGCCCATTCCGGACAGCCAAGATACCCCATACGCCCCATGGAGGTTCGACCGGCGCGGTGAACTATTTCGGCTACATCGACACCAAGCAACCTTTTACGAAGGTGAGCTTCAGCAACGTCAACCCAGCAGCCCAGGAAGTTAGAGCTATTCTCGATGATGTTACCGTCGGAATTGCAGAACAAGTCACGAGCGGCGCCTCGACGCCTTCCGGCAATGTTCCGCCGACTGCGCTGCCGGATGCCTATAGCATAAATGAGGACTATATTCTCCAGGTGATCGCTCCTGGACTTCTGGCCAACGATAGTGATCCTGACGGGGATGTGCTGGGTACAATCGTGTCGAGTCCAACCTCGCATGGTCAATTAAAATTAGTCGCCAACGGCTCGTTCCTTTACGTGCCGGAGCCTGATTTTAACGGCACGGACCAATTCAGTTATCGGACCTCGGATGGCCGCGCGGAATCGGATGTGGTCACGGCCACAATTACGGTCAATCCCATGAGTGATGATCCGGTGCCCGTAACCCAATCCCCGCAGGTCGAGCAAGGGCAGGACTTGGGTCAATATGTGATCTCTCACCCAAACGCGCGCACGGCTGAGTTGGGCTTTCACAGCCATTTGAAACCAGGCGTGGTCACCGAGGACTTTGAAACCTACCAGAAGTTCACAGGGCTTTGGTATGGCCCGATTCCTTTTAGCGCGAACTTTGGTCCGGCTGGAACGGCCACGTTTCATCAGGGCTATGTCGCTGATTGGTCTTACAGGGCGGTTTCAGGGACGCATTCGCTCATTAATATTCCATGGACTGGAATCAACTCGACGGTCATCGATTTCTCGACACCAGTAGCCGCTGTCGGCTTCTACGTGAGCAAGATCGGGTCGGGCAGCGGCGGCTCCATGGACGATTTTCGGGCCACTTTCTATAACGCAGACGGAACGGTTCGGACCGTCAACGTGAACAATACACCTCATTCTGGAGATACGGGATCGTTAATCTACTTTAGTTATATCGATGTCGAACAGCCCTTCGTTAAGCTCGCTTTCAGCAACTTCAATCCCCAAGCTATCGATAACAGCGGGGTTCTAGATTTGTTCAGCGTCGCCACGGCCGACCAGATTTATACCCAGTTGCCCAACAGCCCACCCGTCGCCCAACCCGACAACGCAGCGACCGATTCGGACACACCGTTGAATGTTGGGGCGTCAGCCGGACTCTTGGCCAATGATACCGATCCGGACCGTAGCGACCTGTTGACCGTGAGCGCCTTCGATGCGACAAGCGCGCTGGGGGCGGCAGTCCAAGTCAATGGGGATGGAAGTTACCGTTACGATCCAACTGCCTCGCGCTTCTTGAACGGCTTGGCCGTGGGCGAGAGCGCCCTAGACACCTTCACATACACGATTTCTGACGGCCACGGAGGGACGGCAACAGGCACGGTATCGATTACAGTAGCCGGGCGCAATGACGCGCCGGTTATCGTGGCTGACCAGGCGGTGACAGATGAGGACGCGCCGTTGAATGTTGCGGCGGCGCAGGGACTCTTGGTTAATGATACCGATCCGGACCGCAGCGACCGGCTGACCGTGAGCGCTTTCGATGCGACGAGTGCGCTTGGGGCTGCAGTCCAAGTCAATGGGGATGGAAGTTACAGCTATGATCCCACTACTTCGCGCTTCTTGAACGGCTTGGCCGTGGGCGAGAGCGCCCTCGACACGTTTACATACACCATTTTTGACGGCCACGGAGCAACTGCAACAGCAACGGTATCGGTTACAGTGGCCGGCCGCAATGACGCGCCGGTTATCGTGGCCGACCAGGCGGCGACAGATGAGGACACGCCATTGAATGTTGCGGCGTCAGCAGGACTGTTAGCTAACGATACTGATCCGGACCGAAACGACCGGCTGACCGTGAGCGCTTTCGATGCGACAACCCCGCTTGGGGCTACCGTCCAAGTCAACCCGGATGGAAGTTACGTTTATGATCCGCGGACGTCACGTGCCTTGGATACGCTCAACACTGGACAAGCCAAGGATGACACCTTCCACTATCAAGTTAGCGACGGCCAAGTGGAAAGTCCTCCAGTGACAGTGACCGTTACCGTCAGCGGCGTCAATGACCCGCCGCAGGTGACCCTGCTATCGATCATAGACGATTCTGGCCGGACGATCGGTCCGAACGATCCGGTGTTTGTCGGCCAGCGCCTTTCGGTGACGGGCAGCTTTGCGGATCCCGATGAATCGGACTCGCACAGCGCCGTCGCATCCTGGGGGAATAGCCAGGAGGATTCTTCGACCCTAATCACCCCCGATCAACCGTTCACAATTATCCAGGCGCAACCCTATTCAGCCGCTGGCAGCTACAATGTGCAGATCACCGTCACCGACCAAAGAGGCTTATCGGATGCAAAGAGCCGCATTGTCAATGTGGTGACCCCAAGTTCCGGCTTGGCCGACGCTGCGCAGACCCTCACGAGTCTAATCGGGCAACTTAGCCCTGCCGCTGCCAAAGCAGCAAATAGGGCCATCGACAATTTGATCGGCCAAAACGGCGGCGCAGCCAGCAACGGCGCCACGGACATGCTCGCCCTGGGAAATGCGAGCGCCGCGCTGGTGAAAATCAGGCAGGCCATTGTTGACCTTCAAACTGCCTATGCAATCAGTCCCTCGTCAGACTTGATCGATGCCCAGCGAGTATTGGCGCTGGCCGGCGCCGCCATCGTGGATGAAACGGCCAATGCCTCCGCGGAGATCGCGACGACGCCCGCGGACTTCCAGCGGATAGCCGACGCCCGCGCCCTGATTCAACAGGGAAGGGCACTGATTGTCTCGGGAGAGTTTCTCGGGGCGCTCGACAAGTTCCAACGCGCCTTGATCATACTGCAACCAGCCTCGTCAAAAAAAGCCGACATAGGGGCTGCCGGCTATAAGCTGATGATCAGGACAGATCCAGTCGCACATCTAAATCGCTCGGTAAAACTGCTGGGCTCGGCTCCTCCCGGACTCGATGTGCAAATCGAGAGCTCGGCGGATCTCAGGATCTGGCATTCCGTACGAACATTGCGGATATCGTATACAGGCGTTTTGGAGGTCGGAGTTCCAGCGTCGGATCCTTTCCAACAATTCTTCCGGGTGTCTGAAACTGTGGCAAACCCGAAACATTAACGGGACCCATTCCGCAATCAATTGAATAGTTCAGATTGACGGAAATGAGGCTGTTGCGGATTGCGAGGTCATACCGGTGTCAGACTGCATCGCCCAAGCCGCAGGGGAGGACGCCATGGCAAATCAGGATCGATGTGTTGGTGCACTCGCCAGGTCTGAGGCGCGCCTCACTCGGATTGATTCGTTCCAGTCGCGGACCTGATCAGTGCCGCGAGGCCGCTGTGCCGGTTTCTCTCAGCGCGATCAAGCACTTGCTGGATGTGGACGTCCACCTGTCTGAGGAACGAAGGCGCAACGGCGTAGCCATCACTCTCGTAAGACAGGATGGGCATGCCGTGCTGGATGCAGAGCGGCTTGAGGATCGCTTCCGAGATGCGATAGGGAAGGCAATTGAACGGGCCAATGACGATAATGCCATCGTACCCTTCGTCATTGGCTTCGACTCCTTTCCCAACCGTGGGGATGATCTCGCCGTAAATCTCAGGTGAGACGTGCGCGGAAGCGCTCTCGAATTGAGCTGATGCTGCGTTCGGGCCGGCCACCAGCAGGCCGGTTTTACGGAAGAGTCCGCGGTAATGTCTCTCAGAGCGGCGCTCCCATTGATAGCTCAGCCACTCTTTCAGGTACTGTTTCCCGTCGGGTTGGAAAATTCTCGTGCAGGCCTTGGCAAACGCCAGGCCGCCCGGCTTCATGCCCCAGTTCCCGGCCGCGCCTGCCACGCGATTGAACGCGCCGTAGAGAAACAGATCGCTCAGATCAACCGGTTTGAGCACGATGCCATGCTTGGAGTAAAGCTCCGCCACGCCCTCCATAAAGAATGGATTGAAGCGGGTGAAAAAGTCGCCGGTCACGACCACCCTGGGACAGGTGTTGGGATCTCGCGTGCGCGACAGCAGCGACACGCGATCGGCCAAGGCGGGCAGTTCCGCTTGAAACCGGTCGAGCGCCTCGGCTGCACCTACGAAACGTTCCCACTCAGCCCGCAGCTGATCCAAACTCGCGCCGGCGCCAACCACACGGAGGACGTGTTCGATCTCAACGAGAATATCTGCCACCGGAATCACGGCCGAGAGAGCCTGCGTCAACGCGGCTTCGGGAAATCCGCAGTAGCTGTTTCCCGGTTGCGGACTGATCAGGAAAACGTCGGACAATCGCTGCTCAGCGATGAATCGTTCAAAGTAGCCCATGTAGCAGTCCACCACGCAGGGCGCGCCACCGCGCAACATAAAGAACCCCGTGATCTCGCCGGCCGGACGTCGTTCGTAGATATCGAGTAATTGGCCAAGACAAATCGGCAGCGGCAGACACTCGCGTCCAGAAGTGTGCTGCAAGCCGCGCTCGAGTTGAGCGCGGTCCAACGGGAGCACCTCTCCAGTTTGCAATCCGAGCCAGCGGGCCGCCATGGCGATGGCTTGCGCGTGAAAATGCGAGAAGTTCGGAAAATAGATCCTCACGCGCGGATCGCTTAAGGCCAATTCCTCTCCATCTGCCCGAACGACGCGTCCCTCCGAGCTGAGCCGGCAAGAACGAAACGGAATAGCGCCGCCCGTTTGCCCTTCGCGATAATTGCGCACGATGTCGAGGAACGCTTCGAGCCGAGTTTGAATGCCGGCATCGGCGGTGTGGGCATCAATTTCGAGGATTAAATACGGCTTGGCGCCCATTTCGGAAGCGAGCATCGCATGAGTAAACGCATCGATGGTGCAACTGAAGTTGCTCACGCAAAGCAGGAACAGATTCGAATGCTGTTTGGCGATGCCCGCCGCGTTCATGATTTGGTTGGCAAAATGCCACGCGGTGGGTCCTTCTGCAGCAGGCGCCAGGCAATCGGCCGGGATGACCGTTACGCCCATGCTGGAAAGTTTTTTTCCCACCGATTGGGAAGCCTCGGGCGTGAAGGCGTTGTAGCTATGACCAGCCAGCAAAATCGCCGGACGCCCCGCCGCGACGGCCGCACCAAGGGCGCGAGTTCCCAATTCGCCCAAGGCGCGCTCGACTTTGGTTTGACCCTGCACTGCCGCGGTCCAGGCGCCCTCGGCCTGTTCGCGCGGCGAGCCCAGCTCCCGCACTGCCAGCTCGACCATGGCTGAACTGGCCTGGTAGCCCTTTGTGAAGTCCAGCAGCGGCGAGAGGAAGCGCACTTGCGGAAACGCTTTCGCCACGAAGTACGGAGAGGCCTGGGTGATGGGACACAGATAGGAATCCCGGCACGAATTCGTATGGGGCATGTGCGACACGTGTGGGAGGAAAACCAGACGGATGCCGCGACGGACCAGATCCAAGGCTGCCCCGTGCGCGATCTGTGCGGGGAAGCAAAAGCCGGAGTTGGACTTCAATTCGCCTTGGGGATCGACGTTAGACAAAACGACTTTCCGGCCGAGAGCGGAGAAGAACGTCGAGAAGAGTGGATAGAGTGAGTGGGTCGTCAGCGCTTTGGGAATGCCGATGCTGTTCTCCTGAGGTTCAGCGTGACTCCGTTCGTCAGAAGACGGCGGATCACTATTGTTGTCCGCCCTTTTAGCTCCAGGCCGGCCGGAATCGCCAAAGAGCAATTCCATTCTCTCTTTCACCAGGTCCAGCGCTGCCGCGCTCGGGGTTCTTCGTTTCCACACATTTTCGTATAAGCTACAGCGGCCGCCGAAGGGGAATCGCCGGCCGGCCACTTCGAAGCGGTCGATGCTGCAGTACATTTTGCACGCTTTGCAGGTGAATCGGCCCACGAGCTTCATCTCTGGCGCTGCCAATGTGAGCAGGTCGATCGGAGCGTTCGGAACTGGGGCCGCTGCGTCCGGAGCGCGCGAAAACGAAGCGGGTGCGCCTGCAGCGTTTTCGCGGACGGGAGCGGTCATCGCCGGAGCAAAGGAGGACGATCGCATTCCCGAACGCTGCAGCGCGAGCAGGGCCACCCCGAGTGCGCCCAGCAACTCCGGGTTCGGCGGAATCACGACCTGCCGGCCCACGCTATGGGCGAAGGCGTGGCCAATCGCGCGATTGAGCGCCACGCCGCCCTGGAGAAACACTGTTTTGCCAAGGCAGCGCGACCCTTTCACGCGGTTCAGGTAATTGCCCGCGATGGCATAGACGAGGCCAGCCACAATGTTCTCGCGGGAGTGGCCTTGCTGTTGAGCGATGCGGATATCGGAATTGATAAAGGCCGCACAAGTGGCCTTGAAATGAACCGGCGCAGGAGCGGCCAGCGCGATGTCCGCGATCGCCGAGACGGTGATGCCCAAATCGCTCTGGGCGCTTTCCTCCAGAAAAGAACCTGTGCCTGCTGAACAGGCATTGTTCATCGCGTAATCAATCGGAACTCCGTTGCGTAAATAAATGTACTTCGAGTCCTGACCGCCAATTTCGAAGATCGTGTCCACGTCCGGATCAAAGTGCGCGGCGCCGGCCGCCTGGGCGGAGATTTCGTTATAGACATGTTCGGCGCCGAGGTACGCGCCGGCGAGCTCGCGGGCCGAACCGGTCGTTCCCACTAAAGCGACCGGGCGATTGCCAATTTGATCGACCAGCGAACGAAGGCATTCACGGGTGGCCGCAATCGGATCACCGCGCGTGCGGGTGTAATAAGAGGCCACCACGCCTCGCGTGGAAGGGTCGAGTAGAATCGCTTTGGTTGTGGTCGATCCCGCATCCACTCCCAAGACCATCGCACCTTCGGGAGCATTCCCGGGTGGGGGCGCCTCGATGAGCCGGACGCGGTCAGTGTAGAGATTGAGCGGCGGCAAACGCCCGAGGTTCGGTTGAGCAGAAAATGCCGGCGCCGTGCGCAAGGGATTGTCTCGGGTCAGCAAAGCGCAACCCCAAGCCTCGAACCATGGACTTTCCGCTAAAACGACAAAATCAGTTCCGGGAAGTTTCTCTTGCAGCGCCGCGAGCATCGCAGCGTTCCGCGTGACGCCTCCAATCAAGAGCACCCGGCCCAAGTCGCGCTGCCCCTTTTCCAGCAGGGCCACCACTTTATTGGCCATGCTGTCGTGCAACGTGCGCAGGATATCTTCGGGAGTCGCTTCGTTGCGATTGAGTTTGTGGGTGATATCCGATTTGCAGTGAACTGAGCAGCGCGCGGCCAGAGGCACGACGTTGCCCTCGAATGAACGACGGATTGCTTCCTCAATTCCCAACCCCATCCGGCCGATCTGTTGCACGAAAAACTCGCCGCTCCCAGCCGCGCACTTGTTGTGCGACACAACATTTGTGATCCGTCCATGAGCGAGGATGTAAACGAGGAACGCTTCTCCCCCCAAAGAAACAATTGCGTCGAAACTGCCGGGGAGTTCTCGGAGCGCGCGTTGGATCGCGGCGGCTTCGGAAGTATGGCCGAGTTGGCCGGAAACTCCAAAATACTGACCGCCGGCAAAATCCGGTGCCGCGAGCAACTCTTTCATTACGTCCAAGGGACGACCATGATGTGACACGACCTGGGCCGTTCTGCCATCGTGGTGCAGAGCGACGACCTTGACCGTCAGGGCACCGATATTTATGCCGACGTAAGAGATAGAGACTTCCTTCTGCCGCTCGGCTTTGAATGCGACTTGAAAAGGTTCGTGCCGCAAATTGAGGGAGGCCTATCATTTCCGCAGGGCTGTTCTTGGCAAAGACCAGCTCTCTTGAGTCAAACGCGCCCCACGTTTCTCGAGGCTCGGAACGGGTTAGCCGAGTGGCGCTGCAGAAACCGTCAAATCCAAGCACAAAATCGATTGGATTTTTGATTTGAAAAGGGAAGCCACGAAACAACCCGGGAATTCAAGGTGACCGCGAATTGAATTCCTCACTGGCATGGCGGCGGTGTTACGCTTGTCGCTTTCGGCATCTCGTGCCATACAAATCGGAATGAAAATCGGACGGAACGATCCCTGCCCGTGTGGCAGCGGCAAGAAGTACAAAAAATGTTGTCTGGCGAAAGATGAGGCACGGCAGGCATTGCCCGTTCAACAAACTCAGCAACCAGAGCCGCCAAGCGGCGAGGCGCCTGGGTTTTCGGGTGAGCTGGACGTCGGAGAATCCGAGGAAACCCAGGAGTACTCCGAAACCGAATTGGAATCGGAATCGGACTCACAACTTGATCAAGACCCGCCAGACGCTTTTAGCGCGCGAGAGTATCCCCGGGTGGACGAGAATCTCCCGGAACTTTCAGCCGAGGATGAGGCGGTCGTGGACAAATGGTGGGAGCAAGTAATGCCATTCTACAAGAAGCGGGATGCGGACGAGATGTTGCGCCGAGTGGAATCGTTTCTCGAAACCCATCCGGCCTCTTTACGAACTGGCCGAAGCGGTGGCCGTGCCCTTGCTGACGTCACGCCACGTGATGAACGGCGGGTTCGCCCTGGATTGGCTGATCCTGAAGGAGATGATCCCGTTTCTCGAGGCCCGCGACGATTCAGAATCCGCCGCGAGGAAGATCGTGGAACGTTTGCAGGCTCTCGGCGCGCGGCTTGATTTCGAACTGTGGCCCGATGCGCCGGACATGCGGCGCAAACTCAGGATTGCTGCCGCCCCGGCGGCTGCGCTCGAGCTTAACCGGCGCAAGCCAACGCATCCTCATTTCCGTCACGATCTGAAGTGGAATTTCAGTCGTGGCCGCGGCCGAATCGCCCCGCTCGAGTGAATGAATGCTCGCTATTTCGAGGGAGCGGAGCTGCTGAGCAATTCCAGCAAAGCCGCATCTTTCTCAGGTCCTTTAATGAAATCAAGCGAGCGGAAATAGCGCTCTCGGTCTTTTTCCGGCGTGTTCTTGTCGCTGATTAGTTTCACGAGCAAACCGGGCGTTTGTTTGCTGCGCGAACGCCAGACAATCTCCCGGCCCGCGGGCGTATTCCATTGTTCACCGACTTGCGCGAGCCAGGCGCTCAAAAACGCGTCCCATTGTTGATCGGCGCCGATTCCCAGCGCTTCCAAATGCCATCGATCATTTCCCGCATAATTCTTGGCGAGCTCAGCCCAGAGCCGGGCTGCCTCTGACGATGGATTATGGCGCAAGGAAAGTGCGCATTCGCGCCGCACACTCGCATCGCCATCCTTCACGAGCTTTTGCACGAACGGAATCGCGTCGATTCTTTCCACACGCGCGAAACGCAACGGCAGCGCGCGAATCTCGGGGTCCCTGTCCTTCAGCGCTTCGTCCAGATACTTCCCGCCTTTGCCGGGAATGCGGGCGAGCAGTTGGAAGGCACGAGCCCGCATCCGCGGATTGTTGCCATGCCAGACTTTGACCAGCGCGGATTCAGCGCTCGCGCCCATTTGTTCAAGTTTGGTCCAAGCGAGATAACGGGTGGCCAGGTTCGGCGATTGCAGTGCGGCAACCGCGCCCGCCTTTGAATTCAGGTCCAATTTGGGAACCGCTAATTTGCTGCCCTTCGGCGCCACCCGATAGATCCGGCCGGTCATCTGGGTGACATCGCGATCCTGCATGTTATGGCCGCCGACACCTGGATCATTCCAATCCGCGACGAAGATCGAGCCGTCCGGCGCCACACAAACATCCGACGGCCGAAACCAACTGTCTGGCGTGGTCAGGATATCAACCATCTCGGCTTTGAAGCCGGCGCCGTCCGGTTTGACGGGATAAGCGCGAACCACGCGCGGTCCGGCGTCGCAGTGGATGACCTGATTTCGGAATTTTTCTGGGAGCAAATCCCCTTCATAAACGGTGATGCCCGTCGGCGAACCGGCGCCGGTATTTAGAAGGTTCGGCACCACGCCGGGATCGTACTGGTGCCATTCGTAAAAAACCTTGTCGTCTTCGGCTGCGCCTTTGGCCTTGGCCTTTGCCCACGCGACGCCCCAGCCCGCTCCGTTCATTTCGTCGGTATAACCGAAGTTTCCGTGGTCCATCACATAATTGATGCGAACGCCTTTGTTCCCATCGTCGTCGTTGTCGGATTGCCACAACCGCCCGAATGAATCGACCGAGACCTCGTAATTATTTCGGAAATTGTAACCGAGCGTCTCGAACGAACTACCATCAAGGTTGCACCGGAAAGCCATTCCTTGCCGGTAAGGTTTGCCATTGCCGCTGACTTCGTGGCCTTCCACATCGATGATGCGCGAGCCGTCGCCCCGTTTGATCTGTTTCCCTTCGTTTCCCATGTTGAAATAAAGCTTCCCGTCCGGCCCGAAAACAAACGCGTGGACACCGTGGTCGTGCTGCACGCCGGAAATCCCGGTGAAAAGCACTTCCTTCTTGTCGGACTTGCCGTCGCCGTCGGTGTCAGTAAACACAAAAACGTTGGGCGAGCATGAGACAATCACTTTGTTGCCGAGCACACAAATTCCGAGCGCGCTATTGATTTCGGTGCCCTGGTAAAACGTGGTTTCTTTGTCGGCCAACCCATCGCCGTTGGTGTCCTCGAGAATGACGATCCGATCGCCTTTCGGATCGAGATTACTCCAGCGCCGGTAATTGACTCCTTCGGTGATCCAAACTCTGCCGCGGGAATCAATGTCCATGTCCGCCGGATTGCGAACCATCGGTTCGGAAGCGAAGAGCGTCACTTCGAGGCCTTCCGGCACGGTGAATTTCTTGAGCGCCTCCTGCGCTGCTTGCGGACCAAAAGCGTGTTCGGCGCTCTTTTCGGGCTTGGGTGCGGCCCAGGAGGAACCGCTCGCGAGCAATGCTGCGGCAGAGACGAAAGGCAGAAGAGTTCGAGCAGACAAGTTCAGAGGATGCATAGGGCTTAAATGGACTGGCTTAATTTCGTTTTGGATCAAGGTTCTTCTTTAAATCTTCCGGCGTGACGGCGCACTCGACGCCATGCTCAGGCACGTCCGCTTTAGCGACCCACAGCAGCGCATTGAGCACAAGCTTGCGGAAATTTTCGTTTCCCCAGTTCGCATGAAAATGCGCGCCCGTAAATCCGAACCCACGCCCGCCGTCCGGCCGTTCCACGGCCCAGGCCAAAACCTCTTCGCGACCCGCTGCGGCCACGATGTGCGGGTAAGGCCCGCGGGGCGACGCGCTTTTTCCCTGGCGCGTTTCGTCCGAAGGCTTCGCGACGAGAATCGGCGTCACGCCTTCCATGTTTGGGCGGAACCGCATGTTGAAGTACCATTCGTCTTTGATCGAAAACGGCTTCACCCCGCGCGTGATGGGATGGTCCGGAAGAGATTGAAAATCCGCCGTCCAATGCGGGTTGGTCGAAAACGCGGTCTCGTAATAGCCGCCAATCCACCGCTGAAATTCCGGCCCGCCATTTTCTTTGGGAACTTCGACGGCATAATGAGCGCAAGCCAAACCGACGCCTTTGCTCATCAAGCGATCGATCTGTTGAAGGTGATCCTCTTGCACCGCGGGATGGCCGCCGCCGCCGTCCATGAAGAGTAAAATGCCATCCGCATTATCGAACGCTGACGGGTCTTTAGGCCAACCGTTCAGGTAGAAGGCCGACACCATATTCGGCTGGTGCTGCAGGCATTTATTGAGAAGTTGAACGCCGGCGTTGAATTCATGCGCGCCCGGGCCATGGCTGGGATGCCCCGCCACCATCACAATTTTCTTGCGCCCTTCCGCGAGTTGCAGCCGTTTCACGCGAATGTCTTTGAACTGAACTGTCATGGGCTGGCCGGCGTGCAACTGCAACGCGAGAACCCCGCTGAACGAGCGATGGGCCGCGTCGTTGTCCGTGACATCGATCGTCACGCGGCCATTGATGACATGCGTGAGATGATTGCCGCGGGCGAGAATCGTGTAATCGTTCCAATCCTCATTTTTGATGGCGGCTTGAATATCGGCGGAGTTGCCCAACGACCCGACGACGTGAACTTTCCCGCGCTCGTCAATGGTTGTCATTTGCCCGCGCTGCGCGAGGATGCCGCGGCCACGTTCCTCGTAAAGAATTCCGGAGTAAGTTTTGCCGGCTTCGAAATCGCCTTGGTACCCGCCGACGACCCAGTAGGACGGATCGATGACTTTGCTGCGGTATTGAATGCCTGAGTTGGCGAAGCCGACATTGTTATTCGCCACAATCTTGAACGACGCGCGCAATTCAAAATCGTCCAAGGCGCCGTTGGTCCAAATGAGAAACGTATTTCCCTTGGCCGGATTTTCTTTGGTCGTCTGGCCGGTAATCGCTCCATCGCGCACGGACCAGAAGGTGGGACTGCCCAACCAACCGGAGAGGTCCCTTCCGTTGAAGAGCGGTTTAAATCCCTCCTCGGGTTCGGCCGCGAAGAGGGGCCAAGCTGCCAGGAGCAAGCCCAGCACGGCGCAGATATTCAGTTTTGGTTTCATAATTGTATTTGGTTTGCCCGGATCAATCCTCATCGCGCTGAGGAAAGGCATGGGCAATCACTGCAGGCATTTGAGTTCAATTCGGACGGGGAGCAGCCGGGAAAAATTCACGAGTTCAGCCCAGGGTGCGCCGGAGAAACTTCAAGCCTTTCACCGCGATCTCGTCTGTGGTCGGTTCAATCCGGCGCCAAATGGCGGCCGCCCGGGCGATCACTTTCACGTCAGTGGTGAAAGATTCGATGACCACATCGCCGTTGTAACGGATCGCTTTCAAAGCGGCGGCAATGGGCTTCCAATCGATGTGATCGTTTCCCGGAGTGCCACGATCGCTGCCGCAGGCATGAAAATGGCCGAGCAATTTGCCCGCCTTCCGAATGGCCGTGGCTTGGTCCTTTTCCTCGATGTTCATGTGAAACGTATCGAGATGAATTTTGAGCGCGGGGCTGGCGACGTCTTCGACCATTTGCAGCGCTTGATCGCACGTGTTGATGAAATCTGTTTCAAAGCGATTGAGCGGTTCGAGGCAGACTTGGCGGCCCTGCTTTTGCGCGCTCTTGCAAAGGTCTTTCAAATGTTTCACGACCGTTTTCCATTGCTGTTTGTATTCCTTCTCGGGAACGGCATCGGCGCGCCCAACCGCGGAATAGACCGGGCCAATCAGGCTGGGACAATCGAGCACGACCATTTGCTCGAGCAGCTTTTTCATGTAATTGAGGCCGGTGGTTTGTTGCTCGGGTGTTCCCCGCAAATCCCGGTCCGGTCCCATGCACGCGCAGACCGAACCGCAAACCAAATCGTTCTTGTCCAATTCAGCTTTCACCACTGCGGGATCGATGTGCGACGGATCCTCGACTGGAATTTCGACGGTGTCGAAGCCCCACTTTTTGAATTGGGGAAAAAGTTTGGTGCTTTCGGTGGTGAACGGCGAGGTAAACAAAAAGGTATTAATGCCTAATCTCATAAAGGGTAAGGATGCGCGACGGATCTTGAATTTTGGCCGGGCCGCACGCAACCCAAAAGTAGCGCGATTCTGTTTTGCTTTTCCTTTTTGTGCGGTTCAGTAACCTTGCTCAACAGCGCGTCCGGAGCGACTCGGCTCCGCACGCAACCAACTCGCAAGATCCCCATGACCACACGGCGTTGGCTCTACCTGCTCCTCGCCCTGCTCCTGATCGATTTAATTCTTTTTCAATGGTGGCGCTGGGAACATCGCGAGCATCGCTACGACAAACTCATCTTGGAGGCCGCGGCGCGGTATCACGTCGATGCCGCCCTGGTCAAAGCGATCATTTGGAAGGAGAGCCGGTTTGATAAAGACGCCCGGGGCAAGGCCGGAGAAATTGGACTGATGCAGTTGCGGGAAGCCGCCGCTCGGGAATGGGCTTCGGCGGAAGCGATCAAGAATTTTGAACAAAGCCAGCTTTTCGACGCGCGCCAGAACACCCTCGCTGGAACTTGGTACATTCGAAAACTCCTGGCTCGCTACCGCGATACCGATCATCCAGTGACATACGCCTTGGCGGATTACAATGCCGGCCGCAGAAATGTTCTGCGCTGGACGCCAGGAGCGGCCGCGAAGAACCATGTCGATTTTCTAAAACAGATGGATTTTCCGACAACCAAGGAGTACGTCCGCGCTGTGTTGGAGCATTACAAGAGATATCAAAAACAGTTTTCAGGCAAAACCGCAGCTGGCCCTCTTGCGTGAGTTTCACCTGAGGTCAATCTGCTTTGGGAACGCGGGGCAAAGCTCGGACGCTCTCATAGGCTCGGTTGTTCCTGGACCAAAGAAACTCACGGCCCCGGACTCCGCGCAGAGCCAGACCTCCCGGGCGCCCGCGTCAAAATAAAGCGCCATTTTCTCCCGCATTTCCGCCTCAGTATTCCTTGGGGAAAGAACTTCCACGCAGATTTCCGGCGATTTGGGAAAACAGACACGGTTGCCCAATTCCAGCATGCATTCCGGTGAGGCCCAAGCCACATCCGCTGCCTTCACTCCGTCGGCGGTAGAGATCGGACATTCAGTGAGGACTCGGCCTTGCGGCATGAAGTTTCGCAAGAGATGGCCGATCTCGGATTGGAAGCTGCCATGGCTTGGGGCAGAAGGCGGACTCATAAGGATGTGGCCATGGCGATCGGTTTCAATGCGACCTTCGAACCTGGCCAGTTCCGCATCCGCTAACAGCTCGGCCCAGCGGCGCAAGTTAAAAGCATTTTGCGCCTGGTGCGGCGGAAGCTCGATGGTCAACTTCGACATGGCACTACGTTACGGTTTGGGTGTGAACAGCGTCAAGTGGGCTGAAGGGTAGGCAGTGTCCGAATTTCGAGATTGCGGAGCGCGACTGTGTCCGAACGACCAGTCGCAGCGCTGCGGCTGGTCTGTGACACAGCCGCTCCTGCCAAATTAGGACACTACCGAAGAGTATGACCCGCCGCTTCCTGCGCCGTCTTCGCCGCAGCAGCCTCGCTCAGTTCGTAATAAATTCACAATCGTCCGATCCATCCCGCAATCTCGTCCTCGCTCGCCGGGCCGGTTTCCAAGCGGGCCGCGGCGAGGCGGCCACTGGAACGATACGCGGACCTGACCAGATCAAATTCCGATTTACTGGCGGCGTCTGGTAAGTTGTGCACGAACAATGGATGCGGCGCCGCCAGCGCTGCCACCCCGGCAAAGCTTCCAATCCGTCGCAGGCCCGGAACGAAAAGATCTTTCTCCAACAGCACGTCGTCTTTTTCGAGAGCGCATTGAGCGGCATCAGCGGCAACCGCATCGGCGGCCGGGGCCGCCAATAACGCCCAAAGGCCCGCCCTGCCAGTGCCGCACAGGACGACCCTCCTGCCTTTGCTGTGAATTTGGCCAAACGCGCAAAGCGTCACTAAATCCTGCGCCCGTTCCTGCGCGTCGGTTCGATTGTAAGTCGTGAACGCATTCCGGAAAGGATCGCGCACCGCGCTGGCCGGATCCCCACCCGTTAAGAACAGATCAGCCAAGACGATCGACTGCCCGGTTTCGAGCAGACGTTTCGCAATTCCGGCCGGCCCGCCGCTCGCATCCAGGAACGCCTTTTTCCCGCGCGGGTCCGCCAGGATCACCAATCTCCGATGGTCATCTCTCGGCGCGTAGATCATCAGCACGGAGAGAACATCTCCTTTTCCTTCTCGGCCCAAACGAAAATTAGTCGCCTCGTACGCGCCGGCTTGAACGCGCTCGCCGACTTCAACAATTAAACCGCGCTCCGGAAATTCGGCTTGGACGGTATGCCGCCAGGCCGGCTCGATGACTTTTTTGAATTGGGCCAGGCTCGAAGCATTCGTTGGCGTGAGCGCTGTGATTTGATCGCGAGCGATTCGTTTGAGTTCCTCCACCAGCCCAGATGCATCCAGCGCGTTCCCCGGTCGTTGACGATCAGCCCAGACCCGCAGGAGAGCGTCGGGTTCCACGGTGAAGGGCTCTTCCTCCTTCCTTGCCGCCTGATTTTCGGCGCTTGAAAGCCATTGGGAAAACCATCCATAAACGGCTTCGCGGCTCGTTCGATTGTAATTATGGCCAAAGTTAAAACGCACGGCGCCGAATTGGTCCTCTTTCCCGAACAACCGGTAGATCGATCGAATCGCTGGCGCTTCGACTTCCAAGGTGCTCTTCGTCCAGTCGCCTGTGGCCGCCACGAGCAACTGGGGGCGCGGCGCTGGGCACGCGGCGATTTCAAGGTTTGAAAAATCCAACCGCAAACCTGGCGCTCCTTCGCAGAGACAATCCCCCTGAAAAGAATGCGACACCATCACCACTGGCGCTTGTGCGGCCAAACGTCGATCCGCGGCGCCCAGAATAAATGTTTGCGTGCCGCCGCCGGAAGCTCCCGTGCAAGCGAGCCGCTTTGGATCAACCTCGGGAAGCGACGCCAGGAAATCGAGCGCGCGAATGCTGTTCCAGGTTTGCAAACCCATTAAGCTGATTCCCCAGAGCTGGTCCGCAGGTTTGTTTCCGAAATGGTGGTCGATCTGCGCGGTGTCATTGTACCCAACCATGTCATACGAAAATGCGACCAGGCCGCGGCGCGCAAAACCGATGCAGCGCCCCGGCACGCTCGTTTCGTCGCTGTTTTCCAATCGACCGTGTTTCCAGTGGCCATGCGGATTGAGGACAGCTGGGAACGGACCCTTTCCTTGTCCGAGCGGCCGATACAGATTGCCTGCCAAGTAAAACCCGGGATAAGTTTCGAAATAAACTTTTTCGACGCTGTAATCGCCTCGGTCGACTCGTCCGAAGAAATGCGGGTTGAGTGGGGTTTTGTCCGGCGCAGGCCAAAGACCGCAGCTGACCAGGATTTGCTCACGAATTTGCTCAGCGCGGGATTCCCATGCGGGTTTTGAAATGGAGGAAGGAAACGTCCGCGGCGTGTTCGCGGTGACAATGCGCGCGGCTCGTTGGTCGCTCGCGGGCAAACGTCGGTCCGGCTGAGCCGGCTGAGAACTGCTCAAGAGGATCGCCAGAACGCAAGCATGCTTGACGCGGCAAATTCGACTCGCCTTGATCAAGGCTCCCATGGTCTGGCGGATTGGAAATTAAGCGGCGTGAGGATTAGGCCGCTCGCTCAGAAATTCCAAATAGCACGAAAGCTGGTCCTTCATTTCCTGCCGAGGAATGATCGCATCGATCAAGCCGTGCGCGAGCAGGAATTCAGCGGTTTGAAAGCCGGCGGGCAACTCGGTTTGCGTCGTGTCTTTGATCACGCGGGGCCCCGCAAAACCAATCATCGCGCCCGGCTCAGCGACAATCAAATCGCCGATCGTCGCGAAACTGGCCATGACTCCGGCGGTGGTGGGATTGGTGAGCACGCTGATGAAGGGCAAACGCCGTTTGGCGTGATACGCAAGAGCGCCGCAAGTTTTCGCCATCTGGAGCAGGCTGCACATTCCTTCGTACATGCGCGCGCCACCGCTCGTCGAAACAATCACAGCAGGCAAATTCTTTTCGGTGGCCGCTTCGATCATGCGGGTTAATTTCTCCCCCACCACCGATCCCATCGACCCGCCGATGAACGCAAAATCCATCACCCCCAAAGCCACTCGGCGCGCGCCGATTTTTCCAATGCCGGTCACGACCGCATCGTGCAATCCGGTGCTCTTTTTGTAAGCGGCCAATTTGCTCGCGTACGACGCGGCCCCGGTGAATTCCAGGATGTCGATGCTGGTCATCTCGCCATCCATCTCCTGAAACGAGCAGGTCTCGACAAGAGAGTGAATCCGCTCGCGCGAGCCGATTGGGAAGTGGTGTTTGCAGTGGTGGCAAACCTTTAGATTCTCATCGAGCTCCTTCTCGTAAAGCATCACCGAACATTTTGGGCACTTCGTCCAAATCCCTTCGGGAATTTCTTTCTTGCGCGATTTGGACGCGGCGATTTTTGGTTTGCGCAGGAACGTCGTTTCCCCTGGGGGCCTGGCGGGCGGGGCTGAACGGTCCGCGCGTTCGAGGCCGATTGCCTTTTTCGAGAAAGTTGTGGTTGCCATATTGAAAAAGCGAATTCACCGACAAAAAGGTTGACCCAGCGTGGTGAAAGATTCCTTGAGGCGGAATGCTCCGAAATCGGTGAGGCTGAAACGTTGACTCGAATGCAATAACTTTTGAGGTTCAAGGAATCTAGATGGTCTTCTCACAGGCGTGAAAGATTACTACGTCCAGCGACCGCGAGCAACCGTCCAAACGCCCACGGCTCCAGCTCCATTCTCCATCAACGCCTTCGCGCACGCTCCCGTCGTGGCGCCTGTTGTCAAAACGTCATCGACCAAAATAATTTTCTCGCCGGCCAGCTCCTTTCGTCGACGCAGAGCAAAGGCGCCGCGCATGTTTGCGGATCGTTGTGACCGGCTTAAGGCAGTCTGCGTTTCCGTATATGTCCTTCGCTGCAAAATATCTTTCCGCATCGGCAGGCCAGTGGCAGCGCTGAGTTGCCGCGCCAGGCGTTCCGCTTGGTTGAATTCGCGTTCGCGTTGCTTCAACGGATGCAACGGCACCGGAACGATACAATCCCAATCCCCGCGGATGAGCTCGCTCGCCGCGCGTTCGATCAGCAAACGAGAGAGAAACGGCTCAAACCAGAGCGCCCGTTTGTATTTGTAACGGTGGACCACCTCGAGGACGAGCGGACTGGCCAAAACCGCCGCGCGAGCGAATGCAAAGGCGAAGTCCATCTCGAGGCAATTACCGCACTCAAATTGGGTCGTCATCTCGCCTTCGAACGGCAGCCCGCACTTCTGGCAGTAAGGCGGCTCAATCCTTTTCACGCCGCTCGGGCCGCCCGCGCACTCGCGGCAGATATATCCTTCGGCAGGCGACGCGGCTGCTTCGCCGCAGATCTGGCAAACCGGCGGGTAGAAATAGCTCAACACCACTTCAAGCCAGTTTTTCAAAGCCCCCGGACCTATCCGTTGGCTGCTTGGCATCATCAAGTGCATCCGTTGTTCGCCGTCTAAACCAAAAAAACGCGGTGAGAATTGCCAGGATCGGGAATACGACCCAACCATCGACGAGTTTGCGTGTGCCCCATAGCCAGTCGTTTTTCCCAGCTGCCTGGTCGGTGACGATTCCATACCACTTCAGCCAAAAAATCCAACCCGCATGCAAGCCAATCGAAAAATAAAGCGTCCCGAACCGCGCGAAAGCTAAAGCGAGCAAGGCCCCGGCGAGGGTTAAATTCAGAAAACCGGGAATCAGTTTCGTGAGGTTGCCAAATCCAGCCATCATGTGCGGCAGCGCTCCCAATCCGCTCCATGGGCCGACGGGAGCTTTCCATTCGGGCGTTTCGAGAAAATGGACAAGCGCATAAACCGCGCTGCTCCCTAGAATGGCCCACCCCAACGGCCACTCCCGTTTCATCGCGCCGAACAATCCGCCGCGGAAAACAATCTCTTCCATCAAGGCGACGACCACCGCGGCCAGCGCCGCCCCGAGCGAAGCGCGCATCACCTCGCCGGCGCTCAGGCTAATGTCCCAGCGTCGCGCGCCAAATCCCAACGCCAGGCCAGCCACGATGGCCAACGAAAACCAGCCTAATAGCGCGCCGTCCAGCGCTCGCCGCAAAGACTGTCGCGCTCCTCCTCTCCACCAACTCCGCCACGAACCGAGCCCAACCGCGGGCAAAAGCCAAACCAATCCAAACAACGCGAGGAACTCGGCAGCCCGGCTGACGTATTTGGAAAAGCTTGCCGCCGCGAGGCGTTCAAAGCCTGGCAGCTCATGCGCGGCCCATTGCCCAGACCAGTACAACCAAGGCGCCAGTAAACCGCCTCCGAGCAAAACCAACAGAATGTAACCCGCCAAAATCCGGAGCACCCGCATCACGGCACCCTAGAAATTCAAAGAAACGCTGCCAAGCGGGATCTCGAACAACCAACGAGATTTGCCAACTTTCCAATTACGGGCTAAGAACAAGCTGATGTCGCTACTTGGATTCTTCAGAAAGCAACCGATTCCCGACAGTCAGCCTGGCCAATTTGGCCCTTACTTCCTGCACGAGGCAATCAACCGTGGGGGCATGGCCGAGATTTGGGTCGCCACCGATTCCGAAAATCAGACTGTGGCTTTGCGGCGGCTGCTGCCGGAGCTCCATTCTGACAGCGTCGCCAAAAAGCGTTTTCGGCAAGGTTGCGAGGTGCTCTCGCAAATTCACAACCACGAATGCGTCATCGGCTACATCGCTCACGGGAAAATTCAGGGCACGCCATACCTGACCATGGAATATGTCGAGTCATCCAATCTCAAGTTGCTCGAGGCCCAAAGCGACCCGGTTTTGGCGGAGCAGGTCGGAAATATTTTGATCGACATGGCCACAGCTCTCGAACACGTGCACGAATCCGGGTTCATGCACCTGGACTTCAAGCCGGAAAACATTCTCGTCACTCGGAACGGGAGCATCCGGCTGGTTGATTTCGATTTGGCTCAGCCGCGTCCGGCCCAACCCAAGAAGTTTGCAAAAAATCCCGGGACGCCTGCGTACATGGCGCCGGAACAATTGCTCCGCCAGCCTTACGATCATCGAGTGGACATCTTTGCTTTCGGCGCCACCGCCTACGAATTGTTGACCGGCCGCAAACCTTTCCCAGGCGAAACCGCGGAGGAAATCCTCCACAAGCAGCTCGATCGATCCGATTTCGCCTCGCCGCGTGATCTCAATCCGGATATTCCCGCCGCGCTCGAGAAAACGATTTTGAAATGCCTGGAGCGCGAGCCGGACAAACGCTATCCATTCACCAGCGTCGTCGTCGTTGATTTGAAATCTGCCCTCTATATTTAGGCCTCCGCATCGCTCCTGGTCCGCTTCAGCTTTTCCCGCCGAAAACAGCAAAAAAACCGCTGTTAAGTTTTCTGAGTCTCTGCCGATACACGGCTGTCGCAAGACACTGGCTGTTGGCCGCCACAAAGAGTCAACGAGGAAGTCGGCAACGCCTCAGAAAATTTGCCCGCGGCAAGGATGCCGTGAAAATAAAACCCCGCAAGGGGTGACTCATGGAAGGAGTCAGTATGGTCATCAACACAAATACATCAGCCCTGAGCAGCGCTCGCTTGCTCTCCGAATCGTCTAGTCTCTTGTCAAAATCCCTGAACCGTTTGTCTTCGGGTTCGAGAATCGTCTCCGCTGCCGACGACGTCGCCGGCGCCGCGGTAGCGATTCATTTCGACGCGCAAGTCAACCGGATCAAGGCCGCGAACTCGAACGTTGGCAATGCGATCTCGTTCAGCCAAACCCAGGATGGTTTCCTGCAGAAAGTTGGCAAAGCGCTCGATCGTATGAGCGAACTCGCTGTGTTGGCGCAAGACGTCACCAAGACAGACACCGACCGAGCTCTCTATCAAAAAGAGTTCACGACCCTTGGCGCTTACATCAATGATGCAGCGACCAAGGATTTCAACGGCGTCAGCTTGTTCAGCACCTCGGATCTGAGCGTGACCACGGACAGTGACGCGAACACGTTCTCGATGACGCATGTGCAGCTCAATAGCTCGACTTACACGTCGGCCACGGGCGGCACTATCGCGACGACCGGCGGCGCCGCCACGGCGCTGACGAACGTGAAAGCGGCCATCACCCAATTGGCCACGGACCGCGCGACAACCGGCGCGAACATCTCTCGCTTGAGCAGCACCAGCGATCAGCTGAATGTTCTCGGCGATAACCTCACGGCCGCCAATAGCCGCATCAAGGATGTGGACGTGGCTGATGAGAGCACCCAATTCGCCCGTTACAACATCCTCGTACAGGCAGGCACGGCGATGTTGGCCCAGGCGAACGCCAGCCCGCAATCTGCGCTGCGACTCCTCTCTTAAGCACACCGCATCGCAGAAGCGGACAGCAACTCGGACGGCGCCCCAGCGTCGTCCGAGTCTCGGCTTTGGAAGACCTGCCGGCCTAACCGACAAAAAGAGAATTTTTTATGGACCTTGGAGTTTCCGGCTTGGCGTCCAATTTCGATTGGCGCTCTCTCGTTGACCAGCTCACCGATGTCGAACGCCTTCCCCAACGCCGCCTTCGCGCCGAGCAAAACGGGATCCAAAATCGAATTAACGCTTACAACAGCATTCAAACCCAACTCGGGGTTCTCCAAAACCGTCTCGCCAAGCTGAAAGACCCCGTCCTGTTCGAAGCCCGCAAAGCGACTTCGTCCGATTCAACCATCGCCACGGCCACCGCCAGCTCGAACACGCCCCTGCGCACCTACTCCCTGAACATTACTCAAATGGCCACCGCGTCCCGCCAAACCGGGACGGCCAATGCCGGCGCCGCCCTCAATTCTACCGACGATGTCTCCAGCCTCGTGCTCAGCGATGCCGCCTTCGCCGCGCCGGTCACTGCGGGAGATTTTACCGTGAATGGCAAGACCGTCACCATTGCCACCTCGGACACGCTTCAATCCGTTTTCGACAAGATCAGCACCGCCACCAGCGGAGCTGTCACCGCGAGTTATGATGCCGGCGCCGATAAGATCACCCTCTCGAGCAGCAGCGCCATCGTGCTCGGCAGCGCGACCGATAACAGCAACTTTCTGCAAGCGGCCAAATTGGCCAACAACGGCGGCATACAAATTGTCAGCAGCGATTCATTAGGCGCGATCAAGACAAGCGGGCTCCTCTCGGCGGCCAACTTTGCCACCGCGATCACGGATGGAGGAAGCGGAGCTGGAGTTTTCAAGATCAACGGGGTTGAAATCAGTTTCAATGCGTCGGCCGATAGCGTCACGGACGTTCTAAACCGCATCAACGATTCCAGCGCTGGCGTGACCGCCGCCTACGATGCCGTTCATGACCAGTTCAGCCTCACAAACAAAGTGACGGGTGACCTCGGCATCGCGCTGGAGGATGTCACGGGCAATTTCTTGGCGGCAGCCAGGCTTTCCACCGGCACGTTGACTCGCGGCCATGATCTTCTCTACACCATCGACGGCGGCAGCCAGCTTTCCAGCCAGTCAAATACGATCACGGAAGCCAGCTCGGGCATTCCTGGGCTGTCGATTGTCGCGCTGAAGGAAGGCTCAGCCAACATCACGGCCTCGAATGATTCCGAGCAAATCAAGACCGCGATAACCAATTTCATCACCGAGTACAACAAGACTCAATCACTCATCGCCACCCAAACGGCCAGTTCGACTGACGCAAAAGGCAAAGTGACCGCGGGAGTGCTGGCAGGGGAACGCGATGCGAATGATCTTTCTTCCAAATTGCGCAATCTCGTGACCGCAGACGTGGCCGGACTTTCTGGCGCCGTCAAACGTCTGGAAGATATCGGGATCGGGTCGAACGGCAACGACGACACTCTGGCGATCACAGACAGCGCTAAACTGGATGCAGCTCTCGCCAGCAATCTAAGTTCGGTGAAATCCCTTTTCTCGGACGCGACGAATGGTTTGGCCGTTGGCCTGGATTCATTTGCGACAAAAACAATTGGCGACGACGGCACCTTGATCCAGCACACGACCAGCCTCGGCAAAGAATCAACCACCATCGATTCGCAAGTGGATGATCAAGAAAGATTCGTTCAGGCGCAGCGCCAGCGGCTGATAAACAGTTTTTTGGCGATGGAAACCGCGCAGGCGCACATCAATCAACAGCTCTCTTTCCTCCAGCAACGGTTCGGCGCGAAGTAGGTTTTTGATCCAAGTTCAGCCGTTAAGTTCCTGGCGATTCCGCCGATATCCAGCCATGCCAATCGAGGCCCAAAATTCGACTAAAAAATCTGGCCTGCAAGTGATTCTGGACGGAAAGCGGTTGACCGTGCCACCCCAAGCTGCCTCCTCGTTTCGCGAGCTTTTTTCGTATCTCGAACAGATGGCAATTCAAGGACAAAGAGTGCTCTCATCCGTCTGCGTCGACGGCATAGAAGTGCGATCGCCTGGATTAAAAGCGGCTTGGGAGCCGTTCCAACAAGTCGAGGCCAATACCATCAGCTTTCAAGACCTCGGCCACCATGTTGTCTCGGTAGCCCGGGAACAAGTCGGTAATCTGCTCAGCCGCGTCGAGGCAGTCCACATGGTTGTGCTGATCAACGATTGGCCAGTGGCGCAGCGGTTGTGGTGGGAACTGGTCCCGGATTTTAAAACGCCCATGCTTGAATTGAGTTTTCTCCAGGAACTCTGGGGTGACCGGCTGCGGGATTTTAGAGTGGGCACACAATCGTTGGCCGAACACTGGGATCAGATCGGCCAAATCCAAGCCGAACTCGAACTGACGCTGCAGCGCCGGAATGATCTCGTGGAATTCTCCGATCTCCTCGAACGGCGGCTGCTCCCGTGGCTGCGGGACCTCCATTGCGCCTTAGGAAAATTGAATGAAGAAACTCTTGCTCGCCCGATCTAGCCTTCCCGAAGCAACCGCAAATCGCTTGCTGGATGGAGCGACGGTGCTGCTGTTCGGCGTCATCCTTTGGCTGTTCTGCAGCGGTTGCGCCTTTCACGACCGGGTTTATGGGCCGAGTTTTCAGCCTAGGAACGTTTTCCAAGAAGACCCCACCTTGCCCGCAACATTAAAACGCGTGGCCATCCTCCCGGTCGCATGGGATGAACAGCAGGCTCTCCAGGAAGACGGCCGTGAGCAACTCGGCCCGGTCCTGCGCGAAGAATTGCTCCGGCTCGGAAAATTTGAAGTCGTGCCGGTTTCAAGCGAAGATTTGAACCGCTGGACTGGGCGAAACACCTGGACCGGCGAAGAACAGTTGCCCATGAATTTTTTCGACGTGCTGCGCGCCCGCCTCGGCTGCGATGCTGTCCTTTTCGCCTCGCTCACGGTTTATCGCCCCTACAAGCCGATGGCGGTAGGCTGGCGTTTCAAACTCGTCGACACCCGGAGCATGAAAATTCGCTGGGCCGCGGACGAAGTGTTCAATGCGGGAGAACGGGAGATCAGCAACGCGGCGAGGCGGTACTATCAACAGAACTTGAAAACGCTCGGATCATTGAGCGATTCCAAGATGATCTTGAGCTCGCCGTCGGGCTTCGGACGGTACACCGCCCGGGCGCTTTTCGAAACGATGCCACAGCGTTCTCTGAATTAAAGTTTTCGTGAAAACCGCCGATAATTATTGCAGTTTGAGAGTCAAAATTGAGCCTGCCAAAACAGGAAACTGAGTTATGGAAATCCACCCTTATCTGAATCTCGGCCCCGTTGGCAGGGCAGTCCCCACCAAGCAGTCGGGTCCTCCCGCGAAGGCCAATTCGAGCGACGCCGTTCAGCTCGGCAAAACCGCCGAACTGGAGCAGGCGCTCGAAAATTTGCCGGATGTCCGTGCCGAAGCCGTTCAGCGTGGCAAGGCGTTGGTGAACGACGCCAATTATCCTCCGCCGGAAACAATCCGCAAAATCTCCCATCTGCTCGCACTGAAGCTCCAGGAGCCGGAAGAGTAATCTTCCGCCACCTCAAACCAAGCCGATCCCATGATGCGCACGAACCCTTGGCAGTCCTATCGTCAAATTGCGACCCAAACCGCAAGTCCAGGCCATCTCGTCCTGATGTTGTATGACGGCGCAATCCGGTTTTTGAATCAGGCTTTGGCTGGGTTCAGCCACGAAGACCCGCGGCAGTTTAACCAGGCGATTAATAACAACGTTCTCCGCGCACAGGCCATCATCAACGAATTAAACGTCTCGTTAAACCATCGCGAAGGCGGTGAATTCTCAGTCACGCTCCAGCGGCTCTACAATTATCTCGATCGCCGCCTCCAAGAAAGCAATCTGCGCAAGGAATCGGCCGGCATTGATGAAGTCCTCCAACGGCTCGCTGTCCTCCGCGAGGCCTGGTCCCAAATGCTCCAAAACGGCGGAGCAAACCTTTCCAGCGCCCCCACCCAATCGAACGACCCCGCCCTCGCAGCCTCTTCCCTATGACCGCTAAACAAACTCTCGTGGAACTTTACCAGGAATGGCGCCGGCTTACCGAAGCCGAGGGCGAAGCCATCCGCCAAGCCTCCTGGACACAAGTCGACTATTACCAAACCGCCAAGCGCAAGTTGCAGCCCCAGATCGTGACGGTGACAGAACAATTTCAAGATGAGCTGCCCCCAGCTGGCCCGGAGCGCGCCGAAGGCGAACAGTTCTTTCGCAAACAACTCGGCGAGTTAATCCAATTGGAAGTGCAGAACGGAAGCTCCATCTCATCTCATCGCGCGCAACTTGAGGCTGAACGAGCCAAGACGGATCAGTCCCGCAGGAACCTCCGGCAGTTGCGCGAATATTATGCTCCAAACCGCTGCGCGAATTGGCAGAGTTACTCCTGACACCGCCAGCAGCGACTCAGACCGTTTTCCGCGGCCCCAGAGTTTGTCGGACCATCCGAGCGAGCGCTCGGCCGTCTGAGAGTTGCTCCCACGACTGCTCCCCCTTTTTCTTCTCCGCCAATCGGCCCAACCAAATCACTTTCGCGTCCGGCCATTTCCGCTGCAAAACCGCCAGGCCGTCGGGGCTTTGCAATGACACCTCAGCATCTAATAAGAACAGATCCACTCCCCGTGGTGTTATCCCCTCGATTGCTTCCTCTTCAAGCGCCGCGACCTCGATGATCTGATAACCGCGATACTCCAGCACCGACCTCGCGATTGTGCGGATGGCCTGTTCCGGTTCGAAAAGCAGGATCGTCTCGGATCCGTCCAGCGGAATCTCTTCCTCAACAGGATGGGGAATTGCTGGAACGGGCCCGGGGCTCGAATCCGGCAGGAACAGCCGAACTTGGTTCCCTTCGCCCATGGATCCGCCTCCCTCCAGCCATCCTCCCAGCTCGCGGGCGAGGCAGTTTGCAATTAGAAGACCCAACCCGGGACCCTTTAAAAAGGTCTTGGACCAGCGCAGCGGATCGTCGACCAACTCCAACATCTCAGCAGCCCAAGGTCCTCCGGTGTCGCTCACGGAGAGCAAAACGCAGGTTTTACCGGACGCGGTGTGCGCGCTGGCCCGAGGATCTGGCGCGACGGTTGCCTGAAGGCAAATCGTCCCGTTGAGGCCGATCGCGTCACGGGCGCTGAAACAGAGGTTCAGCAGAATCTGCTTCAAGTGCCAATCATCTGCACAGATCTCAGAAAGCAAGTTCTCCGAACCGGCCAAGGCCAGAGAAATTCCTTCAGGCAAATGGCGCTTGAACATCGCGCTAACTTCCTCAAGAACAAGCTGCAGGTGAAGAGAGGTGAGTCGCGGCGCGGGCGCTCGGCAGAAAGCCAACAGCCTCCCGACAAGTTCGGCGCCGCGCCGGGCGCTGACCTTGGCGTTGACAAGATCCTCCGTTAACCCCGGCGCTAATTCTGGCGATGATAACGCGAGCTCCAGACATGAAATCACCGCCGTGAATAAATTATTGAGATCATGGGCCACGCCGCCCGCCGCCGCCGAGACGGCTTCATCCCTCTTGGATTTCTGGGGGGCCCGAGAATTCATTAGTGCTGCGGATGATCAAAACCGGGGTGGAGGCAGTCAAGCGGAATCCCCCAGATAGTTCCTAGCCAAAGGAATTTGAAATTCGAAATGAGGATACTTAAAATCCGAAGCACTAAATCCGAAATCCGAAACAATTCCCAAACATTCCAATCCAAAACCCGAAACAAAGCGATTGCTGGCCATTGCCCTTCATGGAAAGCCCCTGTTCGTTTTGAGCATTTGAATTTCGGTGCTTCGAATTTGTTTCGAATTCCGAGCTTCGAATTTCGGATTTGATTGAGCTCAGAATCTGAGAGGTTTTACGATGAGAATATCGAAAGCAGAATCTATCAACGCTGGTGGCTGGAAGCAGCTCGTTGCGAGAGGCGTCAGGACCTGCAAAAAACTAATTTAAGGCTCAATTCCCAAATACCGATATGGGATTAGAGAAAATGCCAGCGTCGCATGAAACCTTTCAGATTCGTTTTGCCAACATGAGCTGACTTTGTTACCAACACTCGAAGCTAAGCGCCCAGCCGTTGATTAATGATCCGCCTCCGTTCTGATGACTCCCAAAGCCCACTTTAATCCCCCGGTCGAAATGCCCTCGACTTTAACGCACTCGATTCTCCGTCGATGGCTTGATGGCGGATCAGCCATCGTTGATTCGGACGGCGTGATCCACAAACTCAACGGCGCGCTGGCTGACTGGTTTGAGGTCCCCGCCAGCGAACTGATCGGCCAAAACTTTTGGGCCCTCCTCCAGGCCCGGGCGGGGCATTGCGCTGATGAACTCGAATCTTTCCGGCACACGAACCAAGATTTCGGCGAACTGACCTTAAAGCTAACCGCCTCGCGTGCTCAGACTCCTCACTGGTACCAATTGGAATGCGCTGGTCAAGGCCAAGTCCGCTTCGTGCGGCTCGATTCGGCGCTCCCACCCGCGACTGAAATGGCGGAAGCCCCCTGGGACGAGTTTCTTCGAAGCGAATCGTCCCATCGCGATTTGTTCATGCGCCTGCTTCGGGCCGAAACACAGCTGCAAAATTTGACCCAGCGTTGGCCAGGCGTGATCTTCAGTCAAAGACCCGATTTTTCGTTTCACTTCATCACTCCAAACATCGTCGACCTAACCGGCATCCCGGTCTCAGACTGGCAGCAAAAACCAAATTTGCTCTGGCAAATCGTTCACGAATCCGACACGGAAGAATTACAGCAACAATTAAAAACTGCGGCGCGCGCTCCTGAAGGCGTGACCACGACCTTTCGTGTCCGGCATTTGCAAACCGGTCGCATCGCGTACCTCCTCGAACAGCGTCAAGCGTTGCTCAGCCCGAACGGGCTGGTTCTCGGGTACGAAGGGGTCTGGCTCGATATCACGCGCCAAACCATCGCCGAGAAACGCCTCTCGTCCGCCGCTTGGAAAGAAACACTCGCGTTGCTCACGATGGGCCTGGCCCACGATTTCACCAATATCATGGCTGGCATCCATTCTTTGAGCGAATCGTTCCTTTCGCAACTCGACCCTTCCCATCCATTCCGCGAAGGCATCGCTCTCATCAAAACGAACTCGCTCCAAGCCAGCCAACTCGTTCACCGAATCATTAATCTTCATCGCGGGAAAACCGGCGAAAAAGGTTACTTCAACCTCAATGAAGTTATTGCCGATTTGCTCGAGCTGATCCGAAAAATCGTTCCCCGTCGCATCGATGTGCAAACCGAACTCAGCCCCGGCACGCTCGCGGTCTATCTGGACGTGGTCGAATTCCGTCAGGTGATCGTCAACCTCGCCCTCAATGCGGTCGATGCCATGCCGCAAACTGGAAAACTGGTCCTGCGCGCCTCCGCTCACCGGGAACTCCCTCAACCAGGCATTCATTTCTATGGCCCCCCGCCCCGTTTTCCGGCGGCTTGCCTTTCCATTGCGGACAATGGCTGCGGCATCAAGCCGCGGCACCTCGCCAACATTTTCGATCCGTTTTTCACGACCAAGGCGATGAACAAAGGCTCCGGACTCGGTCTGTACAACGCGCGGGTGTTTCTCGAAAAGAGCAACGGCGCGATCTCCGTCGAAACCTGCGAAGGCGTCGGCACCACGTTTCACCTCTGGTTCCCACAGGCTGACTTCACCGAGTCTCAATCTCGGCCCTTGCCAGAGTCGCTCCCGCGCCAGCGGCGCAGCTTGCTCGTCGCCGGACAGCCGGGCGACACCCTGGAAAGCATCGCAGAGTTTTTGCGCTCGCATGATTTCCACGTCGTCACGGCAATTTCCCAGCAGAACGCTTTGGAACTGCTCGCTTCGCCGAATTATCAGTTTTCAGGTTTGATGCTCGTGTTCGAACCGAACGACACCGGTTACACCGGCCTATTCTCGAAAGTCAAAAGCCTCAACCGCAGCCTCAAGACCATTCTGAAACCGATCGGCCGCGACCACGAAGAAATCCAAAACACGTTCCTCGACACCGTCGACCTGGTCATTTCGCCCGACCTGACTCAACCTGACATCATCGAAAAGATCCGAGCTATGTTCGAGGTTTCGCACTCATAACCGATCCCATGACCACCCCAAATCCGGACGCTGCCCTGCACCGCATCCTCGTTGTCGATGATGAGGAAATTGTGCTGGTCGCGCTGCGTGAAACACTCCAGCGCGAGAACTATCAGGTCGTCACGACGCCCAACGCGGTCCAGGCGCTCTCCATCCTCCGCGAACAAAGTTTCTCAGTCATCATCACCGACCAGCAAATGCCGATGCTGACCGGGCTGGAATTCCTCGCTCAGGTCAAACAAATCCAGCCTGACGCCACGCGTATTTTGATCACCGCGGTCTTGAGTCTGAACACGGTCATCGATGCCATCAACAAAGGCGAAATTTATCGATTCATCGTGAAGCCTTGGCTCCGCGAAGAGCTGCTCGCGACCGTCAAAAATGCGGTTCAACGTTACGAATTGATTTGTAAGAACACCGTCCTCCAGGCCGCGACTCTGGAGATGAACGAAAAACTCCGGAAGCTCAACAGCGCACTCGAAGAGCAGGTCGCGCGCGTCGCCGAACAGAATGCCGAACTCGAGAACCTCAACCTCGCGCTGCAGCAAAACCTGAAGCAATCCGTCGAGATGTGCCTGAAAACCCTGCAGACGTTCTATCCGACTTTGGGAAGCCAGGCCCGCCGGGTTTTCGAAATCTGCAAAGCCATGGCAGATAACCTCAAGCTGCCGCAGGACCAGCGGCAGACCCTCGAAATCAGCGCCTTGCTCCATGATATCGGTTTGATGGGCGTGTCCCGCCGGCTGATCAAGCGTTGGTCCCAAACTCCCGAATCCCTCACGGATGCAGAACGAGCCGTGGTCCACCAACACCCGATTTTGGGGCAGGAACTTGCCAGCTTCGTGCATGACCTCCAATCGGTCGGCACGATTATCCGCGCTCACCACGAACGATTCGACGGAGCCGGGTATCCGGACAAACTCGGCGGCGAGAACATTCCCTGGCTGGCCCGGTTGCTCGCCGTCGCGGTGGCCTACGCCGAAAGCAATCTCGATCCTCACTCCGCCGCCGAAACCGTGGCCCGAGCCAGCGGAACCTGGTTTGATCCTGAGGCTGTCCGGGTCTTTTTGCGCAGTCTTCCCCAAGCGGCTGTCCCGCGAAAACAACGCGAAGTCCTGCTCTCTGAATTGCAGCCGGGAATGATCCTCGCCAAAGGAATCTATACTTCGAATGGCATTTTATTGATTCCTGACGGCGAACGGCTCAGCGAGACGTACATCGACAAACTCCGGAACCACAATCGAATCAGCCCGATCGCCCAGTCTCTCCTCGTTTACTGCTGAGCGTTACCCTCCACTCTTTATGAACGCCGGCGAGTGTGCTCACCTGGAAGGCCCATCCCCCGATCATTGCGACAAACGCGGGGATTGGTGGCGCTCCCTCTTCGACGAGGCCGAGGACGCCCAGTTGATATGCACTCCTGATGCGACGGTCATCGAGTTCAACCGCAAAGCGGCCGGCCTGTTTGGCGCAGCCAGAGCGCCCTTCACTCCGTCCAAATTAGCCCAGATCCTTTCCGCCTCAGCCGCGCAAAAAGTGTCACAACTGCTCCAGCAGCCCAACGCCCTCTCCCAAAGTATTCCCGGGGTCAGCGTGCTTTCCGGAGGCCGGCTGGCGCTGATTGCGGACCTGCACTTTACCCCGCTCAGTCCCGGCTATTCGTTGCTGACCCTGAAAGACGCGAGCCGGCGTTGGCGCTTGGAATCCCATGCCCAGCGTTTGATCACCGCCCTCGATTCAACCCCCGACGTTGTCTTCCTGACCGATGGCGAATTCCGTCTGACTTTCACCAACGCCGCTTTCCAAAATGCCACTGGCTACACCATCGAGGAAGCGCTGGGCCGGACCGCTGAATTCCTGAGGGCCGCGGACCAAGCCGAAAAAATGGCCGATTATTGCGAGAAAGTCAGGAATGGCTGTGATTGGGTTGGCGAACTCGCCAACGTCCGGAGCGACGGAACGGTTTATCCAGTGGAAAGCTCGATCTCGCCGATATTTGATAAAAACGGCGAATTTCTTGGCAGCGTTGCTTTCGAACGGGACCTTACCGCCAAGAAAAAACTCCTCGAAGACCTGCGGCTCGAAAGAAATTTTGCGCAGTCCATCCTGAATTCTCTCGAGTCAGCGGTTTACACCATCGGCCGTGATTTCCGGCTGACGCACTTTAACGAAGGCTGGAAACAATTCCCCGCTCACCACGGCTGGCTGGAGTTGAAATCAACTCCGCAGGCTGGGCACTCGCTCCTCGATTACATCGCCGACCCGCACAAGCAATCCGAACTCAAAATCGTTTTCGAGTCGGTGCTCGCGGAAGGCAACCCAAGGGAATTCCGGACGGCCGCCGCCGATGGCCATCACTGGTTGATTCAGATTATCCCCTGGCGGCACGAAGAAGAAATCCGCGGGTTGATCTACAAAGTCACTGACAACACCCAGTTCACCGCGCTGCAAAACCAGCTTTATCAGTCGCAGAAAATGGAAACGATCGGCGCTCTTGCCGCCGGCGTCGCCCATGATTTCAACAATCTGCTCCTCGCCATTCGCGGCAATGTCAGCCTGCTCCTCCTGCAACCGGAAATCGACCGCACCGCTCAAAACCGGCTGCAGCAAATAGAAAACGCCTCGAACCAGGCCTCATCGATCACCCAGCAACTCCTCTCCTTCAGCCGGTCGTCCGATGAACAAGTCACGGTGCTCGATTTCAATCGAGTCATTCAGGAGGCCAGCCAACTCGCTGCCCGAACCCTTCGGGGAAAAGTTCAAATCCGCCTGGACAAACCCGACTTCCCGCTCAAAAGCCGGATGGATAGCACACGCGCGCAGCAGCTCCTCTTGAATCTTTGCATCAATGCCTTCGACGCGATGCCCAATGGGGGCCAGCTCGTGATCAGCAACACGCTGGTTCCGCTGGACCGCGCTCAAGCGGCAAAATTTCAGCAGGCGGTCGGGGCCAAATTCATTTGCTGTAGCGTGTCGGATACGGGCGTTGGCATTCCGCCGGAGGTTTTATCCAGGATCTTCGACCCGTTTTTCACCACCAAGGCAAAGGGCAAGGGAACGGGTCTCGGCCTCGCCATCGCACACAGCGTCGTTTCGAAAGCGGGGGGGTTCCTCGAAGTCGAAAGCGTCGTCGGCCAGGGAACCACCTTCCACATCTTTCTGCCCGCGGTCCAGGAGGACGTAACCGACTTTCCAGGGAAGTCCCCTGCAAAATTGCAGAGCGGTTCTGGCCGAATCCTGGTCGTCGACGACCTGGATCTTGTCCACGACTTCACTCGCGATTTCCTGACTGCGGCAGGGTATGACGTCTCCGTGGCCAGCAGCGCGGACGAAGCGATTCACCTGCTGGAACAGCGGCCAGTCGATCTGCTTCTGACTGACTACAACATGCCGGAGAAAAACGGCTGGCAATTGATCCAGGAGGCATCCGGCCGCTGGCCAAAAATGAAAGTAATCCTCGCGTCGGGTTATTTGGATGAGAACGAGCGGACCCAAGTGGAGAAGCACCATGACATCCGCATCCTCTACAAGCCGTACCACATTAGCGAAGCAACTGCCTTGATTGCTGAGCTCCTCTCCCACAAAAAATAAGCGGCCCCAAGTTGAGGCCGCTGAAGCTTCGCGGGACGCGCTCGATCGATCGTCCTGAACTGATTGCCAAACGAATTCCCGCAAGGGCAATCTTCTGGCAATCGGTCTAGACCAACCCTTCCAACAAACTCGGCAACCGTTCCAAACTAGCGCGGAGATGCGCCTCCGCGATGGCCCGTTCTTCTTCGGCGTGTTCTGGAAATAACAGCAGCCATCCCGTGACGTTCAACCAATCTCCTTGACGCACTTCCACCGGGTTCCCGCTGTCCCCAATCCGCGCATGGCGCCCGAGCAAGTCTGCAATTTGCACCGCCGCCACGATGTGAGCGTGATGGCTCGCCTTCTCCGGTTCGTGATGAAATCGCGCGGCCTGAACCATGACATCGGGCAAATGGTGGCTCTCCAGATACATCGCTCCAAGCTCGCAATGGTCCATCCCCAGAATCTCGCGTTCGACCGCGGCGAGATCTTCCCGGGTTTCCCGAATCCGCCGATAAATTGTTTGAAAATGCTGCGGAAAAGCCGCCGCCATCGTGATCTTGCCGACGTCATGGATCAAACCTGCGACATAATCGACCTCTTCATTCGGTCCGCGGAATGAGCTGACGATTTCACGAGTCAACAAAGCCACCGCGATGCAGTGTTGCCAAAACTGCCGCCAGCGGAAGGGCACATTGCCGGCCAGCCTCTGAAAATCCTCGATGATCGGCGTCACCATCGCTAGCTGCCTGATTTGGCGAACTCCCAAATAAAAAACCGCCTCCTCAATGCTGTTGATCGAAGTCGTCAGGCCGTAATAGACGGAATTGACCAAACGCAGCAGGCGGGCCGTCAAGCTCGGGTCCCGCCGAATGATCTCCGCGATCTGCGAAGTGTAACGCTGGTCCGCGTTCAGCAATTCGCGCAGGGCGCTGTTGACCGAACTTAGCGAAGGCAGGCGCGGGCAACTGCGCAATCGGATTTCAATTTGTTGCCGCTCGAGCGGCGGTGTTGGCGTCGACAATAATTCCCCAGTCATGTTACGCCGATATCGGCAAAATCCGCGATGAGTTGAATGGCTTTTCAACTAAAGTTTTTCCAGCTGTGGCCGATGTAATGCCCGTAGATGAGACAGCTCCGGCTCAGCCTGCTTCGCAGTCTTTGGGCCGCCTTCGCGCTTTCGACGATGGCGGGCGCGCCGTATTTGCCTCTGGTCGGCCCGCCGCCGCTCCGTTTCGCCGCCCCGCCTGACCTTACAAAAAAGTTGATTTCCCTTCCGCCGATCGCTTTGACAAACCCGGTCAGCCATTTGTCAATGCCCAAGCCGATCGCGCAAACTCAAACGAACGCCGCCCCAATTGCAATGACACTGCCGGCGCCAGCTCCCACGGCGGTCCCAGGCACGAATGCTCCTCCCGCAAACCTGGACATCGGAGGTGGCCAGGCTGATCTGATCGCCCCGCAAATGCTGCTGCGATACTTCAGCCGCGGGACGAACACGAGCAGCACGGTCGTTGCCCCAGTCGGCTTCACACCTCCCAGCGGCAGCCCCGGCGCGAGCAGCGCCTCGTACTCGACCTCACCTTGATCGTTCATGAAACCGAGCCAAAATCTCCGAGTTGCTCAGGCCCGATGGTTTTTGGCGGCGTGCCTCTGCGCGCTGCTGCACCTACTCTCGCCCGCGTTTGCCCAGACCAACGTCTCATCAAACGCTTCAGAAACGAATCAAACGGGCCTGCTGCCAAAAACCAATTCGATCGTTCCAGACGCGCAGCCCGCGAAAGACCCAAAGCTGACGGCCAAGCCGGTCAATAACGCGGAAACAAACCCGGTCCGCCAACTCAATTCGATCCCGAGCGAGAACATCATTCCCGCGGCGACGAATCAAGTCGACGCGTTTAAGGATTGGCAATTACAGCTCCAGCTTGGCCGCGAACAGCGCCGGGAAAAAAATCACGACTTCGCTTCCAAGACTTTCATTGGAATTCTGGAAAATAACGCTCCCGAAGAAATCAAACGACAGGCCTTGCTCGAACTCGCTCTGAATGCGCAAGACGAAAAGCAGTTCGTGCGCGCTCAGCAAATTTTCAACCAGTGCCTGCACCGCTACCCCGAAGACGCAAGCGCTCCGGAAGTGCTGCTCCGGCAAGCGCTGCTCTACCGCGAAATGGGCCTGAACGAACTGGCGCTCGTCAAGTTCTATGCCGTCATGAACAGCGCCCTCACGCTGAATCTCAACCAGCTCGATTATTACAAACGGCTCGTCCTGCAAGCCCAAACTGAAATCGCGGATACCTACTATTTGGCGGGGAAATTAACGGAGGCTGCTGACTTTTTTAACCGGCTTTTGAAATTGGAAAACCCTGCGCTGAATAAAATGCAGATTCATTTCAAGTTGATCCGTTGCCTCTCCACGTTAGGGAACCACGCCGAAGCTGTGGCCCAATCGCAGCAGTTTTTAAAATCATATCCCAGCTCACCTGAACTGCCCGAAGCCCGGTTTCTCCTCGCCAAATCCCTCAAGGCGCTCGGGCGAAATCATGATTCGATGCAGCAAGTGCTCAAGTTGCTCGAGAGCCAGCAGGCCATCGCCATGCAAAATCCAGAGAATTGGATTTACTGGCAGCAACGGGCCGGCAATGACATCGCCAATCAATTGTACAAAGAAGGGGATTACATCAGCGCGTTGGAAATCTATTTGAATCTCGCCAAGCTCGACAAATCCCCCGCCTGGCAAATACCGGTGTGGTACCAGATCGCGCTGGTTTACGAGCGGCTGCAGCAGCCTGAGAAAGCCCGCGAGGCCTATAGCCTCATTCTCAGCCGTGAAAAGGAGCTCGAAAATCCCAGCCCAAGCTTGTTAGCCGTGATTGAAATGTGCAAATGGCGCCGGGATTACATCGGTTGGCTGAGTAAAGCCCAATCTCAGACTCTCCTGCTCCAGAACAGCGCCTCCACAACAAACAAAGCCACCCTCGCCGCCCAATGAATCTCCTGCCTGAGATGCTCAATGATTTGCAGGCGCACCTGGCGCTTTGCCACGAACTGCTCGAGACGCTGGAAAAAGAGCGCCAATTGCTGCGCCAAGAGCAGACGCCATCGCTCTTCGAGGTCTACCAAACGAAAAAAAACTTGCTTCCGCGCCTCAATCAGTCCCTAGATAAACTTCGCAAGCACCGGGTGAACTGGCAACGGCTCAACTCAACGGAACGCGCCCAGTATCCTGAAGTTGGCCCGTTGTTGCGGCAAAACCAGGATCTGATCATGAAGATTATCGTCTTCGACCGGGAAAACGAACAGGGCCTGCTGCGCCGAGGACTTATCCCGGCCCGCGAGATCCCTCCCGCCAACCGGCAGCGTCCGAATTTTGTCGCCGAGCTGTACCGGCGCCAAGCCACGCCAGGTTGACTGCGGCCCGGCCCGGCTCACAACCGGCCGCCGCTAGGCCTGCCAGCCTGTGGCTGCGTTGCGACCGTCCCATGTCCATTGAAAAAATTATAGTTCTGGAAGACGACCTCATCCTCCGGAAAAACCTCGAACAGCAACTCCGGCAACGCCATTACGAAGTCGTCGCCGTCGAAACTCTCGCCGCTGCCCAAAACGCCCTCGCCAAAGAAACCTTCGACCTCATGTTCGTCGACGTTCGACTGCCCGACGGCGATGGCACCGAGCTTCTCTGGCAGCTCCAAACCCGGCCCCAACGCCCCCTTGTCGTCGTGGTCACCGGCTTCGGTTCGGTCGAATCGGCCGTGGAATGCATGCGGAACGGCGCGTTCGATTACCTCATCAAACCGTTTTCCTCCGACCAGATCGAGGTCACCCTCAAAAAGGCCGAGAATTTCACCCAACTGCTCAAGGTCAATCAATACTTCAGCCGGGAAGAGGATGAAGACACAGGCGAATTGCTCGGCCGCAGCCCCAACATGGAAAACCTCCGGCAGCTCATTCGGAAAGTGGCCCGCACTCAAGCCACTGTCCTGATCCAGGGCGAAAGCGGCACTGGCAAAGAACTCGTTGCCCGGGCGCTTTACCGCCAAAGCCCGCGCGCCAACGCCCCCTTCATCAAAATCAACTGCGCCGCCATTCCCGAAAACCTCATCGAAAGCGAGTTCTTCGGCCACGAGAAAGGCTCGTTCACGGGGGCCGTGTCCAAACGCGAAGGCCGTTTCGAACTCGCGCATGGCGGCACCATTCTGCTGGATGAAATCAGCGAAATCTCGCCTCAGGTCCAGGCGAAATTGCTGCGCGTGCTTCAGGAACGCGAACTCGAACGCGTCGGGGGCAACCGCACCATCAAAGTCGATGTCCGCGTCATCGCCACGACCAACCGCCGGATCGAGGAAGCCGTCGCGCGCAACGAATTTCGGCAGGACCTGTTTTTTCGCTTAAACGTCGTCCCCATCCACGTGCCGCCCTTGCGCGAGCGCATGGAGGACGTCACGTTTTTGGCCGAACAATTCCTGCAACGGTTCGCGCGCAAACATGGCGTTCGCGTCCGTGGAATCAGCCCCGCTTGCGCAAACCTCATGCAATCGCACGGCTGGCCCGGAAACGTGCGCGAATTGCAAAACGTCATCGAACGCGGCGTGATCCTTTGCAGCGATGGCGAGATGCTCGAACCGGCCCACTTGGGATTGACGCCCCACCGCGCCAGCGCTCCAGTCGCGACCACTCCCGAAGCCGCCATCGCTCCGACCTCGGCTGCCGCCCCTGCCGCAACGGCTGGCCCTGCTGAACTTCTGCCCCTGGCCGAGATGGAAAAGCGCTCGATCTTTGCAGCACTCGAACACACTCGAGGCAACCGAACTCACGCCGCAAAGATTCTCGGCATTTCCATTCGAACGCTCCGCAATAAACTTCACGAATACGGCGTCGCTGGGAAAGAAGAGAACGCCGACAATGGCGTCAGCACAGCCTAAGCGAAAAGCTGTCCCGCTACAGTCAGTTCAAGAGAGCCCGAGGCGCTGAGCCAGCGCTCCCACAAAATGACGGAACCACCGGCCAACTTGCTGTTGCTCGTCGGAACTTGCTTGTTCTCCATCTGGGGTTTTAACGATCGCGCGGTCGAAGAGAAATATCTTTTCCGTCCGGAGAACATTCTCGCGGGCAAAGAATATTATCGTCTGGTGACCTCTGCGTTTCTTCACGCGAACTGGACGCACCTGCTCGCGAATATGTGCAGCCTTTATTGGTGCGGGCCGATGATCGAGTATGCGCTGGGGCCGGTCCACTTCCTGGTGATTTATTTCGGCAGCGTTATTGGTGGCGGGTTGCTCTCGCTTTACCTTCACCGGAACCACGATTACGCCGCTTACGGAGCTTCCGGCGGCGTTTGCGGAGTGCTGTTTGTTTTCATCCTTCTCGCCCCCAATAGCCGTCTGCAGATGTTCCCTCTCCCGCTGGCAATGCCCGCATGGCTCTATGCCATCGCCTTTATCATCGCTTCCTTTTACGCGATGCAATCCGAACGCGACAACATCGGCCATGACGCGCATTTGGGAGGGGCAATCGTTGGGCTGCTGATCGCGTCGATGCTCCACCCGGAAATTGCCTGGGCCAACTGGCGCATGCTGATCACCGTCCTCATCATCTCGGGTGGTTTGTTGCTCTATCTCATCATGAACCCGCTCTTCCTTCCGATTTCCACAGTCATTCCGCTTCCTTCCTGGCCGAAAACGATCCGGCTCCCGAGATGGCCCGCCAAGAGACACTCGCCTCGACCACCGCAGCCTGCGCCCAAGCCGCGGAAGCCTCAACTCGTGCTACCCGAACCCGATTGGCTCCTGCACGAACTCGGACAGCACGTGGGAAAACTTGATAAAGACAAAACCGGCCGTCACGATTGGATCGATAAATTCGGCCGAACCTACGAGGTCATCCGCCCCGCTTCGCACAACTTTAATGCAACCGCGTTCAGTGGAGACCTGCTCGACCGCCTCAACAAACCCGGGCTGAATTTCGTGGTCGTCGACACACGTGATCTCGCGGACACCGAGCTATCGCTCATCAAGCCATTTCTCGCCAATCTGCCGGACGACCAGTTCAAGCGCGTGATCAGGTCATACGCGTTCCGCGCGCGCGAAATTCGATTTTGATCGAACCAAACGAGGGTTCGGCGATCAACCGGAGCGCAGACATCCTTGTCTGCGGATCGCGGGAGCTTTCCAGCTCCTCATTCAACCAGGCGATTGGAAGTGTTTCGGGGTGATTCCTGCCTAGCCTGAGCCCACGCCAGAAAGATTTTTCCCAGCAGTCACCACGAACAAGGCGAATTCATTGGGGTTTTCCGCACTTTTTCCCCATGGCATACCCGTTGCTCAACGGAGTTCGACGAAATCGGTTCGCCATGATTGACGCTCTCTTTACCCAACCAAACTATCTCGCGACTAAAAAGCTGCTCGATGCCACCGCGCTCCGGCACGAGGCCATCGCCAGCAATTTGGCCAATGTCGAAACTCCGAATTACAAGCGAGTCGATCTCGCCCCGGACTTTCAAGCTCAGCTGCGTCAAGCGCTCGCCTCTCAAAGCCCATCCCAGCTGCAAAGCCTCGCCCCGGCGCTGCGCCAGGACATCTCCACTCTCTCGAATCGGCGGGACGGAAATAACGTCGAGATGGAAAAGGAGCTGATGAACCTCAATCAAAACTCCCTCGAACACGCGGTCGAAACACAACTGATTACCGGCAATTTGCTCAAGCTCCGCTTGGCCATCACCGGACGCTCTGCTTAAACCCAAATCTCCCCATGATCCCCATCCTCTCCGGAATCGACACCACCGCCTCCGCGCTCGATGCCGAACGGACACGGATGGATATCGTCGCGCAGAACATTGCCAACGCGCAGACGACGCGCGGTCCGGATGGCCTGCCCTACCGCCGACAGCAGGTGGTTTTTGAAAACGTCCTCGCGCAGCAGCAGCTCGGCGCAGGCTTGCCAGGAGCCGGGCCACAGTCAGTCCGCATTGCTCGGATCCAATCCGATCCAAGCCCGCCGCATTGGGTTTACAATCCTTCTCATCCCGATGCCAACTCCCAAGGCATGGTGGCGCTTCCAAACATCAACATTCACGAGGAGATGGTCGACATGATCGCCGCTTCCAGGGCCTATGAGGCTAACCTCGCGATCGTCAAAACAGCGCGCAGCATGGCTCTGCAAACGCTCGGAATCGGCAAACGCTAAGCCGTCAGTCCAGCTCATCGCGGAATCGTAAATCCGAAATCTCAAATCCGAAATTCCCATGGATCCCCTCTCCGGCCTCCAATCGCTCGCCGCTCGCACCGGACAGATGTCGCCACTCGGAAATGCCAACCTCGCGTCCGCCGGCGTCAAAAACATTCCGTTTTCCGAAATCGAGAAGATTTCGCCCTCGACGCTTCCGCTGCCCTCTCAGGAAATCGCGCCGGGCGGCCAGCCAGCTCAGTTCGACAACCTGCTGAAAAATCTCGTCCACGACGTGAGCGAAAAACAAGCGGCCTCGAGCGACGCGGTCAATGGCTTGATCAGCGGCCAGAATGTTTCTTTGCACCAGGCGATGATTGCCATGGAAGAAGCCAGCGTGTCCTTCCAGTTGATGGTCGAGGTTCGCAACAAAGTTCTCGAGTCGTATCAAGAACTGATGCGAATGCAGATTTGATGCTCGCAACCATCTCGCGCCAACAACCCCGACGCTCCGATAACGAACCCGAATGAATCAAAACCTGCTCAAAATCGGCCGGCAGCTGCTGGACATCTGGAGACAGCTTGGCCTGAATCAGCGCATCAGCATCGTCCTGGCCGCCTGCGTCGTCTTCTCGGGACTGCTCGGGCTCGCGTTCTGGTCCAGCCGCAGTGATTACGCCCTCCTTTATGGAAAGCTCGATGAAACTGAAGCCGGCAAAGTCATCACCGCGCTTGACGAAGCGCACATCCGCTACAAGGTAGGGCGCTCCGGCGGCGCGATTTTCGTTCCCTCGGACAAAGTGCATTCCATGCGAATGCAGCTTGCCTCGAAAGGCATTCCCAGCGGCGAAGGCATCGGCTTCGAAATTTTTGACAAGCCTAATTTCGGCGTCTCCGATTTCGTGCAACGGGCCAATTACATTCGCGCCATCCAAGGGGAACTCGCGCGCACGATCAGCCAGGTCGACGAGGTGGAAGCGGCCCGCGTCATGATTGTCATTCCCGAAAACCGGCTGCTCATCGACAATTCAAAAAAACCAACTGCCTCCGTGTTCGTGCGGCTCCGTGGCACTGCTTCCCTTCCTCCTTCCTCCGTCAACTCCATCCGTTTTTTGGTGGCCAATTCCGTGGAAGGCCTCCAGGCCAACAATGTCAGCATCGTCGACAACCGCGGCAATGTTCTGTCTGAAAATCGTGAAAACGATACGATCGCCGGCCTTACCAACAACCAACTCGAAGCCCGCCGGAATCTCGAACAGTACCTCGCCAAGAAAACTGAGGGCATGCTCGAAAAAGTGCTCGGGCCAGGCCAGGCCGTCGTTCGCGTGGCGGCGGACATCAACTGGGAATCGATCACCAAGACGGAAGAAAAATTTGACCCCGACGGCAAGGTGGAGCGGATGACGACCACCACGGATGAAAATACTGAGTCACTCAACGGCAGCGCCAATGGCGGCGTTCCCGGCGCCAGCTCGAATTCCAATTTCGACACCAACCGGCTCGCGGGTGTTCCACAAAACAATACCCACACCAAAAAGAAGGTCACGAACAGCGAGTTTCAAATCAGCAAAACAACCAGCAACATCATCCAATCCGCCGGCGGCATTAAACGCCTTTCCGCCGCCGTCTTCGTCGCCTCGAAGTTCGAAGGAACCGGTTCCCAGCGCAAAGCGGTCAAACGCCCTCCTGACGAAATCCAAAAATTGCAGCACCTCGTCGAAAGCGCGCTGGGCATCCAGCAAAACCCGGGCGTTCAGCCAAACAACACGACGCGCCAGGACCAGATCACACTCGAAGAAATCTCGTTCAACGAGCAGCCGTTCGTCGATATGACGCAGAACCTCGAGAAACAAGAGAAACAGCAGTTCTGGTGGGAAATGGCCAAGAATGTTGCTTATCCAGCCCTCGCGCTCGGCATCCTCGCCGCGTTTTGGCGTTCTTTCAAACGCACTTCCTCGGCCGACATTCCCATCGGCATTCCGCTCGGCCCGCTCCACGCCAATGGCAATGGCAATGGCAACGGCAATGGGCACGCCAACGGCCACTCCAATGGCAACGGCAATGGCAATGGCAACGGCAAATCCAACGGCTTTCGGCCTCCCGCCTGGATTCCCGAACCAGCCGCGAACGTCGTCACCGTTGACGTGCTCAACCAGCTCATCCGCGAGAATCCCGATAACGTCACGCAGGCCGTTCGCAATTGGCTGACTCGGGGCAACTCCGACCGGCGCTCGTAGAGAAATCTCAAATTTTAAATCTTAAATCTCCCTTATGCCCGTAGAAGCACCCACCGGAAGCATGGAAATCGGCCAGATGAGCAAAGTCCAAAAACTCGCCGCGTTGCTCATCATCCTCGGGGCGGAGAGCGCCGCCCATATCATGAAACATCTCGACGAACACGAGCTCGAAACAATCGTCACGGAGATGGCCAAAATCCCGCTCATCAATCAGGAGCTTCAGCGCGACATCATGCGCGAATTTTCGGAAGTCGCCATCCAAGCCAGCACCGCGGTCCTCGGCGGCATTCCTTACGCCCAGGCAGCTCTCGAAAAATCCGTCGGCCTTTTCCGCGCCTCCGATTTGATCAACCGAATCGCTCCGGCCCACGCGCCCGTTCCCGCCATGCAGGAAATTCTCGGCATGGAAGCGCGCGAAATCTTCAACCTCTTAAAGCACGAACAGCCCCAAACAATCGCTCTCGTCATCAGTTATCTTCCGGCAACGAAAAGCTCCCAGATCCTGGTCCTTTTCCGGTCCGAGCTGCGCGATCAAGTGGTCGAACGGCTCGCCACTCTCGCCCCCACCCCGATCGAGGTGGTCGAAAAGGTGGTGGCCGTCCTGAATCAAAAACTCGGGAGCAAAGATACGCGCGCGCTCAATCAAACCGGCGGCATTAAAACCGCCGCGGACCTCCTCAATGCCATGGACAAAGGCGCCAGCAAATCGCTTCTCATCAGCCTGGAAGAACGCAACCCGGACCTCGGCCAGGCCATTCGCCAGAAAATGTTCACCTTCGAAGATCTCGCCTCGCTCGACACCTCCGCCCTTCAGAAAATTTTGCGCGAAGTGGATATGCGGGATCTCGCCGTCGCTCTCAAAACAGCGAGCGACAAGCTCAAGAAAATCCTGCTCTCGGCCATCTCGCGGCGCGCCGCGGAAACCGTCCGCGAAGAAATCAGCTTCATGGGCCCGCTCAAATTGCGCGACATCGAAGCCTCGCAGAGCCGCATTATAGAATCGGTGCGCCGGCTCGAAGCGGAAGGCGAAATCGAAATCACTCCCACCCGCAACATTCGCGATGAAGTCCTCGCCTGAAACCATTCGCTTTCACTTGCCGCTCTGCGGCGCCGAACTGCTCCGCAGCTTGCCAGCGGAAGCAGCCCGCGAAGAGCAATTGCAGGAAGCGAGGGACGCGAGTTATCACCGCGGCCGGATTGACGGCGAAAAGGCGCTCAGCCAGCAACTGCTCCAGCAACGCGCCGAGCTGAACGAGGTGCAGAATGGCGTGCTCAATTCGTTGCGCCAGGCCCTGCCCCAAGTCATCCGTGATTGCGAGAACGCGTTGATCGCGCTCGCCCTAGAAACCGCTCGGAAACTTGTCTTGGATCTCCCGGTATCCCAGGAGCTCATCGAACGCAACCTCAAGGAAGCCCTCGGGCACGCGGAGGAAAGCACGATTCTCAGCATTCAGCTTCATCCGGATGACCTCCAGCTTCTCGAAAAAACAAATTCCCCATTCTTGCAGCTCCAGCCCGGCGACCGCCGGCTGCGCTTCGAAAGCTCAGCCGAAATTTCCCGCGGTGGCTGCCGCGTCCTCACCCGCTTCGGCATCATCGACGCCACGCGTGAAACGAAGTTTGCGCTTATCGAAAAAGCCCTTGTGTCATGAACGCCACTGTCCCCAGCGCCAGCGGCCGGATCGAATCGCTCCTCCAGCGCGTTCGACAATCTCCGGCGTTCGAGAATCGCGGGCGCGTCGTGCAATTGATCGGCCTCGTCATTGAATCGGAGGGGCCGCTCGCAGCCGTGGGCGAGGTCTGCCGGATCGAATCCGCCGATCATGCCAGCGTCACGATCGCTGAAGTGGTTGGCTTTCGAAATCATCACGTTCTCCTCATGCCGCTCGGCGAGATTCGCGGCATTCACCCGGGCAGCGAAGTCGTCGCGCTGGGCGCGCCCTTAAAAGTGCCCGTGGGCGAATGCCTGAAAGGCCGCGTCATTAACGGCCTCGGCCAGCCTCTCGATCAGCTCGGCCCGATCGAGCCGGAACATTACGTTAAAACCCATCTTCTCCCGCCGCATCCGCTCAAACGCCAGCGCATCGGCCGAATATTTCAAACCGGCATCAAAGCGATCGATACTTTCGTCCCGTGCGGGCGTGGGCAGCGCCTCGGCATCTTTGCCGGAAGCGGCGTTGGCAAATCGACTTTGCTGGGCATGATGGCCAGCCACGCGGAAGCCGATGTCAACGTCATTGCGCTCATCGGCGAACGCGGCCGCGAAGTGCGTGAATTCCTCGAAAAAGACCTGGACGAAGAAGGCCGCCGAAAATCCGTCGTCGTCGTGGCCACTTCCAATGAGCCAGCCCTGGCCCGGGTCAAGGGAGCTTTCCTCGCGATGGCAATCGCCGAGTATTTCCGAGACGCCGGCAAAAACGTGCTGCTCATGATGGACAGCGTCACTCGGTTCGCCATGGCGCAACGCGAGATTGGCCTGGCGGTGGGCGAACCGCCCGCCACGCGCGGCTACACGCCTTCCGTATTCTCGCTCCTGCCGCAGTTGCTCGAACGCGCCGGAACTGGTGAACGCGGTTCGATCACCGGTTTGTTCACGGTGCTCGTCGAAGCCGATGACATGAACGATCCCATCGCGGATGCCGTTCGGTCGATTCTCGACGGCCACATCGTTTTGACCCGCGAATTGGCGACCCAAAATCATTATCCGGCGGTCGATGTGCTCGAAAGCGTCAGCCGGCTGGCTCGCGATTTAACGACTCCCGAGCAACTGGATTTGGCGGGGCACGCCCGCGAGCTCATGGCGGTTTACAGGAAAAACCAGGATCTCATCCATATCGGGGCGTATCCGCAGGGAAGCAATCCCGAGATCGATCGAGCGATCCAGTATCACCCTCCGCTCAATAAATTCCTTCGCCAAAAAATCGATGAGGGTCTCCCGGCGGAACAAAGTTGGACTCTCCTCGGGCAAACCTTGGCCGCTCCAACAAAAACGAAATAGCACCGCTCCTTAATAATTTACCGTTATGAAACCGTTTCGCCTCAAGCTGCAAGCCCTCCTCACCCTGCGGCAGCGCGAAGAGCAAACCAGCCTCGACAAATACGCCCAAACTCTCCTCGCGCGGGAACGCGCGCTGCAAAATCTTTCGAGCGTCGAGAAGCAGCTCTCCGAAACATGGACCCTCCTGCGCAGCGCCCTCGCGGCTGGTTCATCAGCCAGCGCTCTCGCCCATGCCCAAACCTATTGCCGCGCCTTGAACCAGCTGAAAGACCGCTGCCAGACCGCTCTCGCCCTGGCCCAACGCGCCGTCAACCAGGCGCTGCAGGAAATGATCACCGCCAGAAAAAATCGCGAGACCGTCGATAAATATCACAAGAACCAGCGGCGGCTGTACGACCGCGAGTTCCAGCGCGAAGAACAAAAACTCCTCGACGACCTTTCCACCCGGCGCTTGGCGCCCGCGCTCGACTGGCGAAGCGTTTCGGACGTCCCATGAGCTCGATCCATTTTCAACCTGAGCTTCACCCATGAACTTTACTCACCGGCTTAAGTTCCTTCAGTCGCGTTGGGGGCTCGCGCTCATCGCCGCCGCCAGTTTCCTCGGCACTACCTTTTACATGATGGGCAAGTCCCTGCCGCAATTGACCCGCTCAGCCCCTTCTAAAACACACAATGCCGACCTCCAAAAAGCGGGGCCTTCCTGGACATTCCACAATCCTGAGATCGATCAGCTGCTCGATGAATTGAAAAAAGAAAAAGCTAATGTCGGCCTCCGGGACAAACAGCTCAGCGAATTGCAAGTGCGCCTGCAAACCGAGCGCGGCGAACTCGAAGACATCATGAAGTCCGTCAAGAAACTCCAACAGGAATTCGATCAGCAGGTCGTCCGCGTCCAGGAAGAGGAAGTCGCCAATCTTAAGAAGCTGGCCAAAACATACGCCGCGATGGAGCCCGCCTCCGCCGTCGTGATTTTGCGCGAGCTCAATGACGACAACCTCGTAAAAATTTTGGTGTTCATGAAAGAAACCGAAACCGCGCTCATTCTCGAGACGCTCGCTAAAAAAGGCGACCCCGACGCCAAACGCGCCGCCAATCTCTCCGAAAAACTGCGTCTCTCCACCTACCGCTCGGCCCTTCCCAAGCCATGATCCCATCGCAATTCCCCAGCGATGCAACTCCGGCTGATCCGTCCGATTCGCTGCTCTCTCTCTGCCCTGGTGCTCCTAACCAACTCGCCCCACTGATCCCCAGCGCGTTCGACGCAACCCTGTTGATGCTGCTGCCTGCCCCGGCGAACCCTGAGGCCGCTCCGCCGCGCGCTGCCTTTGGGCCAATAAATTTTTCGGCCGACGAAAACACCCTGGCTGAACCCGCGCCCACTCCAGTGGCAAACTCGCTGCCATCGCCCACGACGCAGCCAGGCGCTCCGTTGCCCCCCATTCCCGGCGCGCGACCAAATATTTCATCCGTTGACTCCTCGAACCTGCCTCTGAGTTCAAAAATCTCATCCGCGAATGTGGCGCTCCTGGAACTTTCCCGCACCCAAAAGATCAACCTTGCTCCAATGGCAGTTCCAAATGACGCGCAGCTTTCAACGCTGCCAACTGCCGAGAACTCTCCAGACCTGACCAGCAGCTCTGGCAAATCGATCCCAGCGGCAAAGAGCTCCCCAATCTCCCCAAAAGTTCAAGAAGTCAGCGTCCTCCCACAGGTCGTATCACCGGTGACAGCCTATTTCGCACCCGTGCCGCTCCCAGTCATCGCTCAAGCGCCCGCCCCCAGCTTGCCTGCATCCGGCAAAGGTGCGTCTCTCGCCCCTGCTCCTTCAAGGATCCCATCATCGGGGATTTGCACGATATCCAGAACCACGCTCGATCGCCCGCCTGCGCTCAGTCCAGCTGCTTCCCTCGCCCCAACATCTCCTGTCGATCCCGCAACGGCTCAAGGTGCCCCGACAGCATTTCAACGCGCCGCAATAACATCTCAACCTGCCGCAACACCAGCTCAACCTGCCGCAACACCAGCTCAACCTGCCGCAACACCAGCTCAACTTGTCGCAACAACATCTCAGGTTGCCGCGAAAGACTCTCCCGTGCCCGCAACAACAGTTCCGATAATTGAAACTGCAGCTCCGCCTACCGCACCAACAGCTGTTGCGGCCGCCCCAACAGCTCCTGCTGGCCCGACCATATCTGCGGCCAGCGCAACAGCAGCTCAAGCCACCTCGATCGCACCTCCGGTCGCCGCGGCCACCGCTCTTCCCGCCCCGATCGGGTCTTCTGTGGCGCCCACAGCATCTCTCCTCTCCGCGGAAGAATCTCCCAGTCCTGCAGGAGCGTCTCTTTTGTCCGCCGCAGTTTCTCTGCTTGTCGCCACCGCAGCATCTCTTCCAGCAGAAGAAACAATTCCTGCAGCGCAATCTCAGGGAACCGTGCCGAGTTCCGCGCCTGTCGCAACCCGGCCCGTCATCACCGATCAGCCAGGGCAAATCTTTCCCCAACCTTCGCCAACTCCGGCAAATTCGCCCAGAACCACTGCCGCGATTGTGGCTCCAGGCCGCGCTCGAGAAAGTTCATCAAACACAAACCCAGCCTCGCATTTGGCGGCGCCCACAGACGCTGTCAAAAACCTGGAATCATCGATTTCACGCGCATTTCCAGTGATTCTCGCCGCGACAGTCGCCGCGCCACGGATCGAAGCGGACGATCTTAAAATGTCGGCCCGACCAGCTCCAATCGCTCGTGGCATGCCCGTTGCTGAACAGCCGATCCGAGTGAAAGCGCCTGACTCATCCGAAATTTCCGCGCCCCGCGACGAACAACCTTTATTCGCCTCGGAGTTGGCAGAGGAGGGCGCGTTGTCCCCGAAACAGCGCGGCAACTCCCTCGATGCTTCAGAATCAGCCCGGGCGAATTGGGTGATGCCAAGCCACGAAGATCGCCCGCCGTCGTTTCCGGAGTCTATCTCGTCAAGCGCGCGAACGTCGCCGCCTTCTTTTGAAAAAGTTTTATCGCTGCTCAACCACGAAGTCGCCCAAGTGAAATCGTTCGGGGCCGATTCGATGGCTGTCGTCCTGAAGCCCGACGATCAAACTCAGCTTTTCGTTCAGCTCGTCCGCCGCGATGGCGGCATGGAAGCTTATGTTCGTTTCGATCGTGGAGATTGGTCCGCCTTTCAAGCGCATTGGCCGCAGCTGCAGGAGAATCTCGCGCAACAGAACATTCGTCTGGGACCGCTCACCGAAAGCGCGCTTGGAACACCCGCGAGCCACTCGTCTGCCGGATCTGCCTCGAATAATTTCAGCCAATCCCAGCAGCGCCAGCCAAACCAAGCCAGCACGGATGAACTCGCGTGGGGCGGCTCTCCGACCGAACCGGTCAAACGCCGCAGCAGTGGCCGATCGGCCGCCGCGGTGAAACACGGTTTAGAATGGTGGGCCTAAAAATTTTATGAGCATTCCCTCCTTAAGTCCTACCACAACCGGAGCAATCCTCGCGGCGAGCGATCCGACCCGGTCGACCACGAAAATCCTCGGCCAGGACGATTTTCTAAAGCTGCTCGTCACCGAAATGACAAGCCAGGACCCGCTCAGCCCGAAAGACGACAAAGACTTTTTCGCAGAAATGGCCCAGTTCAGTTCGCTGGAACAGTCACGCAGCATTGACACGGAAATTTCCCAGATGCGCGCTGACCAAAAACTGGTGCAAGCCAATGGACTTTTAGGACGAACCGTTCAAATCCAAGCCGACGAAAAAACAAAAATTGCCGGCGTGGTGGAGACGGTCGAAATAGCGGCAGGGACGCCGAAGATCATCGTTGGCGGTCAAAGCTACGATCTGGACCAATTGCTCTCGATCGCGCCCACCCCCGCTGACATCGCATAACAACCAACCCAAGCTCAACATCTATGCTCGGCTCTCTCAATTCCGCAGTCAGCGGCCTGAAAAACTTCCAAGAAAAAATGGATACCATTGGCAACAACATCGCCAATGTGAACACCACCGGCTATAAGGCCGCGCGCAACGATTTCGCCGATTCATTCAACGAAACGCTCCAGTCCTCCAGCGCGAGCACCGGAACCACGACCGGCACCGATTCGATGCAGATCGGCACGGGAGTCACCACCAGCGCCATCAAAAACATCTTCACGCAGGGTTCGATGGCGAGCACCGGCGTGAAAACGGATCTCGCCATTGAAGGCGAAGGCTATTTCGTCGTCCACGATTTGGCCAGCGACGCACAACTCGCCACGCGCGCGGGCAACTTCGAAAAAGACACTCAAGGATATCTCGTCACCGCCACCGGCCAGCGCGTGCAAGGTTATTCCGACGCCGGACTGACAACCATCGGCGACATCAAAATCGACGATGCCGGCAAACCGGCCGCCTCGACCGGCAGCTTCCAGAACTACACGATCGATCAATTCGGAAAAATCAATGTCACGCTCACGGACGGCACCCAATTCGTCCGCGGCCAGGTGCTGCTGCAAAACTTCCAGAATCAGCAAGCCCTCCTCAAGCAAGGGAACAATCTGTACTCAGGCTTGAATGCGGCTGGCCCTCTCGCCACCGCCGGTGCTCCTGGAACAAATGGCCTCGGCCATATCGTTCCGGAACACCTCGAACTTTCCAACGTCGATCTCGCCAACGAGTTCGCCAGCCTCATCACAACCCAGCGCGGTTTCCAGGCCAACGCCCGCATCATTTCCACCAGCGACGAATTGCTCCAAGAGCTCGTCAATCTGACTCGCTAATCGTTCGCTATGCCCCCGTCACGTATGGACGCCCCACGCATCAATCCCTCCGGCAACGGCGGGGTGTCCGAAAACCCTGCGCCCGCCGCGCCTGCGAAAGCGAGCAGCGGGCTTTCCACCTGGCTTCCGTTAATCGTCACCCTCCTCGCGATGCCAGTGCTGGCCTACGGCATGATGACGTTCGTGCTCATGCCCAAATTACAACAAGCCGTCGCCAATCCCGGACCTGCTCCCACGGAGCCCAGCAAAGCCAGCGGCGAAAAAAACTCCGGCAAACATGGCGCCCCTTCCAGCGGCAAAATGAGCGTTTCCTTGGATAAAATCATCGTGAACGTGGCCGGCACGATGGGAACCCGGTATTTAATGACCAAAATTACTCTCGTCGGAACCACCTCCGATTTCGAAAACCTCATCAAGGATAACAAAGATCAGCTGCTGGACCTGGCTTCGAGCACGCTCCGCGGAAAAACCATCAATGATTTGGAAAAGCCCGGCGCAGTGAATCAACTCAGGACTGAGCTGCTCTCGATCATCAACAACGCGCTCGGCGCAAACCTCGTCAAAGAAGTTTATATTCCCGAGCTCGCCATTCAGTAACTCCCGCCTGCCATGGACTCTCCCAACGACGTTTCAGGCAATCAATTTACGCCCGAAGAAGCGTCGCTCTCCACTTCCGACGTGGAACGGCTCCTGACCGAAGTCGCGCGCCAGGAAAAACGACCGGTCCCGGCCGAAGATGATGCCCCGCCGCTCCGCGCCACCCGCGGCACGCGCCTCCACGATTTCCGTCGGCCCGCTTTCGTTTCGGGCAGCGAGCTGCGCAAGTTGAAGCTCCGTCACGAAGAGTTCACGCGTTCCCTCGCCTCGAGACTCTCGATCTTCCTCCGGCTTGAATTCACCATTCAGCTCCTGCAACTCGAGACGAAGAGCTACGAGAAGTTCATCGAATCGCTCGCCAACCCGACGTTGCTCACCGTTTTCAAACTCGAACCGCTCCGCGGCCTTTGTCTCTTCGAAATTCACCCGCGACTCGGGATGAACGTCGTGGACCGCCTGATGGGTGGAGCGGCCAAAACCGCAGGCCATCGGACTGAACTCAGCGAAATCGAGCGCGCCCTGTTCGAGCAAACCGTGCAGCTCTTCCTGACCGAATGGTCGCAGCACTGGTCGGCCCAGCAGAAAATTCAGCCTGTCCTCCTCGGCCACGAAAACAACGGCCGATTTCTCCAAATCGCCTCGGCCGACACGCCGATGCTGGTGCTCTCGATGGAAGGTCATTTCGGCGATTCCACGGAACAAATTCAGATGGCGTTTCCCTGCCACACCCTCGAACCGCTCGTCGCGAGCCTGCGGCAGCAACTCGAACCGGCCGTGCCGGAGCAGCCCTCGCCAGGGCCTGGCCCGCTGAAATGGAACAAACGCTTTGACGATGTTCACGTCCGCCTAACTGCGCAATGGCCGCGAATTGAATTAAGCGCCCGCCAGGTCGCTCATTTAAAAATAGGCGACGTCCTGCCGTTGGACCCGGGCTCAGCTCAGGAAGTGGAAATTCGTCTGGCTGGTCTGCCAAAATTCACCGCCCGTCTTGGAAGTTGCGGCCAAAGCTGGGCCGTCGAAGTCACTCAACTCTCTCCGCTCACGTCAGCCGATTAATTCTATGGAAGCCGCTGCCCATCCCGTTCACAACCTCGAACTCCTCATGGACGTTCCCGTCAAGCTCAGCGTTGAAATCGGCTCGTGCCAAATGCCGATGCGCGAGGTGCTCCAACTGAACATCGGCTCGGTCGTTCAGCTGGATAAACCCGCCGAAGCGCCTGTCGATCTCTACGTGAATCAAAAGCGAATCGCCCACGGCGAAGTCGTCGTGGTGGAAGACAGATTCGGCATCAAGATCACTGAGATTTACAAAACCTAAGCCGGCGCAAGCTTCCCCCAGCCTGCCTGGCCAATCGCGTATGGATTCATTCCGATTACATTCGAAGCGCGGTGTTTTCCTTGTTTCGGTCCTGCTCTTCCGCTTCAGCGCGAGCCAAACATTGCTGGCGGCCGCGAAGCCCGAGGCCATCGGAACCCAACTGCCTGAAGTCGGAACCTCCGTGCTGCGCGTCTTCGGCGCGTTGTTGCTGGTTTTCGCCATCCTGCTCGGCGGCGTTTGGCTCTTCAAAAATTTCCAACGTTTTCAGCGCCCTTCCGGAAAAGCCGCTCAGCTGAAGATTGTCGAAGTCAAACCGCTCGGCCATCGCCAGCACGTTTTCGTTCTTGGTTACCAGGAAAAACGGCTCCTGGTTGCCTCCTCGCCAACCGGCGTCACATTCCTGACCGAACTTCCTGACGACGTTCCATCGTTCCTTCCTCCGGACCCGCCGCTGCCTCCAGGCTTTTCGCAAGCGCTGCAACAATGGACGAGCCGGTCATGAAACTTGCCGCGGCCACCGCTCATCCGCAGCCAACCCCGCGGCAAAATTCCCGGCGGCGCATTCCCTGGATCCTTGGCCTGCTGATTCTTCTCGCCGCTTGCTCTTCGCTCTTCGCCCAGAACACACCGAATCCGGCTCCGCCCGCGAATCCATTCAAGTTGACGGTCGGCCTGGACGGCGCGAACCAACCGCAAGACGTCGACGTTGCGATCAAAGTCCTGTTCCTGATCACGCTGCTGTCGCTCGCCCCGTCCATCATTCTGCTGATGACCTGCTTTACCCGGATTGCGATCGTGCTGTCATTCGTCCGCACCGCCCTCTCGCTCCAAGGCGCTCCGAGCAACCAAATCATCATCGGTCTGTCGCTGTTCCTAAGCTTCTTCATCATGTCGCCGGTCTGGGACCGCATTAATACCGAATCGCTCCAGCCGTATCGCGCCAAGCAAATCAGCAGCGACGAAGCGCTCGATCGCGCGGCCGTTCCCATTCGGAGTTTCATGCTGGGCCAAACCCGGCCGAAGGATGTGGAATTGTTCGTGGCGCTCGCCCGGCTGAATCCGACCACGCCGGAAAACCTGCCGCTCAAGGTTGTCGTGCCCAGCTTCATCATCAGCGAGCTCCGCACCGCCTTCCAAATGGGATTTCTCCTGTTCATTCCGTTTGTGCTGATCGATCTCGTCGTCGCCACCGTGTTAATGAGCATGGGCATGATGATGATGCCGCCGATGATGGTTTCGCTTCCGCTAAAAATCCTGCTGTTCGTGCTGGTGGACGGCTGGAACCTCGTCATTCGTTCAATTGTTCAAAGCTTCGCCACCTGATGAATCCTGAATTCGCCGCCGAAATTTTAAAAACGATGATCTTCCAGGCGATCAGTCTGGCGGCGCCGATTCTCATCACGGCCATGTTGATTGGGCTTGCCGTCAGCCTCTTCCAAGCGGTCACGTCCATTCACGAGCAAACGTTGAGTTTTGTTCCAAAGGCGCTCGGCGTGATCCTGGTCTTCGTCTTTCTGCTCCCGTGGGTGTTGCGCACCTTGATGGAATTCACCGTCGCTCTCATCCAAAAGATGCCCGAAATGGTCCACTGAAAACTCTGGCAATCGTCAATCCGCAATTCCTTCGATGCTCTTGAACTGGCTGATGGTCTTTCTGCGCGCAAGCGGGTTGCTGGCGGTGTTCCCCGTCTTTTCGAGCCGCTCGGTTCCCGTCGTCATGCGGGTCGCTCTCGGCGCGCTCCTTGCGTTCCTGGTCAGCCCCATCTTGCCCGAGACCGCGCCACTGGACAGCATCTGGACTTTGGCCGGCGCCATGGCCGCCGAACTCCTCATCGGTTTGCTGCTTGGATTCGTCAGCCGGTTTCTCTTTTTCGCCTTGGAAATCGCCGCTGGAATTATCAGCTCCGAAATGGGTTTGGCCCTGCCGGCGCAGATGAGTCCGCTGTCCGACGCGCAAACAACCGCGCCCGCGGCCATCCTGAGTTATCTCGCTGCGGTGCTCTGGCTGTCGTTGGATCTGCACCATTGGTTGCTCGTCGGGTTTCAGCGCAGTTACAAATTTCTTGGGCCCAGCGCCGCGCATCTTTCCCCAAACCTGCTGCAGGACATTACCAGTCGCACGGGCCAGATCTTTGTCAGCGCGCTGCAGATGTCAGCGCCGATGATCGCCGTTTCCTTCATCATCACGCTCGTCTTCGCCGTGCTCGCTCGGGCAGTGCCGCAAATGAACGTCTTCTCGGAGAATTTCGCGTTCCGAATTCTGGCCGGCTTGCTCGTGCTGGGCGTGACCTTCCAATTGCTCTCGCAGCACATCGTGAATTGGCTCCGGCAATTGCCCGAAGACCTCCTCCGTGTCGCGCAACTGTTAGGCGCCGGCTAAATCTGCAATCCCAAATCCGAAATCCGCAATTCCAGCTCTCCAATCGTCAATTGTAAATCGTCAATCGCAAATTCTGAATGAGCGAACACGCCGGCGAAAAAACAGAACAACCGACTCATCGCCGGTTGGAAGAAGCAATTAAACAGGGCCAATTCCCGCGCAGCGCCGAAGTGCAAACCGTTTTCGTGTTATTCGCGGCGATGCTGGCGCTGCTGTTCACCGGTCGCGATACGTGGAATCAATTTCTCATCGCCTTCAACGGAATCCTCGGCCATCTGAACGAATTCACGCTGGATTCCAACACGATACCGACTTACGCCATAAGCGCCTTTTTATTTCTCGGACATTGCGTCGTGCCAGTCTTAGTCGCCACCGCCATTGGCGGACTGCTCGCGGGCGGGTTGCAAAGCCGTTTTCGCACCGCCTCCGAAGCACTCGATGCGAATTGGGAGCGCGTGAATCCGCTGGAAGGATTTCGGCGCGTCTTTTCCGCCCGGACGATTGGACCCGCGGCCGTTTCTTTCCTCAAGCTCACGGTGGTGCTCGCGCTCTCGTACAACTTGATCCAATCGATCCTGAGCGACCCGATTTTTTTCTCTTCGATCGACGTGGCAAGAATTGCCGATTTTCTGACAAGTTCTTCCTTCAAAATCATGGGCCGGGTTTCCCTCGCGCTCCTTATCATCGCCGCGTGCGATTACGGCTATCAAATATGGCGGACTCAGAAAGATCTCATGATGACGAAGGAAGAGGTCAAAGAGGAAATGAAAACACAGGAAGGCAACGCTCAGGTCAAATCGCAGCAGCGTCGCCGGCGCAACGCGGTGACGCAGCGGAAAATGTTGTTGGATGTTCCTAAAGCAGACGTTGTTGTGACCAACCCGACGCACCTCGCTGTGGCTCTGTGTTACGACCGAAAAAACATGCGCGCGCCAAAAGTGGTCGCAAAAGGCTCGCGCCTGAACGCGCTGCGCATCCGCGAAATCGCCAAGCAAAACCAGGTGCCGGTGCTCGAGAACAAACCGCTGGCGCGCCTGCTCTTCAAGTACGGAAAAGTTGGTGGCGAGATTCCTGCTCAGCTCTACGCGGCCGTGGCGGAAGTGTTGGCCTGGGTCTACCGGATCAATGCTTACCGTTACTACCGCGAACGAACTGCTGGCCGCGATTCGGCCAAGTAAGCATCCGCAAGTTTGACCAACGACCAACCGGTTTCGCTGCTCAGCATGGCGCAACAAAAATTCAGCCTCGATCAACTCTGGCGCCACGGCGATTTGCTCCTCACGGGAGGCATCTTCGGGATTTTGCTCCTGATGATTGTGCCGGTGTCGCCGATCCTCCTCGATACCGCGCTCGCCTTGAGCATCGCGCTCTCCCTTTTGATTTTGCTGGTCATTCTCTACGTTCACGAGCCCGCCGACTTCAGCGGGTTCCCTACTCTCCTGCTTTTCATCACGCTCTATCGTCTCTCCCTCAACATCGCTTCCACGCGCCTCATCCTGCTCGATGGCTACGCCGGCCATATCATCGAAGCCTTCGGGAATTTTGTCGTTCGCGGAAATTACGTGGTCGGTTTCGTCGTCTTTTTCATTCTCGTGGTGATCAACTTCGTCGTGATCACGAAAGGCGCCGGGCGCATCGCTGAAGTCGCCGCGCGATTCACGCTGGACGCGATGCCGGGCAAACAAATGTCGATCGATGCCGAGCTCAATGCCGGCGTCATTAATGAAGCCGAGGCGCGCCAGCGCCGCCGTAAAGTCGAACAGGAAGCCGATTTCTACGGCGCGATGGACGGCGCCAGCAAGTTCGTGCGGGGCGACGCCATCGCCGCCATTCTCATTACGCTCATCAATGTCATTGGCGGGTTCGCCATTGGCATTCTGCAAAAAGGCATGCCGGTCGGCGCCGCTCTGCAACGGTTCACCCTGCTTTCCATCGGCGATGGTTTGGTTTCCCAAATCCCTGCGCTGATCACTTCGACCGCGGCGGGCATTCTCGTCACGCGCGCGGCGGCCAAAGAAGATCTCGGCAATCAATTGAGCCGCCAGCTGCTCTTCTATCCTCGAGCGCTGATGTTGCTCACGGTCATGCTGCTCGTTCTGGCAGCCGTGCCGGGCTTGCCCATGTTCCCGTTTCTTTTGCTGGCGGGGCTGACCGGTTATCTCGCGCGGACGTTGAAACCAAACAACCTCCCCGGCGCAATGGTGCTCGCAGAAAAAGGCGGCGAAACGGGCGCAGCTCACACCGGCGCTGCGAAAGAGGCCGCCGGCGGCGCGGCCGAAAAATTGGAAACGCTGCTGAACATCGATCCGCTGCAGATCGAGCTCGGCTACGGCATCGTGAGCTTGGCCGACCAGCGCAAGGGCGGCGACTTGCTCGATCGCGTCACGGGCGTTCGCAAAAAGTTCGCGCAAGAAATGGGCGTGATTGTTCCGCCAATCCGATTACGCGACAACCTGCAGCTCGAGGCGAACCAGTACCGATTCATCCTCAAAGGACAGTCCGTTGCCAAAGGCGATCTGATGCCCGGCTACTGGCTGGCCATGAACGCCACCAACAGCAAGACCGTGCTGAAAGGCATTCCGACGGTCGAGCCGGTCTTCCAGCTTCCCGCGACTTGGATCACGGATGTCGAACGCAAAAATGCGGAGATGAACGGCTACACCGTCGTCGACCCAGCTTCCGTCCTGGTCACGCACCTGACCGAAACCGTCAAGCATCACTGCCACGAAATCCTGACCCGGCAAGACGTTCAGACGCTGCTCGATCACCTCAAGCAAACGCATCCGACGGTCGTCAGCGAGTTGATCCCGAACCTTCTTAATGTCGGACAAGTTCAGCGCATCCTCCAGAACCTCCTCTCCGAGGGCATCTCGATCCGCAATCTCGCGGGCATCCTCGAAAAGATCAGCGATTACGCGCAGCAAACAAAGAATCCCGACGAACTCTCCGAGCACGCCCGGCGCGCGTTGGGATCGCAGATCGCCAAAAATTTTCAAGACGACCAAGGCCGGCTCAAAGCCATCACGCTGGACCCGCGGCTCGAGCAGCAGATCAGCCAAGGCATTCGCCAATCCGCCAGCGAGATCTCGCTCATGCTCGAACCCCGCCTGGCGCGGCACGTGGTGGACACGCTTTCCCAAAAAATCCAACAACTCCTCGTCGGCGGACATCCGCCCGTGGTGCTCTGCGGACCGCAGCTTCGCTTGGCCTTCCGCCGGTTTTTCGAAACCACATTCTCTGATCTCGCTGTGCTCTCCTATGCCGAACTGCCGCCGCGCATCGAAATCCTGAATGCCGCGACCATCCCCTCGCTTGAATCATGAAATTGGTCCCTTTCATTGCCGAGTCGGCCGCCGACGCCGTCGCACAAATCCGCGCCACCCTCGGCGCCGAAGCCGTCGTGGTGAACGTCCGGCAATTGCCCGCGGAAGGCCTGGCCCGGCTGTGGCAAAAGCCGAGGATTGAAGTGCTGGCTTATCGTCCGGAAGCAAACGCTTCGACAGATTCGTCGGGGAACTTTCCCTCCGCTCGGCCAAGTCAATTCAATCCCGCTGCGATGCCTCTGCGCGCGAATGTGCCGGCGGCAAGAGCTCTCGAAATGTTTGCGGCCGCCAATCAAAGTGCCCCCGATTTGTCAATCGACCGAGCGAGCGGCGCCTGGCGAATCAGCCAAATCCTCGAGCAAACCGGATTTCTCCCCATCCCCATGCAACAGGTCGTCGAGCAACTGCACGACAAATTCGGCCCCGTTCCGCCCGCGTCCTTGGCGGAAGAACTGAACCTGACGCGCCTGGTCCTCTCGCAATTGTGGCGAAAGCCGCAACCGTTCGTGGACGATTCATTGCGGCCGCACGTTTTGGTTGGCGCATCCGGGGTGGGGAAAACAACGTCGCTTTGCAAATGGCTCGCCCAAACCGCGCTCGTCGAGGGACGGCAAGCTCGCGTTTGGCAGCTGGATGGGGCGTCCGCAAACACGGCCGAGTCGTTGCGGATTTACTGCGAAATTCTGGGCGTGCCGATCGAGCGCACCTGGGAAGTCACCGAGCCGGAGGCGGCGGCGGTTTCGTTCATCGATTTGCCGGGCGTTGATTGGAGACGGCCGGAAGCTATTCGCGATTTAGGCGAGCAGCTGAAGAATTATCTGGCGCCGCAAGTTCACTTGGTTTTGAACGCGGCGTATGACAGCTCATTGCTCCTGGCGCAGCTCCGCGCTTTTTCCGCGCTGCCGGTCGAAGACATCATTCTGACGCATCTGGACGAAGAACTCCGCTGGGGCAAACTCTGGAATCTGGTTTTAGGCACAAATTACTCGATCCGATTTTTGAGCGCCGGGCAAAATATTCCAGGCGAGTTCTCGGTAGCTTCTGCCGAAAAGATTTTTGCCCGGCAGTTTTCCGCGTAACCCCTTGTGTTTGCTGCGCCGCGTGAATGCGCGGAAAGCTGGCAGACCTCTTGCTCACCGGCTGGTGAACGGTCAAAGCGTATGAAACTACTGATGATCCTTGGAGGCCTGCTCGGGTTTTCAATCAGCCTCGCCGCAAGCTGGTCCCAAGAGAGCGCTTGGCCTTCCATGCTCTGGCGTGCCTCAGCCGCCGCTTATCTCGCCGGCCTTCTTCTGCGCTGGTGGGGTCGCGTATGGATTAACAATATCGTCGAAGCCCACCACCAACGGCTCGCTCTTCCTCAATCGGCCCCAGCTAGCCCCACCTCAACCCCCTCTAAGCGATGACTGCTGCAACCTTTTGCTCCACGGAAGCCACCTCCGCCACGGACGCGCTGGCCCACCGCAACGAACTCTGGCAACTCTATTCCCAAACAGGCCCAGGCAGCGCCGAGGAAAACGACCTCGTCCAACAGTACCTGCCGCTCGTCAAAACTGTCGTCGGCCGCATCGCCATGTCGCTCCCGTCCCACGTCGACGCGCAAGATTTGTACAGCGCCGGCTTGGTGGGCTTGCTCAACGCCGTCCGCCGGTTCGATGCCAAAAGCGGCGTGGCCTTTGAAACGTACGCCCGGGTCCGAATTCGCGGCGCGATCTATGACGAACTTCGCCGGCTCGATTGGGTGCCCCGCTCGGTGCATGACAAAGCGCGCAAAGTCGAAGGCGCGATGCGCAAGCTCGAGCAGAGAAAAGGCAAAGCCCCCACCGAAATGGAAATGGCTCGGGAACTCGGACTTTCTCTCGATGATTATCAAAAACTGGTCGAAGAAATCCGGCCGGCCACATTCGTCTGCCTGGATTCGGCGCGGAATCTCGATTCCGACGACGGCGCCACTCAATACGAAAGCGTCCCTGACCCCAGCCAGCCGGATCCCGGCTACGGCGCCTCCCAGCGCGAACTGGCCCGTCTCATTGCCGAGCGGCTGGAAGAGCTCCCGGATATGCAGCGAAAAGTCCTCGCGCTTTATTATTTTGAAGACTTGCGGTTGCGGGAAATTGCGGAAATTTTCGGCGTCACCGAATCCCGGATCTGCCAGATTCACTCCCAAGCAATCCTCTCGATCAAAACGTACATCCAAAAACGAGAGGCCAGGTAATTCCTCCCGAATGAAAGTCCTGCCATGATCGTTCTTCTCGGAGCCGCCATCGTCATCGTGTCGGTTCTCGGCGGTTTCATTATGGCCGGCGGGAACGTCGGCGCCTTAATGCACGTTTCCGAACTCATCATTATCGGCGGCGCCGCCGGCGGCGCGCTCATCATCATGTCGCCGAAAAAAGTGCTCATCGAAATCATCCGGAAAAGCATCGGCACATTGAAAGGCGCTCCCTACAACAAGGACGCCTACGAGGAGTTGTTCAAAGCGCTTTACGAGCTGTTCATGCTCGGCCGCCGCAACGGCATGATCGCTTTGGAAGAGCACATCATGAATCCGGAGAACAGTTCCATTTTCACCAAATACGCCAGCTTCATCAAAAACAAGGGCGCGGTCGAATTCCTCTGCAGCGGCTTGCGGCCGATCATCGACGGCAAGGTCAAGCCTGACCAGCTCAAGCTGCTCATGGAAACCGAACTCGATAGCATGGAAGCCGAACATCACCAGCCCGTCGGCGTGCTCACCAAAACCGCGGATGCCATGCCTGGATTCGGCATCGTCGCCGCCGTCCTCGGCATCGTCATCACCATGAATTCCATCAACGGCCCGATCGAACAGATCGGCTACAAGGTCGCCGCCGCGCTGGTCGGCACCTTCCTCGGAATTTTGCTCTCCTACGGATTCCTCAATCCGCTCGCCGTCAATATGGAGTTCATTTGCGAAGCGGAGATGGACTATTCCCGCTGCATCGCCGCTTCGGTCGTGAGTTTCGCCGCTGGCATGGCCCCGATCATGGCCGTGGAAGTTGCCCGCCGCGGCCTCAAAAGCGACGTCAAAGTCAACGCCGATGATTTGGAAACCATGCTCAAGACGCTAAATAGCGCAGGACGGGAGAAATGATTTGAGTTCCGCTTCCATGAATCGCAGGCACAAACACCATGGTGGCGCTTGGAAAGTGGCTTATGCCGATTTCGTCACGGCCATGATGGCTTTGTTCCTCGTCCTCTGGCTGACGGCACAGGACGAAAAAATCAAGGAAGCAGTCGAACGCGCTTTCCGAAATCCTTTCTCCTCCGTCACGAAAGAATCGGTCGGCATTATCCCAAACAAAGACTCGCTCGCGGTCAAAGCTTCCACCGGAAATTTCGATTCCGCCTCTGCCATCGAGCTCTCCATGTTGCGCCGGCTGAATGAAGATCTCTTGAAGACATTGCAGAACGAAATGCAGGATCAGGAAACAAGCCCGGTCAAACTCGAACTCACTCCGGACGGGCTTCGCATCAGCGTTTTCGACCGCTCGCGCAAGCCAATTTTCGAAAAGCAATCGATCGCCTTCACCCCCTATGGAGATTGGGTTTTCTCCACCCTCGCCTGGGAGATCTCACGCTTCGCCCAGTTCTCCGTCGAACTGGAAGGCCATACCGAACGCGGTTACGCCCCCATCCGCCCGGATTATGGCAATTGGGAAATCTCCTCCGAACGCGCCAATGCCGCCCGGCGCAAGCTGCTCGAGCATGGCGTTAAAATACCGCAAATCCGAAAAGTCGCCGGATATGCCGACACCATCCCAATGCTCGATCGCGCCCCCGAGGACGAGGCGAACCGCCGCGTCACTGTCCTTCTGAAAGTCCGAGATAAATCGTAGCCGCAGCGCATGAAATCTGCCTTCGTTCCGTTGCTTTCGAATTCCGGTTCGGCCAAGAGCTCGCCACCTCCTTCCGGCGCAAAAGTTCTGCCGGCCTCTGACGCGCGCCTCTTCAGCCCCGTTCAATCGAACGCTGGTTTGCACTCCAAAGGAGCCGCGTGCGGACCTGAAGCGAAAGTCACCGCAATCACCGAAGGCGACCGCATCACCAAGCTCCGCGTCCAGTGCAGTTGCGGGCAAGTCATCGAAATCGGCTGCGTCTATTAAAAGCAAGCGCTGCTCCCATCCCTCGTCCCTCGTCCTTCTCGTCCCTCGTCCCTCGTCTCCCTCGTCCCTCTCGTCTCGGCAAAAATCAGTCGCTGGCAGGGAAGGTTTTGCCAAGGCCAGTTTTCCGGCGGCGCGATTCCTTCAAAATCCCCAACAAAACCGGCGGTTTTCAGTGGTGGCACATCCGTTGCTTGGAAGCGGTCCGAATGAATGTCAGCCTTTATCAGGCAGCTTCCGCCCTCAACGCCTCGAACCGATGGCAGGAAGTCATTGCCGAAAATCTCGCCTCGAGTTCCACGCCCGGCTTTAAAAAACAAGACCTCAGCGTCTCCGGCATTGCCGGCGGAGCGCTTCCCACTTCCTCAGGCCAGCCAGCCGGATCCTCCACGCAATTCGTTTTGCCGAAAGCTTCCTTCACGACCAGCTTCGCTCCCGGCGAAATGAAATACACCGGCGTCAACACCGATGTTGCAGTCCAAGGCCCTGGCTTCTTCGAAGTGCAGTTGCCAAACGGCAGCATCGGCTACACGCGCGACGGGGAGTTCCAACTCGATTCCCAAGGCCGCCTCGTCACCAAGGAAGGTTACCTCGTCATGAGCAGCGGCGGTTCCATTCAAATGGACCAGCGCCTCGGAGCGCCGCTGGCCATTTCGGCTGACGGTGAAGTCAGCCAAGGGCCCGATCAAAAGGGAAAACTCAATCTGGTCGAGTTCAACGATCCGAAATTGCTCACGCAAATCAGCGGCGGTTACTTCATCGCGGCGAACCCAAACCTTCAAACTCAAGCCGCCACCCAATCGACCGTGCGCCAAGGATACCTCGAAGGGTCCAATTCGAATCCTGTCACAGAAATGGCGAACATGATGGTCGCGCTCCGAAATTTCGAAGCCAATCAACGCACCATCCAGATCCAGGACGATCGGATGAGCAAAAGCATCCACGACCTCACCCAAAGTTAATCCATGCTCCGCGCCCTTTATTCCTCAGCTGCCGGGATGCAATCGCAGCAAATGAATCTCGACGTCATCGCCAACAACCTCGCGAACGTCAACACCACCGGCTACAAAAAGAGCAAAATCGAATTCCAAGATCTGCTCTATCAAACGCCTCGCCTCGCCGGTTCCGAACAAGGCGGCGGCAATCAACTGCCTACCGGCCTCGAAATCGGCCATGGCGCCCGCGCTGTTGCGACCGCAAAAATTTTCACGACGGGCGAGCTCACGCACACCGGCGAAAAAATGGACGTGGCAGTTCAAGGAGACGGCTTCTTCGAAGTGCAAATGCCGGACGGCGGGCGCGCTTACACCCGCGACGGCGCCTTCAAAGTCGCTTCCGATGGACGGATCACGACCAACGAAGGCTTGGTCGTGCAAAACGGTTTCCAGCCGCTCTCCCCAGGAACCACCTCAGTCAACATCGCCTCAAATGGCGAAGTCACGGCCATCGGTCCCAGCGGCCCGCAAAATTTCCGCGTTCAACTGACGCGTTTCGCCAATCCGGCTGGCCTCGAGAGCATCGGCCGCAATCTCTATCGCGAAACGCCCGCCTCGGGCACACCCGAAACTGGCAACCCCGCCGAGAACGGCTTCGGCGAGCTCCAGCAGGGCTACCTCGAAATGTCAAACGTCAAAGTCGTCGAGGAAATGGTCAACATGATCATCGCCCAGCGGGCTTATGAGGTGAATGCCAAATCGGTCCAAGCCGCGGATGAAATGATGCAGCTCAGCAATAACCTCCGTCGTTAACCCACCAGGCCGCTCATGCTTTCTGAAATCGTCAATTGCCCGTCGCCCGTCGTCCGAAATCGTCAATCGTCAATCGTCAATTCTTTCTCTGTCCTGTTCCTCCTCGTGTTCACAGGCGGGATGCTCACGGCCAGTTCGTTGGCCAGTGAGCTTCCCGCCTGGTCTTTGCTTTCCTCAACCCAAGTCGACGGTTCGGGCATCCACCTGGACCAACTTATCAAAACCACACCTCCTGCGGTCCTCCCGCATCTCCGTCTGGCTCCGGCCCCACTCCTGGGCCAGACGGTCTCCTTTACCCGCGCCCAAATCCTCCAGTTGTTGGAAAAAACTCCCGGCATCGCTTCGACCAACTGGACGGGCTCTGCCCAAATCGCCATTACCCGGCGCTCGCGTGAACTCAGTGAAACGGAGTTGATGGAACTTCTCCAAGCGGCCCTGAAAAAGGATCTCAACGAAAAAGGCGCTCTGGAATTCCGCCCTTCGCGCCCGTGGACTCCCATCCTCATTCCCGACGAGTCGATCAAAATAAAATTCTACGACCTGCCCAACGCGGGCATCGCCGCCAGCCTTCTTCTGCATTTCGATTTGTCCACCGCAACCGAACGGATTGGCTCGTGGCAAATTCCCGTGCAAGCCAGCCTCTGGCGCGATGTGCTCATCGCCCGGGCGCCCCTCCGCCGCGGAACGCTTCTGCGCGAGGCGGAATTAGCTGCGGAACGCCGCGATGTGCTCGCCATCCGTGAGCCGATCAATCCCGAAGCGCTGAACAACCCGGCGCTGGAAATCACCGAGAACCTTCAGCCCGGAGCTCCCCTCCTGGCCCGTTCCGTTCGTCTGCGCCCGGTGATTCGCCGTGGAAATGTCGTGGACGCCGTCCTGCAGCAAGGCGCCTTGCAGATCTCCCTCAAAGTCCAAGTGCTCGAAGATGGCTTCGCTGGTCAGGTTGTTCGAGTGCGCAACATCAAATCCAAACACGAGTTTTTCGGAAAAGTTCAAAATGAAAACACCATCGCTGTCCTGCTCTAACCGACCCGAGCCCGGAGGACCCGTCCTGAATCGTCAATCGTCAGTCGTCAATCGTCGATCGATTGCCATTCTCGCCGCCGCCGTATTGATCGGACCGGCGCACGTCAGTTTTGCCGGGTCGCTTTGGAAACAAGAGACCAGCCGCTCGATGTTCTCTGATAAACGAGCCCACATGGTCGGTGATATTCTGACGATCCTGGTCCAGGAGAGCAACAGCACCACCAAAGAAAAGAACACAAAAACGGCGAAGAAATCGGGCATCGACGCGAGCATCAACACCTTTCTCTACAGTCCAGCGGCCAGCGGGCTCATGACGAAAGGCGGCAAGCTTCCCGCCCTCAATGTCACGGGCGCCAATAATTTCGAAGGTTCCGGGCAGATCAATAATTCCGAAAAGATCTCCGATCGGATCGCGGTCCGCGTCGCCGATGTGATGCCGAACGGCCAGCTTCTCCTCGAAGGCCGGAGGCTCACTTCGTTCTCGAACGAAAAACAAGAAGTGGTTTTGCGCGGCATGGTCCGCCAGGAAGACATCTCCGCCAACAACACCATCTTCAGCTACAACATCGCCGACGCCACGATCCAATTCGAATCCAAAGGCGCCATCAGCGACAGCACGAAAAAGGGCTGGTTCACTCGCGTCTGGGATAAAGTTTCACCCTTCTGAAAATGGGCGCCCGCAACTTTCCACCCACGTCGCCTTGGCTCGAGCGCCTCGTCGCGCTCGCGTTCGTTTTATTGCTCAACCTGGCGGAGCCCGGCCTTTCCGGCGCGGACGGCTCACGCGTCAAAGACCTGGCCATGTTTGCCGGCGCGCGTGACAATCAATTGGTCGGCTATGGCTTGGTGGTCGGATTGGCCGGCGACGGCGATAAAAACTCGGTGTTCACCCTGCAGTCGATCGCCAATTCCCTGCAGCGCTACGGAATCAACGTCCCCGCTTCGACGCTCAACACGAAAAACGTCGCCGCCGTCATGGTCACAGCGGATATCCCCGCTTTTAAAAAGAGCGGCGCGCGCATTGATGTGGTTGTTTCCGCGATCGGCGATGCAAAAAGCCTCCAGGGCGGCGTGCTGCTTCAAACCCCATTGCGCGGAGCTGACGGAAAAGATTACGCCGTCGCTCAAGGGCCGCTCTCGATCGGAGGTTTGTCAGCCGGCCCGGAAGGCGCCGGCGGCGCCACCGTCCAGAAGAATCATCCGACCGTCGGCCAAATTGTGAACGGCGCCCTGGTCGAAAGGGAAATCCCCGCCGAAATCATCCACAACAACCAGCTTGAGCTTCTCCTGCGCGAAGCCGATTTCACTTCCTCAGCCCGCATGGCCGAAGCGATCAATCACATTTTCCCAAACATCGCCACCGCGATCGATTCCGGCACGGTGCGCGTGCAGCATCCCACCGATTTGTCCGGGAGCCTGGTCGATTTCATGGCTCGATTGGAAGCCATCGAGGTCCAACCGGATGTCCCCGCCCGCATCGTCATCAACGAACGGACCGGCACAATCGTGGCGACCGCGCGCATCCGCATCTCCAGCTGCGCCGTCTCCCACGGCAATCTCACCATCACGGTCGCTTCCACCTTGGATGTGTCGCAGCCAAACGCGTTCAGCCAAACTGGCAACACCGAGGTTGTGCCCCGCACCAACACCCAGGTCAACGAACAGAAAGGATCGCTCGTTCCCCTGCCCGATTTGCCCTCGATCGAAAAAGTCGCCTCCGCTCTCAACGCGCTCGGAGTCACTCCGCGCGACATGATGTCGATCTTCCAAGCGATGAAACAGGCCGGCGCCTTGCACGCCGAACTCGTCCTCCACTGATATGAGCATCGACGCTATTTCATCGCCCGTCCAAACGGCAAAGCTTTCGCTCCAGGAAATCGCGCGCAATCCGCAGATTCCCCAATCTGAAAAGATCGCCGAAGCCAGCCGCCAATTCGAAGCGGTTCTGCTCCGGCACATTCTTCAGGAAACTCGAAAGACAATTTTTCATTCCGACGCCGCTTCCGACTCGGTCACCTCGGGAATTTATCAGGACATGATCACCGAGCAGCTCGCCGAGAATATCAGCCGTTCCGGAAGTTTCGGCTTGGCCCGTTCGCTCCAATCCGAGCTCGGCCGGCAACTGGCGAACAAACCCGCGTCCAGCTCTTCCCCAGCAGCCCAAACGACCCACGAAATCAGCGCCGCTCCTCACCTCATAACCGGCAACCCACGCGCTTCGCATGATTGAACATCTGGAAAATCTTGTCACCGCCCTTCGGGAAGAACTGCAGCATTACGGTGAAATGCTTGCCCTGCTGGACCAACAGCAGGAGCTCATCACGGCTCGGGCCGCGGAAGAACTCCTTCAAGTGGTCGCGGCCATTCAAACCCAAGCCACCGTTATCCTCAGCGCGCGCACTCACCGCGAATCCCGCCAGCGCGAACTCGCCCTGCACCTCGGCTTGCCCGAGGAAGCCACCCTCGCGCAGCTCGTGCAAAGTTCGCTCGCTGAGTACCGCCCGCTCGTCCAGGCGCTGCTCGACGAAAACAATCAACTCCTGCTGCGGGTTCAAACACGCGGCCGCCAGAATCATCTGCTCCTCAGCCGTTCTCTCGAACTAATGCAGAAATTCCTCACCACGCTTTTCCCGGCGCGCGACAACGGAATTTATAATGAACGCGGCAGCACCAAATCGTTCACGGCCCAGTCACTCTACGAGGCGGTAGGTTAATATGCTTGGACTCCTTGGCACACTCGATCTCGCGAATCGTTCCCTGCAAACCAGCCGGCAGGGAACTGAAGTGGCCGGCCATAACCTCGCCAATGTCAACAACCCGGCTTACGCACGGCAGCGTCTGAACGTTCAAACGTCGCTCGCGTTGCCAAGCAGCCTCGGCGCCGTGGGCACGGGAGTCGACGCTGCCTCCATCACCCAACTGCGCGATTCCATTCTCGACCGCCAGGTTCAAACAGAAACCAGCGTCCGCAGTTCGCTCGAAGCCCAGCAGAGCGCCCTGCAATACGCCGAAGCCGCCCTCGGCCAGCAAATCGACCGGCAGGCGGCCGGCCCGGACGGCACGACCAGCGCCAACGGAATCGGAAGCCAGCCCGGTTTGGCGGAGAATCTCTCGGACCTGTTCAACTCGTTCCAGGGCCTTTCGAGCAACCCAACTTCTTTGGCCGAACGCCAAAACGTCCTCAGCGCTGCCCAGCAAACAGCCACACAATTCAATCAGGTTTCACAGCGCCTGAGCACGCTCCACAGTTCGTTGGACGATTCGCTCCAGGATAGTGTCAAATCATTCAATGACGGCTTGCGGGACGTCGCCGATCTCAACCAGCGCATCATCTCCGCTGAACTCGGCGCGCGTGGAACGGCCAATGACCTGCGCGACCTGCGCCAGCAAAAAATCGAAAATCTCTCAAAGCTCGCCAAGGTCGACACCGCCACCGCGTCCGACGGATCCATCAGCGTTTCGCTCGGCGGAGTCGCTCTGGTGAACGGAGCTCAACTCACCGAATCGATCGAGACGTACGATGCCGGCGGGGGCCAACTGCTGGTTCGCGCTCAAACCTCCGGCTCGCCCCTGACCCTCACCGGCGGCAGCATGGAGGGCACTATCCAAGCCCGCGACGGAGCGTTGACCAATCTCCGCACGCAATTGGATGCACTCGCCAGTTCGTTGGTCACAAATGTAAATGCCATTCACAAAACCGGCTTCGGGTTGAATAACAGCACCGGCGAAGATTTCTTTTCGGGGACCAATGCGGCGACAATTCGCGTCAATCAAAAGTTGATCGATAACCCAGCCCTGCTCCAGGCCAGCGGCGCTTCCGGCGCGCCCGGCGACAATCAAACGATCCTCGCCATGGCGCAGCTCGGGCAACAACGTCAACCAGCCCTGCGCGACCAGACATTTCAAGAAAGCTACGCCACCAGCGTCACTGCTCTCGGCCAATCCCTCGCCTCCGTCAACACCCAGCTCAATAGCCAGCAGATCGTCGACAATATGCTGCAACGCCAACGGGACGCGGTCAGCGGTGTTTCGCTCGACGAAGAAATGACCGACTTGATGAAATATCAAAAGGCTTTTGAAGCCTCTGCGAAGCTCGTGGTCACCATCGATGAAATGCTCGACACCGTGCTGAACTTGAAACGCTAAGTAAGGTTTCCCCATGCGCGTCACCTCCAATACATTTCCCAGCAGCCTGCTCAATCAGCTCACCACTCTCACGGCGCGACAAAGCCAGCTCCAAACGCAGGCCGCCACCGGCCAAACGATCCAATCGCCCGAGGACGATCCCACCGCCATGCGGCGCGTCCTCGATCTGCAGGCCGAAAACAACTCCGTGGCGCAGTACCAACGAAACATCAGCCGGCACCAGGAACTCGCCTCGGTCACCTTCGACTCCGTCAAAGCGCTTAAGAAAATCTCCGATCGCGCCTCCGAAATTGTGATCTCGGCGGACGGGTTGAAATCCAAACAGGAACTCACCGTTTATGCGACCGAAGTGAGCGAGTTGATCAAGCAAGCGGTGCAGATCGCGAACACGAAGAACCGCGGCGATTTTATTTTCGGCGGCACACAGACGGATAAATCGCCGTTTACCGCGGCGTTGGACAGCTCCGGCCAAGTCACCAAAGTCGATTATCAAGGGAATACCACCGTGCCCGAAACCGAGATTGCGGAAGGCGTCACGGTCAGCGCGCAAGTTCCCGGCGCGAACACGAGCGGTTCCGGAACGACGGGATTGATCACCGACAGCCGGACAGGCGCTGATCTGTTCAATCATTTGATTTCACTGCAGCAACATTTAGCGGCGGGCGATTCAAAAACAATCGCCGAGACCGATCGCGCTCAGCTTGGGAAGGACGAAGAGAATTTGCTCTTTCACTTGAGTTCCAACGGAGCGATCCAAGCGCGATTGGAAGCATCGTCAGCGAAACTCTCGCAGCGTTCGCTGGCGCTGAACGGGCTGGTTTCGAAAGAAGCCGATGCTGACCTGGCGCAAACCATCGTCAAATTGCAGCAGACCCAAACGGCGTATCAAGCCGCGCTCCAATCCGGCAGCATGCTGCTCAATCGTTCGCTGCTCGATTACTTGCGGTGATGATTTACCGCCCTATGGGGGTGAACCGCCCTGCGGCAACACCAGTCGAAACGTGGGTCCTTCGACTACCGAAACTTGACAGAAACCAGTCTGAAACTAGTCTTCTTCGATGACGATCAATCTGACGGAAGCAAAGGCCCATCTCGGCCAGTACGTGGCGAAGGCCAGCGCCGGCGAAATCATCACCATCTGTGAGCGCAATAAACCTCTGGCCGAATTACACCCCGCTCATCTTTCGTTTCGGCCACGCAAACTGAAGATGGGCTCGCTGAAAAGCCAGTTCCAAGTGCCGGATGATTTTAACGAGCCGGTCCCGGAATTCGAAGCCGCTTTCTATGGCCAACGGCCGCAGCGAAAAACGCGGCCTGCGAAATGAGGACGATCCTTCTGGACACCCAGATCGCCCTCTGGATTCTGGCGGACAGCCCTCGCTTGCCCAAACACATTCGCACCGTCAGCCCTCAGGAAGGCTTTTGTTGGATTTTCCATCAGGCCAGCCTCTGGGAGATTCAAATCAAATACTCACTTGGAAAGCTCCCGTTGCCGGACCGCCCTGAAACGTACCTTCCGTCTGCCATTCGTGATGCCGGATTTCAAAAGAGCCCAATCGAAGATGACGGAATTTACTTTCTCGCCAAGCTGCCGAACCACCATAGCGATCCTTTCGACCGCCTTCTTATCGCCCATGCCATCCTGCACGCTTGGGAGGTCGCGACGACCGATAGCCAATGGGAGGGGTATCCAGTTCGGATTTTCAGAGGCTGAGTGAGTCGGGCCTGGGCGTGACAAGCGCCGAAGCAGCACCGCGCCACTCTGGTCCAAAATACAAACACCCATTTTCTCACCCCCTCCTACGTAATTCCGGTTCGATCCAGTAGCCTGCCAACTGATCGGTTCCACTCAACTGTTCTGGAGGCATTATGGCCGGAAAAATTCGTGTTTGTATTCTCGATCTCTATCCTGTTTTTCGCTACGGACTCGCCTGTTTGATCGATGCTCAACCCGACTTTCGGGTTGACCTTCATACCGCCGACCCAAAAGCCGCGCTGAGCTTTATCTCGAATCAGCAACCCGAAATCGTCTTGCTCGATATTGAGACCCCACGATTGCGCGGGTTTGAGATTCTCCGCCGAAGGCGGCTCATTCCGGCCCCAGAGGTAAATCGCTGAGGCGGGTCAGCCAGCTTCACCCTCAAAAACTATTCCGGACGTCGCTCACGATTCCGGTCGCGTCAACCAGGAGGCAAAGTCCGACAGCGCAGTCAGAAGTTCCGGTGCCGCGGGGCGCCATTGTTCCACCAATCGATTCAGGCGGACCGGATCCAGTTGAAAGTCATAACCGTGGCGAAATAAATGTTGTGAAGAGTGTACCCGACACCCGCGGCATCAGGGTAGCTGGCCTGTTCCGGCAAAATATCGAGCGCATCCGTCAACTGTTGCACCACCGCGATGTCCTTGCGAATGACCGCCGCCAAAGCGGCTCGAGCGGACGAATCAGGTCCTTTCATACAAAAGAATGCCGGTCTGGCTAATTTGATCGCGCAGAGTCTTGTCCGCGTCCTCCCACCGGACGAGATCGGCGGGTAGCGAAACCGCCGCGTCGATTTGCGAGAGCGCCCGGTAGTGAGCGGTTGCCGGAAGGCCTTCGACCGCAAAATCGATGTCCGATCGAAAGTCCGGACGGCGTCCTTTGGCCAGCGAACCAAAGAGCCAAACGCGCCGGATCGAAGGCCACTCCGCCAGCGCGCGCAGAGCAGCAACCACATCCAGCCTGACAAATCCCGGCAGTTGGTCGATATCTCCCAGCGCTGAATTCATAACCAGTTTTGAGGCGCTTTGCCCTAGCAACTCATTGAAGGCTTACGCCTAATCGATCCATGGCGATTCCTCAAGCGAGGAATTAGCTCCACGGGGCTCCGATCCCAGAGGATAGCTACACCGATGCACTGGAGTGTCACCTCATGCTCTTGCTCATGCTCTTGCTCTTGATCTCCTTTTGGCCGGGGAGCAAGCGCGAGATCATGATCGAGAACAAGAGCAAGCAACTCGATCCATTCCTCGACCGTGTCTGACCAAGGCATGTCGTCCAACTCACGGTCTCCTCAGTACCAAATTCGGCCGAGCACATTCTTGCGTCTCGCTTCGATCGGTCCATGCACGATGGCGCGCAGGGTTTCAACTAAAAAATTGCGCCACCAAGCCGCTGATCCGCAGCCACTTCACTTCGTGAGTCAATATCCATTCATCCGGCCTGAGCGTGACCAGCGCTGAAGCAGCGCCCAATAAATCAGAGATTCCAGTTGACTGGGCTCTGCCCATTTTTTTACTGTTGCGGCTACATTTCTTGCGCAAACCGCCGATGGCTGGAAGTGTCAGGCGGGCGTAATTGCTGTTGGCAATCCCAATCAATTGACAGGGGGCAGTGAACGGCCCAGAAAACCAGTTCAGTAGTCGCAACAACTCATCAAAGAAAATTCATTTCGATCAGTCGCCTGCCAACTGATCGGTTCTACCCATGACAAAACGTTTCCTCCTCTTTCTCGGAATTCAGTTTTTACTCGCCACGGCTAATTTTGCGAGCGACCCGACCTTTGTTTTTGTCGGAAAATATTACGTTGGAGATGGTCCCTGCTGGAACCCGGCGCCTCCCTGTTATACTGCACGCGAGGCGGCGGCGCTCGTATTCGGCGGTCTTCCCGGCGACTACGCAATCTCGGTCTCTCCGAACACCACGGACCCCGCGACGATAACGCACACCGCGTGGGTGGACGGTTTCGGAGATACACGGTATCTCATCACGCCGGCTGCGGAAGATTTTAAAATCGGTTTGTTCTATTTATCGGATGCATTTAATCCACCTGTATTTTCAGCCTTTGTTCACGATCACTCGGATGGTCCTACTCATCCTTGTTACCCACTAGCATATTCCTATATCAATTATGTCTGGCGAAGGGACCCGCCCTCCGGCATCGACACGCACCCGCCTATCTTGACCACCGATGCGCATGACATTTATCTCAAGGATGCACCGATCACGTTCGCCGTCAGTGCGACCGGTATCTGTGGCGATCCCACCATCGAGTTAGCAGTGACCTGCCAGGCCGTGACTCAGGACGGCAAAATCATCGATAAATCCGGCTCCTGCTCGGCGCAAATCAGCGGAAATGCTGTCACGATCTCCGATGCGGGCAGGGTGGGAAATATCATCACCATCTTCGCCATCGCCACCGACGCTTGCGGAAATCAAGCGCAAGCCAACTACATCGTGCACGTCCTTCGGCCTGACCACGAGCCTGCCAACGAGGGAGTGGGCAATGGCGTCGACGGAAACACCCCCGGCCACCTTCACAACGGCGGCAACGACGACTCTGCTTTCACCCCGGGTAATCCAGGCGCGAAATCCAAGCAGTAAAGTTATTCAGACCGGTTCCCGCCCGGGCTGACAAGCACACAAACTGCCAGGGCCATCAGTCCAATGTTCTCTGCCAATTTTCGGCAGACGTTCATCTCCCCCTGACCGCACCCGCAGTCAAATCGAATCGCGCAAATCGGCAACGACCCGCCGATCTCGTGCGCGCGCCGCACGATCATAAACGTGAATCCGGCCAGCAGGAGCAGCGTCAGCAGCGATGCCCCGCGAGCGGCAACGCCTAGAACAAGAAAAACGCCGCAAACAATCTCAAACCATGGCAGGATGGCCGCGGTTGAATTCAGCAGCCACGGATTTTCTGTCCAGTGAAACAACCGAAGGTTTTTTAGAAACAACGCGGGCTCCAGCGCCTTCATGGCTCCGAGATAAATGAAGCAGCCGCCCAAAGCGATTCGCGCCGCGAGGATCCAGCAGGAACGAGAAGCAAAACAGCTTCGGTGGATTAAATTCATTCGCGCGGCGTGGTCAAAATGTTTCCGCTGGCCCGATCTCCGGCTTCGAGCGGCCCGCCGCTCCGTTTCCATTCGCTGATGCCACCCACAAAAACGAAAAGCTTGGCCGCGTCGATCCCCATCTGCCTCAAATCCATTGCCGCGAATTCGCTGTCCTCGCAGCTCCCGCCGTTGCAGTAAACGATGATTCGCTCGGCGACGCCAGCTGCAGCCAGCAATTGGCTGGGATCAGCTCCTTTGTCATAACGATCGTAGAGATAAGCCCCGGGGATATGACTCTCGCGATAATTGGCCAGATGCCGAGCGTCAATCAGCGCCACAGTCCCTGCTAACTGACGATCTTCACTCACAAGTTTGGAAACTTCTGGAAGTTCGATCGTGTGAAGCCCCGCCGCCTCCAACCGCGCCACGACCGTCAGGTTCGTGGGATCTGGAGGAGCGCTGGCGCGATCATGCGCTGCCGTCGCCACTGTCTGAGTTGGAAAATAGTTCCGCGAAAGTGAGATTCCCCGCGGCGAGATTCCATTCGCCACAAACCCGGCGCTGATGCCGATCACTGCGACACACACGCTCTCGATTGAAATTTGGCGAATAACGCGGCGCATGCGAGTGGGGCTTGTTTAGTGAACTTCGGCTCGTCAGTAGCCTCGCCCCACCTCAATGGGGTCGGTGCAGTCCTCCGCGGCTCGTCAGTGGGCCAGCCTCACCTCGATGGGGTTGGTGCGGCGCTCCACGGCTCGTCAGTAGGCCAGCCTCACCTCGATGGGTTGGTGCGGCGAGCTTACTCGCGAGCCGCAAGGTTCACGCAAAAAGCTCCATGTCATCAGCGGGTGCGGATTCCGACAAACGGAATGCTGAACTCGGCAAATTGGGGATGATTTGTCTTTAGCCGCAGCACGAGATTCGTCGCAGTCCCGGCTTCAAACCCTTTTGGAATCATGAGACGGATTCGAATCTGCTTTCCGGAAATCCCAGGTTCGACCGAGGCGCGGACCTCATCCGAATTCAATTTGACATCCGAAACCGCCAAATCAACGGAATCGTTGGCAGTGACCGTGACGAACCGTTGTGTGTCGCTCGCCAATTTCCCGGCCGGCAACAGGACTCGATCCGGCACGACTTGCACCGCCGGCAACACCGTGGCAAACGCGTTAATCATGACCAGCGGCATTTCCGAGCTCGATGTCTTGAGTGTAATCATCCCGTGATTCGAACCGTTGTTTAGTGGCGGCACAGTCGTGACAGTCAGCTCGAACTCTTTTCCGGGAGTTGTCGCGTTCAGCTCGGCTTTGAATGATTTCGAGCTCGACTTCACATCGGTAATCTCCAACGGCGCTTCTCCTTGGTTGACCAATTTGATCTTTGTGTGGACGACGTCGCTCGTTGCGTGCAGCGGTGGAAACGTGGCGAATGCCGGGGTCATCTGAATGGGCGTCCAGATCTCGCCGCGGAGCTGGAGAATCGTTTGGGGCTGGGTCGGATCATTGCTCGTGACAGTGACTGTTTTGGAGATCGCTCCTTTGAAATGGCCAGTGTCGAGCTGAATCGCGATGGCGCCGGAGCCATTCGGCGGAATCGTGCGCGTCCAATTGCCCGCCGTCGTGCAACCACAACTCGGCCTGACCTCTTTGATTTCGAGAACGGCATCGCCGCGATTGGACAATTGAAATTCGTGTTTGATGGTTTGGCCCGGCTTGACAACGCCGAACTCATAAACGGGCTGGGCGAAATAAATGCGCGGCCGGCCGGAGGCGGCTGGAGCATTCGTTTTGGGCGTGAGCGGCGATGCCACCAGTTCCGCGGCGGCCATCGTGACGGTGAGAACAAGGAGAGGTATGACTCGCGCCAGGAGAGTGAAAATAGAACGCATATTAAAATTGAGCGAGAAAACGGGTGTCGTTTTCGTAAAACAGCCGAATGTCATTAATGCCATACCGAATCATGGCGATACGTTCAATGCCGAATCCGAAAGCCCAGCCAGTCCAGGCCGTCGCGTCGTATCCGACATTTTCGAAAACCTGCGGATGAACCATTCCGCAGCCGGCAATCTCAAGCCACTCTTTGCCCATCTTGCGGGTCAGTGGACTCGAGAAATCGATTTCCAAGCTCGGCTCGGTGTAGGAGAAGTAATGCGGCCGAAAGTGGAGTTTGACTTCATTTCCCAGCAATTCTTTGAAGACGAACTCAACCGTTCCCTTCAGGTCAGCCAAGGTCACGTTTTTGTCGACGTACAAACCTTCGATCTGCTGGAACGTTGGATTGTGCGTGGCGTCGGCGTTGTCGCGCCGATACACACGCCCCGGAACGATGATCCGGATGGGCGGCTTTTGTTTTTCCATCACGCGGATCTGAACCGATGACGTGTGCGTCCGGAGCAGCCAGCGCGGCCGCGAAATCCCGTGACCGCCGCGATCCTCGAGATAAAAGGTGTCTTGCACGTCGCGAGCGGGGTGATCCGCCGGCGTGTTGAGCGCGTCGAAACAATGATATTCGTCCTCGATCTCGGGACCGTCCGCCACGGCGAACCCGATTTTTCGAAAGCTCCGGACTATCTCGTCGGTGACTTGGGTGAGGGGATGAAGGCGCCCGAGTGAGCGGCGCCGGCCTGGCAAGGTGAAGTCAGCAGGTTCTTTCGGCAGCGCTGCTTTGAGTTCGAGTTCAGCCCGGCGTTCGGCCAGGCATGATTCCAATTCGACTTTCGCTTGATTGATCCGTTTGCCTGCCGCTGGCTTTTCTTCCTTGGGAAGCGAGCCGAGTTGTTTCAACAACGCCGTGAATTTTCCATGGGCCCCCAGGAATGATGTTCGGACCTGATCAAGCGCCGCCAAGTCAGCCGCTGCCTGCAGTTCAGCCAGCGCGCTCTGTTTGATCGGATCGATTTCGTCGAGGAAAGACATTGGGGAAATGACCAATCACCAATCACCAATCACCAATCACGAATAACGAATAACGAATAACGAATAACGGATAACGACTTTTTTCGACCGTTCACCCTCGAGTCTGCTCGATCACTACCTCTCGGCAATCGACAACCCGGAATTCGCAATTCGTTACGCTTTGGCTTTGGCTTTGAGTGCGTCCTGGGCGGAGGAAATCAGCTGACTGAACGCGGCAGCATCCGTCGCGGCGATGTCCGCGAGCACTTTGCGGTTCAGGGTGATCTTCGCGGCTTTCAAACCTTCCATGAACCGGCTGTACGTGAGGCCGGCGGCGCGAACCGCCGCGTTGATCCGGATTTGCCAAAGAGCGCGGAAATTCCGTTTCTTGGTTTTGCGATCGCGGTAAGCGTATTGACGGCCGTGATCGAGAGCGTCCGCGGCATAGCGGTAGAGTTTCGACCGGCGCATCCGAAAGCCTTTGGCGGCTTTGAGCGTGCGGATGCGGCGCTTGCGTGAGGCTGGGGCGTTCGTGACTCGCATAACAAAATGGGAAAAAGTTCTTCCGAATCGCGGTCAAAAATCGGGGCGGACCGCTGGACGCCCCACATCAATGATCAACGCGTGAACGGCAAACTTTGCTTGACTCGATAGGCATCGGTTGGATCGACGACAACCATCGAACCGAGCCGGCGGCGGCGTTTCGGGCTCTTGCCTGCGAGCAAATGCCGTTTGCCCGCGTGCGGCCGGAGCACCTTGCCCGTCGCGGTGATTTTGAACCGCTTGGCCACCGATTTTTTTGTTTTAATGCCTTTGGGACGTCGCATAACAATTCCTGCTTTTCAAAAGAGCGCGAAATATAGGGTCAACCTATCACGGAATCAAGCGGTAATTTGGCACGGTTCGGCAGAAATCTCAAAATTTCACCTTTAACAATGTCGTAACAATTCGGCCCTCCTTACCTCCGCGGCTACAACCGCGTCGACGCGTCATGGTAAGAACCTGATGTCCGCGGCGGTAATCCTGAATCCGAGTTTCAAACCACGAAAAGCACGAAACACACGAAAGGAAAAGAAATGGGATCGAACGGGCGATTCTCCGCTTTCAAACATTCGACTTTCGTGTGGTTCGTGTATTTCGTGGTTCCCATTGCAGTTTTTAGGGTAATGGAGTTTGCAGAGCTTCGCTGGCTAGAGACTTGCCAACTGCCCACATACGGCAAGAATGTTGTCGCTTGTAAGCAATGCCACGCAGCGGCTGAACGTGATCGCACCGCCGCGGCAGGAAGATGAACCCGCCGATCCCAACCTTCATTTCAACCGATAGAACCGCTGGCTGTGCTGGCTGGTTGCAGTGTCCACGAATTCGGCGTTGGCCGCATTCATCGCAACGGTTCCGACAGGAGTCCACTGCTCGAGATCGGTTGACGCTTCCACCGTGACGACGCTGCCGATCGTTCCGGAAATCAACACGCGGAGCTGGCCGTTGACGATGCTCGCGCTGGTGAATTTCGGCTGGGCCGTGGCGCCGCTCGTGACGTTCAAGTTAAGTGTCTTTTCCACGATTTGCCCGGTTGAATCGATCAAGCGAACAGTGAAGGTGAACGTGCCCAGCTGAGTTGTTATGCCTTGAATCGCTCCACTGCTCGACAAGTTGATCCCGGAAGGAAGGGACCCTGCAACGAAAACCCAGAAATACGGCTGCTGCCCCCCCGAGCCTTGAAGCTGGCTCAAATAGGCCGATGAAACCGACGCATCAGGCAAGGTCCCGGTGTCAATTTGCACGCCCGCGCTGACATTCATAGTGAACGATTGGTCGAAGCTTCGCCCGATCGCATCGGTCACCCGGATCGTAAATTGGAACGTGCCCGCTTTTGTTGGCGTTCCTTGAATCCAAGCAAGGCCCGTCGGCGGTTCGATGCTGAGTCCAGGAGGCAATGCCGACCGTGGGCCGAGCGACCATGTCAACGGCTGTTGGCCGCCGGTCGCTTCGAGCATCGCCGAATAAAACAACCCTATCTTGCCGTCCGGCAGCGAGGTTGTTGTGATTTGCGGCCCCACGCTGTTTTGGCTCGATGCCACCAGAGTAATGTTCGCGTTTGCTCCGGAAATGCTGATCGTTTGGTTTTGCGGGCACTGCAGTTGCAGCGGCTCGATGTCCCGACAATTGACTCCGACACTCCAGCTCCCATTAATCACCGGCAGACTGAAATTGCCGCTGCCATCCGTCTGGCTGTTCACATTGTAATTCAAGCCGTTGATCGTCGCGTAAGCGTAAACATCGATCCCGCTCAGGCCCCGGCTGCTGTTGTCCCGGACGCTGCCGTTGATGTGCGCAGTCGGGTTTTTCAGCCGCAACGTGAGATTGTTCTGATCGATGTTGTCCTGGACCACGAAGGATAACTGCGGGACAACATAACTCTGCGGTGAGTTCTCGATTGTGATGGACACATTCCAAGTCCCCGCGAACACCGGCAAATCAAAGTTCCCGGACCCATCTGCGCCGGTCTCGCTAGACCAGCCAGTTACCGGATCCGATGCGAACATATAAACGTCGCCGTCCACCGGATTGTCCTGATCGTCCACCACTCGCCCGCGTAAATGGGCCGTGGCAGCTTTGGTGTCCAAATCTGCACGGGTGAATTGGTTGCCTGCCAGCGTGACGTCTTTGTTTTTTCCAAGCAGGCCAAATCTTTTCAGCGAATCTCCATCGGGCGAGATACTCCAGCTCCCTTGAATAAGCCCGACCGAATAATTTCCCGACGCGTCGGTGGTCCCGCTGCCTCGAAGCCCGCCATCCATTTGTTGGTGCCCGCGGATTTCGAGCCCGACGACCGGTTTGCCAGCTTGGTCCTTGACCGTGCCATAAACGAGCGCCGTCGCTTTAGGCAGGCCGACGTTGAGCGTGGCATTTCCCGACAGCGTGTTGGCGAGACTTTGAGAATGAGCCCTCAAGTAGCCGAGCATTGCCAGGGAATTTTCCGACGGCTGAACTTGCCAATTTGATTGAGCGCTCACAGTCGCGGAATAATTTCCCAGCCTGTCAGTGACAGCCAAGGTGAAATCTCCGTTGTCATCCTCGACAAAGAACTGGACCCCCGGAAGCCCAGCCCCCGAATCCACATCCGCGATCTTACCTGAAATGACCCGGTTCCCTGCGGCATTATTGATATTCGCCGTAGCGGTCGCGCCCGCGGCCAGCGAAACCTTCGCTGCCGAATTGAAATTCCCAATGCTGCCCGATTTAAATGCCAGCAGCATGTAATTGCCCGCGGGCAAATTCATCCGATATTTTCCAGCGGCATCCGAAAGCGCTCCCGCGAAAAACGTTCCTGTTCCATCAAGCGCGGCGACGAAAGCACTTGCCGCAACCGCGCCATTGACCGTCACGGCGCCTGTGACGGCTTGCGGATAGGACGGTTGGGTGACAGAAAAGGCCGCTTGGGTTGGCGCGAAGCGATTCTGCGGGCTTGAAACCCGAAATAGCGAAGCCCCCGCGCCCATGCCGATCTCCGGGAATTGCGGAAAACGAAGCGTGGTTCGAATCTGGGAATTCGCCGTCAGATCCTCGTCGCCGGGAATGTTTGTGTTGCGGGCGGCTCCGATGGATACAACTTTCCCGTCAGTGACCAGGAAACTGCTGATGAGCGGCTCTCCGGTGTCGATGACGCCATTGCTATTCAGGTCGATAAATCTTTCGATTTGGACGGTCTCGCCGGACGCGAGCCCGTTGACCGTAACATCAATTGACCCCGCATAATTGGAGGGGACTGAATTGGGATTGATGGAAAGAGTGGCCCCAAAGGCTGGACAAACGGCCAACGAAAGCAAAGCAAGTCTGCGGATCATACAAAAAATCGAGTTAACGCTAGTAGCGAGAGTAATCAGGAGCGACCGTGCGACAAGAGGAATATAAGGAATATCTGTCGGAAGTCAGTTGTCGGTTGTCGGTTGTCGGTTGTCGGTTGTCGGTTGTCGGTTGTCGGTTGTCAGTTGTTAGTTGTTAGTTGTCACCGTCTTACCGTCTTACCGTCTTACCGTCGCACCGTCGCACCGTCGCACCGTCGCACCGTCCCACCGTCGCACCGTCGCACCGTCGCACGGAGCTTGCCGCGAAGTGGGAATGGCGTATTTTGGTCCGCCAATGATTCGCAACGTGATTTTTGATTGGTCCGGCACTTTGGTGGACGATTTGCCCGCGGTGTTGCGCGCCACAAATTACGTTTTCAACCGCGCGGGATTACAGGAATTCACTCTCGAGCGCTTTCGAGCCGAGTTCTGCCTTCCGTTTAAGCTTTTTTACGATCGTCATTTGCCCCACATCCCCCTGCCCCAGCTCGAACAATGGTTCCATGCGGCGTTTCGTGAAGCCCAAGACGTCGTCGCGGCATTGCCGCACGCCCGCGAATTCCTCGAATATTGCCGCGCGCGGAAATTCCGCACCTTCGTTCTCAGCACGATTCAGCGCGACCATTTCGCCGCCCAAGCAGCGCTGACCGGTTTTTCCGAATTCATCGACCGCCCTTATTTGGAAGTGTGGGACAAACGGGAAAAAATCCGGGAATTGCTCGAAGAGAATGATCTTCAGCCCGAAGAAACGATTTTCATCGGCGACATGCAACACGACATCGAGACGGCGCATCATGGCGGCATTCTCGGATGCGCGGTGTTGACCGGGTACAACCGGCTCGAACAACTCCGCGCTGCCGAACCGGATTTCATCGTCGAGCACCTTGGCGAATTACGCCGGTTGTTCGATACGCACGAACGATTGGCGCCAGCCGTACTCCCGGAGGCGCAATTGCCCATCGCCACGGTCGGCGCGCTCATCGTTAATTCAACCGACCAGGTCCTCATGATCCGCACCCATAAATGGTCGGACCTCTGGGGCATTCCCGGTGGCAAAATCCGCCAGGGCGAACCTTCCATCGATGCGCTGGTCCGAGAGGTCAAAGAGGAAACCGCTCTGGACGTGAGCGACATTGAATTCGTCATGGTCCAGGATTGCATCGGCTCGAAGGAGTTTTACCGCGACGCGCATTTTATTTTATTGAATTACACCTGCCGCTGCGCCGGAAACCAGGATGTCACGCTGAACGAGGAAGCGCAGGAGTTCCGCTGGGTCACGATCGAAGAGGCCTTGGGAATGCCGCTCAACACCCCAACGCGGTGCCTGATCCAGGCGGTCCGGAAATAACAATCCCATGGCTTCGGACAAGATTATCATACAGGACCTGGAATTGAGCTGTCGCATTGGCGTCCCTGAGGCCGAGCGGGCGCAACCGCAACGGCTGTTGGTGTCGCTGGAAATGGAGCACGATTTCGCCCCTGCCGCTGCGGGCGATGATCTCAACCGCACAATCAATTACGATGCTGTCTGCCGCCAAATCCGCGATTTTGCCGCAAGAGGCAGCTGGAAATTGCTGGAACGGTTTTCCGAAGAGATCGCCCAACTTGTTCTCAAGGAATTTCGTCCGTCCAGCGTGGTCGTCGAGATAAAGAAATTCATCATCCCGGAAACAAAATACGTCGCCGTCCGAATTGAACGCCGGCGGGAAGGCCGCTCTCGGGCATGAAAGACGAAATCATCGGCGCCAGACTTTTCCTTGAGCATCGGGGTAGTTGGAAAACCGATGAGTAGCCGCCGGCGTCAGGAGGCGGACAAGGTCCGTTGGTCGATTCCAATGCTTCGTCCGCACATTGAACCGCTGAACATTCCCCTCTCCCTTCCCTCTCCCCGCGTGTTCCATTCCACTTCTCAAATCACGCGGGGAGAGGGTTAGGGTGAGGGGCTCTGGTTCATGGAGAGGGGAATCCCACGAAAATCGGCCTCCTCTCCCCAGCCCTCTCCTCCAGGAGTGGCGGAGAGGGGGGGAGACAAACCAGGTGCATTCCTTAATTCAATGCCCTTCATCCCTCTCCCCGCGCTCGTGCAAGCTAATCGATGCACCGACGCGGGGAGAGGGGTGCCTGAACTTTTGAAACCCTTAATACAAGGCTGCTTCTTCGAAATCCCTACGGTTTCGGTCCCTGACGCACGCTCATGAACATCCGGATGTACTGTTCGACTTCAGCCGGTGATTTTCCCATTGCCCGAACCGCGGCCGCTTGGCCGCTCACGAACGCTGTCGCCGCTGACGTGCCCGTCACGTAGTACGCTTCTCCATTGAAATCGACCAGGCTCAATCCGGGAGCGGCCACATCGACGAAGCTGCCGCGATTCGCATACGAGGCGATCGCTCCTTCCTGATCCAGAGCGGTCACGGCGATGACATCCGGATATGCGGCCGGAAAGGTGGGGGCTGTGGTCGGTTCATTTCCAGCGGCGCCGAAAAAGACCACCCCATTTTGGTGAGCCTCAGCGATCACTTGCCGAAGAAATGGACTGTCAGCGTCACTGCCGAGGCTTAAGTTCACGATCGTCGCTCCCGACTGAACGGCCCGATAAATCCCATTGGCAATATCATACGTCGTGGTGCCCTCATTTTGCCCGTAAACATCGATTGGCAACACCCGGACGGAGGAGCCGCGGCCATCGTTCGGGCCATCCGCCAAACCGTTCAGGATCGTTTCCGCCATCGAGGTTCCATGCGTGAGCTGATCCATTTGTTTCGGGGGCTCGCCGGCCACGTGTTGTTCCGGCAACAGGAAGGCGCTCCGGTCAGCGTCGATCGGCTGGATGGCTGTGTCGAGCAGCGCGACAATCACCTGACCGTCAGCTGTTGCCGCCGGTTTGAGGCCAAACCTGTTCGCCGCGGTCGGGGCGTTTTCATCAATCGGATCAGGCCGTTCGATCAAATAATTGGAATCGACCTGGCCGATGTCCGGATTGTTGGAAAGAGATTCACGCGCCGCCTGGGCGCTCGCTTCGTCCGCGAACCGGAGGCGATACGCATTGAAACCATTTGTCTGGCCGTCAACTTTCGCGCCCAATTTCCGCGCAAGCGCTACGATTTTGTCGCGGGCATTAGGTTTAGCCACGACCACCAGCTCGTTTGGAATCGGTTGCCCGGGCAAAATGCCGGCTTCAGCTCTTGAAACGAACTGAACCGCGTCTCCCGGTGAGGTGCGATACACCAAAAGCTTCGCGCCGCCAGTTTTCTGCGGCAGCAAAGCATAATTCAGGTCACCCAGCAAAAAACGGAGCGCCTCAGACGCCGAAAGATCTTTGAACTTGGCCGAAACGACATGATCGGTGTTCGGCTGAACGTACACGCGCCAGCCAGTTGCTGCGCTCACGCGAGCCAAGACGGCCAGCAGCGTCCAGGAATGGATGTTCGCCTCGACTTTGTTTTCTTTGGGTTGCCAGCGGATGAAGTTCGGGTCTTTGCCGGACGTTCCAAGAATGGTCGCTGCGAGAGCGCAAATGGCGACAGGTCGCCGGCAAAATTGTTTCCAAAGCTGACGCATGTAAACGGGTGAAAAACCGCCAAACGCAAATCGTTGCGCCGGTTTAACGCGATCAATCTGCTGGCCAACCGGTCAGCGGTCAAGTGCGGTGGGACGGTGGGACGGTGCGGCGGTGCGACCGTGCGACCGTGAGACGGTGCGACGGTAGGGCGGCGAGGTTTTAACGCTTTTAACGCTTTTAACGCTTTTAACGCTTTTAACGCTTTTAACGCCTTTAACGCCTTTAACGCCTTTAACCTTCTCTGCCTTCCAACCGTCTTACGATCTTAACGATTAGCGGTTTTGATTCTTGCGACCGGCCGGTCCGGCGTGGTACAACTCCCCGCAATATTATATGGCTGCCATTGGCCGCTTCCAAAAGGGCGACGAAATTTTCTATGCGAAGGTGGTGGACGGCGAACTTTATCGTTTGAATGGCGACGTTTTTGGATCGCCCTCATTCTCTAAAAAACCGATTCCTCTCAAAGGGGTTAAAACCCTGGTGCCGGTTGTTCCGTCGAAAATCGTTGCTGTCGGCCTGAACTACGCCGATCACGCGCGCGAGTCTGGCAAGCCGCTGCCAAAGGAACCGCTTTTCTGGTTCAAAGCGCCCACCTCGCTCATTCCGGACGGCGGCAAGGTTGAAGTTCCATTTCCTGCGCACAGAACCGATTACGAAGCCGAATTAACAATCGTAATTGGCCGCCGAGTCCGCAACGTCACCCCAGCCGCGGCGGCCAGGTATATTTTCGGCTACACCTCCGCGCAGGATATCAGCGATCGAACGATTCAGAATTCCGAGAGCCAATGGGCTCGCTGCAAATCCTTCGACACGTTCACGCCGCTCGGCCCTTACATCGAAACGAAAATCGACCCGCACGATCTGACCATTCAGCTTTTTCAGAACGGCCAGCTCCGGCAAAACTCGAATACCAGCCAGCTCATCTTCAATTGTTATCAATTGGTCAGCTTCATCTCGACCAACATGACGCTCCTCCCGGGCGACATTATTCTCACCGGCACAGCCAGCGGCGTCGGACCGATCGAATCCGGGGACCGGCTCGAAGTCCGCATCCAAGGCCTCGCGCCGCTGGTCAACACGGTGAAGTAAGCCTCCGGTTGGTTCTTAATTCGACATTCGGAATTCGACATTCCAACTTTCTGCACCATGTATTGGTCCAAAACTTTCATTCCAACATTGAAAGAGGTTCCGGCCGACGCCGAAATCCTCTCGCATCAACTCCTGCTCCGCGCTGGTTTGATCCGCAAATTAACCGGCGGGCTCTACACCTTCCTGCCGCTCGGATTGCGGGCGCTCCGCAAGGTGGAACAGATCGTCCGCGAAGAAATGAATCGCGCTGGCGGACTCGAAGTGCTCATGCCCGCCCTCCAACCGCCTGAAATCTGGCAAAAGTCCGGCCGCTACCAAACTGCCCAGGACGTTCTTTTCAAGGTCCACGACCGCGCCAAGAAAGAATGGATTCTCGGCCCGACTCATGAAGAGGTCATTACTTCGCTGATCGCCGGCGAGATCAGTTCGTACCGACAGCTGCCGAAAAATTTTTATCAGATCCAAACCAAGTTTCGTGATGAAATCCGTCCGCGGTTCGGCCTCATGCGGGCCAAGGAATTCGTCATGAAAGACGCTTACAGCTTCGATGCCACCGACGACGCTTCGAGCGAAAGCTACCGCAAGATGTACGATGCGTACACCCGGATCTTTCGCCGGTGCGGGTTGAAAGCGATGCCGGTGGAAGCGGACACAGGCGTTATGGGCGGAAAGTTTTCGCACGAATTTATGGTCCCCGCCGAAACTGGCGAAAGCGAGATCGCGTATTGCGAGAGCGGCGATTACGCGGCGAACGTCGAGAAAGCGATTTCCAAAGTGGATGCCATCCCCATCGCAGGGTCGTCCGGCGGCGCCGCCGCATCGGCGATCGAGCAGTTTGCGACGCCAGGTGTGCTGACGATTGAAGCGCTGGAAAAAACGCCGTTCAACGTGCCCGCAAACCGCCAAATCAAAACGCTCGTCTATATCGTCGAGAGCCAGCCGGTGTTGATCTTAATGCGCGGCGATCATCAGCTCAATGAAACCAAACTTGCCGCCCTGTTGGGCGTAACTCAATTTCGGCCGGCCACCGCAGAAGAAATTTTCCCTGCTCTCGGCGCGCATCCGGGCAGCCTCGGCGCGGTGAGCGTCAGCAAGTTTCGCGTCCTGGCGGATGAAAACCTCAAAGGCGTCACTGGAATGACGACCGGAGCGAATGAAGACGGATTTCATCTTCGGAACGTCTCGATCGACCGCGACATTCAAGTCAACCAGTGGGGCGAGTTGCGCCTCGTGCAAGCAGGCGAGCCTTGCCCAACCTGCGGCAAGCCGCTCAAAATCCGGCGCGCGATTGAAGTTGGTCACGTCTTTAAGCTCGGCACTAAATACAGCGAAGCTCTCGGCGCGTTGTTCCTCGACGAATCCGGCAAGCAACACCCTGCGATCATGGGTTGTTACGGCATTGGCGTGACCCGCACGATGCAAGCCGTCATCGAGCAGTGCAACGACAAGGACGGAGTCATCTGGCCGCTCTCGGTCGCCCCTTTCCCAGTCTGCATCACGCCGTTGAACGTCGGCCCGGAAAGCGAAGTGATGAAACTCGCCGAAAAAATTTATGCCGAACTCACGGCCAAAGGAATCGAAGTGATTTTGGACGACCGCGCCGAACGGCCCGGGGTTAAATTCAAAGACTCCGAGTTGGTCGGGTTCCCCATCCGGATTGGGATCGGCGAAAAATCGTTGGCCAAAGGTGAAGTCGAGATTAAGCGGCGCGGAGGAACGCTGGAAGCAGTGGCGGCGGGAGAGGCCGTGCAAAGGGTGGTCGGGATGATCGAGCAAGCCAACCGCGAGTAGTGCTCGGGGAAAATCCGAAATCCGAAGTTCCGGAGAAAAATTCGAAATCCGAAATCCGAAATTCGAAACAATATCGAATCACCGAATGTTCGAATGACCGAAACCAAGAACCCACCTGGTGGCCAGCGTCCACCGCGAGCGAGGTTGCCCGTGGCCCTGAAAAAACTCGAAATTCGAAATTCGAAACAATATCGAATCACCAAATCTCGAAACTCGAAACGAAGAGACTCGCTGGTTCCAAATGTCGTTTCAGAGACGTTGCCGCTCGTTCGGTTTCGATATTTGAATTTCGATCATTCGGGTTTGTTTCGGATTCCGGATTTCGGATTTCGAGTTTTTCTTTCCCCGTGCCTTCTGTGCGTCGAAACGCACACTTGTTTTTTAGAGGCGGTTTCGGTAAATACCGGGATGCGATTCCCTTTTGAACCAAGCGAACGCCGAGCACTCAACTCAATATGAAAATATCCAAACAACAGCGCGCTTTATCCCGCAACGCCCGCTCCAGCTCTTCCGCAGCTGGGTTCACCCTCATCGAATTGCTGGTGGTCATCGCGATCATCGCGATTTTGGCTGGCATGCTCCTGCCGGCACTGGCCAAGTCGAAGACTAAAGCTCAAGGCATTTTCTGCATGAACAACACCAAGCAATTGACCCTCGCTTGGCACTTGTATGCGACCGATTACAACGATTATTACCCGCCGAATCCCGACGATGGTAACACCACCCCGGGGAAGAATTGGTGCCCAGGCCAGGCCGGTAACGGCGGCGGCCAGGAATTTAACCCTGACATTCTTAATGATCCCACACGCTCGATGCTCGTTCCTTACGGCGCAACCGCTAAGCAGTTCAAATGCCCGGCGGACAGACGTGTCGGCAAGTACACCGGAACGAACCCGGCTCTCAAGGGCCAGAAGGTGCCTTCAGCCCGCACGGTCTCGATGAGCCAAGCCGTCGGCACAAACCCCAACAAGCCGGGTGGCAAAGCTGCTGTGGATGGTCCGTGGCTCGACAACAACCACAGCCACACATTGGGAAAAACCTACTTCACGTATGGCAAAGCAGGCGATTTCGTCGACCCAGGTCCGTCCAACACGTTCGTTCTTTTGGACGAGGACGCCGACAGTCTGAACGATGCCGGTTTCGCCGTCGGGATGAAAACGCCCGAATGGATCGATTGGCCGGGAACGTATCATAACAATGCCTGCGGGTTTTCATTTGCGGACGGCCATTCTGAAATTCACAAATGGCTGGAAGGAAATACGAAGGTGAAAAACCACAGCGTCTCACGCTTGAACGTTTCCAAAACGCCGCGCGATTGGACCTGGATTTCGCAGCACACCTCTGCGGCGATTCATAAATAGACTGAATTTTTCACGAGCCGTTGCCGTTCGGGCAACGGCTTTTTTTTTGCCGGGCTTGAGTTTTTGCGGTCTCTCGCTAAACTTCATCTGATTCCCGAAGTAATTTTCCCTTATAACCCAAACGCATTTCACTGTTATGACCCCAACACCCAGTGTGAATTTCACGCGCCGAGCTCGCCGTTCGCCCATACGCGAAGGATTCACTTTAATCGAACTGCTGGTCGTCATCGCCATCATCGCGATTCTGGCGGGCATGCTTTTGCCAGCCCTGGCCAAGGCCAAAACCAAAGCCCAAGGGATCCTGTGCATGAATAACCTCAAGCAGATGATGCTTGGCTGGAAATTATATGCCGACGATTTCAACGGCTTGCTGCTCGCCTCGTTGGCGGTTGATCCCGCGCAGCATCGGGTCATTTGGGTGACCGGGAATTTGGATTACTCGGCCAACAAAAGCAACTGGGACGTCGAACAAGACCTGGCCAAGAGCCCAATCATGCCGTATCTCGGCCACCGGAATTTCAAAATTTGGAAGTGCCCGGCTGACAAGGTGAGTGTCATCGTAAAAGGCGCCAAGCTGCCGCGCGTGCGAAGCAATTCCATGAGCCAAGTATTTGATGCCGGATTTTGGCTTCCGGCAAATAAATGGCGAACTTACGCGAAGGAATCGGACATTGTTATTCCAGTGAAAACCTGGGTGCTGGTGGACGAGCATCCAGACAGCATTAACGACGCGGCGTGTGCGGTGCAGATGGTGTTGCCGGACGCCAAGAGTGCGCAGATCATCGATTACCCGGCCAGCTATCACAACGGGGCTTGCGGCTTTTCATTCGCGGACGGTCATGCGGAAATTCACAAGTGGCAAGGATCGAAGATCAAAGCGCCGGTTAAAAACACGGCGATGAGCTTGAACGTTCCGGCCGGCGATTCGGTGAAAGATATTATCTGGTGGTCCGATGTGACGACAGTGGCGAAGTAATCAGAATTCTTTGTTCAAATCCCCTTCGATCACAGGAGGGGATTTTTTTTGCTTCAGAGCACAAGAAATTGAACAGGAGCAAACAGAGGGTTTCTTCTCCGTTGCCTCCTGTAAAACTCAAGCACCACCTTAAAAATTCGTGTTTGCACCGGGAAGAATCAACCTGCTGACGCCATCGGTTACTCGCATCTCGTGGAAGTTGATCAATAATCCGACGGGCACATTCAAGAGCTTCATGTAACTCAAAAGCTGTGCCTTATGAATTGGAAGAATCTGGTCCAACGCTTTGATTTCCACGAGCAGACAGCCCTCGATGAGCATATCGAAACGGAGGGTTCCTCTCGCGTAAAGCCTTTATAGCTGATCAGAACTGTTTTCTGGCTGATGCAACACAGATTTCTAAGGCCGAGTTCCTTCACAAAGCACCACTCGTAGATGGATTCGATCAGGCCCAGTCCCTTATCGCGGTGAACCTCGATAGCTGCAGCGATGATTGTCTCGGTCAGACCAGCGGCTTGTTCAAAAAGAGGATGCATAAGCTCGGAGGTTAAACAGGAGCAAACAGAGAAAACAGAGGAATTCTTCATTCGCTTTCTCCGTTGCCTCCGTTGCCTCCTGTTAAAATTCAAAGGCTCGCACCAGAAAGAATTGAACAGGAGAAAACAGAGAAAACAGAGGAAAATTCTTCATTTCCCTCTTCCGTTCCCTCCGTTGCCTCCTGTTAAAATTCAGAGGCTCCCACCAGAAGAATTGAACAGGAGAAAACAGAGAAAACAGAGGAAAATTCTTCATTTCCCTCCTCCGTTCCCTCCGTTCCCTCCTGTTAAAATTCAAAGGCTCACACCAGAACAAATTGAACAGGAGCAAACAGAGAAAACAGAGGAAAATTCTTCATTTCCCTCCTCCGTTCCCTCCGTTGCCTCCTGTTAAATTTCAGAAGGCTCGCACCAAAAGAATCTTCAAATTCCATTGGCCCTCGACTCGCTCCTGTCGACGCTCCAATATTTGCTGATGCCGCCGTTTGAGCTGCTGACAACAGATTTCGTCACAAAAGCGCGTCTGGGCCGGTTGACGACGCCGCGGGGGGTGATTGACACCCCGGTGTTCATGCCGGTCGGCACGCAAGCCAGCGTCAAGGCGCTCGATCCACGTGAACTCCTGGAGATGGACACCCAGATTATCCTGGGCAACACTTATCACCTCACGATACGCCCTGGGATGGAGATCATTCGCGCCGCCGGCGGGCTCCATCGATTCATGAATTGGCAACTGCCGATCCTGACGGACAGCGGCGGGTTTCAAGTTTTCAGCCTGGCGAAAATCCGAAAAATCAAACCGCACGGGGTCGAATTCCGGTCGCATTTGGATGGGTCGCTCCTGTTTCTGGGGCCGAAGGAAGCCATGGCAATCCAGCGCGAACTTGGGTCGGAAATTGCGATGGTGTTTGACGATTGCCCGCCGCATCAGGCCAGCTCCGCCGAATTGCGCGAAGCGGTCGATCGCACCACGCGCTGGGCAGCGGAATGCCGGGAACAGGAACGCGGTCCAGGGCAGTTGGTTTTTGGAATCGTTCAGGGAGGCAGCAACTCCGCGTTGCGCGAAGAATGCGCCAGGTCTCTCGTGAATTTGGATTTCGACGGTTACGCCATCGGCGGAGTCAGTGTGGGCGAGCCGGAAGCCGAAATGTTTAGAGCGGTCGAAATGACCGAACCGTTTCTCCCGGCCGACCGCCCCCGTTATGCCATGGGCTTGGGAACGCCGGCGCAAATGGTGGAGTTGGTCGCCCGCGGCGTGGACATGTTCGATTGCGTGCTGCCGACCCGCCTGGCGCGGAATGGCACCGCGTTCACACACAAAGGCGCGATCAGCATCAAGGCCGGCTACAACAAGGCGGACTGGCGCCCGATTGAGGAAGGGTGCGAATGTTACGCGTGCAAAAACTTCTCCCGCGCGTATCTGCGGCATTTGTTGAAAGCGGACGAGATTCTCGGATTGCGGATGCTCAGCGTGCACAACTCGCACATGTATCAGATCGTGATGCGAAACATTCGCCGGCGCCTGGCGGCCGGAACGTTTGCTGAGTTCCATAAAGAGTTCGTGGCGGGCTACGTCCCTTCGCAAAAGGTGCTTTCGATGCGCGAACTCCAGAAAAGCGCCGAGTCGGAACGGTAGGGAGAATGACGAGGGACGAATGACGAGGGACGAATGACGAGGGACGAATGACGAATGACGAATCACGAATCACCAAATAAAGAAACCCTCGCCATCGAAATCGCCAGTCACAGTTCGACATGAGGGTTCCGAACATGGCCACGCGATCTAAACAGGAGTTAACAGGGACAACCGAGGTCAAGAGCGGTTTCCACTCTCTGTTGCCTCCGTTTCCTCCTGTTCCATCTGGAGTGGCAGGGCATTTCACCGCATCCTGTTCCGGTTCGGAGAGGCGGCGTGCATCCATCATTGTCAACCAGCTGGTCGAGCCGAACCGCAGCGGACCGTTCGTGATTAGTTATTCGTTATTCGTGATTATTCCCCCGTTCCTGCTGGGCGGCTTGGTCATTTTTTTTTCACGTTTGTTGTGCTTGCCAAATGGCGGCAGCAGCATAGATTTAACGGCTCATTAAATTTAAAAATAGCTGATGAATTCTTTGGCATGGAATGCTTGGCTGGCCTTTGCGCCGACGCCCCCTTCAGGCACGGCGCCGAATCCGACCGGACAACTGATACAGCTCGTCGGCAGCTTCGCCATCATCGGCTTGATGTTCTATTTCGTGCTCATTCGGCCTCAGCAAAAGAAAGCCCGTGAACAAGCCACCCTCCTCCAGGCGCTCAAGCCGGGAGACAAAGTTCTGACCGCCAGCGGCATCGTCGGCGTCGTCGTGGGCGTCAAAGATAAAACCCTTTCCATCCGTTCCGCCGATTCCAAGCTGGAAGTGCTGAAAAGTGCGGTCACGGAAATCACGGATCGCGCTTCCAGCGCTCCCGCATCTTAAATTGTCGTCGCATGAATCGTAACCTAACCTGGAGATTTCTTTTTATCGTGTTGGTCGTCGCCTGGGCGATCTGGGAGCTCTACCCGCCCACGCCGCGGAACCTGGTCGAGGAATTCCGCTCCAGCGCGCGAACTCCCGACGCGACGTTGAATGCCATCGTCGATCAAGCCAAAAAGCTCGAGGCGCAATTTCCCAACCGGAGCTTCCAAAACCTGAAGCAAGCGATCGGGACGAACGACGTGACGAAGTATTTCCCGACCGTGCGGGTGGAAGCCGGCAGCGATGCGACGCGAGCGATTTTGCAGCAACTCCAACGGGACGCGGCGGGGAAAATCAAATTGGGTTTGGATCTCCAAGGCGGCACCTCGTTCCAAGTCGAGTTGGACACCAACCGCGTGGCACAGACCGACCGCGCTGCGCGCGAGCGCGTCCTGGCCCAAGCGATCGAAGTGTTGCGCAAACGCGTTGACCGGTTCGGCGTGGCCGAACCGTTGATTCAACCGGTTGGGGAGAACCGCGTGCTGATTCAGCTGCCTGGGCTTTCCGAAGCCGAGAAGGAAGATGCGCGCACACAGATTTCCAAAGCAGCGTTCCTCGAATTTCGCATGGTCCATACGGAAAGCCGGCAGCTTCTCGAGAAAGGCCTCACCGCGCCGGGCTATGAGGTTTTGTGGTTGAAGGAGCGCAAAGACAAACAAGGCCAGCCGATGCGTCCCGAGCCGTTCCTGGTCAAAAAGCACGCCGAACTGGGGCTCACTGGCAATTACGTGAAACGAGCTTACGTGACCCAGGACGCGCTTTCGAACCGGCCTGAAATCGCGCTCGAATTCGACAGCAAAGGGAAGGATCTCTTCGCGGATATCACCACGAAACACACCCGCGAATCGTTGGCCATCGTCCTCGATGGCGAGCTTTATTCCGCGCCGCGCATTGACGAACCGATTGTGGCGGGCAACGCCGTCATTCGCGGCGACTTCACTTACGGCGAGGCGTTCGGCCTGGCCAACATTCTTCAGAACCCGCTCGAGACGCCGGTCAAAATCGTGGCGGAACAAAGCGTCGAACCCTCGCTTGGGAAAGACTCGATCCGAAGCGGCCTGAAAGCTTCGTTAATCGGCACGATCGCCGTCGCCGCGTTCATGCTCGTTTATTATTTGTTCTCGGGTTTGCTCGCGAATATCGCCTTGATGCTGAACATTGTGATTTTGCTTGGGGCGATGTGTTCATTCGAGACGACGCTCACGCTGCCTGGCATCGCGGGCATCGTCTTGACCATCGGCATGGCGGTCGACGCGAACGTTCTGATTTATGAACGCATTCGCGAAGAACTCGAGGGCGGCAAATCGATCCGCGGCGCGGTGGCCGCGGGCTACGACAAAGCATTCGGAACCATCTTCGATTCGAACCTGACCACGCTAATCGCGTCGGTGATTTTGATTTTCATGGGAACCGGTCCGGTGAAGGGATTCGGCGTTTCGCTGACGATCGGCATCATCGTGAGCATGTTCACGGCCTTGGTCGTGACTCGGCTGATTTTCGACTGGATGTTAGCGAAGGGCTGGCTGCAGAAGCTGACCATGATGCGATTGATCAACCCGAGCAAACTCGATTTCCTTCGCTGGTCGAAGCCGGCCTTCGCGTTGTCCTGGGCGTTGGTCATCGTCGGCACAGCTTATGGAATTTCTCGAGGCAAAGACGCGCTCGGGATCGATTTCCGCGGGGGCGACCAGCAGATCTTCGCCTTCAGCCAGAAAGTCACTGACGTCGCCGCGATCCGTGACGCGCTCTCGAAAGGCGGGATTGCCGAGTCGATGATCCAATATCAAAAGGACCTGGGCGCTGGAACGGAGCGCTTGCAAATCACGTCCCCCGGCAACACCGCCGACAAAGTTCGCGATGTTCTCAATCAACAATTCCCAAATGCGAAGTTCGTTCGCCAAGCCGCAGACCGCGTCGGTGGCGTCGTGGCTCAGGAAATTTTGAAGACTGCGTTGATTGCCGTTTTGCTTTCGTTGTTCGGGATTCTGGTTTATGTCGCGTTCCGGTACGAATTCTCGTTTGCGGTCGGTGCGGTCGTGGCCGTCATTCACGATGTGTTCATGACGATCGGGCTGTTTTGCTTGACAGGACGGCAGTTCAACGCGTCGATGGTGGCTGCGATTCTGACCATCGTCGGGTTTTCCATCAACGACACCATCGTTATCTTTGATCGAATTCGGGAGGATCTCAAACTTGGGGTTCGCGGGAGCTTCAAAGATTTGATCAATCACGCGCTGAACCGGACGTTAAGCCGGACCATCATCACCTCGGGAACCGTGTTTCTCGCGACGATCAGCCTCTATATTTTTGGCGGGCAAGTCATCAACGATTTCGCGTTTACGTTCCTGGTCGGCATCGTCACCGGCACTTACTCGAGCATTTACATCGCCAGCGCGCTGGTGCTCTGGTGGTACCATGGCGAGCGGCCAAAGACCGGATCGACCAGCCAAGTGACCATGGAAAACACAGTCGCGGCTCGAGCGTGAGCGTAGGGCGAGCGGGTGCATACTCGCTGGCGGCTCGTCAGTAGCCTCGCCCCACCTGAAGGACTCGGTGCAATTTACGGGGCAAGCGCGCTCGCGAGCCGGTGCACACTCTCGCTCTCGGCTCGTCAGTAGCCTCGCCCCATCTGAAGGACTCGTTGCTGTTCATGATCCGAAATCGGGAATTCGTTATTCGAAATAGTTAGTTTCATGCTGGCCAATGTTGCAATCACCCCCTGGCATTGGGCCGGTTTTATCGTTGTCATCCTGTTTTTCATCGCTCTCGACTTGGGAGTTTTCCATCGGCAAGCGCATGTCGTTGGGGTGAAGGAGGGACTCGCTTGGACATCCGTTTGGTTCGTGCTCTCGATGCTGTTCGCCGGAGGCCTCGCATGGTGGCGCGGCCAGGAAGAGGCGGCCGAATTCATCACCGGCTACATCATCGAACTGACGCTCTCGATGGACAACGTTTTCGTGATCGCGGTGATCTTCAGCTATTTTCGCGTGCCCGAAAGATACAAACATCGCGTCCTCTTTTGGGGAATCTTGGGAGCTTTATTAATGCGCGGCGGAATGATCGGGCTCGGAGCTGCGCTCGTTAAAAAGTTTCAGTGGATGCTCTATGTGCTGGGAGGGTTTCTTGTGCTGACGGGAATCAAAGTAGTCGTCGCTGACGAAGAAGGGGTTCATCCCGAAAAGAACATTTTCATCCGGATGGCGCGGAAATTTTTTCCGGTGTCGAACGAGTTTAACGGGTCAAAGTTCTTTGCCACGATCGACGGGCGGAAAGCGCTGACGCCGCTCGCCCTGGTCCTGCTGATGGTCGAGACGACCGATTTGGTTTTCGCGTTCGATTCGATTCCAGCGATCTTTGCTGTGACCACCAAACCGTTCATTGTTTTCACGTCAAATGTATTCGCCATCCTGGGCCTGAGATCGCTCTATTTCGCGCTCGCAGGAGCAATCGGATCTTTCCGTTACCTGAAGGTTGGCATATCCGTGATCCTTATTTGTATCGGAACAAAAATGCTGCTGCTGATGGCAGGCATTCACATAAAAACCGAGGCGTCTCTGATCGGAGTGGGCACGATTATTTTGGTTTCGATATTGATGTCGGTTTGGGCAGCTCGCCGCGAACGAACGGGATGAGCCCGACCTCGGGTGGAGGTCGCGCCCCGGACCGCGCCGTTTAAACCGCTTCGCCGAGAATTTTCAAATTTGCATATTCCGGCAATTTGTTAGCTTCGTTCCGTGAATTACCGCTGGGCGATTGCACCGCCGCAATCTTCGTTGGCCTGTTCCCTCGCTGCGGACTTCCAAATCTCTCCTTTGCTCGCTCAGTGCCTGGTGAATCGCGGCGTGGAAATGCCCGACAGAGTGGCGGCCTTTCTCGAGCCGCGCCTGAAGAACCTGGCTGATCCATTCCTGCTTCCCAACATGGACGCCGCCGTGGCGCGCCTCGTTCAGGCCCGTCAAGCCGGCGAGTCGCTCGTCATCTTCGGCGATTACGATGTCGATGGCGTCACGTCCACCGCCATTCTTTTGGAATTCCTCTCGGCTCTCGGCTGGAAAGTGGATTTCTACCTGCCGCATCGCATGGAAGAAGGTTACGGCTTGAGCCAGGAGGCCGTTCGAAATTGTCTGGCGAAATTTCCCGTGTCGCTCTTGCTCGCGGTCGATTGTGGCTCGAGCGCAAACGAAACCATCGCGCAGCTGAAAGCTTCTGGCATCGACGTGATCGTGCTGGACCACCATCAGCTTTCCACCCCAGCGCCTCCCGCCCATGCGCTGGTCAATCCGCATCTGGCGAACGACGCCACACTTCCTTTCCGTGAACTCTGTTCCGCCGGGCTCGCCTTCAAAATGGCGCACGCCCTTCTCAAGAGAGGCCGGCGCGAAGCGTGGCCAAAGGCCGAGTCGTACGACTTGCGGCCATTGCTCGATCTGGTCGCGCTCGGCACGATCGCTGATCTCGTTCCGTTGATTGGCGAAAACCGAATCCTGGTCGCGGCCGGGCTCGAACGCTTGAACCGCACGGCCCGGCCCGGGTTGATCGCCTTGCGCGCAGTCGCGCAGATCGCGCGCATGATCGGCGTGTACGAAGTGGGTTACCAACTTGCGCCGCGATTGAATGCCGCTGGCCGTTTGGAAAATGCCGAACACGCCTTGCAGTTGCTGCTGGCGAAAGCTCCTGCCGAAGCTCAGGCATTGGCGGCTGAGCTGGATGGCCACAATCGCGAGCGGCAGCGAATTGAACGGGGCATCGCTGAGCAAGTGATTGAAGCATTGCGCCAGACCTGGGAAAACGATCGCTACGTCATTGTCGAAGGCGATTTGATGTGGCACGTCGGCGTCGTTGGCATTGTCGCGTCGAGAGTCCTGCGCGAATTCCATCGGCCCACCATCATTATGGGAGGGGACGGAGAATCGTGGCGAGGATCCGGCCGGAGCATCGAGGGTTTTGATTTGGCCGCGGCCTTGAAGGATTGCACCGATCTGTTGCTGCGCCACGGCGGGCACGCGATGGCCGCCGGATTGAGCATGAAACCTGAAAACTTGGCGGCCTTGCGCACGCGTCTGGATGAATTGGCGCGCACTCGGTTGACTCCGGAGCAGCTCAAGCCTGTTTTGCGGTTGGATGCAGCAGTGCCATTACAGCAGTTGACACTCGATCAAATCAAAGAGTTGGCCCGGCTTGAACCGAGCGGCCAGGGAAATTGGCCCGTCCACGTCGCCATCTCGAAAGTGCGTTGCGCGCGGACGCCCCAACGTTTCGGCAAAGGCCATCTGCGGTTTTGGATCACGGACGGGAATTGCACACTCGAAGCCATCCGCTGGAACGGCAGCGAACTGAGTTTGCCCGAAGGTGTTTTCGATGTCGCCGCGATTCCGCAGTTGAACGAATTTCGCGGATCGCAATCGATCCAGTTGAAGGTGCTCGATTGGCGAGCAGCCAGCACGGCCTGAGTGAAGGATGAATCGAATGACCTCCGCAATCATTGTTGCCGCAGGCAAAAGCACCCGCATGGGGAAGGAGGTCGACAAACTCTTTCTTCCCGTGGCGGGCCGGCCTCTGATCGCACACACCTGGGGAAAATTTGACGCCAGCCCTGTGATTGATGAAATCGTCCTCGTCGTGCGCGAGGAGCGGGAACCCGCCTTCCGCGAATTGGCCGTCGAGTTCAATTTCCGCAAGCCGCACCGGTTCGTTCCTGGCGGCGCGGAACGCCAGGATTCGGTTTGGAATGGCTTGACCGCCTTAACTCACGCAGCGGAGGTGGTGGCAATTCAGGACGGCGCGCGTCCTTGCACTTCTCTCGAAACAATCGCCCAGGCCGTGCGGTGGGCTGGCGAAATCGGGGCGGCCGTGGCAGCCCAGAGAATCGTCGACACGATCAAACAGTCCGAGGACGGCGAGTTCATTCAGCAGACGATCGATCGATCGAAGCTTTGGGCGGTGCAAACCCCGCAAGCTTTCCGGTTGGAGATCATTCGTCGAGCGTTGCAGGCTGTGCGCGATTCCGGGCGGCACGTGACCGACGACACAGCAGCTTGCGAACTGATTGGGCAACCGGTCCGTTTGGTCGAAACCCCCCAGCCCAATCCAAAAGCGACCTCGCCGGCTGACGTGGCTTGGATCGAACTGCTGCTCCGGCTGGAGACCGTGCGTCGGTAGGACGGTGCGTCGGTGCGTCGGTGCGTCGGTGGGACGGTGCGTCGGTAGACAGTGCGTCGGTGCGTCGGTGCGTCGGTGCGTCGGTAGACGGTGGGACGGTGGGACGGTGCGTCGGTGGGACAGTGCGTCGGACGCACAGTCACACGGTCGCACGCCCGGCCTTAAACCAACCGGTCCTTGCCAAGTCTGGTGAGTCAAATTACTTTGCAGCGGACCGAAGGATAGCTTCGATATGAAAAAACGGATTTTCTACGTCATTTTGGCCTCTGCGCTCGGCCTCAATCTGCTGATCGGCGCTCAGATTTATTTCACCAGCGTTCAAGCGGCCGACAAAAACGACCTTTATCAAAAGATGGAGCTTTTCGCCAAGGTCCTCGAAAAAGTCCGCCAGGAATATGTCGATAGCGACAAGGTCACTTACGACGATTTGGTTTACGGCGCGCTCAAAGGAATGCTCGGCACGCTCGATCCGCACAGTGAATTCATGGAGCCGCAAAAATACGAAGATCTCAAGAATGACACGGAAGGAGCATTCGGCGGGGTCGGAATTGTCATCGAGGTGCGCGACAAGACGCTGACGGTGGTTGCGCCGATGGAAGACACGCCCGCTTACAAAGCTGGAGTTCTAGCCGGCGATAAAATTCTGAAGATCGACGGCAAGAGCACCGAAAATTTTACGCTGGTCGACGCGGTCAAGCATCTGCGCGGCGAGCCTGGATCTCCCGTAACTCTGACGGTGATTCGGCCCGGCGCAAAACAACCGAAGGATTACACATTAAACCGAGCCGTGATCAAAGTTGACACGGTCAAAGACCTCAATGGCCATCGGGAATTTCCGCTAGGTGAGAACAAAATCGGTTACGTCCGCATCCTGCAATTTGGCGAACAGACTGCCGGGGATTTGGAAGAAGCGTTGAACAAAATGCAGAAGCAAGGAATGCGCGGGCTGGTCATGGACCTGCGAAATAATCCTGGTGGATTGCTCGATCAGGCCGTCAAAGTTTGCGATCTGTTTTTGCCCAAGGGAAAACCGATCGTTTCGACCGAAGGCCGCGGAACACTTTCCAAATTTCAATATATTGCCAGGAGCCGGGATCATTACCCGAACCTGAAGATCGTTCTGCTCGTGAACGTGGGCAGCGCGAGCGCATCCGAAATCGTGGCGGGTTGCCTCCAGGACCTGGGCCGCGCGTTCCTCATGGGCGAGCAAACCTTCGGCAAAGGTTCGGTCCAAAGCATCATTCCGCTGCAAGACGGTTCCGCCTTGCGATTGACGACGGCGAAATATTACACGCCAAGCCATAAAGTCATCCATGAACATGGCATTGTGCCAGACAGCATCGTGCCGATGAGCAGCGAGGAAGAGTTAGCCTTGGTCGTGAAACGGACGCCCGGCGGGTTCGATCGGCTCGATGACGCCCAACGGAGCAAACTGCCGCAAATTCGCGACGTGCAGTTGGATCGAGCGACTGATTTTTTGAAGGGAATGCTGCTTTACGAGGCCCGCGCAAATCATCCCAGCAAAGTCGCGTCAAAATAGTTTGAGTTGCCGGTTTCGAATCTCAGCTCGCCTGCTGAGCGCCAGCGTGTTTCTGCTTGGGACCGTTTGACCATTCTCTTGGCGATTTCTCGGTCCGTCATTCGCAATTCGTTATCGGAAAGTTCTCCTCATGCTTCTGGCCATCGAAAGCTCGTGCGACGAGACGAGCGTTGCGCTCGTTCATGAAGGAGCTGTCCTCTCCAGCCTCGTTTCTTCCCAAACGAAAACCCATGCCGAGTACGGCGGCGTTGTTCCCGAACTGGCCAGCCGCGAGCATTTGCGAAATCTGCTGCCGCTCAGCCGCGCCGCTCTCAACCAAGCTGGCGTGCGCTCCGACGAAATCATGGCAATTGCAGCGACGCTTGGGCCGGGCTTGCCGAGCGCGTTGCTCGTAGGCGCCCGCGCAGCCCAATCTCTGGCGTTCGCGCTGCGAAAGCCGTTTTTGGGAATTCATCATCACGAAGCCCATTTGTACAGCCCGTGGTTGCAAGGAAGCCCGCCTGTTAGTTCCCTCGGCCAGTTTCAACCAAACGTTTCCCTCATCGTCAGCGGCGGCCACACCCTGTTGGTCTTAGTTAAAAAGGAGCTCCGGCATCGCGTTCTCGGCTCGACCATCGACGATGCGGCGGGCGAATGCTTCGACAAAGTCGCCAAGCTGCTTGGCATGGCTTATCCAGGCGGGCCGTTGCTCGATCGCCTGGCTCAACAGGGCAACTCGAGCGCGTTTGCCTTCCCGCGTCCTCTCTTGAATGAACCGAACGATGATTTCAGCTTCAGCGGATTGAAAACGGCCGTTCGGTACTTCTTGCGCGATCACCCAGAAATCCTGCAAGACGCGGCGCGCTTGCCGGACCTTTGCGCCAGCGTTCAAGCCGCCATCGTCGACGTGCTCGTAAAAAAGACCGTCCGGGCCGCAAAGCGCGAACAAGTTTCCGTCGTCACTGCGTCCGGAGGCGTAACCTGCAATAGCGCGTTGCGAGCCCAGCTGGCCGAAGCGTGCCGGAAGGAACGCGTGGAGTTGCGCCTGGCCTTGCCAGAATTTTGCACCGACAACGCTGCCATGATCGGGATTCTCGCTGAGCGAAAGTTTTTGCGCGACGAAGGAAGAACCGATTTGGACAAGGAGATCGCGCCGAACTGGAGCCTGGAGGAATTGACGATTGCGGATTGACGATTGACGATTATTGCGGATTGCGGATTGCCGACTCGCCATTTTCCATCGTGAGAGCGCCTTTCGGGTAACTTTCCCATCGACACGAACGTCCTTTCCAGTTAGCCATACTCGGCCAAAATGCGCTTTGTTGTCCCGAAAGCTATTTATCGTTGGGTAGTTCCGAGCCTAATCGCTGGAATTGCCGCAGCCGCGGCTGAATCCACATCACTTTCCTCCGCGTCTTCACCCGAAGCGGACGCGCTTTTTCAGAAGGCAGTAAAGCCGTTGCTGGAACAGTTTTGCTTTCGCTGTCACGGAAACGGCAAACACAAAGGAGACCTTGCGCTCGACCATTTCGCGGATGCGTCGGCGGTGGAGAAAGAGCCGATGGTCTGGGAAAAAGTGCTCCACCACGTTCGAACGCGGGAAATGCCGCCGGAGGACAAGCCGCAGCCTTCGCCTGACCAGCGCAAACAAATCACCGGCTGGATCGAGAAGGAAGTGTTGAAGATCGATTGCGAACATCCGGATCCGGGCCGGGTGACGATTCGCCGGCTTAATCGGGTGGAATACCAAAACACCATCCTCGACTTGACCGGAGTGAAGTTCGACACGGCCGAAGCGTTGCCTCCGGACGATTCCGGTTACGGGTTCGACAATATTGGCGATGTTCTTTCGCTCTCGCCGATTCTGATGGAGAAATATTTGGCGGCCGCCGAAAAGATTCTGGACACGGCGGCTGCGGCTCAGCCGTCCATCGATGCTCCCGTCCAGCATTTGGAAGCTGAGAAGCTGCCGTCGACAGCCCCGGGCGGGCCGTATGGCGGGTTTGCCATGGCCTTGAATCGCGAAGGCGAACTTTGGACGAACATCCAATTTTCCAAGCCAGGCGAGTATCTGCTGCGAGCTCGCGCGTTTGGCCAGCAAGCCGGGCCGGAACTGCCAAAATTGGAATTTCGTCTCGCTGGAAAACCTGTGGCAACGCTCGATATCGACGCGCTCGAACGGGCTCCGAAAAATTACGAAGCTCGTGTTCAGCTCCAGGCGGGCGAGCAGAAATTCTCGGCGGCATACATCAATAATTTTCAGAATCCGTCCGATCCGAATCCTGACAATCGCGATCGAAATCTCTACATCGATTTTCTGGAGGTCATTGGGCCAATCGATGCCAGCGCGCGCAGGCCATCGACCAACCAGGTTTTCATTTGTGAACCCGAGCGCGGCCGGACGAATGAATGCGCCGAAATCACGATCGGACATTTTGCCCGGCGAGCCTTTCGGCGACCGATCTCGGATGACGAACTCGCTCGCTTAATGTCGCTTTATCGAATGGTGCTCGGTGACGGCGGATCGTATCGCGACGCGGTCAAAGTTGCACTCGAGGCAGCGCTGGTTTCGCCCCGGTTTCTTTTTCGCGGAGAAATTCAACCCGATCCGAACAATCCGCGGGCGATTCATCCAATCGACGAGTGGGCCCTTGCTTCGAGGCTTTCCTATTTTCTCTGGAGCACAATGCCGGACGGGGAATTGTTTCGGCAAGCGCAGCGCGGAACCTTGCGGGCCAACCTCGACGCCGAAATCCGGCGCATGCTCCAAAGCCCGAAGTCCCGCGCCTTTGTGACAGGTTTCGCGGAACAATGGCTGCAAACGCGAAACCTCGATCTGGTGACGCCGGACCGAAAGCTGTTTCCCGAGTTCGACGAGGCATTGCGCAGCGCGATGCGCAAAGAGACTGAACTGTTTTTCGAATCTGTTCTGCGGGACAATCGCAGCGTCCTCGAATTTCTTGACGCGGATTATTCGTTCGTGAACGAGCGGTTGGCGCGACATTACGGGATCGAAGGCATCCAAGGGGAGGAGTTCCAGCGCGTTTCGCTGCAGGGCACGCATCGCGGCGGACTATTGACGATGGCGAGCGTTTTGACGGTCACGTCCAATCCCACCCGCACTTCACCGGTCAAACGAGGGAAATGGGTTTTGGATAATTTGCTGGGATCGCCGCCCCCTCCGCCACCACCAGACGTTCCGGAATTGAAGGAGGACAAAAATGTGGTCCTGACCGGTTCGTTGCGCCAGCGAATGGAACAACACCGTGAAAATCCGCTTTGCGCATCGTGCCATGCGCGGATGGACCCGCTCGGGTTTGGGCTGGAAAATTTCAGCGCGACCGGAGCGTGGCGAACGAATGATTTCAGCTTTGCGGTCGATCCCTCGGGGAAATTGGTGAGCGGCGAATCATTCGCTGGACCGGATGAGTTGCGGAAGATTCTCGTGAACACGAAAAACGAGGAGTTCGCCCGCTGCCTGACAGAGAAACTTTTGACCTACGCCTTGGGACGCGGCTTGGAATCGTACGACCGATGCGCCGTTGACCAAATCGTTCAAGCCTTGGCCGACCATCAGTACCGCTTTTCCACATTGATTAGCGAGGTCATTAAAAGCGTTCCGTTCCAAAACGCCCGCGGTGAACGAGACCCGGCGGTCAGCCAGCTGAAGAAACAATGACAATGGAGAGTTGCAAGACAGGCCCCCGCCCCTTGAACCATGCCGCCTGCAACCAAAACTTGCACCCTGGGTGGGGCGAGGCTACCGACGAGCCGACAAGGAGCATCAACCCGCGACGGAGAAACGGGGATCGAGGTGAGGGGAATGCCAAGCAAATCAGCCTCCTCTCCCCAGCCCTCAGGAAAAACTTTCTCTGGCAGCTCGATCGGGTTAGGTTGACCGTCAACGCCGATTGTTCTCCGCGTGAAATACGCTGGGGCTGCCGTTTGCCCGCCGGAGAAAATCAAAAACAAAACACCTGCGCTTTATGAATGAATCTGGGCGAATTCCGCGAAGAACATTTCTCCGAGGCCTCGGCACGGCCATGGCGCTGCCCTTGCTCGAATCGATGCGCCCGCTCAAGGCTGCCGCCGGCCTGCCCAATTCCACTCCAACCCGGATGGCGTTCGTTTACATTCCCAACGGCGCGATCATGGAAAAATGGACTCCCACCGGCCTCGGCAGTGAGTTTGAACTCAATGCCATCATCGAACCGTTGCGGCCGGTAAAAAACGATCTGCTCGTCATCTCCGGATTGGCGCACGACAAAGCGCGGGCCAACGGTGACGGCGCGGGCGATCATGCGCGCGCCTCGGCTACATTTTTGACTGGATGCCAGGCCCGGAAAACCAATGGCGCGGATATCTCCGTCGGCGTTTCGGTGGACCAACTGGCAGCGGCCAAAATCGGTCGATTCACTCGATTGCCTTCGCTCGAACTCGGTTGCGACCGGGGGCGCCAGGCTGGCAATTGCGATTCGGGCTACAGCTGCGCGTATTCGTATAATATTTCATGGAAATCACCCTCCACACCGCTCCCCGCCGAGGTGGATCCACGATCTGTTTTCGAACGGCTGTTCTCCAACGGAGCGATCGGAGAATCGAAAGAGCGCCGAGCTCAGCGTGAACGCTATCAAAAAAGCATTTTGGATTTCGTTCTCGATGATGCCCGCCAGCTACAAGGCAAGCTCGGCCACACCGACCGGCGCAAATTGGATGAATACCTCACTGCCGTCCGCGAAATTGAAGAACGAATTCAGCGCGCCGAGAAATTTGCGGCTGTCCCGGAAAAACTTAATTTGACCAAGCCCAACGGCATCCCGGATTCGTATGAGGAACATATCCGGCTGATGTACGACCTGATCGCGCTGGCTTTCCAGACCGACTCAACGCGGGTCGCGAGTTTTATTTTGTCCCACGACGGCAGCAACCGGCCTTACCCGTTCCTCGGCGTATCCGAAGGCCACCACGATTTGTCGCATCACGGCGGCGATCAGGCGAAGCAGGAGAAGATCGCGAAGATCAATCGATTTCACATCGAGCAATACGGATACTTCGTGCAGAAGCTCAAATCGATTCGCGAGGGCGAAGGAACGCTGCTCGATCATAGCATGATCGTGTATGGCAGTGGCATCGCGGATGGGAATCGCCATACTCATCACGATCTGCCGGTGTTGCTCGCAGGCGGCGGCGGAGGCGCGATCAAAACCGGCCGGCATGTGCGCTACGAAAAAGACACCCCGATGTCGAACCTGTTTTTGTCCATGCTCGAAATTGCCGGCGCGCCGGCGCCACGCATCGGCGACAGCACTGGCGTGCTGAAGCAGTTGGGTTAAGGGCGGGCCGCGCTCAATCCGATCCCGGGCCGTCCCCGCGAGTGGTGGAACAAACGGCGATTCTGAATCGCTTGCGTTGATGACGTCCTAACTTCAATGAAAGTCTTCTTGCTGTCTCTCCTCGTGGCACCACTCAACCTCGCGCAACAACCCACGAACGCGCCTGTTTCTCCGGATTCAACCGCTCGGCTGGGCGTCGAGAACGAGGAACGCGCCACGCGGAACTTGAAGCTCATCACGCAGAGCATTCGACAGAACTGCGGTAAGGAAGCCGTCCGCTGGTTCGACAAGAATCAGAGCGGAGTCTTGGAGCGCGCCGAGTTAGTCGAATTTGACCACGCCCATAAAAATTATTCCCGGATCCGCTGGCGGAAAATTCTCGAGCATTTCGACAGAGATCACGATGGCGAGCTGGATCAGAAAGAACAAAACGAATTCGCCAAACACTCTTCCGATCCTGAATTCGGCCCGGGCGAATTCATCGTCTATTTGAAGGACCCGCAGCACTATCCGCACGCCTCGTTTAAAGTCCGTCCTCGGCGCAATTTTCAAGAGAGCTGGCGCCAGATGATCAAAAGCGGCCGTGGCGACCCGTATCTGTTTCAGGCGATCACCGACAACGATGCGAATTGGTTAATTCCGCTTTACCATCGAACAGCTGAAACGAATCGCTTCCCGGTCGTTCTAGGCCTGGCCACCGCAGGAGGGGAAAAGGCTGTGCACGCTTTAATCGCGGACTTCGAACGGCTAAACCGCAAATCTGTTTCGACGGCCGCCGAATGGAATGCCGCTGGCAGGGATATTCTCGGGCTTGGTCTGTTAGCGGACCGATCAACGAGCGCGTTCAGTTTTCTGACAAACCAGGCGGCTTCGTCCGTCGCGAAACTGACTGCGCGATGGTGGGAATCATTTCTCTGGCGAATCGATCCGGCTGCGACTGCGATTTCTTCACTCGGGCTTTCCGGCCGCCCTGAAGCAAAGGACTTTTTACAACGACTCAGTCGTCTTCCAAACTTTCCGTCAGGAATTAGAGGTCATGTGGTCAGCGCTCAATTCTACTGGACCATCCGAACGGAGGACGGCTTCGCAGCAGCGCGCGATCAATTTGCTTTTCCGGATGACACAGACTCGGATTTCCAATGGTGGAAGAATACTCCGGAAGGAAAGAAATGGCTCGGGTGGGACGCAGCAATGCGGGAAGCAAACGGCCATTAACTCCGTTTTACCTTGGTGATCGGTCGATCGGGATGAGCCGGGTTCGGGATGACGCGGCGATTCGTGCAATCGACGAGCAAATCGAGTTTTTCCAAAACCGTCTGGCCGATCAGAATCTCGTCACCCAAAACAAGCGCGTCTTCGAGAGTGTCGCGGCCGTCGATTTCGACGATGACTGGCTCAGTGACCCCGACCAACTCTTTGCGTCCGTCCGCGAACTCGGCCGTGGTTTGCTTGCGAATCCCCAAACCGATCTGTTCTACGATGTGAGAAGGAATCACCGTCCGAACCGCGCCGGTGTCCACGAGAGCATCGCCATGATGAAATCGCACTTTCGGACAGGCCGCTGGGTCGCGCCGGTGTAACGACTCGTCAACGGCATTCGAGAGTTTTACTCTGACACGCACTTCGCCCAACAGATCCTCCTTTCGCCTGTTGGGAAGGACTCCCGAAGTTCGTCTCATGAAGCAACGGTAAAGCTCGGGTTCATTGAAAGTCAATTGCGCCGCCGAGCGGGCTCCCTGCTGTCGTTTCGTTCGCCCATTGCTTGCTCCAACTGCGGCTTTCGAGGTCACTTCTGCAAGCCGCGGGCGAACTTCTCCAGCCGGTCCAATCCTTTTTCGATATTGGCCAGGCTGGTGGCGTAGCTGATCCGAATGTACTGGTCCGCGCCGAACGCGATTCCCGGGACGGCTGCGACCTTCTGCTGCTCCAAAAGGCGGGCGCAAAAATCTGTTGAATTTAATCCGAGCCTCGAAATGTTCGGGAAGAGGTAAAAGGCTCCTTTCGCGTTGACGCAGCTGATTCCAGGAATCGAATTGAGTTTCTGGTAAGCGTAACTCCGGCGCTTGGCATATTCAGCCAGCCAGCTCTTCAAATGTTCCTGCGAACCGCGCAACGCTGCCACCGCGCCTTTCTGGGCGAATGAAGTTGGATTGCTCGTGCTGTGGCTTTGAATGGCATCGATCGCTTTGGCGATCGGCTCTGGAGCCGCCAAAAACCCGAGCCGCCAACCCGTCATCGAGTACGCTTTCGCGAACCCGTGCACGATAATGGTGTGTTCGAGATGAGCTCGGGAGAAGGTGGCGACGCTCGCGTGCTCCGCGCCGTCATAAAGGAGCTTCTCGTAAATTTCGTCGCTCATGATGAGCACGCCCTTCTCGACGCAAATATCGCCCAGGGCTTTGATTTGATCCCGCGTGTAGACTGATCCGGTCGGATTGCTCGGCGAGTTCAGAATGAACAAACGGGTTTTGGAAGTGATCGCTTGCCGGAGTTGGTCCGGCGTCACTTTGAATTCCGTCTTGTCGGAAGTTTCCAGAATGACCGGTTTGGCCCCGGCGAGCTTGACCATCTCCGGATAACTCAGCCAGTACGGCGCAGGAATGAGCACCTCGTCTCCTTCTTCGCAAGTCGCCAGGATCGTGTTATAGCAGGAATGTTTGCCGCCGCAGGAAACAATGATTTGCGACGGCTTGTACTCGAGACCGAGATCTTGCTTGAACTTTTCCGCGATCGCTTGCCGCAATTCCGGAATGCCGCTGCTCGGCGTGTATTTTGTGAATCCGTCCGCCAAGGCTTTGGCGGCGGCGTCCTTGATGTGCTGCGGCGTGTCAAAATCCGGCTCGCCCGCGCCGAACCCAACCACGTCCTCTCCTTCGGCTTTCATCTGCTTGGCTTTGGCGTCGATTGCCAAAGTCAGCGAAGGTGAAAGTGACGCGGCCCGGCGCGAGATTTTGTAGTTCATAAAATCAGCCGGAGAGGAATAGCGCTGGGGTTCGGCCCGCGCAAGGAAACAATCATTCAGTACGTCAACAAATCAAAGTGGCGAGCGCCCTTCGAGGTCAGCGCCCAGCTCGCTCCTTTCTTGGAAAGGAAATGCCGGCAAGGATGCTGGCGCGCTTCTTCGTCGTTGACTGAAACCAGAAAAACCCGGGAAGCGCTTTTCATTTCCGAGGTCGCCCGGGGGATGAGCAAAAACGGAAGCCCATTGTAATTGATGGCGATTTCGTACCCGGCAATGCCCTCCGTCTCGGCGAGGGGATTCCGGCGGACCAGCGGGGCGTACCGTTTGAGCCATGGAAAATTCTTCGCCCGGACTTGGACACGGCAAAGCTCAGATTGATTGCGGACGAAATCGAGCAGGCTGAACTTGCTCCCTTGTTCCGCTTCTTTGAGCAGGATTAAGCGGGGGTCCAACCCGACCAAATTCTGGCCGTTCCAATCGCCATGGTCGTTCCGCTGACCGGCCGCATTCTTCTTGTGCCATTCGGAGAAGCGGTCCGTGATGAAAAAATTCAGTTCGAAATGAACGTGGGCGCGCTCCTTTGAAATTCCTTCGTGAGTGTTGGCGGTCCGTCCCATGAGCGCTATCTGTTCGCCCGCTCGAACGGTTTGCCCGATTTTGATCCCATCCTTCTTTTCGTGGAGGTGAGCGTAGAGGGAATAAATTTCGAGCCCCTCGATCTTATGGCGAAGGATCAGGTATCGGCCGTAATTGGAAAGCCCGCTGTAAGGATTGTAATAAACCACAACGCCATCCGCCGTGGCCAAGACAGGATCGGCCGGTTCATGGTGGCGATCGCGCTGGAGACAGCGGATATCCAGGCCTTCGTGGATTTGCTGGCCGTGCGAGCGCACGCAGCCGAACATCCCGCTGGTCCAATCATTCCCCACCGTGCCGACGAAAAATTTTTCGCCCCCATCCTTTTCGAGCAGCGTGTGGTTGGCAGTTGGAAATTGAAAGGGGGATTGGGCCGCCGCATTCAGGAACGCGGCCGTGGCGAGCGCGAGAACCAGGGCCGCCCGAAATAAACCGAAGAAGAAATTCTTCATCCTCACAAGAACTGATCGCGGCCTGGATCTGCTCGGTTAAAACTGGGAATCTTTTTTTCGGATTTCCGCCGCGACGTTATTGAGTCCTTTGACGATTTTTTCGGCTTCCTCGTACGTGGCATCGGGGCTGAACACGAACAACCCAGTCGAGATTCTTTCGCGTATCAACGGGGCGCCGAGCCAGCGATCGTTTCCTTTTCCAAATTGGCTGAAAACGGCCAGCCGTTTCCCTTTGTAGCCCGTGGTCACGTTTTCCAAAATCCAAGTCCCGTGGCGGTTGAATTGGATCTTGATGGCATAGCCTCCCAGCGCGGGGGCCAACCCAGCGACTTCGATGTCGCCTTCATTCAGGATGGCATCACGATCCACGTAGATTTGGATCGGCGGATCCCGGCTGATATTCGCCGAGACGGCCCGAGTTGTGTCGGCTGGATTGACTTCGAGATGAAAGCGCAGCGTTGCGGCGTCCTTGTCTTTTTTCTTCTTGTCGGCCGAGGAGCATCCGCAAAAAAGCAAGAGGAGCAGAAAGAGCAAATTGAGATTGAACGCGCTCGACGGGGTCTTCATATTAACCGCCATTAACCAAGCGAAACGCCGCGGTAATGTAAAGACGATATGGGCAAACAATATAACAAACTCGAAAAACGACGACGCCGTCAGGCTTATCTCAAACGAAAAAAGACCGCTCCGAAAACCAAAGCTCCCGCCGCCGCGGCCAAGGCTTGAGCTGCGCGGGCGGAGAAAAGGCTTGCGCGGCGAGCGGGCTTCGGCGACGAATCTTGCGCAGGGCACACTTCACCAAAGTCAACCGGTCTGATCTGACCCAATCTTTCTGAACGAGTATGGGACGCATTTATAATAATATTATTGAAACGGTGGGACGAACGCCGCTCGTGCAGCTAAACCGTGTCACGCAAGGGTTGAACGCCACCGTGCTATTAAAATGCGAGTTTTTCAATCCGCTCGGGAGCGTCAAAGATCGCATCGGCATGTCGATGATCGAGGCGGCGGAACGCGACGGCCGGCTCACGAAGGAGACCGTCATCATCGAGCCGACCAGCGGCAACACAGGAATTGCGCTGGCTTTCGTCGCGGCGGCCAAAGGTTACAAGCTGATCCTGACAATGCCCGACACGATGTCGATCGAACGGCGGACGCTATTGGCCATGCTCGGCGCTAAGCTCGTTCTGACCCCGGGCAGCGAAGGCATGCGCGGGTCGATCGCGAAGGCAGAACAATTGGCCCGCGAAACGCCGAATTCGTGGATCCCGCAGCAGTTCGATAACCCGGCAAATCCCGAGATCCATCGGAAGACCACAGCGGAAGAAATTTGGGAAGACACCGCGGGCAAGGTCGACATTCTCGTGGCCGCGGTTGGAACAGGCGGAACGATCAGCGGCTGCATCGAAGTGATCAAGCCACGCCGCCCTTCGTTTCAGGCGATCGCTGTGGAGCCGAAGGATTCGGCTGTGATTTCGCAATGCTTGGCGGGCGCGCCGCTGAAACCCGGCCCGCACAAGATTCAGGGAACGGGAGCGGGGTTCATTCCTAAAAATCTTCATTTGAAAGACGATAAAGGTTCGCCCCAAATCACTGAAGCGGTCGAGGTGACCAACGAAGACGCGTTCACGATGGCGCGCCGCTTGGCCAAGGAAGAAGGAATTCTGGCTGGAATTTCTTCGGGCGCGAATGTATGGGCGGCGATCGAGGTCGCCAAAAGGCCGGAGAACAAGGGCAAGCTGATCGTCACCATCGCTCCATCCACGGGCGAACGGTACCTCAGCACGCCGCTGGCGGCGGAAGCCCGGGCGCAAGTGGGCGGCTGAGTTCCCAGGCTTTCATTGGGAGCATTTCGAGGCGCGGGCCGGCGAGATTTCGCTTTCTCCGCTGTTAAACTTTATCACAAAAATTAGTTGCGTTTTGGCGGTTTGGCCGTAAATAAGTCTCAGTCAAAGGTCTAACCGGCTCTGCCCAGGCTTGGGGTTTCCTAATTTCGGGCAACGGTTTTCCCCTGTCCCAAGTTCAGATCAGTTCAGTTTAGTTTAGACATTTTTGGAGTAAATTCTTGAAGACACTTCACAAACCATCTCGAAATATGAGCAACACCAGCTCGAGCTCGGAATACGGGTCCGGGTACCTGGAAATTTCCGAAAAGGGTTTCGGTTTCCTCCGCTCCGCCGAAAACCATTTTCAACCCAAGCCGACTGACATCTTCGTGACGCCGGATACCATCAAGAAAAATTTTCTGCGCGAGGGCTGTCTCGTGGAAGGTCCCACCCAACCTCCTCACCGCGGCACCAGCCCGCAGCTGCGCGAAGTCGAACGCGTCAACGGCATGGTCTTCTCCGACTACATCAAATCGGTGCGCTTCGAAAACCTGACCACGATCGATCCTTTCGAAAAGTTTCGCCTCGAAACAACGCCGGATCTGATCGAAACGCGGATCATCGACCTCGTCACTCCGATTGGCAAAGGGACACGCGGACTGATCGTTGCCCCGCCGCGGACCGGCAAGACCACCATCCTCAAACAAATCGCCAATGCCGTGGCTGCAAACCATCCCGAAGTCCACGTGATGGTGTTGTTGATCGATGAGCGGCCGGAGGAAGTGACCGACTTCCAGCGCTCTGTCAATGCCGAGGTGGTGGCGAGCTCAAACGATCAGGATCTCGAAACGCACGTGCGGCTCTCCCGGTTTATGATCGAACGGTGCCGCCGGATTGTCGAATCGGGCAAAGACGTTTTCGTGCTGCTCGATTCGATTACACGCGTGGCCCGCGCTTACAACAGCGTTCATGGCGGCAGTGGCCGGACGATGACCGGCGGCGTGGACGCCCGAGCTTTGGAAATTCCGCGCAAAATGTTTGCCGCGGCCCGCAAGGTTGAAGAAGGCGGCTCGCTCACGATTATCGCAACGGCCCTCGTCGACACCGGTTCACGCATGGATGAATTGATTTTTCAAGAGTTCAAAGGCACCGGCAACATGGAGCTGATTCTCGACCGCAAACTTTCCGACCGGCGGCTTTTCCCGGCCATCGACATTCCCAAGAGCGGCACGCGCAAAGAAGAAAAACTCTTTGCGCCAAAAAATATCGAGGCCATCCGAAAGCTTCGCCGGACCATGGTCGATCTGAATCCGGTTGAAGCCATGGAAACGCTCATCGCCGCGCTGAAGAAGCACAAGACCAACGACGAATTGCTCGCCAAAATGAGCGTTTGAAAGAGGCTCCGGGATTCGATTTCGCCCGACCAAAGCAAGGTTGCTCGAAGGACTCATCGAACTCGGCGCGCGCGGCGACAAAAGGTTCGACTTTTTTTTCGGCTTCTCCACCATGAGGCGCATTCAACACGCCCCACTCTGTCGCTGAGGAAGTGTGTTGCGCCGGATCGCCGTTATGCCGGGTTCAATCGCTACTGCCCGCTCGCCACAGTCTCGGCCGCCGCTGGAACGGATGCTGCGCATCCACCAAGCCGTTCAAGAAGGTCATTTTCCCAACGCCACCAAGCTGGCTCGCCAACTCGAAGTCAGCACGAAATCGATTCAGCGCGATTTGGAATTCATGCGCGACCGGCTGGGCTTGCCGATCGAATACGACGCAGCCCGTTACGGTTACTTTTATTCCGAAGAGGTCAGCTCCTTCCCAACCCTGCAAATCACCGAAGGCGAATTATTCGCGCTGCTCGTCGCCGAAAAAGCCCTTCAGCAATACCGCGGCACGAGCTTTGAAAAACCGTTGCTCAGCGCCCTCAAAAAGATGGCGGATACGCTGCCCGACACAGTCTCGCTGAATCTGGCGGAGTGGGAGCAAACGATTTCTTTTCGGACGAGCGCCGAACCGGTTTTGGATTTGAACGTGTTCGACCAACTCGCCAAAGCGACGGCGCAACGCCGCCAGCTCGCGTTGACGTATCGAAAACCGGGACAGGCTGACGCGGAGCTGCGCGTGGTCGACCCATACCATCTTTCCAATATCAACGGGGAATGGTTCTTGTTTGGCTACTGCCATTTGCGGCAGGAAATCCGAACCTTCGTGCCCAGCCGAATTCAAGCGCTGGAACAAACCGGAAAAACCTTCCGCCGCCCGCCGCAATTTTCGCTCGAGCGCCGGCTGCGCGATAGCTTCGGCGTGCACTCGGGCCAGGGACGTTGCCGGATCCGCATTCAGTTCAGCGAATGGGTCGCCGATTACATTCGCGAAAAGAAATGGCACCCGTCGCAAAAGTTGCAGGAACTGCCAGAGGGCCGCGTCGAACTCCAGCTCGATTTGTCGAGCTTGGTCGAGATCCAACGATGGGTGCTCGGCTGGGGCGGAGATGCGGTCGTGCTCGAACCGCGCGAGCTCGTCGAGGCCGTTCGTGCGGCGGCGAAAAAGCTATGGGAATCGACCAATCAGACTTAAGTAAAACGCCCCGCGGTTTTTTCGGGCGCGACCCTGATTTGCAAATCGTGGTCTGCAGGTTAATGTCATGGCATGGCTGAGCCGAAGAAAAAACCAGGCCCACCTGGAACTCTGAAGACCGGCATGGGCGCATCGGAGAATGTTTCACCGTTGAGTAATTTGATTCCAAGGGAAGAGCTGGATTCACTTTCCACATTGCAGTTGCTCGATTTGATCGTCAGCAAATTGCCGCCGCGGCATCCCACGCTCCTGGACATGGTTTATTTGCGCGAACGAATTTCCTCGATCGAAGAATTGAATTTTCAAGCGCAGCAAGCGATCGAGAAACTCGACGCGATCGTCGAAAAACTGCGTTCGCCTGCGTTCCGTGTCGGCACGTTTCTCATGCCGATCGAGCCGGACAAAGCGCATGTCTGCATTGCCGGAACGGATTACGTTTGCCAGCTGGATCCGCAAATCCCTTTGAACAGTTTGCAACTCGGCCAGCGCGTGCTCTGCAACGAAGCGTTCGCGATCGTGCAATCGCTCGGTTTCGATCGCAACGGCCCGGTCGTTCGCGTAGACGAGCTGCTCTCGGATGGCCGGCTGCGCATCGGCCAGGAATCCGGTTTGATGCCGCTGGTCCTCCTGCGTTCGGCTTTGCTGATGAAGGAAAAGATCAAGCCGGGTTTGGAAGTTCGGCTCGATGTCAACCAGCGCGTCGCGCTGGAAGTCGTCGGATCCGGAAAACGGATCGATCGTTCGCTCGAAAAAGTCAGCCAGATTCCATGGTCGGCAATCGGCGGCCAGGACGAAGCCGTGCAAGCGATCCGCGACACGATCGAATTGCCTTTCCTGCACCGTCATCTTTTTCAGCGGTTCGATCATACGATTCCGAAAGGCTTTTTGCTCTATGGCCCGCCGGGCTGCGGGAAAACCCTGCTTGGCAAAGCCACCGCCTATAATTTGCGCGCGCAGATCAAGACGCGAACGGGAGTCGATCGCCCCGAATTTTTTCTGCACGTCAAAGGGCCGGAGATTCTCAACATGTGGGTCGGCGAATCCGAGCGCCAGGTTCGCGATTTATTTGCGCAGTGCCGCGAACGAGCTGCGGAAGGAGCGCTCGCGTTCTTGTTCATCGACGAAGCGGAGTCGATTCTTGGAACACGGCGCGCCGGACGGTATCACAGCATCTTGAGCACGCTCGTGCCGATGTTTTGCACGGAGATGGACGGATTGGAACCGCTCCAGAACGTCGTGGTGATTCTCGCTTCGAACCGGGCTGACCTGATCGACCCGGCCATCCTGCGCCCGGGCCGCATTGACCGAAAGATCCGCGTGCACCGCCCTGACTTGCAAGGCGCCCGCCGAATTTATGAAATTTACCTGCCGGAATCGCTTCCGCTGGCAGAGCCGCGGGAGCACTTGGCGGGCGCCATCGCCGACGCACATTACGCCCAGACACCGGAGAACGAATTCCTTGAAGTGATTTACCGGAGTGGAAAGCGCTCGGTCCTGCACCGCGGTGACTTGGCCAGCGGAGCCATCATCGCCGCGATTGTCGAGCGTGGGAAAGGCCTCGCGATTAAGCGGTCAATCGAAACCGGCCAGGAAACATCGCTGACCCGAGAGGATTTGCTCGCCGCCTTTGAGGCCGAATACCGGGAGAACGATCTGTTCCCCGCCAGCGACATCACCGAGGATTGGCTGAAGCTGACCGATTTCGATCCCGACAATGTGGTGAAGCTCGGCCCGGTGCGCCCGCGGCAGCCGCAGTTGGTGGGACGAGGGGTAATTTGATTTTTCAGAGGGAAAGCCAATCTTAAGAGCGAAAGAGTCCAAGAAGCGGCATGATGACCCCAATCCAATTCGGTCTGGAAACCGAAATTGGCATTTATCGAGACAGCGACCAGGAATTGGATGTGGTGGCGGAATCGATTGCTTTGGTGCGGAGCGCCACCGAAGCGGGTGTGTCCATGCGGTGGGATTATGAATGCGAAGACCCTCACGCGGACATGCGCGGGTTCCGGGTTCGCGAACTTCGCCAGGACACGGACGAAGCGGACTATTATGCGCAGGACGCCGAGCGCGAATTGAGTTTCGTTGAAATCAAGAGCGACTTGGTCTTGGGAAACGGGGCGCGGTTTTACAATGATCATGCCCACCCCGAGTATTGCACGCCCGAATGCCGCTCGATTGAAGATTTGGTTGCGCACGACCGCGCCGGCGAATTCATTTTGATGGCTTGCGCCGAGCATCTCTCCCAGCAAGTCGGCTGCCCCATCCGGCTTTACAAAAACAACACCGACTTTTGCGGCCATAGCTATGGCTGCCACGAAAATTACCTGATCGCGCGCTCGCTCCCGTGGGATACGCTCGTTCGCGGCGTGCTGGCCTTCTTAGTCACGCGCCAAATCTTTGCCGGCGCGGGAAAATTCGGAATTGAGGCGGAAGATAAATTTGTCAGCCCCGGGTTTCAACTCGCGCAGCGGAGTGATTTTTTCAGTGAACTGCAAAGCGTCGACACGATGCAGCGACGGCCGCTGATCAACACCCGGGACGAACCGCACGCCAACGCCAAACGCTTTCGCCGTTTTCACGTGATTATTGGCGACGCCAATATGTCGCCATTCGCGACGCGATTGAAAGTCGGGACAACCGCCCTGGTCTTGGAAGCATTGATCGGACAACCCTCGCGGTCGTGGCCGCAACTAGCCGACCCGCTCGACGCGCTGTCGGCCATTTCCCGGGACCAGCATTTCCGGTGGGAGTTGCGCTTGGAAGGAGGCCGCCCGTCCACCGCGCTCGAAGTGCAGCGGCATTATCTCACCGCGGTGAAGGAAATCTGCGACCTTTCAAACCCCAGCCGAGCGGCTTTAGTGGCTGATTGGGAGCGCGTGCTGGCTGATCTCGAACCCGATCCTATGCGCTGTCGCGACCGGCTCGATTGGGTCGCCAAACTTGGATTGATTCGCGATTTTCAGGCTGCACAGAATCTCGCTGAGGAGGACCCGTGGCTGCGAAGCCTCGACCTCGAGTATCATCGGTTGGATCGATCGGAAGGCCTTTACTACGGGTTGGAGCAATCCGGCGCGATGGCCTATCGCTTGGACGAGCAGGCCGCGAAGGAAGCCATTACCGAGCCGCCGGCGAACACGCGCGCCGCCATTCGCGGCAAGTGCATCCAAAAATTCCCGACGTCGATTCTCTCCGCGCAATGGGATCACATCACCTTGCAAGGGCAATCCGGGCCGATCAAAATCTCCTTGATGGATTTGTTCGCTTCGGAGGACATTTTGAATTATTCTAAAGTAGTGCAAACAGCGCGTTCACCGGACGATTTATGCGTGCTGGCGAACGCGCCCATCTAGATTCGGATATCTATGCCAGACCAAGCTCAAAAAAACCGTCCGGTCGCCCCGGCCCCGAGCGGCGGAGGAGAAGGGCCCAGCGCGCCCAAGGTGGACAAACCCAACGTGGACGAACTTTTAAAACGAATGCGGAAGGTCGACCCGGACCAGGCCAAGCGCTACCGGCAACGCACTGGGCAATGAGCGACCCGTTTCCGATCGCGGGTGATTTTCTCTCGCTGCTCGCGGATCGCCGGATCGCCCTGTTTCGCACAGAAGCAGCTGGACCGGTTCCAGCCCAAACGCAAGCCACCACCGTTTTCGCGTTTCATTTCGGAGACGGCGTTTTGATGGCAGGCGATCGTCGCGCCACGGCCGGCAATATCATCGTCACCGATCGTGTCGACAAGGTGATCGAGATTGACGCCAGCTCGCTTCTCGCCATCGCGGGTGTTCCAGCAACCGCCTTCGAGATGGCCCGGGTGCTCCAAACCTCTTTTGAATATTACCGCCGCAGCCAGCTCCAGGCCCTCAGTCTTCCAGCCAAAGTCAGAGCGTTGGCGAGATTATTGCGAGAAAATTTGCCCATGACCATGCAAGGCGTCGGCGTGGTTGTGCCGCTCTTCGCGGGTCTTGACCACTCCGTGCAGCCGGCCAAAGCCCAAATTTATTTTTACGATCCTCTCGGCGCTCAATTCCAGGCAGTGGGTTACGCCGCTTCCGGCTCAGGTTCGGGAACGATTCGCAGCATTCTGTCCTTTCAAGAACGCTACGGCAATCCGCGGCCCTCGCAGATGAACCTGCAACAGGCCGTCCAATTCACGCTCAGGCTGCTGATGGTAGCTTCCGAGTTCGACGCGGCGACGGGCGGAATCAATCCCGAGACGCGCACCTTCGCCACCATCAAATTGCTGCGCCCAGCCGGCGTCGAAACCGTCTCTGCCGAACAACAGGCCGAATTCTTAAGCGCATGATTGAAGAACCATATCGGTGGTTGGAGGCTATCGGGAACCGTCGGGAATACGTCGGGGAACAACTCAAAGGGGGAACGCCCGTTTTCGCAGCCAGTTTGCCGGATGGAATTCTTCTGCTCGGCGTCGGCGCCGGCAACACCAAGATTTTCGAGTTGTTCGACCGCCATGCGTTGGCCGGCCTCGGCCACCCCGCTGACATCGAAAAGATCCGCCAGGCCGCCATCGATGCCGCCCACACCGAAGCGTTCACCCGCGCCCCCGAGGACGTCAGCCTGCGGCGTCTGGTCAGCTTTGGGCTCAGCCCGCAGCTGAAAACAAACTTCGAGCAAATCTTTAGCGCTCCCTTTCTTCTCGAGTTGTTGCTCGCGGAATTAAACTCAAAACCCGAGGACGATCTCCTCGTTCGGCTGCATTTCGACGGCACATTTCAACTCGAGACAAAACGTGTGGCTGTGGCCGCGAGCAAACCTGAGTCCGAAAATGGCGCGCGCGCTTGGCTAATCCAGCAACTGCCCGGAAAAGATCGAGCGCAAGCAGCGGAATTATTCCTGCAAGCCTGGTGGGCCCTCTCCCAGGAGAAAACGTTTAGCGACCTGATTGCCGCGGACGCTCAGCGCGGATGGCGAACGGCCGTGGAAGATAAGATCGTGGAAATTGGCTGGCTCAAGCGGACAAGTTCTCGCACCGCCCGTTTCGAATCCCTCACCCTGCAGCAACTCGGGTTATGAATCGCATTGTCGGTCTGGAAACCGAATACGGGTGCCTGACGAGTGACCCGTCCGGCCCGCCCAGCGCCGTTGGCCGTGTCCGGAATTGGATCTTCGATCGCGCCCGCTTCGGTTTGCCTGACATGCACCAGCGCGACTGGGATGAACCCGCGGGCAATGGCGGATTTCTCTTCAACGGCGGCCGGGCCTACGTCGACATGGGCCATCTGGAATATTGCACGCCCGAATGCTTGTCGCTCATTGATCTGCTTCGCTACGACCGGGCGGGCGATGCGATTCTCGTCCAGGCTGTCAAAGATTTGAGGCTGGCGGACCAAGTCAGTTTCATCCGCAACAATATCGATCATTACTCGGGCGCAACGTTCGGCTGCCACGAGAATTATCTGGTGCGGCGTTCCGCCCCGCTCACCGAAGTGAACGTTCTCTCGTTGCTGGCGTTTCTCACGCTTCGACAACTCTATGTCGGCGCCGGCCGGGTCGGGTCCACGCCTGGCGCCGAACTTCGCGGCGATCTCATTCGGCCGGGGGCTGACAGTTATTTTCAGATCAGCCAACGGGCCGACTACATCAACAACGATTTGTTCGAGTGGGTTCAATTCAACCGCGCAATCATAAACACCCGCGATGAACCTCTCGCGGATGCCCGCAAATACCGGCGGCTCCACTTGCTGCACGGCGACACGAGCGTGTTGCCGGCCACTCTCCTGCTCAAAGTCGGAACGACTTCGCTCGTGCTCGACTTGCTCGAAGCGGACCAGATGCCGCACGTCGTTTTGGCCGACGCGGTGCTCGCCTTCCGCAGCATGTCACACCAGCCGGATGGGCCCTGGATCGCTCCCCTCGCAGATGGCCGCACCGCCAACGCAGTGGACCTGCTGTTCCAGTTTTATGAAGCGGCCCACCGTGAATTCCTCGGGCGCGATGACGAAACCGATGTCGTGTTGAAAGTGTGGAAGGAAGTGTTGGCCGCGCTCGCGTCAGACCCGGAAAAGTTGGTCGGCAAAGTCGATTGGATCACCAAGCGCTGGCTCTTTCAACGGTTCATCGAGCAGGAAAAAATTCCATGGATCGATCCCTGGCTGCGCGCGCAGGATCTGGAATTTCATCACGTCGATCCGAATCGCAACCTGGGCATGGCTTTGGCGCAAACGCCCGAGCCATGGGACATTTCCGCGGCTGACATTGCCGAAGCGACCCGCCACGCCCCCACCAACACGCGCGCGCAGATCAGGTCCCATATCATGCACCAGTTGAAAAACCATCCGATCCGCTACTTCGTCGATTGGGAAGTGATCGATGCCGAAGGAATTAATTCCCTCAACCTGCTCAACCCGTTCGATGCCTCGACCGACTCGGTTTCGAATTGGTGCAAACAGCTGAATGGCGCGCGGGGCTGAGCCGGTGCGCCCGTTCCGCCGGGATAACTCACCCTCACCGCAGCTTCTTCAGCCTGATCGTTTGTTCGATCAGCGGCAGGTGCGCCAGGTCTTTAGGACGGCCCACGTATTTCTTGCTTTGATAGATTCTTTCCAGCGGGAGAATAGGGACTTTCATTCCGAGCCATTCAAGCCTCTTGGCCCGTCGAAATTCCTGAGCAAACGAGCCAAGGCCGTGCACTTCGTAAACAAAATTGACGGTGGAGCCGTCCGTGAGATCGACCACGGTATTTGCCCGGATTTCCGCGCCCAACCGTTGGCAGATGCGCAGCACGGTCATATAATTCCGCGGCGGCAAATCGATCCAGAAATCCGTGTCGAGAGTCGTCGCTGGGACTCCTTGCAGAATCGCCGCCCCCATCCCGACTACCTGAAACCGTATTTTTTCCTGGCGGAGCGCGTGAATAAGTCGTGCGAGCGGAGATAACTCTCGTGCAGGCGCCACCTCTCGTCGGGAGTGGCTGCGAGGCTGCGCGCGAACAGGTGCTTTTCGTCGTCGCTCAACCCGGGCACGCCTTTGAACTTTTTGAGAAGGCGCGCGATTTTTTTTTCCACGGAGAGAAATTAATGCCGGGTTGTAAAGGCGTCGAGGGGGAAAAGCTGCGCGCTAATCACCGAAACACGTCCCCACCGCGCGGGCGCTTTCGACCCAAGAGTGATTCGGCGGCACCTCTTTTCTCTTTCCGGCAACGTCCTCCAAAGGGACAGGCTGCACCCCCTCTCCGCGGGCGGCCAGCATCACCCCGAAGTGCTGTTCGTTGATGAAATCCGCGCAAGCTGTGCCGAGCCGCGTGGCGAGCAAACGATCTTCCGCCGATGGCGTTCCTCCGCGCTGGACGTAACCCAGAATCGTCACACGCGATTCAAGCCCGGTCAGTTCTTCAAGTCGCCGCGCCAGACGCAATGTGCTTCCGGCGTGCTGATGATCGAGTTCAGCCAGCTCCGCTTTGCTTTTGAGAACACCCGCCCGCGTCACCGCTCGCTCTTTCCTTTCTCTGGCCGCTTTGAATCGAGCTGCCTCTTCCCGCGAAATCGCGCCTTCCGCCACCGCAACGATGCTGAAGTTCGTCCCACGTCTGCTCCGTTGTCGAATTGCTTGCGCGACTTTCGTGACATCGTAAGGAATTTCCGGGATCAAAATAACATCCGCCCCGCTGGCAATTCCCGCCGCCAAGGCCAGCCAGCCCGCCCGATGTCCCATAATCTCGGCGACAACAATTCGATGATGGCTGTGCGCCGTGCTGTGCAAGCGATCGATCGCTTCGGTCGCAATCCCGAGCGCGGTGTCGAACCCAAAGCTCGTGTCCGTCATCGCCACGTCATTGTCGATCGTCTTGGGCAGGTTGATAATGTTCAGCCCTTTCTCCACCAGTCTCAGCGCGTTCTTGGCGGTTCCGCCTCCGCCAATGCACACAACCGCATCCAATTTGTTTCGGTGATAATTCTCCACAATCCGGTCGCGCATATCGCGAACACGGCCGCTGATTTCCATGCGATGCGGCTTGATCCGGCTCGTGCCCAGGATCGTTCCGCCCACCGTCAGAATTCCCGCCAAATTCAGTTTGTCGAGGTGGAGAAAGCGATTCTCGATTAACCCGAGAAAGCCGTCCCGGATGCCGACCACCTCGATTCCATGCCGGCCGAACGCCGCTTTCCCGACTGCTCGAATGGCCGCATTTAATCCGGGACAATCCCCGCCCGCCGTCAGAATGCCGACACGTCTTATTTTTTTCATAGTCAACTTGAAAGCCTAGGGACCGTAACGATTCCAGTCAAAATGCCAAACCGTGCCAGAAACCTGGCGGCGAATCCGCATCCGGAAGCAAACCAGCGGCAAGGACCGCTATGGCGCGAAGCGATGATACTGATCCACGCCCGGCGCTTTCATCGTTTGGACTTCGCCGTTCGGCCAAGTCACTTCTAATTCTTGAACCATCGAAACCGCCCCCAGCCCGAACAACACTGAGTTAGGCGATTGAGAACGATACGAAGTTCCCGAAACGATTTGCCCGACGTAAACCCGCTTGGCTGTCTTCGCCCGGACTTTCGCGCCGAACGGCGATGCTCCTTTTTTTTCCCCAGCTCAATTTGGCGCCGATCCAATGATTGCCTGTCGCCAAAACATTGCGATGAATCAGGAGCCGGTTGCGCCCGAGGAAAGGCCCGTCAATGCGGTCCATCTCCGTCACAACCAGATCCGGCCGTCCATCATTGTCGAGGTCAGCGCCAACGACCGCGCGACAGTCCGCTTCATTCGCCACGTCCATCAGATGAGCGATGTTGACGTAGTGATTGGCTCCAGCATCGAGTAAAAGAACGTTGCGCTGATGTCCCACGTACGACGTCCGCCCCGAATTGATTCCGTCGAACTGTCTGGCGAAATACACGAAGAGATCGCGGTTAGGCTGTGAATTGCCCAAATAGATATCGTGCCGCCAATAATGCGAATCGTAATCCTCCACGGACGCTCCGCTGATATTTCCATTCGCCAAGTAAAGATCGACCGCTCCGTCGTTATCGAAATCACTCGCCGCGACGCCCCACGTCCAGCCAGTGCGCGCCAGCTCATCGCTGAATGAAGGCTGGGCCCAATGGCCTTCTCGCAGCGCATAAACGCGATTGCCGTAAGTCATGTCCAACCGCCGGCGGGTTCGATCAGGCATGTCCTCGCGACCGAGCTTCATCGCTTCGAGCCGCCGAACGGTGGGCAAACTCATGCCCGTCACGAAAAAATCGAGCACGCCATCGCCATCGAAATCCGCAAAGCAATGCGCCATTCCATAAAGCGAACGGTTGTACAGCCGGCGCGTTTCATCTTTGAATCGGCCGTTGCCCTCGCCGTAAAACAGGTCTGCCCCGGAGAAATCATTCACCGTCAGCAAATCCAGACGGCCGTCATTGTTCACGTCGGCCAACGACGCAGCGATAACGCGCCGGTGGGACTTTGCGGACAAACCGGAATCCGCCCCCGCAATTTTGAAATGACCGGTCCCGTCGTTCATTAGCAAATAAGACGGGAATCCATCATCCGCATCGTAGTACGGCGTCGGCATTTGCCCGTCGCTGTAAGGTTGCTTGTACTGGCCAATCCAAAGATCCAAATCACCGTCGCCATCAATGTCGCCAAACGTGATCGCGGCCGGCGCGGCAAAATGTATCCCCGGACAAGCGATAATCGGCTCCCCGGAAATCGGAAAACGCCCGTTGCCAATGTGCAGCACGAGTTGATTGCTGACCGATCCATGCGACGCCACCGTGACATAATCGGGAATGCCGTCGCCGGTGAAATCTCCCATTCCTCCGATCACGCGCGAGCCGTGAAAGAATTTCTCGTCGATCAACGGGCCCGCGGAAAACGTGGCGTCGCCTTTGTTCAGGAGCAGCTGATTGATACCGCCCATCAAAATGTCGTCATAACCATCCCCATTCACGTCAGCCACAATCAGGGGGTGCAGTTCAACAAAATCACCGCGCTTTTCCGGCGCCGACGGCGTCACGACCCCAATTTTAGCAAAGCCCGGCGGGCCAGTGCGCCCAAGCCCCGTCACGCCGGACACAGTCAATCGTCTGGCCTTCGGTGGGGGCGTGCCATCAAAATCCGACCATTCCACTCGCAGGTTCCCCGTGATGGTGAACCGGCTCTTCACGTCCGCCCGCTGCCCGTGCAGCTCGAAATGAAATTCGGAAATGGCCGAATTCGTTTGCGCTGCGGGCATGAAACGCTCGTGGGTCCATTCTGCATCATCGATGCTGAACCCAGCGGCGGCGAGCCGCCCCAGCTTATCTTCCCATTCCTGGTGCGATAGACGGTTCGGCTGCGCATCGTCGAAACGTTGCTTGCGAATGCTCAACGGGAGCAACTCCGGCTCCGTGCTCGGGTTGGGCAGAATGATGTCGCCGAAAGGAAAACGCGCCAGCGCCTCGATCTTGTTGGATGCCGCCCGGAGCTGATCCCGCAAAGCGAAGAACACCTTTTCATGTTTTAACGCGAGCAGCTCGTTCCTCCAGACGGTGGCGTCGAGCCGCGCTTCTTGTTGTTCGAACGTTTCGTGAGCCGCCAGAGATTCCGCTGGCTCCGGCGTTTGCTTCGCGCAACTCGTCGCCAAAAGAAAAACCAAACCGCACAGGCATCGCTTTCGCCCAGGATGCTTGGAATTTGATTGGAAAACACGCGGATGTGCGGCCGCCGAACTGACGCGGCGGACAAGGCATTGCCACTGACGCCGGCGGCTACAATTCTCGAGATACGATCGCTGCGATTTACTGGTGGAAGTCGTATTGATTGCTCTGCCTGTTACACGAAAGCGCGTCGTTGCAACAGACAGAAGAGCGGTCCGTTTGGGGATTGCAATTTTCTCGGAGGCAGCTTAGGAGAAAAGCACTCTTCACCCGAATTATGGAGACCCAACGTATCCTTGGCGGCGGCCCTCGCGGGCTTCTCTTATTAGCCGGTTTGATCTCTTTCTTACAGGTCACTACTTCTACCCGGGCTCAGCAAGCTCCCACGGATACGGACGGCGATGGCTGGCCCGACGCCGATGAAATCGCCCTCGGCACAAATCCCAACGATCCCAAATCATTTCCTAAACCCGGCGAATGGGCCGCCGAAATGACCAAGTCAAAACCGAATTATTGGTACCGGTTCGAAGAAACCAGCGTGGCGAGTCCCGCTCAAAACCAAGGATCGACCGCGGGCTTCAGTGGCGTGTACGGAAGCGGCATCAGCAACAGCGACCTTGGAAAAACCAGCGCGGGTCCTGGACTTGGCAAAGCTTTGGAATTTACCGGCCCGCAAGCGGGTTCCGACACGCAAAAATTCGTCGACTTCAGCGCAGAAATTCCCGAATTGGTCGACTTCCGCGACGCCCCCGAAGAAAAAACAACCGCCGTCGAGTACTGGATCAAAACCACTCAGAAAGGCAGCAATGGCGATCAGACTTGGACGAACCCCGCACTGCTCGGCCGCGAAAGTCCCGGCGACGGTGATATGTACTGGGGCTTCCTCATCGACACCGGGGATTTTGGATTCAGCACGTCGGACATTCGCGAGCTGTACGCCAATCGCGACGGCGGGCTGAGAGTCAGCAACGGCCAATGGCACCACATCGTCATGGTGAAGGCATGGCACTTGGATCAGCCGTGCCAGTCGATCATGTACGTGGACGGCGGCGTTCGACAGGGCGGCGCCACGATTATTCGCGAAACCCCCGCGGGCATCCCGAGCTTGCAGGATTTGGATGGCGGAATTCAGTTTCTTGGGTTCACCCAGAATGGCGGCGGGCCAGATGTCCAGTTCATCGGCACGATCGACGAACTCGCCATTTACAACCGTCCGTTAAGTGAAGCCGAAGTGCGGCTCCACTTTCTTTCCGTTGTTCCAGACACGGACAACGATGGCATGCCGGACGCCTACGAATTAGCTCACGGGCTCAATCCCAATCTGAACGATGCCTCAGAAGATTCCGACGGCGATGGGCTGGCGAATATCGACGAATTTCGAATCGGAACGGATCCCAAAAATCCAGACACGGACGGCGACGGCTTGAGCGATGGCATCGAGACCAACACGGGAATTTGGGTCAGCGCCAAAAACACCGGGACCAATCCGTTAAATTCAGACTCGGACGGTGACGGTCTCAAGGATGGAGTGGAAACCAATACCGGAGTGTGGACAAGCGTGAGCAACACCGGCACGAACCCGCTCAGAGCAGATACCGACGGTGATGGCTTGAGCGACACCGTGGAAACCAATACTGGAAAATTCGTCAGCCTGACAAATACAGGCACGAGTCCCGGCAAAACTGACACTGACAATGACGGAATTGACGACAGCGCCGAGATTGCCCTCGGCACAGATCCCAACAGCGCCTTGAGCTTTCCGAAGCCCGCCAAATGGCCGGATGAAGTCGCTAAATCGAAGCCGAAGTATTGGTACCGCTTTGAACAAACCGATCCCGCGCAAGGAGTGCCTAACGAAGGCTCCGTCGCGGGCTTCAAAGGCGCATTTGGCCCGGACATCAGCGCGGCTGATTTGGGAAAACCAAGCGCAGCGGGAGTGTTGGGCAAAGCGCTCGAGTTTACCGGCCCCGAAGCCGACAACACGACGGGGAAATTTGTGGATTTTGGCGCGGTGATTCCAGAACTGACCGACTTCCGCAACGCGCCGAAAGATAAAACCACCACCGTGGAATATTGGATCAAAACTTCACAAGCAGGGACTCACGGCGACAACACCTGGGAAAGCCCTTCTATCCTCGCGCGAGAAAGCCCCGGCGATGGCGATATGTATTGGGGATTCTTCAACGCGAATGGTGATTTCGGGTTCAGCACATCGGACATCCGAGAAATCTTCTCTCAGCGCGACGGCAGATTCAACGTTACCGACAACAACTGGCACCACGTCGTGCTGGTAAAGGAATGGCATGTGACCGCGGCGTGCCGATCCACCATGTACCTCGATGGCGGCGGCAAAATCAAAGGCGGCGTCACCATCACTCGAACAACCGCCGGCGGCAGCCCGAGCCTTCAGGACGCCGATAGTGGGATTCAATTCCTTGGATTCACGCAAAACGGCGGGGCGGAGAACTCCCAGTTCATCGGCCTGATCGATGAACTGCTCATTTACGATCGCGCCTTGAGCGAGTCCGAAGTGAAATTACACTTTCTCTCCGCGGACACGGACGGCGATGGAATGCCCGACGCCTACGAAGCGCGCCACGGGTTGAATGCGACGCTCGATGATGCCAATCTCGACCCGGACAATGACGGTCTCACCAACCTGCAGGAGTTTCTCCTCGGCGCCGATCCGCAAAACGCCGACACCGATGGCGACGGGCTCAAGGATGGCGTCGAAACCAACACCGGCGTGTGGGTCAGCGCGACGAATACAGGCACCGATCCGCTGAATCCCGACACGGACGGCGATGGGCTGTTGGATGGAGCCGAAACAAACAATGGACAGTTCCTCAATAGAAACAGCACCGGCAGCAATCCGCTCAAGGCCGACACAGATGCTGACACGTTCAAGGATTCGGACGAAGTCGTGCTCGGAACGAATCCGAACGATCCCACGAGCAAGCCGCAAATTCCGCCCGATTTTGTCGCGGCCCTTAGGAATGACAAACCGGCCTACTGGTGGAGATTCGAAGGAACAGACCTTGCCTCAGGAGTTCGCAACGAAGGCTCGGTGGCCGGTTTTAATGGCACGTACCTCCGCATTACTGCGGACGAACTGGGCAAGCCGAGCGCTTTCCCAACGCTGGGCAAAGCATTTGAATTCACCGGACCACGATCCGCAGCAGCCAACGCGAAAGCGATCGATTTCGGAGCGCCTATTCCCGAGCTCACAAATTTTCGGGACACTCCCGAAGACGGAAAGATCACCACGGTCGAGTATTGGATTAAGACCTCGTCGCGAGGGAATGCTGCCAACCAAACCTGGAACAGCCCAGCCATCTTCGCGCGTGAAAGCCCTGGCGATGGCGATATGTACTGGGGCTGGTTCAATGCCACTGGCCAATTCGGTTTCAGCACCTCGGACATGACCGAAATTTTCGCGAACCGCGTCGTCGACACCAACTGGCATCACATCATGCTGGTCAAGGAGTGGAATTTGGAAAAGCCGTGTGTTTCGACCATGTATGTCGACGGTGGCGCGTTGATCGGCGGCCAAACGCTGCAGGCCACGACGCCCGCGGGCGCGCCGAGCTTGCAGGACACCGACGGAGCGATCCAGTTCCTCGGATTCACCGAGAACGGCGGCGCCGCCAACGTGCAGTACATCGGATTGATCGATGAGGTGGCGATCTACAACAAGCGATTGACCGAAGGCCAGGCCCACCAGCATTTCATGGCTGCCGGCGGAAAACCACCTTCCCAACCATTCTCAATCACCGGTGTCACCTTCGCGCAGCAGACGCGGACGCTGACATTGACCTGGAGTTCGAGCCCTGGTCAGAAATTCGCGCTGCAACGCTCGGACAATCTCACAACTCCGAACTGGACAACCGTCACTCAAGTCGATGCCAGTTCCGGAACGAGCACGACCGCGTCTGACACAATTCCGGCTGCGAGCAAAACCGCGTTCTATCGCGTGCTGGAGTTGTGATCGTGGACAGGCTCCATTCGAGTTTGGCTTTCATGAGTCTCTTGGAATGAATCACGATTCACGATGGGGGTGGAAACGTTCCCGGAGGTGCTGGAATCGGCCGATCCTGGCCTTTGTTTTTCTGCTACTCGCTTGCGTCTGGCCGCCCCTGTTTCCGTGCCTTGTCCCGTTCAAGAGCAGCGTCAATCAATCGAGAATCAAGCCTCGCGTTGGTCTGCCGTAGCCGCTCCATCGCTTGCGGCAAATCCAACAAGCCTCGCGCGGCCGCTTGTTCAAGCAGGCCGACGGTTCCAATCACGGCCAGTCCGCAATGAATCGCGGCGTTGCGCCCGGCACGGTCGTCCATCAGAACGGCGGCGGCTTTGATCTCTTGCGCGAGGCAAATGGCTTCCAACTCGCCCGCGTCCACGTCCAGCTTCAGATTGATTGCCTTGGGCGTTTGCACCGAAGCCCATTTCGGCAGCGAATTCGCCCATTCTCGTACGGGCGCTGGAGTATTCGGTTGTTGAAGTTCGCGGAAGACCGTTGGCGGAATTACAACTTGGCTGAAGAGATAAGGCAGGGCGGTTTCCGCGCCACAGAGAATGAGGTAATGCAACGGTGAGGTGTCGGAGACGACGACACTCACGAGCGGCCGAGGATTTTGTCCAACGTCGCGTTGTCAGCTTCCAGGTCCGCCGCGGAGTAATTCACCGGCACGCCGCGCTCCTTGAGAAAAGCTTCCGTCTGCCAGTAGTCGAGGCCCAACAATTCGCCGACCTGCCGCTGCGAAAGGCGTCCGGCGCGATAACCCTCAATGGCTGCGTCCTCCATGACGTGACGGCCCACCGCGTCAGGCGTATCCCCCCACTGACGGGCGATTTGATCGGGCATTTTCACTGTGACTTGCATGACGCCGTGACTGTAGCACGGGGCCGGCAGGCGTGGCAAGGGGACCTGAGCGCGGGCAGTGTCCGAATTTCGAGATTACGGAGCGCGACTGTGTCCGAAGGACCAGTCGCAGCGCTGCGGCTGGTCTGCGACACAGCCGCGCTCCTGGCAAGTTAGGACACTACCTGAGCGCGCGAATGAACCATCCGAATCGCGCTGCTTCCCACTGTCCTCACCGCTGTCGCCGGAGAAGCGCGCCTTACACACTGGACGAGTCATACAGACATAATCGATGAGATTGAATTGGGGGAACCAGGCCAACTCTTAAAGTTTTAGTTGACGGCCGCGCGATGGCCGTGTAGATATCAACTAATTCTTTAATTAATCATCCCCAGCGAAGCGCCCACTATGGCCAGAAAAAAATCCCGCACCCTCACCGACGCCGAACATCGCATCATGGAAATCATCTGGAACAAAGGCTCCGCCACCGTCGCCGAAGTCGCCGAAACCCTCGCCGGCACCGATGGGTCCGCCTACAACACCATCCTCACGATGATGCGGATCCTCCGCCAGAAAGGGTACCTCACTTGCAAAAAGGATGGCCGCGCCCATATCTACACTCCGAAGGTAAACCGCGATACCGCCGCCAGGAAAGCCGTGCGCCATTTGCTCGCAAAATTTTTCGCGGGCTCACCGGGCGAATTGGTCCTCAGCTTTTTGCGTGACGACGAACTCAGCCCGGCAGAACTGGACGAGCTCAAAAGAAAGATCAAGGAAGCTAAACCCTGAGGGGAATGAACGCTGAACTGGCAACGTTCTGCCATCGACTGCTCGGCGCGCTCGCCACCGGCGCGTATCAAGGCCTGCTCGTCACAGGCGCGGTCGGCACTGCCATGCTTCCATTGCGCCGGGCCAACGCCGCAACGCGCCATCTCGTTTGGATGATCGCGCTGTTGCTCGTCGCCACGCTGCCACTCGCCCATTGGCTGATTGATGAAGAACAACCAGGCACACCCGGTTTCGCGCCAAGGTTTCAGTCGACGATTGCAAGCAACCCGCCGAATGCACGCGGCACACCTGAGCTAAGCGAAACCGGGGAACGCGACCTCCCATTCACCCTGCCGACCCAAAGCGCTTCGGATTCAGAATCGCAGCACCCCCGTGCTCCCATTTCGGCTGCGGCCAATCAGTCCGGCGCGGCTCCAGAACAAATAGGGGCCGAACCGGCGCAATCCGAAACGTGGAGATGGACCTCCGCAATCGCCGCGCTCCAAGGCGCGACGGAACTGTTGAAGGCTTGGTTCTCTTGGCCGCCGCTGCGGTGGAGTCTGCCCTTCTCGAACAACGTCGCCGCCACCTTGGTGCTCACGTGGCTAGTGCTGGCGCTGGCGCGGCTTGGCCATTTAGGACGGCAGTTTTATCTCCTCGATCTTCTGAAAAAGCGCGGCCAACCCGCCCCGGAAACTTTGGATCTGCTGTTTAATAATCTCCGTGCGGCAATGTGTCCTCGGCGCAAAGCCAAGTTATTGGTCTGCGACGGCGGTGGCGCGCCGATCGCGATCGGATTCTTTAATCCCGCCGTGATCATTCCAGCGGCGTTGTTGGACACGGCCGGCGAATTGGAATGGGAACGGATGTTCCGACATGAGTTGGCTCACCTCGTCCGCCGTGACGATTGGGCGAATCTCCTGCAGCAGACCATTCGCTGCGTTTTGTTTTTCCATCCTGCGGTCTGGTGGATTTCCCGGCGCTTGGCCATCGAACGCGAGATTGCCTGCGACGATCATGTCCTCGCGGCCACTCGAGATTCTCGCGCCTACGCCCTTTTCTTAACGGATTTCGCTGGCCGAATGCAGTGCCGCAATGTTGCGGCCGCTTCGGCAGCGTGGAGCAACCGACATCAACTGAAAGAAAGGATAACTATGATACTGGATTCAAATCGGAACTCGTCCCCGCGCGTCGCGGGCGCCCGAGTGGGAGTGTTGGCAATCGCAGCCGCATTGATCGCGCTGCTTGGGCTCGCCGCGGGACCGCGCCTGGCGTTTGCCCAGGATAAAGCCGACTCGTTTTCGCCAACTGTTGAATCTGGCCCGCGGCCGAAACCGGAACCGCAGCCGGAGGGTTTGACTCCGCCGCCTGCTCCACCGGTCGAGCCTGTGGCGGCTGAATCCGCGGTAATATTCAAAAGCTCAGCGGCCGCTCCGAGCGTTGCCATCGTGCAACCGGCACAGCCGTTCGCCACGCCGCCGGCGAAGCCGATGCCTCCATCGGCGCGAAACCGTCGTGGGTCCGACAGCTCAATCGAGCGGCGACTGGACAGATTGGAGGAGCTCGTCGACTCCTTGGTCGCTCGTGAGAAAGGAAAACCGAGGCCGCCGGAGCAGGAGTTTAAGTTCAATTACGATAAATTCGGCAAGAAGCCTTCGGTCCCGAACCAGGAGGATATCACGCGTATGCAAGAGATGGCAAAGCGCGAAACAGACCGGGCCATGCGTGAAGTGGACAGGGCGATGAAACAAATGGAGCAAACGTTGCGCGAATCGCAACCTAAGATTGAAGGCAAGCTGGCGCCAAACGATCAACCAGGAGTGATCGACCACCGCGCGATCTTCAAAACACAACGTCAAGCGCTCGAAGTTCAGCGCAAAGCTTTGGAGAAACAATTAGCCGCCATCGAGCGGCAAATGGAACGGCTCGAGGCAGAGCAGCAAAAACTCGATGAGAAGCGAGCCGATTACGAAAAGCGCCACTCGGACTCGGACCAGGACGAGCCAAAGGCGAAAGCGAAACGCTGAACGCAAAACTGAACAGCAGAACCGCAAACGTGAGGGGGCGGCCTGACGCGTAGCCGCCGAGGTCAGGAGGCCGGATTCCAAAGCGATGATGCAATGCTTAGTCCGCCTCCTGACGTCGGCGGCTACAGGGCGCTTCGGTTCGCCTCCTAATCTCGGCGGCCACAAGCCGCTTCGGCCCGGTTCGTTAACGGCGGCGATACACCAGCAGAACTTCTTGCCAAAACTCTAAAACTGTCGTGAAAACTGAAACACCGCAGGCGATAACTCCTCCGATTCATCTCGAGTTCATTCAGACGCTCGCAGCTTTGCCGGACGACGCTGGAGTCGACGACATTGAATCGTATCATCGCGCCTTGTTCTTGCACCATCATGCCGGTGATCTGGAGAAATTCCAGCAGCAGGCGCGCATTCATGAAGACCTGCTGGCGCACATCGAGGGCCGGCTCAAGGAAACACAAGGCCGATTGGCGGGGCTGGAAAAGATGCTGCCCGTCTCTGTCAGTGGCGATGCGGATCTGAAGCCGAACGCGCCGTGGAATTTTTGGGACCGGGCGATGTTCGTGGCGGCCGCTATGGGGATTATCTGCCTTCTGGCGTTTGGTGTTCTGAACGTCTCATTCAATCTGCTCGAGTCGGGGCTCGTCACCTTTGTCGAGAATCCCATTCGCGCCTATTTCTGGGCGGCCTTGCTTCCGGTCGGGGCGCTCGCGGTAAAAGTGGGATGGGATTTTCTTCAGAGCCAGAGGAAACGAGATGTTTACCTTTGGTGTTGTTTGGTTGCCGGCGTGCTGGGCGTGCTGATCTGGGTGGCGGCCTATGCCACGGTTTATCCGACGCTTTCAAAAAGCATCAACGAGCACATCGAATCGCTCAGCGTGTTCGATCGGGGCACGAGCGGAGGCGTGCTCTTTGGATTAAATCCCGCCGGAGCGAAATGGATTGACGTGATCACCGTGGCCGCGCAGGCGATCGCGGAGATTTTTTTGTCAGCCGTTTTAGGAATATTCTTAACGACGGTTTACACACGGCATCGTCCTGTTCGCTTGGCGGAGAACCCGCTCTTTCGCGAGCTCGACGCAGATCGTCAGTCGCTCGAAGAAAAGGTGGCCGTCGAACGCTTGGCCATGGCGGAAGCCCGCGGCAATCAAACCAGGCTTGAAAACCAGCTTGCCGCGATGCTGGCATTTGCGAAGTCGATGTTTCAAAAGGAATCAGCGCTGAAGCGGGATGAAAGCCACAAAAAGCGGCTCCTGCTCGATCAACTTTCGGATCACTTGCGCGCCCAATTGCAAACGGTCGAGAACGGCAGCGGCTCGGTCCGGAACCACGCTGCTCAACCTCCAGCTCTGCACCGTTAAGCGCCTATTCACCCATGAATATCTCTCGAACTCTTCTCGTGCTCTTGCTGCTTCCGTTCTGGCCGGGAGCAAAAGGCGCCGACAGCTCCGTTCCTTCGGCGCAAAAAACTGTCGAAGCCAACCCGCGTCACGTCCGCTACGCCATGGGTCTTTCGCCTTTCCTGGCTGATAGCGTTAAGGACAATGTTTTTCGCGGGATCGTTCGAGTGATTCTCGAAGACCTCCCTTTGGATTCCTCCCTGGTTCTTTACGATGCGTACCACCTTCGGACAATCGGGCAGATCGAGATTCCAAACGTCCGCGCATTCCGCAGCGGGAAGACGCGCGCGAACCAACTAAAAGAACCGATCCAGAAACTCAAAGCATTCCTCGCCGCGCGTGAAGAAATCCCTGCGACAAACGGCCTCAAACTCGATGCGGCCATTCGCCTGCCTCAGTTCATGGATTTTGTGGCTGAAAATCTTTCCGAGGCGAATCGGCCGGCTACCGTGATCGTGTTCGGCAGCCCTTTCTACCTCGATCCGAAAGAACCGAGCTTTTCGATGGTAAACGGATATTTCCCCTCAGACGGCCATTTGCTCGCCACCCGCGCCCAATCTGTATTCGGGACGAAAGATCGCGCGGGAGCTTTGCGAGGAATTGAAATCCATTTTTGTTACTTCGGCGATCCCTGGGTCAGCGATCTGCATCGCGAACGGATCGCGCGGTTTTGGGGACTCTTCCTGAAAACACAGGAAGCCCAGCTCGCGACTTTTTCGAGCGATCTGCCGGCCATTTTCAACGCCGCTCGGCTTGGCTCGCGCAATGGTGGCCTGGAAATTCGCGAAGCGCGCGCGCCCCTGGATCGATCCGATTCCAAGATCGAGATGCTCCGAATCACCCGCGAAATCAGTCTGACCGATTGGATCGCGGGCGAGGTCCCACACAATGTTCAGCATAGTCCGCCCTCCAGCCCGGTGGGGCGGATGAAAATCGGGATTCGCTGGAAAGGGAAGATCGACTTGGACCTCTATGCCAGTCCGCGCCCTGGAGGCGAGACGCTATTCTTTCAGCACACCCGCAGCCCGGAGGGTTATTATTTCAAGGATTTTCGTTCCTCGCCGGAACGCGAATACGAGTTCATCGAATTCGAGTCGGTGGTGGATGCGCGCGAAGTGCAGGCGATGGTGAACTTCTACGACGGAGAGGCAATCGGCGGGATTTCCGGCGAAATCCGAATCGAATTCGAAGGGCGGTTGTTTACCGGAACATTTTCAATCCCATCGGACCACGGCAACAAAGGTCGAACGGGAACGAGCCAGCAGCAATACTGGACTCAAATCGATGTGGCATCAATCCTCCTGCTCCCAAAGAACCGGACTGTATCAAGAGCGTCAGCAGCGCCCTAACGCCGAGCCCGCCGCTGGCGCCAATGAATCCCCGTCACAAATCGGCATAGCGCGCCTTCAACATCGCAGAGAAGCGGGCCGCTTTCTGTTTTCGGCGTTCCTTCGCGCTTGGTTTTTCGAAGCGTCGATGGAGCCGCACTTGCAGCAGCGTTTGCTCCCGGTCCAATTTCTTTTTGAGCCGGCGAATCGCTTTCTCGACCGGTTCGCCCTTTCTAAGTTTTACTTCAGACATATTCCGAACAGCTGTTAACCCAACTTGGAAGCCGTGATCACCAAACGTTCGCCTTTTTGCAGGCTCTTGCCGCGTTTGGTAACTTCGAGCCGAATAAACCTATAAAGCTCGCCGTCCGTCAGAACCCGGGAAGCGAGAACGACATAGGTCCGTTGGTGAGCTTCATCAAATACAATATTTTCTACCGTTGGAGACTTCATGCGGACTGTCCTTTCATTGTTCAGGTTGACTGCCCGCAAACTCGAGTGCTTCCCAATGCGAAGAAAAAGAGAATCGAAGGCGTTCCCCTACCTCGTTTTGTGTCCGACACAGAAACAACGAGGTTGTCATATCGGAGAGACTATCCTGCATGTTGATGCAGTTAGCCAGAGAAATATCCGTCCAGGTGAGGAACCGGGCACATCTCAATCTTTTGCCACGCTCGTGCCGGTGAATCCCAAAGCGATTCTGCCGCAAATCGAGTCTTCAGCGCTTCGGCGGGGCCGCATCGAGCGGCCGGTACTTCACTCCGAGTTGGTCCAACCGCTCCAGATCCGCCCTCAAGCGGGGCAGCAACTCGTCATAATTCTTCTGTTGCGGCGATGACCAGACGACTTCAGCGAAAGCTGCGGCTCGCGGATAAGTAAAATATTCAACGTCCCGCGGCGTCCAGATGTATTCGCCCCAAAGGTTGCCCTGCGCCCCGAGAACGTGCGCGCGCTCGGCCAGTTTCAGAGCCTCGGGCACTGGCTCATACGAATAAACCATCGGCAACGGAATCACACCGCCGATGCACTCGGGCTCGCCGGGACCTTCCGCTTGACCGTTGTCGAAATAACAATGCGACGTCGGCGACATGACAACGTCGTGCCCAGCTTTCGCCGCGGCGATGCCGCCTGAGATTCCCCGCCACGACATCACCGTCGCCCCCGGCGTAAGGCCGCCTTCCAGAATTTCATCCCAGCCAATCAGTCGCCGGCCTTTGCTGACCAGAAATTCCTCGATGCGATGATTAAACCAGGTTTGGAGCTGCGCTTCATTTTTCAAACCCTCGGCCTTGATTCGCGCTTGGCACTTTGCACATGCCTTCCACCGGGTGCGAGGGCACTCGTCTCCGCCAATATGGATAAACTCGCTCGGGAAAAGTTCGCACACTTCATCGAGAATGTCCTTCGAGAAAGCCACCGCACGATCGTTTCCCGCGCACAAAATGTCCGATTCCACGCCCCAACGAGTGCGCACTTCAAACGGACCGCCGGTGCACGATAAATCGGGGTAACTCGCCAGCGCCGACCGAAAGTGACCGGGCATCTCGATCTCAGGAACCAGCGTCACGTGCCGTGCTTGCGCGTAAGCGACCAGCTCGCGAATTTCAGCCTGAGTGTAAAAGAACGGCCCATACGGAATTCCATCGCCGTGTGCAGGATCTCGATGCTTCGGCGATTCCTTTCGAACCGAGCCTATTTCCGTCAGCCGCGGATATTTCCGAATCTCGATGCGCCACCCTTGATCGTCCGTGAGATGAAGCTGCAATTTGTTGAGTTTGTGCATGGCCATCAGATCCACGAATTTCTTCAATGATTCCGCAGGTAGAAAGTGCCGGGCCGGATCCAACAACAAACCGCGCCACGAGAATCGAGGAAAATCGTCAATGATGACGCAAGGAATCGCCCAGCCGCCATTGGGCACGGAAGACTCACTCGGGCTAAACATTTCCGGTGGGAACAACTGCCTCAAAGTTACGGCCGCATAAAACAGCCCAGCTTCAGACGGCGCGCGAATCAACGCCTGGTTTGGCGTTACTGACAGCCGGTAACCTTCCTCGCCAACCACAGGTTTGAGTGACGCGTCCAGTTCGAGCGTGATGGCGGCGGCGTCAGCGGCATTCGTCGTCACCGGAAGAACAAAACCAGTCGGCAACCGCAGGGCTTCGGCCAATTTCTGCGCCTCAGCCTCAGCACCGGGCCGAGCGAGCAACATCGCGCTCTTCTCGAGCTTGAATATCCCGCTCCTGATCTGACATTTCACTGGTTTGGGCAGGAGATTCGGCAGAAGATTTTCCGCTGCGCCAAAACCATTCATTATTCCAAAGTGAAGCGCGACAGCGAACGCAGTTGTGAAAAGGAAGTGTTTCGTGGAGATCATGCTGGATCGACTTTTACCTTGAAGCTCGCGGAGAGGTGTTGTCCTCGGTCAATTGGAAGTGGTCGCTCCCGATGGCCGCAGCCGATTCAACCCAGCTTGTGAACCACGGACCTGGCAGTGGGCCAAGGACCCACGCGAGCCGGTAAAACCAGCCAAACAAATTTGAAATTCAAAATGAGGATCTTTAAATCCGAAGCACGAAATTCGAAATCCGAAACAATTCCGAAACCTCCAAATCCAAAATCTAAAACAAGGCTATGGGTGAACGTTTGACGTTCCTCGAAGGCCCTGCCCGTTTTGAATTTTCGAATCTCAAATGGCGCGACTTTTGAGCTTCAAGGAATCTGTTTGGCTTCAGGAGCGCTCGACCAATACGCCCCAAACCGGGCCAGATTATCTTCACCAATAAACTCGGGCGCTTCAGTTCCAGTTTCGCCTAAAGCGGCTTTCGCCTTTTTCCACAACTCCGTGCGAACATAACGTTGATGTTCGAGAGGCCAAACCGTTTCCGATAGCAGACGAATTGTTGTCGATGGGTCCCCGTTGGCCAGGGCGAGGTCCGCGCGCCTTTCAATGATCCTGCGATGAGCGGGGGCGCCCGCGAGCAACCGAGCTCGTTTTTCGTGCAGACCGAGCGCGGAGTAGAGTTCATCGAGCTCAACGACCGCCACCGGGTCGTCGAGCGGGCCGGCTTCGAGATGCGCCACTGCGGCTTGCGGTTGTCGAAGAGCTTTCCACAAGATCAGTCCCGCGATTCGTTGCTCCGCCGGGTTCCCGCTGTTCGCAATCAGGGCCAGCGCCTCGGCAGGACGATCATGAAACGCAAGCCAAAGCGCGAGCGGTTCCGCAGCCCGCGCATTCCCGCTCTCCAATTCGGCGCGCAGTGCGTTTTCCAAATTCATTCCAGTGACAACCGTCGAGTTCGGCAGAGGTCCAGTCCCTCGATTGAAATTGTCCCACTCGCTCTGCCACCGCGAATGCCTAAAGCCAAGCCACGGTTCCGCAATTTCCGGAAGCGCGACATCCGGACGATCGATCCGGTCGCATGCCTCACGCGCATGAACTGGAATCCAGAATTCCTCGAACCGAAGCTCGACTCCATTCGGGAAAAGAGGCTTTTCGTTTTGATCGAGCAGCGGACCGCTTTCGAGTTCGGCATATGAAATCGCGCCTGAAGTCGTCGCTTGTCCCCAACGGCGATGCCGGCCGTGGCCATACGTCCACACCTTCTTGCCGGGAAGCTTGGCCGGGTCCGCCCAGTGCATTAAACCGAAACCAAGATCGTGATGAAACGCGCCGAAATGTGGCGAAACGCTGCGCCTCCAGAATAACGCGGTCATTTGCTCCACGTGATGGTCCCAATTCAATCCGTCGCCCGGCCAATCGACCTCGACCAAATGATCGTCATGAACCAGCACGCGATCTGATGGATGAACGAACTCGGTGCGCTCGGTCGAACGCACCGCACCAATTGTCCACATCATCCACGGATGAGCCCGGCCTGTCCGATTCCTGAGCCAAGTCCGCTGGACCAGCACGGGCGCGCTCTCGAAGAGCCCAAGTTCCACCACCCATTCCATGCCCGTCCGCGCTTCTGTCTCTCCGACGCGAATGAAACCATAATCGCCAATCTGGCCCATCGTCGCCCCGACCTCCGCGATCGAGGTTGGCGAATGGGCGATTGGAAAATTGAATTCGATCCCGCCGGAAATAAAGGCCCAGATCGGCAGAATCCGAACCGGTTTTACAACTGGATTGCTGAACAGAATCTCTTCGCCGATTCTTTTGTCGAACAAGCTATAAACACGGCCGCCCAGTTCCGGCGCGACTTGCGCGCGAAGGAAATCATTTTCCAACGTCAGCATCCGAAACGCGCGCGGCACAGGCTCAGCCTCGGTGTCCGCGTAACTTATATAAGGGAACAGGTGCTCGCTCTGGTGAATGAGCGGCAGGTCGGTCCATGGCGCCGGGCGATAAAACGGAATCGACCAAGATGTCTCCTCAAGCCGGATCATAGATGAACAGTCTCCTTCATAGGCAAACGAAGGCAACAAAGTTTAGTTCGTCGAATCGCGCACTGGTGAAGCAAAGCGGTGTTTATCTACTGAGGATTGGGAGTTGTCTACTCACGTGAAGATCGGACAGTAATGCGGCGGTGAAGACCCGAGCATCCCGCTTATCCAGATGGGAGCCATCTGGGCACGACAACTGCGCGATCCCGGGCAGCTCACTGTAATGTTCGAGTCGGATGAAGGTTTCCGTCCGAATAGGGTCCCAAAAAAGTGACTTGGGACGAAACTCTTCCTCTATCTTTCGAACTTGTCCCGAAATAGGAAACACAACGAAAACTACGCTTCCACCCCGCTTCCGGATGGCGGTTACGAACGGCTCGAGGGATTTTACATGCGTGATCCACTCCGCCTGAGTGAGCGGATCGTCTGTATACGCAGCACGACCCTTCGCCGGATCGAAAGCAAACAATCTTTGGGATGAATCTCCCGCCGAGAAGTCAGCCTCCATGAAACGATCCGGAAAGCCGCGAATGTAAAACGGCCTGGGTAGGTGATGCGACCGCATCCATTCCGACAGGACCCGCTTTGGGTTCAAGTGCCAATCCAAGAAGACCAGATGAGATTGGAGGAACACCTGCAGATCCTTGCCGAGCCTCTTTTCTAACGTCAGTTGCTGGTGGAACGCGTCAACCCAGGGTTGCTGGGCGTTAACGGCAGCCGGCAAAAGGGCGTCGGTGAAGACCTCGCAGAGGACCTTTCCTGAAAATTTATTGTCGGACGCCAGATCTCGCAAAGTTGCTATTGGGCCGTGTCCCTCAATAGCCAACTGGATGAGAGGTCGGTCGCGATGCAGGGCGCGGAATATCTCCTTGGAGAATCCCACATGCATCCTCGAAGTGCCCAACAGGACCACAGCGTTCGAGGCATACACGAGACGCCTTTGGGAGCACCAGAGCAGCTTGTCATCCGGCACGGAAGGAACATGACCGAGTTGGCGCCAAGCTAACTCCCAAACAGTAAGAGCGGCGGCCGCCAGGCATATGCCGAGGAGCCAGGCCTTGATCAAAGACGCCGATGTTTGAAATTCAGAACTGGAAATAGATGAATGCATTTTCGTTTTCCGGCATGGTGCAAAGACAGAATATCATGGAGGCGAGCACGACGCTCAGCAACGCCCAATGGCAGTCGACTCCGATCCGCCAAAGCGAGCGCTCACGGGACCAAAACTGGAGCGCCAGGGCACTCGCCATCACAAAAATAACCGGCGCGGTGCTAGCTGTGGCGAGCGAATTGGCGCCATGGGACATGCCGAAAAGGCCAGCCAACATGGCGAAGGAATTAGGGAAGCTCTTTGATCTGAAAAAGACCCACGCCAAATTGACGAAGAAAAAGGTTAGCAACACCCGCACCAGCCGAAAGGCAGCCGGATAGACCCCAGTTTGTTGCCGCGCAGGCCGCGGCGAGGAAAGAATCCGTTCTGTGATCAAGTAGATGCCATGAAGGCCCCCCCAGAAGACGAAATTCCATGCAGCCCCGTGCCACAGGCCACCGATAAGCATCGTGAGCATCAAGTTCAGGTAGAGGCGTTCGACACTCGACCGATTGCCTCCTAGAGGGATGTAGAGGTAATCGCGGAGCCATGACGAAAGGGTGATGTGCCACCTTTTCCAAAAGTCGGAGAAACCATCCGCCGCATAGGGGCTGTGAAAATTCTCTGGAAACCGAAATCCAAAACAATGAGCCACTCCGATGGCGCAAGTGGAGTAACCGGCGAAGTCAAAGAAGATTTGCCCTGAAAACGCGAGAACCCCGACCCAACAATCAGATGGCCGATACTCACCCGCATGGTCGAAAATCGCGTTCGCCACCGGCCCGAGGGTTGCATCTGCAAGCACCACTTTCTGAAACAACCCGAACACAAATAGTGTGAATCCCCAAACGATCTCCCCAGCAGCAGCGCTTCTCGCCTGCTCGCATTGGGGAAGGAAATCACTCGCTCGCACGATAGGTCCCGCGATGAGGTGAGGGAAAAACGCCAGATAGAATGCATAGTCGAGGAGTGTGGGTAGCCGGTGAATCTTGCGGCGATGCACATCCATCAGGTAGCTGATGTTATGGAAGGTGAAGAAGGAGATGGCGATCGGCAGAACGATGTTCCAATGTGGGGAGTTTCCGGGCAACCCCAGCAATCTGCGCACGTTCTCGATTAGAAATATTCCATATTTAAAATAGCCGAGCACAAAAACATTGCCCGCAAGGCCAAACATCAACCATACAGCCGGGCGTTTCGATTCGACGGTTGAACAAATCCTTTGCGCGACGAGCCAGTTAAACACGGTTGCGCCAATGAGCAGGAAGACCATGGGCCAGTGCCAAGCAGCGTAGAATGTGTAGCTCGCTAGGAGCAGGTTTGCCTTTTTGAGCGACCATGGCAGAGGCAGACGATGCGCCAGAAACACTATCAGAAGGAAACATAGGAACGTCAGAGAATTGAAAGCCATAGGGATTACCCAGCCGCGAGCACCGCTGCCCAAAAATCTTACTGAAAGGGTCCAGGGATTCAAGCAGGCCGTGTGCTTCGCAAACTGGGCCGATTCCACTGAGCCAAGCCGCCGGATGCCCCCAGTGTTGGATGCCGCCTTCAACTCCCAATCTCCCGTCCGGTCTGAATCTGCGGGGAGTTTTTTAAGGTCGTGTTTGGACAATCGCGGCCGCCGAAAGCAAACCTTTGCACCGCGTTAACTCCCGCCCCCCTTCCTGCTCCTGCTCTTGCTCCTGCTCCTGCTCTTGCTCCATCCGCGCTGGTGAAAGAAGCACAGCACTGGAAACGGGATGAAAGATCAGGTTTGTCGCGGAGGAGCGGGCGGCGCGGGGCTGTCCGTGGGCTCCTGGAAGTCATCCACCTGGGCGCTCGCTGCTTCCAGAATATTTTGGCAACGTTCGCCGACACCACAGCGCGGCCTTGCAGAAGCAGAAGAACGCTGCTGAATTGGCGAAGACGTTTCCTCCCAAACCAAATCTCACGATGACCGTCAACCTACATTAATTGGCATTCAGGAATCTTCCCGCGTCAACCGCCTAAATTTTCCGAGCACGAGGATAATTTGAGCGACAGCGAGGATAATGGACCCGCCATCCGTCATAATTAAACCTTCCGCGGTGATAATGGAACCGACAGCGGCGACAATGACACCGCCGAAGGAAGACCCGTTTTGGGCCTTTGAATGTTGCTTGTTCGAATCTGTTTCCTCCTTCCCTAAGGCTTCGGAGGATCGGTTGAATTTCGAGCTTCGAATTCGGATTTGAATGCTCTGAGATTTTTCGACGAGAATGCAGCCACCGACTCTGTTCCCAATTAGCGGTCGGTTTGAATTCGAGGTTAAAATTCCTTTCGTGTGTTTCGTGTGTTTCGTGGGGACCGCCTTCTTCAATCCAAAATCCAAAATCTAAAATCCAAAATCGATCGGGCTTTTGACTCCCAGCCCCGGCCGCATCATTTTCGAGCGTCTCCGTTTTGAAATGCCGCGCAAATCTCGCCGATGGTCACCGGCGCAAAACCATGACTTTGAAAGTCCAGGAATTTGTGCGGCGGTTTTGTTTGCGCTTGTTGCCGGAGAGATTTGTGAAGATGCGGCACTACGGGCTGCTGGGCAATCGGGATCGCCAACAGCGCTTGGAGCGCGCACGGCAAGCTCTGGGAGTCAAGGCGGGCCCCGTGGAACCGACGCTGGGATAAGGAATCGAGCGCCCCTAAGCAGGAACAGCCCTTGCGCTGCCCTCATTGCGGGGCGTTGGCCTTAGTTTGGATCGGAGAACGACCGCCGCAGTCCAATGGACGAGGGCCTCCCAGGAACGATTGGTCATGACCGCTAACTTCGGTCGCTTGATCCGGTGTGCCGATAAAACGACAGCATGGCTGCCGGGCGACCTGGTTTGTCCGAGCAGAGTGTTCCCACTGCTTTGGCCAGCCTTTGGCCTGCTCTTAACAGCCCATTCCGCGATGTGCGGCCTCGGATCCAAATCCTTGCTGGGCGTCTGCGAGGTAAAATGTCGCGTCTGCAAGGTCCCCGGAAAGAGCCTGCCGCCTTACTTTCTCCTGTAAAGCGGAGTCGCGAGCCCAAGCCGTTCAGTTCAACAGGCAGTGTATCGGTCAGGCGGGACTAGCGCTCTGCGCCTCGTTTGGACACTTGCGAATCCCCGCCTGACCGATACACTGCTTCATGTTGGCCGTAATTATGAGCGCGAAATCCCACGAGAGCTTGAAGGCGATTCGCTTTGCAGGCGAGTTGCTGCCGAATTGGGCACAGCTGCTTGACTTGGCCGCCAGACTTAGTCCCGTCTCGGAGGAGATCCGGCATTGATTTTTCAGGCTCACGACTTGTGCCGGAGTTGATGACGCACGGAGGGTAATTGACTATTGCAGCAGGCTTCGCGCGCGTATTCAGGAGCATCGAGATTCCATATGGCCGAGCTCCAACGGAGTCGCGGCGATGCCCAGCCGTCACAGATTGTCGGAGCGTGGATGTATGCTTTGGACACGATGATTCAGGAGGCACATTCGAGCGAGACGTGCTCTTGGATTGTTGAAGGAGCAGATGGCGTTGTCATCGACGACTCGGACGGTGGAGATATTACATTGAGGCGTGTATGACCGGATCGAAGGCCTACAAGACGCTGGAGACGAACTGCCGCCCCGCGCTCCGACTTGGACACTGTGGGTTCTTTGGACACTGGATTCGCGGCCCGTGCCCGTTCCCGGCTGCGGTCGGTGATCCGGGTCGTTAGCCATCAAAACAAAACCACAGTCAAACAGGAGCCGTTTCGATGAAAAAGAAAACCGAAGACCAAAAACTTGCCGACTCTCTCATCAGGGACGGCGAGAGGTTGATCGATACTCTCACTGTCACAAAGCGAGATGAGGCATTTCGTAAAGCGTTGGCGACATTTTTAGAGAGACTCCGCCGCTTTAGAGATCAGATGCCTGCATGATCAGATCAGGCTATGAGCGCCACAACCGCTGGATTCATCGGCCGATTATTCGGGGGTCTCATTACGATTGTTCTCGGGGCGTTCGTCGTTCAGTTCGTTACGAGCCGTTTCGCTGCGTTCAGGCCACGGTACGTAACTGCGCTGTCCGCCGCAGCCGCCGGTTGGGGAGCACCTTTGATTCTCGGTTATTTCCTCGCGTTCGCCACGGGGGTAAATCTTGGCGGCGCGGAGGGGATAGTCACATTGCTTACTTGTGTTATCGGCTTCTTTGTCCAGGCAGCGTTTTATACCTTGATGATCAAGAGCCCCGATGGGGTTGCGTTGGGATTCGGAAAAGCTTGCATGGCATCATTGCTCCAGCTTGTTGCAGCAGCTATCGTCATCGGCGGCTTGACGTTGATGTTCCTCGGAGCAGCGTCGCTCCAGCGGTGAGAGCTTTGTTACGACTGGACCGTTTACAATGGCTAACCAAATCACTGGACCGAACGGGGGCGGGCCGCGTCAGTGCACAATTTCAACGCCACTGGCCCCCCGCGTCGGTCAGTTCGGTCGTTGGGCATGGAACCGATGAAAATCCGCAGGTTAATATTTGCAGTTGTCGTCGGCGTGACTGCAGCCGTGTACCTATACGAGTCGCACCCAAAGGACGTCGTCGTCACTTCCAACGGGAGGATCCAAGGACCCGTCAATAGAGTTCGCGCATGGATCCAAGGAGAGCGTTTCTGGTCTCACCAACTGGCTGAGGCGAAGATTGAAATGAATCGAATGATTGTCTCGGATGCTCAACAACGTGCACAGATGTCGGAATTATCGCAAGTTGAGGCACAGACAGCCCAGCTTGTCCAGGATTTCATCGCCAGGAGCACCAATCTTACTGCTGTTCAGCGCAATGCAGCCACGTTGCGAGCTACGGCTGATCGGATCGAGCAAGTCGATGGCATGCGATCTGTGGATCAGTATTTCCAACAGGTGACGCGAGAGCGGCTTGTTGAACTTCAACGGATCATCGCGTTTATTCAGGCGCGAGTTGGCCACTAAAGATTCCGGCAGGGTGGGCCAAGCTACACTTGCAACATCATCGAGATGGTGGCACTTTCTCTCCGCTGCTGCGCGAAGGGCATCGCACGGCTCCAGGCTGGTTGCTTGGGTCCGTTTGCCTCTATTGTGCACGGGCGGCACAAACGGGACGGAGCTCTCCCCTCCAACGAGCACCTTCACGAGTGTTTGGTTCGTGGAGTAACCTTGATTCTTTCTCTCGTTATGCAGAAGCGTTATGCGGTCTGCCTCAGGAAAGGACGAGGGAGCTGCGTTTGCATCTACGTCGCACCATGTGCGCTGCGGTACTTGTTCGCTGCGTTCGTGCTCGTTCTGATCAAAGATGATCGCGCCCTTTTCATCCTGATTTCGGTGTTTGGACGGTAACTGAGTGTGCTCCGTCGAGGAGCACACTCCTTTTTCCATACTTATGAAGGCCCAACGAGGATAGCGCTGCGCGCAACTTGAGCAGAATGGCACTCACAGCAAGTCAACGAAAGGTCGCTCTCTGGGGCGCTGCAATTATTGTTGCGATGAGCATCTTTCCACCATGGATCGGCCGCTATGGGGGCCCGAATACCCCTTTCGTGGAGCAAGAACACCATCTTGGCTATTCTTTCATCGGCACTCCTCCCCATCCCACATTCTATTATTCCAGGAAAGAATGGAACTCAGCTGCGGTTAAATGGGAGGATGTAAGTGTTCCAGTAGCTCCAAAGGTCGCAAGCGATTTTAGCATCTTGAGTGTGCAATATATCGGAGTGACAATTCCGGCATGTGCTATCGCATTCGTCAGAAACGACTAATCAATGAGAAAATATACCGTAGAGTTTCATTATCCGTCATCGGCCAGGCCTGTCCAAAGAGGATGGAAGGAAGGCTACGATCTGCACGAGGCCATCGAAACGATCATAGAGTATCACCACGGCAAAGGGCGAGAAGTGGGCACGATTCGCTTCGATAACAAAGAGGTTGTACCGGAGCATAGGCATGCCATCATCGAGATCGCGAACCACTGGGCTCGTATCCAGATGCTAGAAAAGAAAATCAAGCCGGACGAGGCACGACGCAGAAGAACCGCCGCGAGACACAAGTGATCGAAGCCTATGACCCGCACAACCATCGCGTCGAGCCAACAGCCACCCGGCGTGTCGTTATCCGTCTGCAGTGCCTCCCGGTAGATGATGCCCTCGACGAATTCACAGTTTGAAGCCGTTCCCGATCTCCAGAGTATCGTCTGCCGTTTCGCGTCTGGAGGTTTCGATCCCTTTGGATTTTCCGAGCTGGCGGACAGTTCTATCTTCGGCTATCCTTTTCCCGATTTGCTGCCGCGCCCGAGCCGGTGGGGATGTGTGCTTCGGTCGATTTGCCCAGCAGCTCAGACGCAGCCGGATAACCAGTCAGTGGATCGAACCGGCGCTGGCCGCTGACTTTTCGGAGTGCCTATGAATATTATTGCTTGTGACGCGAGGTTGAGCGCCTCCACCGCGCCGGTCGCTCACTTCGGTCGGCAACACCGAAGGCAGACATCCGACGTTCCTGGATGCCATTCTTCGCCGCTACGATGGGCAGTCTGGTGTTGGTCATGCTGCCGACGATGATCGCTGTCTGCCTGACCCGGGGCGTTAAGCGTATGAACAGCAACGATGCCCGATTCAATCGCCGCTTGGCTCTGCTCGTTCTGGCCAGCTTCATGGCTTTCGCGTTCGCAGTGGTTCTGCGCGTCGGTATTGGCGCGACCCCTTACGATACCACTGACAACGTGGGCCGCCCAATGGGTTTCAACGATCCTCTTCACGCCGAGCATTACGTCATAATGCTCCGGAATTTCAGTCCGACCGAATTCCTAAAACTGGAATATGGTTATGAATGGATTCTTTTCGCCGCGCATGTTCTTGGCGCTGGGATTTTGCTTGCCTCTAGCCGAGTGAGCGTTCGGATTTGTCGTTGGTTCTTTCTTGCTCAGGCGGCCCTATTCCCCTTCGGCTTTCTCGCCCTGCCATTTCTCCCGTTTCTTGTCGGGAGCTTCTTCACCGGGCGAATGGACCGCGAAGGGTTCGTCGATATACCGTTCATTCTGGTCATCGCTCATCCGGTGTGGATCGTCACTTCGGTGATCATTGCCTTCGGACTCCGAGGCACTGGCCTCGGGCTGTCTCGCGTGTGGAGCGCCCTCACCCAGGCGACCCGTGCAGGAGCTAAAACATTCGCCAAGGCAATGCATTGACACGTCCAATGCTATCGAGGTTTCTGGCAAAGCTTGATTCTCGCGCTCGAAGATCGCTTAACCAGACTCTGGAGACGAGCTGCCGCCCCGCCTCCGCGCTCGAAGCCGGGCGGCAATTCGGACGCACCGTTCACGCTCAACTTTGAATTTCCGGCGGCAGTCGCTCAGCTTCGCGTTCGGCAATATCATGAAAATCAAGCTGACCATCGTAAGCGTCAAAGGGAGCACGTCTAGCGGTCGGGCGGCGGCATCGGCTAGGCTGACGGCATGAATCGATCATCAATCGGGCGCGCTCAATATTCTTCCGAGCAACGCGTGGCCTTGGTAAG